>Ga0326728_10000966_pt1 | contig 105768 bp, 75 predicted proteins | sample MB3enrmetagenome_FD_207602 | JGI IMG/M metagenome (GOLD analysis project Ga0326728, IMG submission 207602) | Lab enriched peat soil microbial communities from McLean, Ithaca, NY, United States - MB31MN | ecosystem: Environmental > Terrestrial > Soil > Wetlands > Peat | place: USA: New York... | reverse complement strand
TCCGGGTTGCTCAAGAGTGGCGCGTGATTGACCGCGTGCCCCGCGTTCACTTACTCCCCGGCGAGTGCAACCGCGAATTCATCCTGAGCCATGCGGGAGAGCGGTTGTATCTCGAAATGGCTCCGCAACCCCTGCGGGACTTCGCCCTGCTTGACGTGGACACGGGCTTACGGGTTGGTGAGGCTCTGGCCTTGGAATGGCCGGACATTCACTTGGAGCCTGCTAACGGGGCCAAATTTGGCTATCTCCACGTCCAGAAAGGGAAGTCACGTTATGCCCGGCGCAATGTGCCTTTGACGGGCCGCGTTAAGGCTATACTCGAAACCCGCAAGGCCGAATCCAAAACGCCGTGGGTTTTCAGTGAGGATGGCGCAACCCCCATGCTAAATAGCTCCCTTGACCATCTGCATAGGGAACTGCGGGCAACCTTGAAAATGCCAGCGGGTTTTGTGCTACACTCCCTGAGACACACTTACGGTACACGGCTTGGTGAAGGCGGGGCCGATGCCTTCTCGATCATGCGCCTTATGGGACATTCTAGCGTGACAATCTCTCAGCGGTACGTCCACCCCACGCCGGAAGCCCTCGAACGGGCTGTAGAGCGGTTGGAAACCTTGAATGCGAAGGCTCAAGCAGCCCTTCCTCGACTCCCCGCACCTAGTAAGGCTTTTGAAGGTGGCAGGGCAGAGGATGAATGCGCCGTACAGCCTGCCGACGCAAAAAAGGACTGGGGTGTTTCCGGGGGGCCAACAGCCACCAGAACGGCCACCGGAGATTTTGAGTGTCTGTAAGTTATTGATGGGCCGTTAGCTCAATTGGTAGAGCAACTGACTCTTAATCAGTAGGTTGGGGGTTCGATTCCCTCACGGCTCACCAAGCCTCTGAAAGTAAAGATGTTATCTTGCCAATGGATCACTCCTTCCGCCCCAATTTGTGACCATCTCACTAAGGACTTCGGGGAAGCTCGTGCTGAAAATAAATGAGTTATCGCGATTGGGGGAGCAACTGATGGAATATCAGTTGGTTGGGTGTTCGGGCTGGCAGAGCATTCCGTAGCTATTGATTACTCGACTGTTGGAGGTTAGTGCGTAGTCCGCGCATGTAGGAAGTGACGCATGACGTAGCAGAATTAGCCAAGCGTGGTCCGGCCGTGGCAGAATTTGACAGGGCGGCGACGTTGAATGACAGCTATGAATGTGGGATGTTTTCAAACGTTCCCTCCTTGAGGAGTGATCCAGATTGATGCGATCAGCTCGCAATCCGTCGATCAATTCGTGGCTTGGTAGATATTCAGCAGACGCTTTGAAGCGGAATAGTCGAGCCGCTCGGCGAACAGATGGCCACTGATTCGCGTTCATCAGCGCGTGGTCTGAGGCAGGCGTTGTGTTCTTTTCGTCTTGCAGCGATGGCGATGAGGATTTGTGTGCGCCTTGTGTGCGGGGTATCGATGCCGTCCCAAGTTTGGCTAGTCCCAACTGTGTTGGTGCAGACAACTTCATTTTATGGCCAGCGCCGGGTGACCCACCCGTATCTCGTCGGCTGTAGGAGAAAGACCTACATACCCCCCCGCAAAACCCTACAGGAGAAATAGCTCCCTACCGATGTTCTCGCTTCCGTACTCTGATTACCCTTGCCACCGTGCTGTTGGCAGAAAATCCATTCGATCTTTCGGCGCTTGGTTCCAGAATTCTGCTAATCAGCCCCCAAGCCGCATGCTCGTTGCCCCGGTCCGGCATACGGCGCGGCGGTGAAAAGGGAGAACTACCCTCGAAACCAGGAGGAGTAAAATCATGATCTCGATTGCTCGATTTATCAGAATTGCTGCGCTTTGTGGGTTGGCCTGCGTCCTTATGTCCTGTGGGAGCGAACTTACAGCGAGTGCCCTGGCAGCCAGAGCCAGCGCCGCGCCGGCCGTCAGCCTATCCGCCACCAGCCTTAGTCCCGGCTGGTTTCCTGTAGGCACGACCAGTGAAACCATTAATCTCTTCGTGACCAACTCTGGCAAAGCCAACCTGTTGATTACCAGCGTGACGCTAACCGGCCCTAACCCTAGCGATTTTGCCCTGACGAACAACTGCCCTAGCTCGCTCGCCGCCGATGCAAACTGCTTGATCACCTTCACATTTACGCCAACTGCTCCCGGCACGCGCACGGCCTACATCAACATTACGGACAACGCCGCGGGGAGCCCCCAGAAGGTGACGATCTACGGAACGGGAGAGGGTCCTACTGCCAGCTTGTCGACGAGCAGTCTCACGTTTGCGAGCCAAGCTGCGGGCGCCACCAGTGCAGCCCAGACTCTAACGCTGAGTAACGCCGGGAATGAGAGTTTGAGCATCTCCAGCATCGGGTTAGCCGGCGCTAATCCCGGCGACTTTGCGCAATCCAACAATTGCAAGTCAAGCCTGGCTCCGGGAAACACCTGCACGGTCAGCGTGACGTTCAAGCCGGCTGCCGGTGGAACTTTTACGGCCGTCCTGGCTCTGACGGACAACGTTCCCGGGAGCCCCCAGAGCGTGAGACTTTCGGGCACGGGCGCGAGCACTGCCACGACGGCTAGCCTGTCCCCCACCAGCCTGGTCTTTGGGAACGTAGCGACGGACACGACGAGTTTATCTCAAACCGTCACTTTAAGTAACACCGGCAGCACGGCCTTGACCATCACCAGCGCGGCCTTTACAGGGGCCAACGCCGGCGATTTCACGCAGAACAACAATTGCAGCACCTCCGTCGCACCGGGAACGAGCTGCACCATTAGCATCGTATTTACGCCTTCTGCCAGCGGCTCCGCCCCGGCCTCGCTGCAAATCATCGACAATGCCAGCAGCAGCCCGCAGGTTGTGACCCTTTCTGGTGCGGGAACGCACGACGTGATGCTTGCCTGGACCGCCGTCACATCCGCAAATGTCGCGGGCTACAACATCTTCCGAGGGACCTCGCCCGGTGGAGAGGGCTCTACACCTCTCAATTCCACGCCAGTTCAAGGCACTTCCTATATCGACGAGAGTGTTTCAGCGGGAGTGACCTATTACTACGTGATAACTGACGTATCCCAAAACGGAGTGACACAGAGTGCCCCCTCTAATCAAGTTTCGGCCGCCGTGCCTTCGCCTTAATTAGAATGTCAGGATTAAATAGGAGGGGAGGGGCGAGCGCGGATGGAGGAGGGCAGAATGGAGGGATTCGAGGTTTCGGTCCAGTCAGTCATCATTGCCGGACCTCCTCTAGAGACGATAGATTTTCCCCTTCCGGAACTGACTGAGTGCATTTCGCGTATCGACAATCAGCGGCGCATTCCGAACAATAGCGGGGTAATCGAAACAACTGTGGTCGGTGACGACCACTAAGCAGTCCTTCTCGCAAAGAAGGTTCGCCAGAGTTTCTGAGCTGTGATCGAATTCGGATGTGCGAAGATGAAGAATCGAAGGATCCGAATAAGAGATCTGGGCTTTCCTTTCTGCCAGCAAGTGCATGATGTCCAGTGCGAGCGATTCGCGCACATCCGCAACGTCGCGCTTGTAAGCCACACCCAGGATGTGCACGCGCGACCCTCGTAGCGGCTTGCCGAGGTCGTTCAGGGCGACCGTGATGCGGTCCACCACGGGATGGGGCATGTGATTGTTAATCTGCTGAGCAACTTCTATGCGCCGTGGTTCGAAGCCATTCGTCCGGGCTTTCCAGCTAAGATAAACCGGATCGATAGGAATGCAATGTCCGCCCAGGCCGGGGCCCGGATAGAAGGGCATAAACCCAAAAGGTTTGCTGCTAGCCGCCTCGATGACTTCCCAGACATCGAGGTTGAATTTGTGGCACAGTAAGGCCATCTCATTGGCCAGCCCGATGTTGACGTTACGGAAAGTGTTCTCGAGCAACATCACCATCTCGGCCGTTCGCGCCGAGGAAACTCTCACCACTCGATCTATCGAAAGGCTGTACAGCGCATTGGCGACGATGGTTCATTGCCGGGTGATTCCTCCCACCACTTTTGGCGTGTTTCGGGCCTGAAATTTGGCATTCCCGGGGTCCACCCTTTCTGGCGAGAATGCCATAAAGAAATCTTTGCCGACCTTAAGGGAAGCTCCTTCGAGTGTCGGCAGTACGATTTCTTCAGTGGTTCCAGGATAGGTCGTGCTTTCAAGAACAATCATTTGTCCTCGATGGAGATAGTCAGAAACGGCGTCGACCGCCTGGATGACACATGAAAGGTCTGGCTCTTTGGTCTTGGTTAAAGGGGTGGGGACGCAGATCGAGACCATATCCAAATCAGACAGTTTGGCGAAGTCGTTGGTTGCATGGAAGCGACCAAGCTCAATCTGGCGCTGGAGAATCTGATCATTCACATCGCCGATATAACTGCTTCCCCTATTTGCCTGCCCCGTACGTCCGCGGTCAAGATCGAATCCAGTTACAGAAAAGCCCACGCGGGCGAAGTCGATCGCTAGCGGCAGCCCGACATACCCCAGACCGATGACCCCGACACGCGCTTGCCGGCGAGAGGTTTTGCCGAGCAGCTCTGTCAACGCTGGGGTCTGGATTTCAGAACTTGCTTCCACCAGAGCGGGTGTGATCATTGTGTCCATCATTTTCGATCCCCCAAAACCCATGGCAGCTCAACGGGCGAATGAGTAAGCAAAGCAGGCGCCTTAGTAAAGGCCGGAAGTCATCTAGGAAATATATTGGCTTTCGTTCCGGACCGGCCTGACGGCTATTTTCTCTAACCCGCGAACCGAATAGGTCTCAGTCCTCTGACCACTGCAAATTCCGGAGCCCTTGTTATCGAACTCCGTGCTAGCGTTTTGATTGCCCAGACGGCCAACGTGATAGCAAGCTGCGAAGAACCAATGAGAACCGATCCAATGAAAAATTGGCAGATGGTGTTCGAAATCACTCAATCCCCTTACCTACCCTCGACGATCAGGTGTGTTGTCCGTTTCATAACTGGCCCACCCGAGCACACAAATGTCCCGATGCAGTAACTAGCCAACCGAACTCCTTCTTGAACCAAGACGAGAGAAGCGCAGGTTCCAAGTAGTAGTGTCGCGGCGACGAAAACCGATCCTACGCGAATGACGGACTCAAGAACGAGTTACATAAGCTCCTGCTCTCCGGCTGATGGGGGCCCTTGCGCTGTTCGATTCACGGAGGGGTGAGCGCTTACAGGTCCTTCGGGCCCCCCTTTTCCCTAAACGATGTGCGTATGTCCGTTCGTAAACAGTGAAGAATTGCAAACAGAAGCAGCAGTGCGAGCGCGAAGAACGCCATGCCTCCCTGATAGTGGAGTCTGCCTTGTAGAAAGCGTGGATCGACATACTCGGCGAGAAGCGTCAGACCGGCAATTCGCAAGCCGTTGGTGACACAGACAATGGGCAAAGCAAAAAGGATGAGTACCACCTTCCTCCAAACGGAAGTAAGGTAGAGATGTCCGGCGACAAGACTGATGATGAGAATCGCCAGGTTGGAATGAATTCCACTGCACTCCCGGGCTACAAGAATGCTGACATCGTTAAGGAAAAACTCGTACCCATACCGAACAAAGGGGATGCCGGCCAGGTTGAGGGCCATCGAGCATATTTCTGTAGATCCGTATCGCACTGCGGCAATGGGCTTGTCGAGCCACAAATCGGGGAGAGGCACCGTCAGGAATAGGAATAATAGCGGAAAAAATCCCTTACGAAACGCGCTACTTCCATAACAGACCATGAATGCTGCGAGCCAGCATGAAACAAGACCGAATACGCTGACGGAAAGGGAGTTGGCTTCCCCGAGCTGAACCTTGGCGAAACCGGCGGTCACACCCAAAGTTAGTCCGACGAGAAGTAGGGTCAGCCCCGTCCGAAAATCGTAATCCACTTTGGCAAAGATGGTGCCCCTTTCGACAAACATCAGCGCAGCACCGATCAAGGGGATCGCCAAGGTATACGAGTATGGGTCATAGAAGTTGTCGCCCCAAAGGGCGTAAGAGAAAAGGGTTCTCAAGGGGATCCAAAACGCTGGCAGAGATACGGCCACCAGGGTGAGGAAAAGTACGTGCCTTGGCGAAAAGGTCAGAGCATGGTCGGCGATTGGCAGGCGGCCGGGTTGGAGGGATAGTTCTCTGTCAGCACGCAATCCTAACCTTTGCGCTGAGGGACATGCCATAGCGTGCCTCATTTACAAATCTTGGGGGATTCTTATGAACTTGAATCCGACCGCTCGGGGACCTCACCCCTACAGATGCGAAATAGAGAGTTAGGGCGTGACAAGGCTTGCGCCCAACCTCATTATCTGAAGGTTTCCTCAGGTTGGGCTTCAGTTTTGAAATAGAGGAATTTCTAAGCTTTCTATTAGGAATTCCTGGTGTGGTAATACCCAGTGAAGCCTAAGCCTGTCTCTTGGCACAATTCGAGACGATATATAGCTCCGGGGTTAAGTCTGAACGGGTACGCTATCGAAGGTTCGTGAACATTTTTGTCTGCCTGAGTACAATTCCGCCGACGCCCAGACCGAGGAGAGTCAAAACCGAGGGTTCAGGAGTGGGGGTTGGCGAGCCACCGCCTCGGCGGTGGTGCCGGTGAAAGCCCCACCTCCAACTCGAATTGTCGTGACGAAAACGGGCACCAGGAACTGCGATCTGCGAGGAGTGATTGGAGCTTAGCGGCAGTGCGTACTTAGTTCTGATGTTCGTTACCTTGGCGAGGGTGGGTCCGTCAAAACCAATATTGCGGTTAACGGTGGCGGCTGGCACCTGAATCGAGAAACACAGGGCGGCAACCAACATTAGACACAGCCATCCAATACTTACGAGGGTTTTTTTCACGATAATCCTCCTTGTTCCCTGGATGTTCTTAACGACTTTTTTTGTGAAGGTCCGGATAAATAAGTTTTGCTTAAACGGGACCGATCTTTTCAAGAACGGATTGGACCTTACTGAGTGACCGGAACTTCCCTGTTTGTAGGCCAAATCCCTACAGGCGCGGCGCGCCAAATCCTACACGAGAAATAGTCTGTCGCCGATATGCTTACCAATACCCGCCGCCTTACTCTGTCGGCATGGGTTTCATTCTTTGCTGCCCGACGACTCAAGGGTCAGTGCCGGTGAGGGTACAACCCTGCAAGGGGAACAGATCCGGCGCCTTGGGATCTTCTAAGGAGAAAAGAAGAATGAGACGCGGCCAATCGGTTTTGATGTTAATGATCTTTCTTTTCGTGATTCCCGCCGTTGCTCACGCCCAGGCGTGGTCGGGGATCCTGCAACCGACCTTCGGGTCGAATACCTGTAACCCCACGTCGACCACCTCCCCGGGCCAGTGCGCCATCGACTGGTCCACGGCGGGCATTACGGGCGGCATTCCTTCTGGAACGTGGACGCAATCCGGATCGACGATTCTCGCCTCTACTTACGGCAATGGGACGACCGATGCGACCGCGGGCATCCAGTCGGCTCTCAATTCCTGCGGTACGAATCATTACGTTTTGCTTGGGGCCGGGACATTCCTGATCGACGGTAATCTCAGTATTCCCAGTTACTGTGTGTTACGCGGCATGGGCGCCAACCAAACCATCCTGAACTCGATGGCCACCATGGAGCCTCCTGTCAATATGGGCTCAGGCGGGCCGAATTGCGGCACCTATACAACTTATTGCTCTTATCCCGCAACCGTTTCAATCACGGGCGGATACCAGGCGGGTTCGACTTCCCTCACGGTCAGCAGCGCCAGTGGCATTGCCGTCGGCATGTATCTGCTGATTGACCAAGTCAATGATGGAACGTTCGTGACCAACTACGGAGCTGAAGGTTCCTGCTCATATTGTGATTCTTCCCAAACTCCCAACGGCACGCGGGTCCAGGGGCAAATTGCTGAGGTGGAGAGCGTCAACGGAACGACCCTGGGCATCTCTCCCCCCTTGTACGTCACCTACTCCAACCAACCTGAGGTGATCCCCTTCTCCGCGAACAAGTATTCCGGCCTCGAAAACCTGCAAATCTATGCCAACAATAGCCACACCAGCGGCGCCTACGACGCCTCCAACATCACCATCAACGGCTGTGCCTACTGCTGGGTGAGCGGCGTCGAGGGCAATTACACCGACGGCGACCACGTCCGGCTGTATGCCGACTTCCACAACGAAGTGGTGAACAGCTACTTCTCGAATGCCTATCTGCACGCACCCGGCGCCTACGATTCCGACATTGTCCTGGCCACCAAGACAACCGGGTCGCTGATTCAAAACAACATTCTGGAGCGGCTGCATTGCTCGACCATGCTGGAGTTTGGCGCAGCGGGCAACGTGATTGCCTACAACTATTGGTTTGGGGCGTTTGACAGTTCGGGATATTCCCCGGGAAGTTCCATTGGGTCGTTAGGCTGGTTAATGATTGATACTTCCACGCATGGGGGCCATCCGCAATTCAACCTGTGGGAAGGAAATGTGGGCGGCGACTTGGACCCGGATTCGATCTGGGGGTCATCGGCCAACAACACGAGTTTTCGGAACTGGCTTCAGGGGACGACCAAACAGTGCATGCCCTTCGGCACCAATGGCCTGACGCCGCGCGGGCCCGTCACCTGTACTCCGCTGGGCAACGAATCCACCGTCACCCCGACGAGTGTGGGCACGACGATCAACGGTTGGTGGGCCCTTGATGGCGCCTGGAGCGTTGCTATCAATTACCTGGACAATGACTACAACTTGATTGGCGACGTGGTGGGATCCACGGTCCAAGCGACTAACGTGGGATTCCCCACTGTCCCACAGGCCATGGCCGTTTGTGGTATTGTGCCGTGCGGGCCGAGCAGCCGTCCCTGGGGAGAGGTCTTCGGGTACACTTGGGGCTATCTCTCTGGAAGCGACTCCGGCGGCAGCGCGGGCGACACCCTTCAACCTTACACGACGGCCTTTCTACACGGTGAATACAGCAACCTCACTGACGTGATCACCTGGGCGAACGACGTCACCCAAACCCTGCCCGTATCGTTCTACCTCTCTTCCCAGCCGGGCTGGTGGCCCAGCGGGGTGGCCTGGCCCGCCATTGGCCCGGATGTGACGGGAGGAAATGGACCGGGCGGGCACGTCGCTTCCACAACTGCCGCCAACCCGGCGCAGTACTGCTATACGGCCATCATGGGGGGCACGGATGGAACGGGAAGTCCGCTGAGCTTCAACGCCAATTCCTGCTACGCCGCCCCTCCACCGCCCGCTCCCCAAAATTTAACCGCCACTCCTCATTGATTCTGTCGGTGCGGGGGTACGCATGAGGTTACTTGCAGCAGCTCGGCGAATAAGAACTGTTGCTCCAGGTCGAACCGCGGGTTCAGGTAAACTTTCGATGGTCGGCCTTTTGACCAAAGCCAGATCGGTCATAGGCTCCATTGACAAGGAATCGACCAAATCCAGGTAATCTCCCTTCTTCCGATTCCAAGAATGGCGGTCCACGTAATCGTAGCCCCGGGCAACAAGGGCCTCACGCACATCGGGATGATTGATGACATCCAGTATTGCCTCCGCCATGGCCTGGTCGTTACCGGAATCAAAGAAGCGCACTACGTTGTCATCAAAATAGAAAGTGTCGATTTTCGTACGCGAGACAACCACCGGGACGCCTTGGGACATGAATTCCATGATCTTGGTGCTGTAAGCTTCGTTTCCGAAGGAGTCAGCTCGCTTCGGAACCACTCCTAGGTCCGAGTTGGCCATCACGCTCGCAATTTGATCGAGAGGGAGGCTCCCACAGAATTTGACGCCGCCGTTGAGGCCAAGCCGGTAGGCCAATCCGGCTAACTCAGCCTGCATGCCGTCGGCCCTGCCGTAAAGGTGGAACTCCGCATTCGGCACTTTATCTTTCAGACGAGCGAAGGCTTTGATCGCGATGTCCAGCCCCTGATGCCGCTGGAAGCTGCCTGGAAATATTATGATGAATTTTCCATCGCTCCTCGTTCGCGGGCGGCGGTAGAAAAGGCTAGGATCAACGTGGTTTAGAAAGACCGAGCACTTTTCGCTGGGAACCGAGCGCAAGATCAGTTTTTCTCGCCAAAGGTGATTGGAAACGATCACATGATCGACGAACGCCGCGGAGGCTTTTTCGAGCGTTTTCATTAATTTGAAGCAGGCACCGCCTGCCTTGGAACGGAACTTATTGACAAACAGCTCCGGCACCATGTCGTGAATATCAAGGATCACTTTCGCGCCTGTCCACTTCGGATACCACGCCGCGAAGACCAGAAAATCCGGCATGTTATGAACGTGAATCAGGTCATATCGGTTCCGGCGGTGGCAGCGGGAAAGAAAGAATGATGAGTTCCAGAGAAACCGCAACAAGGGAAACGCATAACTCCACATGCCGTGCTCGTCGAATTGTCTACGCTGGATTCGATACACAGAAACACCGTTGAGCTCAGTCTTCCCCAGCGGGGCGTCTTTACCCCCCAACGCGATCACGTCGACGTGGTCGCCCCGCTTCGCCAGCGTTTCCGCATAACGGCGCACGCGGTTGTCAGATTCGTAGGATGAGTAAGCCAGCATGCAGATCTTCTTCCGGGAATTGCGCGAGGCGGGAGGCACGCTAGCACAATAGTAGCGGGCAACTTCTAGCGGCGTCGCAGACCAGAAGGCGCCCTCGTATTTCTCCCGCACGTATCGGAGAAACTCCTCGTAGTGAGCAACCGGGTATTCTTCGCGAGTTCGGGAGGGCCCTTCGAAACACATGTAATCCGGGTGGGTGATCAGCAAGGCCATGCCGCCACGCTCCGCTATCCAGTCAAGCTTGCGCCGCCAGATATCGATGCCAGGCTCGTGAAGAATTACGAATAGACTGAAATCTTGGACCATCGTGTACGGAAGCTCGACATAGCCAGTATTGTTGGAGCCTGCCACCCAAAAGGGAAAGATAGTTTCGGCGCCATCCGGTTCGGGTTCGAAGGGGTCCGTGTCGAACGTGGAAGCGTCGTACTCTATACCGAGTCGGTGCAACCACCCCAACCGGTGTTGCATCAGGGGGGCGCGAAATCCGCGCGCGTTCCATCGCTGAAGGTATTCCCTGATCCGCGCGGCTTTTCTGGCAAAGCCGGTTTTGGAAGAAAATAACTTTCCATCGTGTTCCAATCCGTGCATCCCCACCTCAAATCCGGATTGAGCCAGCGTCTGTCGCAATTCGTCGGACACACAGTAGTCGCCTTCCGGCACAAAGTTGAAGGCCGAGCGAAAGCCGTACCTCAAATCCAATTTCATCAACCGCTCGACACGTTCCAACCCCTTCTTGCCCTCCACGTCATGGGTCAGAATCAGTGCGAAGCGCTTCCCTGCCAGCCACCCCGGCCAACCGGAAGGAGTCGCACCCGCTTTCTCGTCGATGGGCCATACATTCGCAAAGGCCCTGCGCCTCCTCTCGGCCCGCCATCGCCGCAGAGCGATGCGTGCACTCCACGGAACGTAGGGTTTTAGAGAGTAATAAGCAACATTAAGTGGTGCGGACAAAAAAGAAGCGAAAGTTGTTCCCATGGTTTCCTCCTAGTCCACCGACAACGCAGCAACGTTTGCTTTTCGGAATGGCTCAACATGGAGTCTGGCCAGTGGAAGGCTCCGCTCGACGTGGTATGCGGTGTTCTTGCGGGTTCGGGAGAGGGCTAGGCCCCTTCCTTGCCTGGTGTCCAGCGCGTGGGCAGTCGCAAAAGAAGTGCGGAAAGGTGGTTTTGCAAATCCGCTTGTAACATTGGCCGTGGCGCCCAGGAAGGTTCAGTGGATCACTGGCGCCCTAGCGATCGAGCGCCGACCAGTGGCGCGGGCTCGAAAGGACCGCGGGGTTCGACCTGTAGTTTACTCAATAGATGTGTTAACGCTTTGAACATCGTGCCTTGTCCCCAGTGGAACATGGGTGTCTTCACCTTCTTCCAGCCCAAATCACGGTAGTAGAAATGCCCGTCCGGTGCCTGCATGTTGTTGATGGTCCACCGGGCAACCTGTGCGGCCAATTCCAGAGCCTCAGGGTCGTCGTCCGAAAAGAAGGACAAGGTGTCAATGGACTGGGCCGCACACTGAATATCGATGGGGTGGCACTTGTTCTGGTAATACTTGGGGGTACCGTCAGCTTCAAAGAAATGAAGTTTATAATATTGAAAACCGCTCTGAAGGTTTGGTTCAAATCCCCGTTCACCTGAGCTATCCATATAGCGCTTAAGACAGTCCAGGTTGTAGCCCGTGTGAAAATTGTCGATCCAATGGTATTTGGCCGCCTCGCCGTAGTACCATCCCCCGTCGGAATTTTGCCGCGCACAGCTATAGGTCATGGCATCTTGCGCCAACTCGAATGCCCGTTCGTCGTCTGTATGGAAGGCCACCCGCGCAAGCAAGGCGGCGCCCAGCATGTTCGAGTTGTGAATCGAATTCAGGCCGTCTGGGGTATAACTCAGGCATGTGCCGCGCGCCGTCCGCTCGCGCGGCAAGGTCTTCACCCATTCGGCAGTACATGCCGCCACGTCCAAGTATCGCGAATCTCCCAGTACTTCGTAGGCTTCCAGAAAAGCGAGGCCGATCAAGCTGCTCCAGACAATGGTGGGGGTAAATCGGGGCATGGTTCCCCCGCGCGTTGAGAAGGCAAAGTGATTTCCCCAGCAATACTGTTCGTAACCGGGTGAGGGGTTGGCCATAAGCCAATCGAAACAGCCCTGGGCACGGCGATGATATCCTGGCTCTTTCGTGATCGCGTACATTTTCAGGTAGCCCCACGCCATGTAGCCCGTCCCTTTTGTGGACCGGTGCGGGCGAATTCCGATCCACGGCCGGATGTGAAACGGCGCCCGCAACACCGACGCCGTGAGCAGCCGCCGCAGGAAGTGGGTCTTCAATGTGAAGTAGCGAAGAAGGGAGAGGTCGCCGTCGCCCGGATCGTAAGCCTGATAATCATGCTCCTCCACCCAGCGCGCGACGGCTTGCAAACTCATGTGCACCATGCCCTTCAAATCCTTGCAGGCCGCACCGGCGAATTCCGGAATGTGATGGGCTGCTTTTGCCTGCAACGCACGGGTGTGTCCACTGAGAGGCTGGCTGGAGGTTTCTACGCTCAAACCCTGACTCACCGGCCGCGATAATTCTATTGAACTCATGGGGATTTATCCTTTATAGGTATTTTTTCCGGCGTGAATGCCAAACGCGGTTGAGGTGCAGACTTCTGGCCTTACGTTTACCCTTCACTTTGGGAGCAACAATTCGAAGGAACCCTTGGCTGTTGCTGCTCTTTTTTCTTTTTTGCTGCCCTGAGTATTCCCCAGGCCAAGTTTGGCCGGGGATCCTGCTTCTCGCGTCCGGGCCACACGCTTGTCGGCTCCGCCAAAGGTTGTCTTCCTTTGGTTTTCCAAAAGACTTCGATGCTTTTTTCCGAGCACCGCTCGATGACGCGGGAGATTTCCGCTGGGCTGAGCCACCGGTTTTCGCAAAGGCCTCGCTTCGTATCAAATATGTAGTTGAAGGTCCCGTCATCGGCCAAACGGCTCAGCACCTGAACGGACTCCAGGCCTTCGGGCCGAAATTCCGGGAGGTTCACTTCGTATGACAGGTAAGGCACGGGGTGCTGGAGGCCGCGCAGAACAACCGGCTCATACCCCTCCACATCGATCTTGATGAAAAATGGCGAGCCGTGTGCCGTAATCAACTGTTCGAGCGTCGTGGTTTCCACGTCCGCTCTCCCCGCGAATTCGAGCTTGTCGGAGGTATGCGCGAATCGCGCTTTGTCCCCTCGCAGAGTCTCTACCCATTTCTTACTGAGGGTATTCAAGAAAGATCCCGGCCCGTCAACCCACATCGTTTCGACCCCGATTCTGTCGCTCAAAGCCTTGCCCACGATGGCAACTGGCTTCGGCGCGAACCGGTATTGCAAGAACTTCTGGCCGAGGACACGCCGACTGTCCTGATCGGGCTCAACCGCCACCACTCGCGCGCCCAGCCTTAAAAAGACATCCGTCTTATCTCCCCTGTTGGCCCCGACATCAAAGATGAGCCCGCCCCGGGGAAATCCGCTTAACAAGCTGCGATAGAAGTTAACTTCTTCCCTTCGGCGATCAATCCGCGAGCGATCGCGCAGGGTCCAATACGCATCGTAGAGCCTTGAGGTCTTCATTCGGGAATACAAATCGGATTGTTTCAATGCCGCGATCACGAGCCAATCCCCCCTCTCACCGAGATCGAGCTTAAGTTCATGTGGCTAACCTTGTGGGCATCCGCAAGGTTCACCGGGCGCTTACTATTAACAATGATGACGTAATGTTGGCTGCGATGCCGGTGTCTATCCGGCGACGTCTTGGGTGGATAGTGCTATAGACCTCATGGTAATTTATCCTTATCGTCATGTTTGCGACGCGGTTGCCACACTCGGGCCCGTCGCTGCGGGGGAGAAGTTTTCTGTCCTCACGTTCATTCTTCACTTTCGGAAAGGAAATTCGGATTGAGCTTTGGTGGCTGTTCGTCTTTTTCCTCTTTGGCTGTCACGAGTATTCCCACGCGCAAGCTTGGTCAGGGATCCTGCAACCGACGTTCGGCTCGAACGCCTGCAAACCCGCGTCGACGACCTCCCCGGGACGGTGCGCCATCGACTGGTCCACAGCAGGCATTCCTGGCGGTATTCCTTCGAGCACATGGACGAAATCAGGCGCGACGATTCTTGCCTCCAGCTTCGGTAACGGCTTCCGGGATGCGACCTCACACATCCAATCCGCCCTGGACCACTGTGGAGGCTCACATCTTCCTGGAAAATATGTCCTGCTCGGGGCCGGAAAGTTCTTAATTGAGGGCAGCTTGTCGATTCCATCCAATTGCGTGTTGCGCGGAATGGGAGCCGACCAGACCATATTGGACTCGATGGCAAGGACCAGGCCCCCCATCAACATGGGCTCGGGTGGACCGAATTGCGGCACTTGGACAAATCATTGCTCTTATCCCACCACAGTTTCAATTACTGGCGGATATCAAGCAGGTTCGAGCTCCATCACGGTAAGCAGTGCCCGCGGCATTTCCGCCGGGATGTACTTGCTAATCGATCAGGTCAACGACGGAAACTTCGTGACAAATTACGGAGCTGAAGGCCCCTGCTCATATTGCGATTCTTCCCAAACTCCCGACGGATCCCGGGTACAGGGACAAATTGCTGAAGTGCAGAGCGTCAACGGCACGACCCTTGGCATTTCTCCGCCCCTGTACGTCACCTATTACCGCGAGCCCGAGGCCATTCCTTTCTCCGCGAACAAGTATTCCGGCCTGGAAAACCTGCAAATCTATGCCAACAATAGCCATTCCAGTGGCGCTTACGACGCTTCCAACATCACCATCAACGGCTGTGCCTATTGCTGGGTGAGCGGCGTGGAGGGAAACTATACTGACGGCGACCACGTCCGGCTCTATGCCGACTTCCACAACGAAGTGGTGAACAGCTACTTCTCGAATGCCTATCTGCACGGACCTGGCGCCTACGATTCCGACATCGTCCTGGCCACCAAGACTACGGGGTCGCTGATTCAAAACAACATTCTGGAGCGGCTGCATTGCTCGACCATGCTGGAGTTTGGCGCAGCGGGCAACGTGATCGCCTACAACTATTGGTTTGGGGCATTCGACAGTACGGGATACACGCCGGGCAGCTCGCTGGGCGCACTCGGCGCGTTGATGATCGATACTTCCACGCATGGCGGGCATCCGCAATTTAACCTTTGGGAAGGAAACGTGGGCGCCGACTTGGACCCGGACGCGATCTGGGGATCATCGGCCAACAACACGAGTTTCCGCAACTGGTTTCAGGGGACGACTAAACAGTGCACGCCGGTGGGGGTTAATGGAATGACGCCGCGCGGGCCCGTCACCTGTACTCCGCTGGGCAACGAATCCACCGTCACCCCGACGAGTGTGGGCACGACGATCAATGGTTGGTGGGCCTTTGAAGGCGCCTGGAGCGTTGCCATCAATTACATGGATAACGACTATAACTTGATTGGCGATGTGCTGGGTTCCACCGAGCAAGCGACGAACGTGGGACTCCCCGCCATCCCACAATCCATGGCGGTTTGTGGTACCCCGCCCTGCGGAACGAACAGCCGTCCCTGGGAATCCGCTGTTTTTGGCATCGCTTGGGGCTTTCGAGACGGAGGTGACTCGGGCGGCAGAGGCGACGATAGCCTCGAACCTTATTGGACTGCCTTTGTGCATGGCGAGTACATCAATATCACCGGCGCGGTGACTTGGGCCAGGGGCGTGGAACGGACCTTGCCGAAATCATTCTATTTGTCATCTCGGCCGAGTTGGTGGCCCGACTCGGTGCCTTGGCCGGCCATTGGCCCTGATGTGACGGGAGGAAACGGACCGGGCGGATATGTCTATTCAACGACTGGCGCCAACCCGGCACAGTACTGCTATACGGCCATCATGGGGGGCACAGATGGAACGGGAAGCCCGCTGACCTTCGACGCTGATGCCTGTTACGCTGCGTTCCCGCGAAATACCAAAGCAGGAAGGTAGCGTCAAACCTTTCGACGACGCAGGCCAGCGCCACCACCCGAATCACTCGATTACCATCTCGGCAACTGCGAATAACAGCACGGTGCCGTCGAAGAACAGCTCAACGACGCAAAGTCATCATAACGCGACCACATGTTATCGCGCCGGACCCTGGATAAGGTCGTACGTCGAAGAGGCAGACTCACGCTTCGACTGCGGGTGGTCACAATTCCACGCCCCCGAAACCGGAGTAGCGGTAGAAACGGTCAGCGCAGTCCAAGTTGTCGCCGATCAGGCGAACCATTTCGCGGCGGCGGCTAACCGCTTGGGCAGCCAAGGTCCGACTGTTGAGATGAACATGCGGACGCCACGCCACAGATGTGTCGGCGCATCTAAACGTACCCCAATCGCTGGAACATAAGTTACATAGCGCGACAATGGCGGCCCAGTGCCACCCCAGATCACTAGCTCCTCCAGCCCTTGCCGGATGAGAAGCTCGATGAGAAAGGAACGAAGTACAACGGAGAGCGAATCAGGGCCGAAGTCGCGGTCGTTATTGCATTGGAAGCACAATATGGCCCTACGAGGCCGGTACCACCCTCCGATAACACTTAGCCATTCGCCGTTGTGATGCTTCAGCCCGATGGCTAGCGGCCGACTTGCAGCGGCCACCATGTTCAGACCTGTTTCCAGGGTAAACCTTGTCCTCCAACTGCTCACCTTGGATTTGGGAAGGAGATCGAGTGCCGCAGAACGTAATTTCTCCACGGAGAGGCGCTCTACAAAACCATGACCAGATGCCTCGAAACGCCGCCGATAATATCGAAAATTATGTCGGGTCGTGTAACCCATTCCCTTGAGAAATTGCTCATATGTATCAGCCAAAGACAAGTGAGCGTGACACTTCCAAAAGTTGGAATTACTGGATTTGATTTGGGAGTATTGGGCATCGAAAGCCCCGGACGAGACCAGTTGCTTGGTAACGCCAAGTTCGTCGCTGCATGGTAGGAGTCTCAGCCGTACACCCCGTATCCTTGGAGATAGAAGCAACGTCTCCATCGCGAGACGGAATGAATTCTGTCGATGCAGGGGATTTCCGAGCTGGATACCGTCTAGACTTCCGTCGCAATATACAACGCCGGTGGGAATACCACGGATGACCCTCTCTTTTGTGTAAACGATCCCGACCACCTCGCGCGCGTAGGAAACGGCCACGACTTTGGGATGCCATCCCTTGCACACGGAGGCGAGAAAGAATTCCGGGTCGAGCATCGGGTCGTCCTGTTTGTTCAATTGCCGCGCAACGTCTGTTAATCGTTGAATTTCCGTGTTGGACGATAAGACGACGCTCGAGTAGCCGTTCGCGCCAGAGTTTGTGAGATGGCCGACAAAACACCTCTTCACGGTAAAACCCCATACAACTGAAATAACTCGCGATTCGTCTTGGACCCCACCAAAGTGCAAACAACTCCACAACTGTGCGTTTAGGGAGAAAGATCGGAATGCGAATTTCCCGTATTAGCTCGCACTCGTTACGCAGCCTTCTTCTCTAGCCGTGGCCAGTTCTGCGACTGCGCCGCGGTCGCTTAGCGACTGACCGCGAGTTCTGGAGCGGGGAAGCATGTCCCTGAGGAGGTGCGCGACCTGAAGAAGTGGTGCGTATCCCCTGTACAGCAGGATAAGCGCGCCCAGATACAAACTTCCGCATAAGGCGGAGATCGTCACGAGCCGGGTGAAGGCCCCCATGGGCCCCGTCATCTCCAGGAGCGGGGGGAATTTTTGGACGACCACGAAACAGGTGCAGCCTGCCAGCAGGGAGGCTAAAAAGTACTTCCAAACGGCCGCGACTACCGAGCCGATGCCCAGCCGAATCGGCCTACCCGCATACCAGAAAGCTGGGAGCGTCAAGATCCAGAATGAGGCAGTCCAAGCTGCGGCTATTCCTTTGGGTCCCCACGGCAGAGCCATCAGGAAAAGAAGGCCCGTAACCGTAACCTCTATGACCGCCCAACGCAACCGGCGGTCTGCGCGCCCGATGGAAAGATGAATCCAACCATGAGAGTAGTAGAGCACCATAATCCCGATTCCCGGTCCGAAGAACGCAAAAATGCTGCCCGATTCGCCCCATTTTGCGCCCAGTAGCAGGCGAATCACATCCTTACCGACCAAAGTGAGGTCTGTCCCCACTCCCATGCCCACAAACGCCATGAGCGCGAGAGCGCTGAGGATATGGCGTCGGTATTCGATGGAACCCTGCTTCACCCGGCTCAGCGCAGATACCGCAACATTCGTGAGAGGCGCCGTAAGTTGAGAGCCGGAAAGCGCAAACAGGTCATAGGCCTTTTTGTAAAACCCGAGGGCGGGCGCGCCAAAACGCCATCCCACTAAAAGGTTGTCCATATTCTGAGTGAAGAAGCCCAGGCTAAAACTCCCGTAAACGCTCATTGCGAACCGCACCATCGACCCTGTCCCGACTGCCCGCCGAGGGAGGCCGGGCACCCATCGACACAGGTACCAACCCCCAATGGATTGGGCAAGCGGCAGCACAACGGCTCCCGCCACCAGCGCCCAATATCCCCAACCGGCCCATCCCAAGATGATCGACACGACCAGCGATGCGCATCGAGCGACGATGCTGTTGGCAGAAGCCGCCGGAAAACGCATCGCTCGCTTCAGCAGGGCGAGGTGGATGACGGAAACGCTGGTGAGGACGATAGTTAAAGACACCCAGGCTGCGATTCGGCTGACCAGGGGATCCCGGTAGAAGCGCGCCAGCAACGACCCGGCTTCCGCAAACCCGATAGTGAGAACAACGCAGACGCTTAAGTTGATCCAAAATAAATTGCTGGCCAGCGCATGATTGATTTCCTCCCGCTGTAGCACCGCCTCCGTAAAGCCATTCAGTCCGAAATTGGAAAGAAAAAGGCTGACGGTGGTGACCATGGCGACCACCCCGAAGTCTCGAGGTGCCAAGAGCCTAGCCAGCAAAACAACGCCAATGATCTGGACGAGAAGTACGATGACACCGGAAAGGACCGTGGCTCCGGCACCTTGGACGGCGAGTCGGCGAAGTTCATCCCCTCCCTCCAAGGGCCGGAACGAACCATTGGGGTCGAAAGGCGTCAGGCGAAACCCTGAGCTCATTCCACACCTGGCACGACGTGAGTGTCTTCATATGACAGGATCGGCTCGGACGAGCGGGAACCTCCCAGCAGGTTTACATAGACAGCTCGGGTCAACTCGCCCACAACATCCCAGGAGTGCGTCCGGTATGCATAGGCGCGTATCTTCTGCCGATGGTTGTCCAGGTTTTTGAACAAGCTGCTGTCGAAGTACTTCTCGATGGTCGCCGCCAAGTCTAAGGGATCGTGGGGCTTACACACAAACCCCGTCTTCCCCTCAAGCACATCTTCCCGGAGTGAACCCACATCTGAGGCAATCACCGGCAAGCCGTAGGCGTATCCCACAAAGAGCACACCGCTTTGAAAGATGTTGTCATAGGGGAGCGCCAAGACGTCAGCGGCCTTAAAGTACAGCTCGGTTTCAGAATCGGGGACATATCCGAGGCGCTGAATGATTCGATCTCGGCTGGGGTGGATGTTAATCGTTTCCTGGACATTGCGCACGTACTGCTCACATCCCTTTTTGGGTTCACCCGCGATGATCAGCCGGTAATCCCGGTGCCTGTCGGCAACCAACTGAAAGGCCGTCACCAGATGATGCAGGCCCTTGGAGGACCGTAGATTGCCGAAAAAAAGTATGGTCCTGTCACCCTTTGCGACGCCCAACCGCTGTTTGGCTTCAGCAGAAGTGATCGCGGTATCGGGAACAGCGTTGTTGATGCCATATGGAATCACTGTCACGGCGTCGGCGTGAACGCCAAATTGCTCGGCGAGGTCATCTTTCATCTTCTTCGTGTGGACAAAGATGTGATCCGATAGCCGGTATTGGATCTGCAAGGTGAGGCGATTCAGCCAGGAGTCCTTAGCGTCCCTTTTCGCCATGTTGACGTTGTGGGCGGTGAAGACCACCTTCTTACCTAGTATCCGGTAGTAGACCATGAGCAGCGTTCGATCAAAATACTTGAGCTTGTTATTCCATAAGATATGGAAGATCTTCGGCCCGGAGCCCCATGTGTACCAAATGAGCCGGGCGTAGTAAGCGAGCAGCCTCCATACTCTAGTCCTTTTGCCAGTCCCTGGAGCGTTGTTCCGTTGCAGATTGAAGAAGCTCAAGCCGGCAGTGGTGTGCATCTCGGCGCTGTCAACCCCATCGCTGCCAATAACGTGCACGCGCATCCCTTGTGAGATTAGCGCCATCGTCAGGCCGAACATGTAATGCCGATCAATACCACCGGTGAGCAGTCCTACTGCAATGTTACTTCGCCGTCGGGCTGGGATGACCGTAGATCCAGATGTATTCGTCATAGCGATTTAATTTGATCCCATGAAAGAAGGTTCCTCGGGCTGGAAAACAGCATCTTCATCCGGAAGTTGCATTTCGAGGCCAGCGAAGTTATTGCGATGTTCGACGCGCTCCACACTTTCCTGGGAAACCGCCTGCGGAGTAGCAATCGTCACCAGCAGAAATGTGATCCAGGAAAGATTCATCATTCTGAAACCGGCCTCGGTAAGGCTGTAGATCACTGGGGCGACGAAGAATGCCAGTATAAGCGTCCCCAGGGGGGGATTCCGCCGCAGCCATGCCATTACATTTCGGTAACCCTTCACCATGAGAGTCGCCAGCAGGGCCACGCCTACCCATCCCAGGTTTAGATAGACTTCCAAGTAGCCGTTGTGAGCTTCCTGAAGCCCGAGCATGGTCTTCTGCCAGATGGCTGGGAGACGATCCCCGAGCCAAAAGCTCTCAAAACCCGTCCCCAACAGAGGGTTCCCGCTGAGGGACAGGACCACCTTCCAGATGATCGTCCGGCCCGTCAGGGTCGGGTTCCTACCCAAGTCCTCGACCAAGCCTCCTCCCATATCGGAGAACAGGGCAATTAATGGCACACACACTATCGCCACAACCAGGATGGGGAGCAGTGGTGTCCTTCGCGCCGCTCGAAAGAGGGTTGCGGTTGCCATCAAGGCACCCGCCAAGAGGAAACAGCATGACGAGGTTACCGAATCCGCCATCCAAAACATCCAGAAGATCATGAGGAGAACGGCGCTGTGAGCGAGGAGTCGCCGCAATCGCTTTCCGCCCCTAAGGTCCCGAAAAACTGACAGGAAACACCATAACGATCCAAGGCCCGTGACAAGGCACAGCAGTCCTAGCGTATTCTTGTTCGTCGTCACGCCGCAGTACGAGGGAAGGAAGGTCCAATAGTTATACTCGCGTCCCAGGTCCGGGTAGTATTTGATCATAAGAACGGAGAGGGGGATAAGGACAAATGCGGTGCGTGTGATCAACCTTGTAAGTGCTGCTGGAAGGTCAGCCTCCGTCAAAACCACCAGCGCCATCACCGGATCGCCTATACTTCTGATCCAATGCCGGAACGCCACTAGAGGGAAATCGGACCAGAGGATACTGACTCCGCAATAAAGAAAAAAGAGAATGACAAGTGCATTTGCGCGCAGGAGCCTTCTTACTTGCCGGCTCCTGTTCACAAGCACTAACACCCCTCCCCCCAGAAGCACTGTCAGGACGATGTCGTTGAGTGGGTTCGCTTCCGAGTACTGAGATGCTGAGTCGATTATCATTTGCGGCTGGAACCACAGCGAGACGGGGCGCGAAGCGGCGATCAAGAACCATAGGACCGGAATCCACAGCGCCCTGGACGGCCGCACCTCGCGGTCGCGGTCCAGCCAAAAAAGCACCAGGATCACACTGATGTATCCAGCGGTGGCAACGGACGCAGGCATTTTAGAAGTAGCTCGGTTTCACTAATCTAGAAACAAACGGTGCAGGAGTTCCAAGGTAAGCAACTTGTGGATTTCACTGGTGTAATTTCGTCGGCCGCTGAGATGGCCGCTGACGACAGCCTCGATACCCTTGGGTTCCAGGAACGGGCGGGAGAGTGTCCGCCTGTCCAAAAGTATTTCCCGCACGTACTTCGCGAGTGCGTCTCGATACCAGAGGCGAAAATGCGAGAACTTGTGCCTGCCGAGGAAGAGGCGCTCCAGGCGTAACGGCGACAAAGCGTGATCGATTCCGGCCATCCACTGAGGCATACCGTAGTCGTAGGCATACTCGGCCTTGATCGTGAACTCAAGTAGACTCCGGTAAAGCCTCGAAGCAAACCCTCCGGAGTTAGCGATTACGCCCCGGTCGGAGGGGATACGGGCGAGGTTCGGATCACCCTCGCGAATCAAACGCAAACGGATGTCATCCTGGTGACCGTTGGACCAGGGAGCACGGTAAACCGTGCGGACGAACTCGTTGTCAAGATAGGGGGACCGGACAGTGAGTTGGCTCCGCTCCAGCGCCAGTACGCTGTGGTGATACCACGGGGATTGGCGGAAGGCTGCGAAAGTAACCGGATGGCCACGTCGGCTATGCGCATAGCTTTCGTGTGCCTGGTGAACGTAAGGGAGGAATTCAGGGCGGAACAACTCCGGCGCGGGCAATGTGGGCTTGAACATGACAGCATGGCGCACGATTTCGCTCCCATAAGTCCCCACGACTTTTACCGGCGCGATCTCGCGCGCCTTTTCACTGGCGTACAGGTCGCAGGAGCGATATACATCAGCGCCACCTTCCGTTAGGTAAACCGTGCGTTCAGCGTAGTGGGGGAAGCGGTCCAGGAACTCCTTCCCCACGGTGATAACCTGATGCGATTGCTGGGCAAGCTTGGCAACTTGACGTGCGATTCGGACGTCCTGGCAATCTCGGAACATCCCTCCAAAGGTGTAGCAAGGCAGCGAACCGGGAGGAGACTGGCGCCAAGCCATGATTACCCGAGTGTCAAGTCCTCCCGTCAGCGTCATGCCGACCCGTTGTCCGGCATTAAAGTACCGGGGCAGGTTTCGTGAGAGGGCAGCGCGCAATTCATGGAAATACCCCTCCCCGTGCAATAAAGTCTGACTCTCCCACTCCGTGGGCTGAAAGTAGGCTCGTTTGTGATCGACGGCGCCGGCGCGGATGGTCCAGGCCGAACCCGGCGGGATTGCGCGGATGCCCTCAAAGATCGTCTTGTCTTCAAGCACACAACTGCAAGCGACGAATTCCCCCAAAGCCCTGGGGTCTGCCCGGCGCAGTTCGGGGCGAATGGCGAGAATCGCCTTAGCTTCCGCGGCGAAATAGAAAGCCTCCGGGGACTCGTGATAGTAGATCGGATGCATCCCATAGCGGTCATTAAAAAGCAGGACGGTGCTGCTTTTCCGGTCAATCAGAATCCCGTGAAAGAGCCCGTTTAAGCTTTTGGGGAAGGACCGATCTTCCTCGCACAAGTGGACAAGATAGGACGGTCCCTCCGGCGCCACGCAGTGTCCACGTACCTTCAAATGGCTGACAGTCTCTGTCTCGGGATATTCCTCACCGGAAAAAAGCAGACATAAATCCTTGCGTTCGCTGAGCAAGGGCATTCCGTCGGAAAAGGAACCCTTCTTTACGATCCACCCTGCGTAGACGCCCGAGGATTCGTCAATCCACGTTCCTTTCGCGTAGAAAGATTCGTGGCAGAGGGCGTCCACCATCGGACGAAGTTGCGCCTTGGCGCGTTCCGACGGCATTTTTGTGATGATGCCAACAATCCCAGGCATGGCGCCGGCCTCAGGCCTCCGTCGCTTGCGAATATCTACGGCTGTACCAGTTGGTCCGAAGTTCTCGAAGCTTGGCCGTTAAGGGTTCAGGGATGTGCTCAGCGAGCTTGTGGTGCAGGCCCAAGCGGAGTGCCACCTCGCCCAGGCGTGTCATTGGGACGTAGTAGCGAGGTACATTGACTTGCCGAAACCCATTGACTTCTTTGAATTTGGTCAGGGTATCCGGCCGCTTGCCGTAAGTAAAGTTCTGGTAGACGAGGTAGCGGATTCCCCGTTCGGCACAGGACCGGACAGCCTGCGCGATCAAGGCATTCGTCGGGTTCTTGTCCCGATGCTCGATCATGGCAAGAATATGCATCAGGTTCGCCTGCGTGCGAGTATCATCCCAGGTCAACTTGGCAAAACCGATCAGTTTGTCTCCGACGAATGCACCCATGAAAACACTTTTGTCTAAAAACGTGCCCGCATACTCGCGAGCCCTCTCCAGGCCCATGCCGTAATGAGGGAAGCGCTTTCCCTGGCGCATCGGGCACTCGTTATAAATCTCGCAGACACCCTTGACGAGAGCATCATCAAAATGCACCTCGCGGACTTTAACCCCTTTCTTCTCCGCCTGGTGCAATCGGCCGCGGGGAGCAAAACGGATTTGTTGTGTCAACCAATAGTCAAATGTGGAAACGGGCAGGACCGCTAAATTGTCCCACTCCATGGGGTAGGCGTATATCGGCGAGGGCTCCGAGAGTCTTTGCATAAACGTGAAGAGGTCGATCCGGGCTCCGGACCCTCTGAGCTCTTCCAGCATTGCCTCTGGATCGTCGAGAAACTCGTATTTGTCTCCTTCAAGCTGAGCAATGCGGATCAGTCTTCCCCTGACTCGAATGTCCTTGCCGCAGACTTTCATCAACGGACTCCCCTCATCGGGTTGCAAGATGAATTGGAGCGGGAAGCAGGACTCGAACCTGCGACCTCAACCTTGGAAAGGTTGCACTCTACCAACTGAGCTATTCCCGCATTAAGGACTTCATTTTAGGTAACGTAAGCGGTGGGCCGAAAGACAATTACCGTCGCTCCCCGGGCATATTGATTTTTTTCCACGACGTCGAAATCCTTCTCGATAATCCCGATCATCGCCAGGGGCCGGCGCTTTGGTTTGCCATCCTGCATGGTGCCTATCCTGACCATGAGTACTCCCCTGTCGCGTAAGTACTCCGAGTACCGGTTTAATACCGTCTTGATCTTGCCCATGGGAACGTGATAAAGGGACTCCCGGAAAAGAATCACATCAAACTTCTGGGCAGGTTGGTAGCCAAGGAAATCTCCCTGGACGAATGTGTGTTTATGTGACCGGCCGTTCACTTCTGTCCTTTCCCTCGCCTTGCGAAGAGCCGCTTCCGATATGTCCACCCCGACATAGGAGGCGTATGCGGTATCGGCCAATTCGTTCGCGGTGTTGCCTGGGCCGCATCCTAGGTCAAGAATGCATCCATTCTTGGCATACCGCTCCAAGTGTTGGTAAACACAGTCGTCGGCAGTGTCATCGAGGAAGTCCCAATGGCCGCTGGAAAATTCCCGATCCCAAAAAAGCTTTTTTATGCTCGACGGGGCGTAGCTCGACACAAACCCGCGCATGAATCTTACACTACGATCGACAACGTACATACGCTCATCTCCCTTCGCCATGTGTTCGTCCAATGGGGTCGGTTTGGTCGATAACCCTTCACGCCTTGGTTCGAGAGTGATTTGAAGTCAGGTGTAGCGCAGTCACCGCCGTTTCACTCGTAGTCCTGGCTTGGCCGCCCGCCAGAAACCGGCCAAGCCGCTGCATCTGCTCGTGCCTCGTAAACACCACCAATTCCCGGGACACCGGTCTTTCCGCGTGCCGCAGCATTGACCAAGCATAACCAGCCCCCAACGCGAGCCCCCCAACAGCTAAAGGCCGCTGCCTCATCTGGTAGAGGGTACGGAATATTTCCCAGAGGGGATGGTATCCGACGGAGTAATCCTTGACTCCGCTTCGGAACTTCGCGGCCAACTCACCTCGCTGGGCCATGCCCATTTGACGATGATGCACGCAGACCTTCTCGGTGAAGGTCCTGGTCTTCCATCCTTTCATCCTCGCGGTGACAACGGCGATATGATCGATGCATCCGACTTTTGATGGGACATAACCGCCGATGTCCTCAAAGCATTCGCGCCGGAATAACTGGCAGCCCCCCCATACATGCTCGATGTTGGTGAAGCGGTAGTCGTACTGGAAGGTCCCCTCCCGGAAGGGAGCCCCTACGACGCCCAGCCGCGGGTCTTGTTCGAATTTCTCCACGAGGAATTCGAAATGGCCAGGCTCGAACGACACGTCGGCATCCAGATTTCCGATCACGCTAAAATCCAAGTCCGCCACTCGGGCGCGGCCGGCATTAAACGCGTGCACTTTCCCGGCAAAGTGCCGTTCGCGCCGCTCGGGCATTCGGACCAGTTCGATCCATGAATGCTCTGCGGAAAACCTTCGAACGATGTCGTCAGTTCCATCTGTTGAACCGTCGCTGACGATGACCCATTTTAACGGCGGGGCGGTCTGCGCCACCATAGATTTGAGGGTCAGTTCGATGAACTGCGCTTCGTCCCGCGCGGGAGTGATGAGAACATAAGATAGCGGCGGCATGATGCTTTCTCCTCGACACAAGTCAGCGGATATTCCAGGAGACATCATCTCCTGCGATCATGTCTGGAACGGTTCTTTTCAAAGAGTTCTGATCAAACGGTTGATTCGACGGCGTCCAGTACGGTTTTGCTTTCTCCCACGCCCATACCGACGTAGTGGAACCCGTTCGAGGTGAGTTTTTCGCGGGAAAACATATTCCTTGCGTCAAAGATCAGGGGGCGCTGCACGAGACCGAGCATCCGTTCCCAATCAATGTAATGGAACTCTTCCCATTCGGTGAGGGTCAGGATGGCGGAGGCAGATTCCGCAGCTTCGTAAGGATCCCGGCAGTAAGCAACGTTGGGCAGTTGGACTCTCGCTTTATCCATCGCCCTGGGATCATAGGCTTGAACGCTGGCCCCGCTCGCCAGAAGTCGGCGGATGATCTCGAGCGCGGGGGCACAGCGAAGGTCATCTGTGTTAGGCTTATAGGCAAGACCCCATACTGCAACCGTTTTGCCGCTCAGCACCCACAATTCCTTGACGATTTTTTCAATAAACAAATCAATCCGGCGCGAGTTCACTCGTTCGACCTCTTCAAAGAGAGAGAAGTCGCAGCCAAATTTCCCGGCCACCCGCACAAAAGCCTGCAAATCTTTTGGAAAACAGGACCCTCCGAAACCGATTCCGGGCCGCAGGAAAGCGTGGCCGATGCGCCGATCCCGGCCGATGCCTTCCGCCACCTTTGCGATGTCACCGCCCGCCGCCTCACAGAGATCCGCAACAAGATTGATGAAGGATATCTTCATCGCGAGGAATGAGTTGGAGGCGTGCTTGATAAGCTCAGCGCTGTTGACATCTGTCAAAACAAGCGGAACTGCCATACGGGGATCGCAGGTTAGGCCGTGAACGGGGCAATGAAACGTTTGATTGACAATAGGTTCATAGATTTCCTGCAACTGGGCCGCTGCCCGCGCTGATTCCACACCTATCACAATTCTGTCGGGATGAAAGAAGTCCTCCACAGCGGAGCCCTCTCGCAGGAATTCAGGGTTTGAAGCCACGTCGCATTCAAGATGATTCGTGCTGTAAAGTTCGAGGTGCTTTTGGAGTTGGCAGCCCGTCTGCACCGGAACTGTACTCTTCTCGATGACCAGTCGATAACCATCCGCCCGCCGAGCGATGGTGCGGGCTGCACTATCGAGGGAGGAAAGGTCCGCTTCGCCATTCTCCAGGGGGGGAGTACCCACACAAATGAAAATGACTTGTTTGCGCACCGCCTCTTCCGTAGTGACGAACTCCAGGCGGCCAGCGGCGCGGCTTTGTCGGACAATTTCGGCAAGACAAGGCTCGAAGAATGGCATGTCCCCGCTGCGCAGCAGTTGCAGCTTCTCTCGGTCATTATCAGCGCATGCCACGTTGTTCCCGAGCACCGTCAGGCATGCCGCCGTCGTGAGTCCTACGTACCCCGCTCCGATAACTGCGATATCCATGGTCCTCCACTCCCGCAGCGTTAACGAGATGCTGCCAGTGTCTGCGTGGTGAGGAAACGCAAAAACTTGGCTGGATTGCCGGCCACGATGGCATTCGGGGGCACATCTTTGGTGACGACGCTGCCTGCGCCTACGACGGCGTTTTCCCCGATGGTCACCTTGGAAAGAATCGTCACCCCGGAACCTACCGAAGCTCCCCGACAAACCCTCGTTGTCTCGACCCGCCAATCGGCCTCGGTTTGGAGTCGCCCGCCGGAAGTGGTAGCCCGAGGGTAGGTGTCATTAATAAACGTCACGCCGTGCCCAATGAAAACCCCATCTTCAATCGTTACGCCTTCACAGATAAACGTGTGGCTGGAAATCTTGCAGTTGCTCCCCACGCGGGCGTTCTTTTGAATTTCGACAAAGGCGCCGAGCTTGGTGTTGTTGCCAATCTCGCACCCGTAAAGATTAACAAACTGCGAGAGCTTCACACCGCTGCCCAGCTTGACGTCCGGAGTAATGCACTGAAAGTCGCTCATCGATGGTTGACCATCCCTTCGTGGCGAGGAATTTCAGATAGAGGCTTGCACGCTTATATCTTCATGGACGAACTGCAAGACGAGTCGAGCTACCCGTTCTTGCTGCACGGCGGAAAGTCCAGGGAACATGGGCAAGGAAATGATTTCGTCCGCAGCCCTTTCCGAAACGGGAAACTCGCCTTTTAGGTATCCAAGCCGGTAATAAGCGCTTTGGAGGTGGAGGGGGATGGGATAGTGGATCCCGGTTCCGATCCCGGCCTCGGCCAGATATTTCTGAAGGCGATCTCGGTTCTGAGTGCGGATTACATAGAGGTGGTAAACCCCTTTCGCCCAGGGAGGCTCGTCGGGGAGTACTATTTCGGGATCGGCCGAGCTCAGAAGCTCCCGGTATCGACTGGCGCATTCGCGGCGTTTATCGTTCCAGGCCCTGAGATGCCGGAGCTTCACTTGCAGGATGCCGGCCTGAATGGCATCCAACCTGCCGTTATACCCCTCAATATCGTGATAGTACTTTTGAGACTGCCCGTGGTCGCGCAGCATTCGAACCTGCCGGGCAATCCCGTCATCATTGGTAGTGACGGCTCCAGCCTCCCCGCACGCCCCCAGGTTTTTGCCCGGGTAGAAGCTGAAAGCGGCTGCGTGGCCCATCGATCCTGCCTTCCTCCAGGCATTATGTTTCTTCGAAAAGTACTCTGCGCCGTGAGCCTGGCAGGCATCTTCCACCACCAACAAGCGGAAGCGTTCCGCCAAGTCCAGGATGGGATCCATATCCGCCGGCTGTCCGTAAAGGTGAACAGGCACGACCGCGCTTACGGGCCTGCCGTGTCTCTTGTTGAACAATATGCCCGAGGTATCGTCAATGCTGCACTCGGTTTCTAGGTATTGGCAAAGCTGTGCCGGATCCAGGTTGTGGGTCCGATCATCGACGTCCACGAAGTCCGGTGTCGCCCCGGCCTGAGTGATAGCTTCGGTGGTGGCGATAAAAGTGTTCGGGACAGTCACCACCACATCTCCTCGCTGGACGCCTGCGGCCATAAGAGCAAATCGCACCGCATCCGTACCGTTTCCGACTGCAAAGCAGTGGCGGGTCTGGCAGAATAGGGCGAAGTTTTGCTCGAACTCCGTCACCATTGGGCCGCCGATAAAACTTGCCGTTTCCAGGGCCTGCTCGAAGACCGCCCCGAGCATTTCTTTCAGCTCCCGGTGGGGAGTAACGAGGTCGAGGAAGGGAATGCGCTGACCTTCCTTGAAAATTAGCTTTTCATTTTCAGGTTTCATGGGATTACCTTCTTGATGCGGGTTTAATGGGTTAGACCAGAACTGTCTCCCCTCGGCATTTGAGGGACTCGCCGGCCGCCTCCAGCATTTTTACCACACGCAGCCCGCTGACCCCGTCGTTCATCGGTGTTTGGTTGTTGTCGATGCAATCCAAAAAGTATCCCAACTCAACCTTCAGGGCCTCTGTTTGCTCTACCTTGGGAGCCCACATGTCCCCGGACCGGTAGCTGATCAGCAAATCGTAGACGCCCTCCCGGCTGGTCATCTGCACGCCCTTGTCGTAGACCTTCACTTTTTCGTCAGCTTCCAGGTCATTCCACACCAACATCTTCTTTTCCCCGCCGATGAGCGTAGTTCGAACTTTCACCGGAGATAACCAGTTCACGTTGATATGGGCAATGACGTTGCCGGGGAAATACACGGTGATAAAAGCCACATCGGCATGGCCGTTCAGGTGCGTGCTGCCGGTGGCAACCACCAACTCGGGTTCGGCACGGATGAGGTAGTCCATGATGGACAAATCATGGGGTGCGAGGTCCCATATCACGTCAATGTCGTGTTGGAAAAGCCCCAGGTTGACGCGCGTCGAGTCGTAATAGTAAAGGTCGCCCAACTCACCTTGATCGATGAGTTGCCGGATTTTCTTTACCGCCCCGGTAAAGAGAAAAGTATGGTCTACCATTACCTTGAGGTTCCCCTTCTGTGCCAGTTCGATCAACTCTTCCGCCTGGTGGGTGCTCGCCGTGAAGGGTTTTTCGACAAAGACATGTTTGCCGTTTTCCAGTGCGGCCTTGGCGAGCTCGAAGTGCGTCCATACCGGAGTGACAATGGCCACGGCATCGATAAAAGGGGAACGCAGGATTTCAGCAGCGTCCGAAGTGACTCGCAATCTCGGGTAGGCACGTTGTGCGCGTCCTCGGGCGGCCGGGCTTTGGTCGCACACCGCCGTCACCTGTGCCGTATCGAGGGCGTACAGGTTTCTAACGATGTTGGGGCCCCAGTAGCCATAGCCAATCACGCCAATCCGAATCATGCCTTCCTCCCCATAGCCATTCAATAAGCGCCGGTGCCCCGAAACATTGCCCAGGGGGTGCGCAACAGAATCTTGATGTCGAGCCAGGGTGTCCAGGTCCTGACGTACCTGAGATCCATGCGAACCATCTCGGCAAACTTGACCCTGCTTCGACCCTCGATTTGCCACAGCCCGGTTATCCCTGGCTTGGCCTCCAAGAAACGGCGCCTGTGCCAAAGGTCGTACGCCTCGACCTCATATGGGATGGGCGGGCGTGGCCCCACCAGAGACATTTCACCGCGAAGAACATTGAAAATCTGTGGAAGCTCATCAAGGCTGGTCATCCGAAGAAATCTGCCCAAGGGGGTTACGCGAGGATCGTTCCTCATCTTGTACACGCCTTTATTCCTTCCGTCTTCCCCACACTTCTCCCCCGTAATGAGTCGCCGGACGTATTCCTGGTGAACCCGCGGATCACTTTGGAAATACATCGATCTGAACTTCAAGAACGTGAACCGGACTCCATACCGTCCCAGTCGTGGCTGTTTAAAGAAGATCGGACCCCTCGAAGTTAACTTGATGGCGATGGCAATGAGGGCAAAGATGGGAGAGAGCAGGGTCAGGGCGGAGAGACCGCCAACGATATCAACCGTTCTCTTGATCGCTTGCGAAGCTTTAGCCCGCAAACCCTGCGGCGCCAAGTCGGGGTAAAGCCGCATGTCCGCGGGCCGGCCACCGTTGTGGAGATCCAGGTCATCCGGATACACATGAAAGGAGATGCGGATAGCATTCATTCCGTCCGGAGGGAGATTTTTTTGCAAGGCGGGCAAGACGCGGGTTTCCAAAGCACAGAGGATGGAAGAGATTCTTGCCGAACCTGTTTCCGTGCAGATAACGCCAATCACGGAATTTCTTTCATACCAACCGTACAAATCCGTCTCGCGGGTTGAGCCCACTACGGTCTTGGTGACGGTTTGAAGAAGCGCTTCTCCCTGTTCACCCTGGAGCAATTCGCCGGCATGCAGGAGCATCAGCACGAAACGCTGACGCGAACGCTCGCTTCTCCTCCTTTCCTGGCCCAGTACCCTAAGAAACACGTCTTCCGGCATCAGGGGCGAGCCGTCGTTCTCCGTTTGGGCAACGCGCCCGTGGGCCGGGTTCGACCACGATCGGCGCTCGGCGTTGGTCTTTTCCGGTCGTGGCAAGGCAAAAATACCCATGGTCATTGCATTAATCCTCAACTTGCTTGACTAATTTGTGTTCAAAATCGAAAACAGTAAGTTGCAAACCGCAAAGGTCCCCGGTCACCCGTTACTGTTTTACCTGGTGTTGAATGAAGGGCAGCAGCATCGCCAGCGAAGCGCCGAGGGTGTCCCAGCCGCAATCCAGAAGGGAGGAGTGCCTTTGTGGAACGTACAATTGGTGATACTCATCCGTCAGGGAATACAGGGCAATAACCACGATGCAGGTCAGCGCGCGGCCCCGCTGCCAACGCGGGTTTTCTTCTTCATCGGGATATGCATAAAGAAGCAGGGCGAAGATAGCGTACTCCGTAAGATGGGCCAGCTTGCGGAAGCAGGTATGAAGGGTGGCAAAGGTGGCGGGCGAGACCTTGCAGTGAAGCACTGAGAGCATTTCGGCCAGGACGCTTCGCGAGAAATCAGGTGCAAAGGTCTGCGTTGAAAGATAGAAGATAAGACCAGCCCACGCCAATGTTATGGCCCACCAGAGCACCCAGACTGGCCGCATGAAATTATTTTTCAAGGTTATCCATCTCCAGCAGTTTGAGGACATTCCGCTTTCCGGCCTTTTATCACCCCCAGGACTTTGCGTATCCATTTGCTTGGCTGGGCCGCACCCGGTCAACCAGACTCGCCTCTATTTCAACAGCGGCAGACTTGGAAAGAATTTCCACAGTCAGAACTAGCCGAAGCCCGCGAGCCTTGCGCACGAGGATTCCCTCAATCCCTGCTAGGGGCCCCGATTTCACGCGGACCCTATCCCCGCATTTGAGGAAGGGATGGGGTTCGACTCGCAAGGGGCCTTCGACCACGCGGCGAATAGTCTCGATCTCATCGGATGGAATTTCCGCTGCCCGCCCACCCCAACTCACTACGGCGTGGACCCCAGGCGTCGAAACTATATTCAGCATCCGGTCAAGACCACCATGGATGAATACATAATTGGGGAAGAGCGGGAGCGAGAGCTCCTTCTGGCGATCCTTCCATTGGTGGATGGATCGATACTGCGGTAGATAGACTTCGAAGCCCTTTCCCGCTAAAGAGTCACTGACTACTTTTTCGTGCTGATGGCGAGTGTAGAGTGCGTGCCACCAAGGTATAGAAGAATTTCCGGCTCGACCCGTGCTTGCCGCATTTGCCATCAAATCCCACCCTCCGCCAAAAATGGTCACGCCATCTCTAGAGGCATAGCTTCGCCCGGTGACTTACAGACTTGCTTTCCCTGTAAGCCCGCTTCTACCTTTCCTCGATATGCCCTGACTCAGACGGGACCCCAATGCCCAACAACACGCGCAGGTCTCAAATCGAGACGCTAAGAAAGCATGCAACTCCTCTGCCACAGGTTCCGCACATCCGGCTGCCGCAATTTGTTCAGAAGATGGAAGTTGGCATTGATAAGGAGGCACGCCCGGAAGCCACAGCCCGCGCCGTCTGCAAGCGGCTTGCATTTCGGGAAGGAAGCATCTCACCCACACGCTCCTGAGCGCTGACCAGGCTTGAATTCTTCAAGTCCGTGTTGCGGTTAATGGTGCTGAGGAATTAACGGGCCGATGCGGAATCGCCTGATGGCAAGAACGTCGTTTGCAAATGATTATCTGTGAAGAATGTATTCACCCAGTAGAAGGTTCGTTCCTTGCCCTTGTGCCATGATGCTGGCCCACGAGCGGACGACGGAATGTCACCGCCTAACAAAATAGTCCAGCCGCAGCTTAACGTGATTCTACCTGGCTTATGCACCTTCTCAGTTCCTGAGCCAGCATTTGAACGAAGGGCTCGACAAGCATACCCTTCGGATAGACGGGGATCTCACGTACTTCCAGGCCATTACGTACTACTGCACTCCATCCGAGACTGGGGTGGCCGAATCCCCGGAAGCTGCTCTTCGGACGAATGACTACCACACGGCCAGAATAGTCCGATGGAACATACTCCAACGCAGCTCGATCATTGGCTCGTTTAACTCGCAATTGCGCGTAGCGGCCATCTCCGCCCCGGGTCGACGCGAGCGTAGGGCACAAAGTGTGAAACCTGATGCCGGCCCTGGTTAGCGCGGTATCCCATTTTTCACGAAGAAACTTCCGTCGGCCTTCGGCACCGATGAGTAATAAATTCGCACCGTGAAAACACACATTCTGCAACCAATACAGGAGACCGATCCCTGGTAGATTTGTTTGCGGAGCCATCTGGTTGTTGTAAGCCTCGAGCATTGCCACCAAGGCGACCTGCCGTCCCTGTGCCTGGAGCTGGTGCGCCATCTCGAAGGCGATCGTTCCGCCGAGACAGTAGCCCCCCAGGCAGTAGGGCCCATCGGGCTGGAGGTTTACGAGCTCTTTGACATAGTGAGAGCTCATGTCCTCAACGCTGAGATGAAGACGCCCCCCATTCAGCCCTAGCGATTGGAAGCCATAAACAGGTTGCTCAGGCCCCAGGCGCCGGGACAACTGCCGGTACAACAAGATATTGCCTTCGGCGCCATGAACTAAAAAGAGGGGAACGTGGAACCCGCCGGGGTTAATAGGCACCAGCGATGACCAATTCGGAATCCAACCGTCATTGCGCAGGATGTCCGCCAACTGGTCTAGGGTTGACGCCTGGAAGAGGGTCACCAGCGGCAGCCTTTTGCCTGTCAGCCTTTCGATTTCAAAAAACATCCGGGCTGCCGCCAGTGAATCCCCTCCCAAGTCAAAGAAGTCGTCACTTCGTCCAATACGTCGCACGCCCAAGATTTTCCGCCACAATTGTGTCAGTTGCTGCTCCAGGATGTCCCGCGGGGCGTCAGCATCTCGATTATCGACGGCCTGTGGATCCGGGGGCGGCAAGGCTTTGCGATCTAACTTGCCGCTAGGGGTTAGAGGCAGCTTGTCGAGCTTTACGTAGATCGCGGGCACCATGTATGCCGGAAGCTTGGTCTTAAGATAATCTCGTAAAGCGGTGGGGCAGCCATCCCATTCGGCGGAAGCCACAAAGTATGCCACCAGGCGTTGGAGTTCCCCATCATCCTGCGCCACTACCACCGCTTCGTACACCGCCGAGTGCGTGCGCAATACGGTTTCAATCTCCCCCAACTCAATCCTGAATCCTCGAACCTTTACTTGCTGATCCATGCGACCGAGAAACTCCACCGCGCCATTGTCGCGGTAGCGTACAAAGTCGCCAGTGCGATATAGCCGCGACTTGCTGTCAGGGCAAAAGGGATCGGCAATGAATTTCTCGGCCGTCAATTCCGGCCGATGACAATAGCCACGAGCAAGTCCGTCGCCCCCGATCAATAGTTCCCCTGGCACTCCCACCGGCACAGGTTTAAAGTTTCGATCCACCACATAGAATCGGGTGTTGGCAATGGGACGCCCAAGCAAAATCGGCTTGCCCTTCTTGACCGCGTGAAGGGACGACCAGATGGTGGTCTCCGTGGGCCCGTACATATTCCAAAGCGCCGCGCACTTCGGCAGCAATTGTTCGGCCAGGTCCAAAGGCAATGCCTCACCCCCGCACAGGATTTTGAGATGGCGACAGCCTTCCCATCCTGACTTGAGCAGGAGCCGCCAAGTGGAGGGAGTGGCTTGCATTATTGTCGCTCCACTTTGGCGCACCAATGCCGCGAGCTCCTTTCCGTCCCTTACTACTTCCTCCGGCGCTATCACCACTTTGGCCCCCGTAGTCAGCGGCAACCAGATTTCCAGGCCGAAGATATCGAATGAAGGGGTGGTGACGGAAAGCACAGTATCCTGGGCCGTTATTCCTGGTACCGTCCTCATGGAATTTAGAAAATTGACAACCGACCGATGACAGATTTCCACCCCCTTAGGTTTTCCCGTAGAGCCGCTCGTGTAAATTATGTAGGCCAAATTGTCTGGTTTTGCGCCGCTGGCAGGATTCACGGCAGCACCGAGGCATGCGGACGAGAAGACATCTAGGCAGAGGTTGTGGATACCCGACGAGGGTAATTGCGGAGCGATGCTTGCCTGGGTCAATAGAACACGCACATCGGCATCCCGAATCATGAAGGCAAGGCGTTCTTGAGGATACCCGAAATCAAGCGGTAGATAAGCACCCCCAGCCTTGAGGATTCCCAGGAGCCCGGTCACAAACTCCGCCGATCTCTTCACGCAAATGCCTGCTTTGACTTCAGGCCCGACCCCCATGCTTCTCAGTTGATTCGAGAGCGCGTTAGCTCGCCGGTTCAGTTCCGCATAGGTCAACTGTTGATCTCCCTCAGCCACCGCGATAGAGTCGGGAGTGGATGCGGCTTGCTTTTCGAACAATTCGTGAACCGTCGATTGCGGGTAAGGGCAACGGGTTTCATTCCACTCCACTAGGATTTGTTGGCGTTCGGGCGGGGGCAGCACAGGGATCTTGGAAATGGGAAGTTCTGGATTCTCTGCGACTCCGGCCACGAGGTTCAAAAAGTGGCACAACAAGCGCTTGACAGTCACAGCGTGAAATAGTTCCTTGTCATACTCAAAGGTGATATCCAAACCTTCGCTGCCTTCCACCCACACGGTCAAGTCGAATTTAGCCGCGGCAGTATCGGGCTCGAACCGCGTTATGTCCAATCCGGGCAATCGCAGGATCGCTTGCGGGGTGTTCTCGGATACAAACATGACTTGGAACAAGGGGGTATGATTGTTATTCCGTTCCGGTCTCGCCAGACTGACGAGCTTCTCAAATGGAAGATCTTGATGGAGATAGGCGTTTAAGGAGGCTTCGCGCACCCGGCCTAGCAACTCCGCGAAGCTGGGATTTCCGGACAAATTGCACTTTAGAACCAGAGTATTTACAAAATTCCCTATGAGATTGGATACTTCCTGCCGCTCGCGGAAAGCGACAGGAAAGCCCACGGAGATTCGGTCGTGTCCGGAGTACCGATGGAGCAAGGCCTGAAAGGCTGCCATTAATGTCATGAATAGTGTTGAGTGCTGATGCCGGCTCAGCCGGTTGAGTTTTAACGCCAGATCTGCGGTTATGCTTGCCGTTTCATGTCCTGCCTCATAGCTCGGATGCACTGGCCTGGGTTCGTCTAGCATAAGGTGTTGAAATTCAGAGTCTCCGTCGAGCGCCCCTTTCCAGTATTCAGTCAGCTTCTCTAGATGCTCACCTTGGAGTTGCTGCCTCTGCCAAGCGACAAATTCCGAATATTGAACGGGCAATTCTGGAAGTTGCGGGCGACGGCCAGCGGAGAAAGCTTGGTAGGCTTCCGACAATTCACGATAGAGGATCCCCAGAGACCAGAGGTCAAAGACAATGTGATGTATAGTCAGGACCAGCACATGCTCGTCGGTTCCCAAGCGAAAGAGCTTGGCACGAATTAACAAATCGCTGGAAAGGTCGAATGGCCGACGAGCCTCCAGGTCGGCAAGACGCCGGACTACGTCTCTTGGAATTTGGGGGGACGTCCCACAAAGATCCACTTCATCAATTCTCACGACACGATCGTGGGAGATTATCGAGACGGGAACGCCGTCCTTATTAGTAAAGTTGGCACGCAAGGACTTATGCCTAGCGATGACCAGGTTCAGGCTTCTTTCGAGGACACATTTATTGAGCTGACCTCGAAGATGCAGTCCTTCGGCAAAATTATACAAAGGGGTATTCGGGGCGAGCTTGTCCCAAAACCAAATTCCTTCTTGGAAATAGGAGAGGGGGAAAGGACCGACTGCCGGCCCGGGCGAGATCTCCGCCTTCCTCGAGGGATCTGTTGCGCACTTTGTCGGCAAAAATTACTCCTTCACATTGGCATTTCGACCGGTTCGAGCAGGCGGAACGTCATGGCGGTCTCAGCCGGAATAACCAGGTTCTTTTTCCCGGTCAATGCTGCGCCGGCAATGCCCGCGCCGGCGCCAATAGGCGCGCCAATCAGCAGGCCTTTACCGCCGCCGGCGAGTGCGCCGAGCAGGGCACCGCCCCCGCTGCCTCCTCCAATGATTTCCCAGTTGCGTTTTTTGTGGTTTTTGCCGAAACGCGTGTAGGTGTTGCTGTGCAGGTCGTAATAACCACCGTTAACTTCAACCGACACCAGCGCTAAGCGGATTTGCGCATCCCCTTCCAGCCTTCCGGCGCGGCGCACGGAAACCACTCGGCCTTTCACCGGCGCTCCTTGGGGGATTACCGTTTGGCCATCAACCATCACGGGGTCCGCCACCGTCGCGAAAAACGGGTCGCCCGCGGCCGTGCGATCCGTAGCAATCGACTGATCGAGCCGCACTTCAATCTCAGTTTTGGCGGGAATCGTTACGACCACCGGCTGCGGAGCGGAGGTGGAATTCTCAGACCGCGCCGAATCCGGCGCGTTCGCAGTTGGGGTCGACAGGGCAACCGTATGTTGGCGGAGTTTGCTCACTCCCAGAATGCTCACTGCGGTAACCGCTAAGGGGAACGCAATCCAGAACGCTTTGCTGTTTACCTTTGACATGCAAACCTCCTTTTGCTTCATGGTGAACTTGTCTCGGCGCAGCACTCGGCGGCAACGTACTTGGCTGCCCGCAAATTCACCACGGAGCCGTTGGCAAGATAAAGGACCCGGGCCGGTTCGCGACATAATCCAAAACTTCCCTGAGATCTTCCCAGAGACGGAGTTCCTCAGATTCGAGCCAGTGTGTTGCTGAATTCCTGCCGGGAAACCGTCCAGGGCGTTTTAAATTCCAGCCCGGCCTCTCTTAACCTCTCCGGTCCCGGCGGGCTCGCCCATACCACGCGACAAGGGTAGGCGATGCGGGAATCTTCGGCCGGCAGAAGTTGAATCGTCTGCCCTGGGACGAGGATCCCCTTTAGTTTAATCCTTGCCCCCGCCTGCGATATGTCGGTTGTCCTGACGGTATGGCCAATCTCTTTGCCCTCTTTATGCAGAATCACCATCATCTGGAAATCCGATGGTGCTCGATTCGACTGGCGCAATTCCTTTCGGCTGCTGGGGCTATCCGCTAAGCGTTCCGCCATGGGGCTCTCCATCTGCCCCACCTAAGGCGAGGGGAGGGCGGGAAGAAAAGGCTTCGATTGCGTCGTTCCTGGCCCATCTCCCCGCGCCGCGATAGGGGAACATCATTGCCAATTTGCTGCAACCTTCTTCCCATGCCAAGTCGGCGATTCATGACTCTTTTTGTCAGGTCTTTACCCGATTGCCATCGCCGTGCATATCCCCTACCATCTGAGGCATTTGAAGATAGTTAGCGATGGAGACGGGGCTGTAACGAACAAGCCAAAGGATAAAGAACCGTGAGGGCACGCTGCGAAGCGGTGTGTTGTCGCCAGCCGGAAAGCGTTTTTCCGCAGCGTGTAAAGCCCGGTCACATGGTCGCGCCCTCCGTGCAGGCAGGAAATCCGCAACGAAATTGTGAGGAAAAATCATGGCAACAACCCAGAGTTTGGGCACTTCCAAAGGCAATGGCAGCGCGGCCATCGCCTCCCTTCCCAAGCAAGCGCTGCTGCATGCTCTCCAGAAGGTTCGAGCCGGGGACTTCACGGTCCGTCTGCCGGGCAATTTGACCGGAATCGAGGGGAAGATCGCCGACACCTTCAATGAAATTGTCGCCGCCAACATGCGCATGGCGGAAGAACTCAAGCGGGTAGGACTCGCCGTTGGTAAAAAGGGCCAGACCAGCCAGCGCGTCCGCTTCCAGCCGTTGGGGGGAGAGTGGGGTGAAATGGAGGCGTCGACGAACGCCTTGATTGACGATCTCCTGTGGCCTACGACGGAAGTGACCCGTGCGGTCTCCGCCGTGGCCCAGGGGGATTTGCTGAAAACGGTTCCCCTGGAGGTGGAAGGCCGCCCCCTCAAAGGCGAATTCCTCCGCTCCGCCAACATCGTCAACACGATGATTCAGCAGCTCGTGGTTTTTACTTCCGAAGTCACGCGCGTGGCCCGCGAAGTGGGCACGGACGGAAAACTGGGCGGCCAGGCGGAAGTTCGCGGAGTAAGTGGCGTGTGGAAAGATCTTACCGACAGCGTCAACTCTATGGCCAACAACCTGACGGCGCAGGTCCGCAACATCGCCGACGTTACCATCGCCGTCGCCAGCGGCGACCTTTCCAAGAAAATCACCGTGGACGTGCGGGGCGAGATTCTCCAACTCAAGGAAGCCATCAATACCATGGTGGACCAGTTGCGGTCATTTGCCAGCGAGGTTACCCGCGTGGCGCGCGAAGTCGGCACGGAGGGCCGGTTGGGCGGCCAGGCCGTGGTGCCGGGCGTCGGCGGCACGTGGAAAGACCTGACCGATAACGTCAACCTGCTCGCCGCCAACCTGACCACGCAGGTTCGCAACATCGCCGAAGTCACCACGGCCGTAGCCCGCGGCGACCTTTCGCGCAAGATCACGGTGGACGTGAAGGGCGAAATCCTCGAGCTGAAGAACACCATCAACACCATGGTGGACCAGCTCAACGCCTTTGCTTCCGAAGTCACCCGCGTGGGGCGCGAGGTGGGAACGGAGGGCAAGCTGGGCGGCCAGGCGCAGGTGCGGGAAGTGAGCGGCGTGTGGAAAGACCTGACGGAAAACGTGAACCTCATGGCCTCCAACCTGACGGCGCAAGTCCGCAACATCGCGGACGTGACCATCGCCGTGGCCAATGGCGACCTCTCGAAGAAAATCACCGTCGACGTGCGCGGCGAGATTCAGCAACTCAAAGAGGCCATCAACACCATGGTCGATCAGTTGCGCTCCTTCGCCAGTGAAGTCACGCGTGTGGCGCAAGAAGTGGGAACCGAAGGCCGACTGGGCGGGCAAGCCATTGTCCCCGGCGTGGCCGGCACGTGGAAAGACCTTACCGACAGCGTCAACTCCATGGCCAACAATTTGACCAGCCAGGTGCGCAACATTGCCGACGTCACCACGGCCGTAGCGCGCGGCGACCTTTCGCGCAAGATCACGGTGGACGTACGGGGCGAGATTCTGGAGCTGAAGAACACCATCAACACTATGGTAGACCAGCTCAACGCCTTCGCCTCCGAAGTGACCCGCGTGGCACGCGAGGTGGGCACGGAAGGCAAACTGGGCGGCCAGGCGCAGGTGCCGGGGGTGGCCGGTACGTGGAAAGACCTCACGGACAACGTCAATTTCATGGCTTCCAACCTCACCAACCAGGTCCGCAACATCGCGGAAGTTTCGACCGCCATTGCCAACGGCGACTTGTCGCGCAAGATTACCGTGAATGTCAGCGGCGAAATCCTCCAGGTCAAGGAAACCATCAACACCATGGTGGATCAGCTTAATGCCTTCGCGGGCGAAGTGACCCGCGTGGCGCGTGAGGTGGGCACGGAAGGCCGCTTGGGCGGGCAGGCCAATGTCCGCGGGGTGGCCGGCACCTGGAAAGACCTCACCGACAGCGTCAACTCCATGGCCAACAACCTCACCGCGCAGGTGCGCAACATCGCCGAAGTTTCCACGGCCATTGCCAGTGGAGACCTATCGAAGAAGATCACCGTGGATGTGAGCGGCGAAATTCTCCAGCTCAAAGAGACCATCAACACGATGGTAGACCAGCTCAACGCCTTCGCCGGGGAAGTCACGCGCGTGGCGCGTGAAGTGGGAACGGAAGGCCGGCTGGGCGGTCAGGCCAACGTCCCCGGCGTGGCGGGCACGTGGAAAGACTTGACGGACAGCGTCAACTCCATGGCCGGGAACCTGACCAGCCAGGTACGCAATATCGCCGAGGTCACCACGGCCGTGGCCCGCGGCGACCTTTCCCGCAAAATCACCGTGGACGTGAAAGGTGAAATTCTGGAGCTGAAGAACACCATCAACACCATGGTGGACCAGCTCAACGCTTTCGCCTCGGAAGTCACCCGCGTGGCGCGCGAGGTGGGCACGGAAGGCAAACTAGGTGGCCAGGCCGTGGTCCCCGGAGTGGCGGGTACCTGGAAGGACTTGACGGACAACGTGAACTTCATGGCCAGCAACCTGACCGCCCAGGTGCGCAACATCTCGGAAGTGGCCACCGCCATTGCCAACGGCGATCTCTCCAAGAAGATCACCGTGGACGTGCGCGGCGAAATCTTGCAGCTCAAGGAGACGCTCAACACCATGGTGGAGCAGCTCCGCTCGTTTGCGGCGGAGGTGACCCGCGTGGCGCGCGAGGTGGGTACGGACGGGCGGCTAGGCGGGCAGGCTGTGGTGCCCGGCGTGGGTGGCACCTGGAAGGATTTGACGGATAACGTCAACCTGCTGGCGGCCAACCTCACCACCCAGGTGCGCAACATCGCCGAGGTCACCACCGCCGTGGCGCGCGGCGACCTCTCGCGCAAGATTACCGTGGACGTGAAAGGTGAAATCCTGGAGTTGAAGAACACCATCAATACCATGGTGGACCAACTGAATGCCTTCGCGGCGGAAGTTACGCGCGTAGCGCGCGAAGTGGGCACGGAGGGCAAGCTCGGAGGACAAGCTCAGGTCTCCGGCGTGGTGGGGATTTGGAAGGACCTCTCGGACAACGTCAATGTGATGGCCGCCAATCTGACCGAGCAGGTGCGCGGCATTGTGAAAGTGGTGACCGCCGTCGCCAACGGCGACTTGAAGCAGAAGCTGACCGTGCGGGCCAAAGGAGAAGTGGCCGCCCTGGCGGAGACGATCAACAACATGACCGACACGCTCGCTACCTTCGCCGCGCAAGTGACCAGCGTGGCCCGCGAGGTGGGCGTAGAAGGCCGTTTGGGCGGCCAAGCGGACGTCCCCGGGGCGTCCGGGACCTGGAAAGACCTTACCGGAAACGTCAACTTGCTGGCCGCCAACCTGACCACGCAAGTCCGGGCCATTGCCGAAGTTGCTACCGCCGTCACCAAGGGTGATTTGACTCGTTCCATCCAGGTGGAGGCGCGGGGGGAAGTGGCCGAATTAAAGGACAACATCAATACCATGATCACCAACCTGCGCTATACCACCGACCGCAACAGCGAGCAGGATTGGCTCAAGACGAACCTGGCACGAGTCACGAGCATGCTCCAGGGCCAGCGCGACTTTGGGACCGTGGGCAAATTGCTGCTTTCGGAGTTGACCCCCCTCGTCAATGCCCAGCTCGGGCTCATTTACCTGATGGATTCCGAGTCCGAGGAGGCGAAGTTGCAGCTCCTGGCTTCTTTCGCGGGCCCGGTAAGCAAGGGGAACTCCGCGGGCACTCCCTACGAGCGTCTGCGGCTTGGCGAAGGTCTTTTGGGCCAAGTGGCCGTCGAAAAGCGCCGGGTGTTACTCACCGACATGCCCAAAGACGCCAGTCCCATCCGTTCCGGCCTTTTTGAGGCGCCTCCCCGCAATATCGTAATTCTTCCCGTGCTCTTCGAGAATCAAGTCAAGGCCGTAATCGAGCTTGCCTCCTTGAGCGTCTTCACGGCTTCCCACCTGGCGTTTCTCGAGCAGCTCACCGCCAGCATCGGGATTGTGCTCAACAGCATCGAAGCGACGATGAAAACGGAGGGCTTACTGAAACAGTCGCAGCAGCTCGCCACAGAGCTTCAGATCCAGCAAAAAGAGCTCCAGGAGAAAAATGAGCAGCTTGCCCAAAAAGCGCAAGAGTTGGCCGAGCAGAATGCCGAGGTGGAGCGCAAGAATCAGGAGATCGAGCGCGCGCGCGTGGAGTTGGAGGAAAAAGCCAACGAGTTGGCGCTGACCTCCAAATACAAGTCGGAATTCCTGGCCAATATGTCGCACGAACTGCGCACCCCGCTCAATAGCATCCTCATCCTGGGTCAGCAATTGGCAGAGAATGCCGAAAGCAACCTGAGCGACAAACAAGTCGAGTTTGCTCGCACTATCCACAGCGCCGGCACCGATCTGCTCAACCTGATCAGCGACATCTTGGATCTTTCCAAGATCGAGTCCGGGACGGTCACCGTGGACGTCGAGGAAGTCAAGTTTGCGAATCTGCTGGAGACGGTGGAGCGCACCTTCCGCCACGAAGCGGATAACCGCAAGCTGGCGTTCGAGGTCCATCTGGATCCCCGCCTCGGCCCCAGCATTCACACGGACCTCAAGCGCTTGATGCAAGTGATCAAAAACCTGCTTTCCAATGCCTTCAAGTTCACGGAGAAAGGCAGGGTGTCGGTGAACGTGGGACTGGCGGCGGAGGGTTGGAGCGCGAACCATCCCATTTTGAAAGAGGCCGGGCCAGTGGTGGCCTTCGAGGTTGCGGACTCGGGCATCGGAATTCCTTTGGATAAACAGCGCATCATCTTCGAGGCCTTCCAACAGGCCGATGCCAGCACCAGCCGCAAATACGGCGGGACGGGTTTGGGTTTGGCGATCAGCCGCGAACTGGCCTCCCTGCTGGGAGGTGAAATCCAGTTGCGGAGCAACCCCGGATTGGGCAGCACCTTTACGCTGTACTTACCCTTGAATTTCATCAGCTCCTCGGTGGCGGCGAAACCCGAAATCCCCGCGCGGACAACTTCCGGGGTGATTCAAATGCCCGCCGTCCGGATCCACGATCGCCGCGAGGTGGAACTCATTCCTGACGACCGGGACAATCTACAGCCGGAAGATCCGACAATCCTGATCGTGGAGGATGAACCGCACTACTGCCGAGTGCTCGTAGATCTGGCCCATGCCTCGGGATTCAAGGTGCTGGTGACCATGCGGGGCGTGGAGGCTTTGGACTTGGCACGCCAATATCATCCCACCGCTATTTCGCTGGATATCTTTTTGCCCGATGTGCTGGGTTGGACGGTGCTCAGCCAATTGAAGCAGGACCCGGCCACGCGGCACATTCCGGTTCAGATTTTGACGCTGGACGAGGACCGGCAACTCGGTTTGGCGCGTGGGGCGTTCAATTTCATCACCAAGCCGGCCACCGCGGAAGGATTGCAGAGCTCGTTCTCGCGAATCAAGGAATACACCACGTCCCGCCGCCGGCGGTTGCTGGTGGTGGAGGACGAACCTTCCGAGCAGTTGAGCGTCCGGGCACTTCTGGAACACGCGGACATTGAGATTGAGGCGGTCACCTCCGGCGAGGAAGCCCTGTCCGCGCTCCACCACCAGAACTTCGATTGCGTGGTGCTGGACCTGCGTTTGCCCGATATTTCCGGGTTCGAGGTCATGGAAAAACTCAGCCAAGAGGAAACCCTGCGAGACATTCCGATCGTCGTGTTCACGGGCAAGGAGCTGACGCCCGAGGAGGATGCGCGCCTCCATACCCTGGCGCGGAGTATAATAGTTAAGGGCGTAGAATCACCTGAAAGGCTTTTGGACGAAACGGCGCTGTTCCTGCACCGAGTCGTCGCCGACTTGCCGGTGGAAAAACAGAAGATGTTGGAGCGCCTGCACCGCTCGGACGAAGATTTGGCGGGCAAACCCGTTTTGGTGGTGGACGACGACGTGCGCAACATCTTTGCGCTCTCCAGTGTCCTGGAGCGCCGGGGAATGAAGGTGCTTTCCGCCACTACCGGGCAGGAAGCGCTGGCCCTGCTCGATTCCCAGACCGATATCGCCATCGTGTTGATGGACATCATGATGCCGGAGATGGACGGGTACAAAACCATGCAATTCATTCGACAGAATCCCAAGTATCACCGCCTGCCGATCATCGCTCTCACTGCCAAGGCGATGAAGGGAGACCGGGAAAAGTGCTTGGAAGCCGGGGCGTCGGAATACTTGGCCAAGCCCGTGAATACGGAACAGCTTCTTTCCTCGTTGCGTATGTGGCTGCATCGGTAAACGGGATACGGGATACGGGATACGGGAAACGGGACACGGGAGATTTAGGGAATTGGGGTTAGACTCAAGATTGTGATTTAGAATGTAGGGCAGGGCTCAGGGTTAGGGATTCGAAATTTTATGCAGTTGCCATTTTAAGGGGTCGCGGAGGCAATGCTTCTCGTGTCCCTTGCCCCGTATCCCGTGTCCCGTGTCCCGATAGGTTAAAGGTATGGACCCAAAACAACCGGTGAACATCCTGCTGGTGGACGACCAACCCGCCAAACTGCTCAGCTATGAGAGCATTCTGGCGGACCTGGGAGAAAACTTGATCCGGGCCGAGTCGGGAAAACAGGCGCTCACACATCTTCTCAAAAACGAGATCGCCGTGGTGCTCGTGGACGTGCATATGCCGGAAATGGACGGCTTCGAACTGGCCTCGATGATCCGCAATCACCCCAGGTTCTACAAAACCGCAGTTATTCTGGTGTCCGGGGTCTTCACCGAGGAGAGGGACCGAATCAAAGGCTACATCTCGGGAGCCATGGATTATGTTTTGGTGCCGATCGTGCCCGAGATCCTGCGGGCCAAGGTGCGGGTCTTTGCCGACCTTTACCGCAAAACCGGGGAACTGGAACGGTTAAATCAGGAACTGGAGCAACGCGTCCACGAACGCACAGAAGAAATCGAAGCTTCCGCGGCCCTCTTGCGTCAGAGCGAAGAACGCTTGCGGCTGGTCCTCGCCACAAGCGGCATTCAAGGATGGACGTGGGACCTGCGGAAGAACGAATTTACTTGGATCGGGCCCTGGGGAGACGCCAAGCAGGTGTGCCAGTCTTTCGCGGATTTCCTCACGGTGGTGAAACCCAGCGACCGGAAATTGGTACAAGAGGCCTTCGATCAAGCCGTGAACAACGGGTTAGACTACCATGCTGAGTTTCGCACCCACGAAGGCGGAGAGGACCGATGGTGGCTGGGACGCGGTACAGTGATTCGCGATGCCTCCGGCCAGCCGACCTCCATTGCCGGTATCAACATCAACATCACCGCCCAAAAGCGGGCGGAAGAAGAAAGGGTCGTTCTGCTCAAGAACGCCGAGAATGCGCGCCGGGAAGCGGAAAGGGCCAATCGTCTCAAGGATGAATTCCTGGCGATCCTTTCCCATGAGTTGCGTACCCCTTTGAATGCCATTACCGGGTGGGGGCAAATGCTCCAAGGAGGAGGGCTGGACCAGGAGACCCAAACCAAGGCCATCGATACCATCAACCGCAATGCCCTGCTTCAGGCACAGTTGATCTCTGACCTCCTCGACGTTTCGCGGATCGTCAGCGGCAAGCTCCGCCTGGACCCCAAGCCTTTGGACCTGCGTTCGGTGGTCAAGGCGGCCCTGGATTCCATCCGGCCCACCGCCGAAGGTAAAGAGATTCAAATCGACCTATCCGTGCCTTTTGAACCCTGCGTGATACTCGGCGATGCTGTGCGACTACAGCAGGTCATCTGGAACTTGCTTTCCAATGCCACGCGGTATGCACCAAGGAAGGGCCATATCCAGATTTCGGTTGAGAAAATGGGGTCCCATGTAGGGCTTTCTGTCCAAGACGACGGACCGGGGATCCAAGCGGACTTCTTGCCCTATATCTTTGAACCGTTTCGTCAGGCGGACCCTCGCAGCAGGAAAGCTAACCAGGGATTGGGGCTGGGCCTGGCGATTGTTCGAAATCTGGTGGAGATCCATGGCGGGCACGTCCAGGCCATGAATCGCGGAGATCGCTCGGGAGCAATCTTTAAGGCTGTTCTGCCCCTCACCCCTCCTTTACCGGAAACCTCCATCGCCCCAAGGACCTTTGCGCCCAGCTTGCCGCAGGATACGAATTGGTTGCAGTCGGCGCCGTCATTGAAGAACACCCGGGTCCTCGTGGTGGACGACGAGGCCGATGCGCGCGAGGTCGCGGCCTTGGTTTTAGAGCGCTGTGGCGCGAAAGTCCGGATTGCTGCCTCGGCGATGGAAGCTTTCGACATGCTAATGCAAGAGTTGCCCGATGTTTTGGCGGCGGACATTGAAATGCCCGGGGAGGACGGCTATAGCCTTATACGGCGGATCAGGGCTCTGCCAGCGGGGTCGGGTGGGCGCATTCCGGCGATTGCACTTACTGCACGCGCCACCGTACAGGACCGTGGGACGCTGTTGATAGCTGGTTTTTCCCGACACGTGCCAAAGCCGCTCATTCCCCTTGATTTGGTCACTGCCGTTGCGACGCTCGCCGGGTCGAGCAACCAGGGAGCACAGAACGGCAACTCGCCCATAGAACAGGAGGGGACACAAAGTCCCAGTAACGGCGCCAAAACAGCGGGCGAGGGTAGTAACTCCAGTCCTCACAGTGCTTTAGCTGGACAGGGGTGGGGGTAAGTTCCGTTTAGCGCCGAGGAGTTGCGGGGATTATCGGGATATCCACTACGTGAGATCCCAGTGAGAGGTTGGACGCAATGGCGAAACAAAACAAGCGCATTTTGATCGTGGATGACTTTAAGGATGATCGTGAGATGTACAGCCACTACCTCACGCGATTCGGATTCGAAGTCAGCCTGGCAAGCGACGGCCAAGAGGCTTTGGACAAGGCTTTCCAAACTCATCCGGATCTGATCCTGATGGACCTTTGGTTGCCCCAAATTGCTGGCTGGGAAGCCATTCGCCAACTGCGAGCAGATGAAAAGACCAAGCAAATTCCCATTGTGGTCTTGACGGCTCGCGCCTTCGTTTCGGCTGTCGCCGTGGGTTGTGAAGGGTGCCTCATCAAGCCATGTCGACCCGAGGATTTGCTCGTCGAGGTCATGCGGGTCCTCGAAATAGGAGAAAAGTGCAATGGTTCTTCCTCACAATCGAACAACCATCCCCAAAAGAAGGCCGTTTAATGTAGAAAATGGGTTGCCTTTAAGTCTTCGCCCAATCCCCTCCAGTCCATGTATCGGTCTTATCGCCGGCTGAAAATCGTCATTCGGAAGGCTGACAGAGAACTTCCGAACCCTGTAAATACTTCCACCACCGAGCAAAAGTGTGTCCCCATTTCAGCCTGATCATAGTACGTACCTTCGCTTTTCAACTTAATGATTCCAAGGCACTAGGTCGACAAAGAGGGCCTTTGGCACATTCCGTGCACCCCTTAACCTCGGGCTTTACAAGCAAAAGTTCAAAGCCGGGACCGGGCAAAAGCCTCAGTTGTTTATTTTCGGAGGTGAACCGATGAGTATCCTAGGGAACTTGGAACCACTCGAAAGAAATGGCGGCTCTCGGAAAGGCACAGGGAAAGACCACGGTGAGAGTGAGCCGGTCAAGGCAGATCGAGCTTGGACTACCACAGGAAGCGGGGCAATTGCAGAGCTTCCGCTAGAAAACCCCAGCACGCAAGCGGACGCTTTCCGAGTGCCGGGACAAGGCTCAGAGGAGGAAGGGCGGGGCGGGAGAGATTCAACCGCTGAACCTCCGGATTCGACTCGCGATCCTAAGCACCCAGGTTCTCGAACTGGCGCCTTGTGGTGGGCTGTGATCGTCCTGGGGGGAGTGCTAATCGGCGCAGCGGCGTACACCCATTTCACTTTGCGAGGACAGAACATCGCAGTTTCGCAAATACCCAGCCTATTTCATTCCGTCGGGGCGCTGGGAGACCGGATGGCAGCTACGGAGGGCAGGCTCCAAGAGCTGGCCGCTAACTCGGAGCAGCTCAACCACCAACTCGTCGCGATTGATCATAAAGTCGGTTCCAGCCTGCGGGCTGCCCACCGTCAAACCCAAGGACTGATTGCGGAAGCGGAGGGACGCTGGGAGAAAGAAATGGATCAAAGGACTCAGGTTATGGACGTACGCATAAGCCGAGTCGAGCAGAACCAGAGTGAGGATCACGCCCGCCTGGCTCGCCTCAACGATCAACTGGAACAGGAAGTCGGCGCCCTGCGCAGTGATCTGGCCGCCACCCAGGAAGGAACCCGTCTCGGCTTGGCGAGCCTGCATGACCAGGCCAGCGAGAATGAGCACGGCTTGCACAATCTCACCCAGCAACTCCATCGGGAGCGGCTGAACTTTGAGATTGTCAAGGACTCGCCGACGGAACTAGTACCCGGCGTCTCGCTTACGATCCTCAAGGCCGATCCCAGCTATCAGCGAATCCGCGGCTATGTTTCCTTCACCGCCGAGGGACGCACCCTTTGGCTTGAAAATCTGGGTGCGCAGGAGTCAGTTGATTTGTACCAGGGCAACTCCCCTCACCCTTACAGCCTGATCATCACCCAGGTCAATTCCCGTGGAGCGGTCGGCTACTTGCTGATGCCGGCGGGCGTCTAAGCTTCCGCGCCGGCCTTTCCGATTGTGAACGTCGTGACATGTGGGCCCGGTCTGGGCCGACTGGAAAGGGGGGAGTTTCGTGAGTCCGCAATACCCTCGCGCGTCCCAAGCTGGGATAATTCCAGGTGTGGGGTTCAACATTGGGCGAGGTGGCTCGGAACATGGCTAATCTGCGGTCGTGCACATCGGACAGCGCTGAGTGAACTATGAATTTCAATCCGTCATGTAAGAACGGGAGGGCCACAAAACTATACGCCCCCCGTTCTATGGCGGACACGTAAACTTCAATATCCGGTTTGGACCCAACGACGATGACGTTTGGGGCCAGATCAGCCCTCCGTACCAGGTTGATAATGTTTGCCCACGACTTATTCCAGACGGGGAGGTCGACGAAAATTAAGGCGGGCATGTATTGAGCAACCAGATCGTTTGTTACATCGCCACTTCTGATGCTCCGCCCCCCCACCGGTAAGTCCTTCAGCATCGCATCCAACTTTCCGAATGGCTCTGGGTGATCGTGGATTAGGAGCACTATAAGGCGATTCCGCATCTTGACCTCCTCCTCACGAAGCATGCCGGATCCCTCTTCTACCTTGGGTGGCACGATTGGCTCCGGCTCCAACAAACCTCGTAGGGTTCCTTAAAAAAGGGAAGGAATAAATCTTCTCAAAAATGAAGGCTTTCTTCACACAAAAGAACTGGCCGATGACAGTCGTACTTTCAGGTTATGCCGCCTGTGTACCCCAAGTCCCTTCATGTCATAAAGATCTGGTTCGGAGCAAGAGAGAAAAACCTGACAGGGGCATATCAGGAATAGCACGGAGGGAGTTTTGTATTCAGATTGCCTTATTGAACCGAGGAGGAAGGTGCGCAGTGATGGAAGGGAGATCGTCGACATGGAAATGGGAGACCTTATGTGCGACTGGAGAGTGCCCCCAGCCAAGCTGGATCTACCGCAAAACACCATCCACCTTTGGTGCACGACTCTGAAACAGGCGTCCGTATACAAGGATGAGCTGCGTGGGACGCTTACCCCGGACGAACGCGCCAAAGCCGCCCGCATCCTCTTCTCAAAGGACAGGGATGGTTTCGTTGCCGTGCGGGGCGCCCTCCGTGACATTCTGGGCCGTTATACGAACCGGGCACCCACCGACCTCAAGTTTTTCTATGGGGCTTACGGAAAACCGCACCTGGCGCCGTCCCCCGGATCCGTCCCGCTGCATTTTAATTCCTCGCGGTCAGATGAATTGGGCATCTTCGCCGTAACGCAGACCCATGAGGTTGGGATTGATGTTGAGGTCATCAAGCCTTGTGAGGATTACGAGGCTATTGCCAGCAGTTTCTTTTCACCGTCAGAAATCCAGGCTCTGTGTGCATTTCCGCCTGTGCGTCGGCTTCATACTTTCTTGAAATACTGGACCCGCAAAGAAGCTCTTTCCAAAGCTTTGGGAACTGGCTTCATGCTGGACTGGACCACGTTTGACGTGTCGCCCGTCCCCCCAGAACGAGTTCAGGTGATGAGTAACGGTCCGTCGAAGTGGTCCGTTTACAGTTTCTTTCCCGCGCCTGGATACTTAGGCGCGCTCGCTTTCGCGGGAACGAATCCTACCCTTAAATTTTGGACTTGGCCGGGGATGGCTTTTTCGAATTTACCTATTCGGATCGGAGAAATTGGTTCGTCCATCATTGCGAATTCAATGCATCCGGTCTTATCGAAGCAGGTGACGGGATGATGTCTCCTTTCTGGAATCTATTAAATCAGAGAACTACTGTCTCAACTCAGGCCAGACCCGAGCCCTGCTCGGGCGACGGGCTAAGCCGGAATGCTTTACGGCAAATTTTTCCCACAGAAAAATGTGTCCCGCAAATGATAGGTGGAAAAACCAAGAATCCCCACCACTCCCCGGCAATCATCGAGGATCAAAGGGTAATGTCCTATCATAGACTAAATGTCCTTGCGGACAATTTGGCCTTGCTCCTTCGGTCCCTCGGCGTAGGCCCGGAAGTCCTTGTCGGCCTCTGCTTGCCCCGATCTATGGCGATGATTGTGGCCGCCCTGGGAATCCTCAAGGCCGGGGGAGCCTATCTCCCTCTAGATCCGGCATACCCGAAGGAGCGTCTGGCCTGGATGCTGAAGGACGCACAGCCCCACGTATTGATCACCCACGAGAGGTTTTCCGAAAGCCTTCCGGAGGGAAAGTGGAAGTTGCTTCATATAGATAGCGGAGGTACGGTAGCGCATCTGAGGTATGGCGCGGCGACACCCAGTCGACCTTTCGAGCTAAGGCCGGATCATCTGGCCTATGTCATTTACACCTCAGGGTCAACGGGAATGCCGAAAGGCGTGGAGGTAACTCACGGCAGCTTGTTGAACCTGGTGAGATGGCATCAACAGGCCTTTGGCTTGACACCAGGAGACCGCGCGACCCAGCTTGCCAGCCCGAGTTTCGATGCGGCTGTGTGGGAGGTTTGGCCTTACCTCACCATGGGTGCACGTATCTACCTCCCGGAAGATTCGCTACGTTCTGATCCCGAGGGGCTTCGCAACTGGCTGGTGGCCAAAGGGATAACGATCAGCTTTGTTCCTACGCCGATGGCCGAGCGCTTACTCTCTCTATCTTGGCCACCAGAAACGAAACTACGGATTCTGCTGACCGGCGGAGACAAATTGCACCATTATCCCCCCTGTACTCTCCCTTTCCGCGTGATCAACAACTATGGGCCAACGGAATACACCGTGGTGGCCACCTCAGGGGCCGTGTCGGAGGCAGATCGTCGTAGTCCCTCTCCGCCGATTGGCCGGCCTATCGCCAACACCCAGATCTATATCCTCGATGAGGAATTGCGGCCGTTGTCAGCGGGAGTTGCGGGCGAAATCTACATAGGCGGTGCGGGTTTGGCGCGCCGGTACAGGAACCAGCCTATCCTCACTGCGCAGCGATTCGTTTCCATTTCCATGGGCTTGGGGGGCGGACGTTGGGAACGCCTCTACCGGACCGGAGATCGCGCGCGGTGGCTACCGGATGGCCAGATTGAGTACCTGGGGCGTACCGACGAGCAAATCAAGCTTCGGGGCTTCCGCATTGAACCCAACGAAATCACCACCGTGCTCGACCGTCACCCTTCCCTCCAAGCGAGCATCGTCGTGCCGCGTATGAACGTGGCGGGCGAAAAGCACTTGGTGGCATATGTGGTCCTTCGATGTGGAGCATCTATAACCGCGAACGAATTGCGGGAGCTTCTACGGGCAAAACTCCCTGAATACATGGTTCCCTCTGCCTTTGTGCGCATGGAGTCACTGCCTGAAACTCCCAACGGCAAGGTGGATCGCGCCGCCCTGCCGGAGCCCAATGCCGCCAATGCCCTGGAGATGGAGGACGATTCTTTTGAAGCACCGCAAACGCCCACGGAGGAGCGCGTTGCGGACATTTTGGCGACACTCCTGGGTGTCAAGCGCGTCAGCCGCAACCGGAACTTCTTCCATATGGGAGGCCACTCACTCCTGGGCGCACAAACCATCGGCCGGCTCCGGGATGCCTTCGGCGTCGACCTTCCCTTGCGCGAGCTCTTTGACGCCCCAACCGTAAGAGAGATTTCTGCCGCGATCGAGAAATTGATACTGGCCAGACTGGAAGCCATGAGTGAAGACGAGGCACAGCGCATTATGGCTTCTTCGCCGGAGAGTAGTCATGATAGCGAGGCAATTCAATGCCACGCTCGCGCCGAGCAAGGTACTTAGCCTGTATCACTTACTCGACCCCGAGGTGTTAGCAAACCCCTATCCGTTATTTCAGGAACTGCGGACCAAACAGCCTGTCTACTGGGATCCCTATCTTCATTCCTGGGTGGTCACGCGTTACGCCGACGTGGTGAGGGTTTTGCATGATTTCTCTGCCTCCCGGACGCCCACCCCTGAGCATCTCGCCCGGATCGGCCTGGGTGAGCTGGCGCCGGTGGCGCGAGTCATGGTGAAGCAGATGCTCTTCTTGGATGCACCCACTCACACACGAATCCGGCAGCTCGCCTCTTACGCTTTTACCCCGCAACGGGTTGCGGTTTTGCGCAACCACATTCGTGATGTGGTGAAGGGACTTATCGACGTAGTCGTGCCGCGCGGCCGGATGGATGTGATTGCCGATCTTGCCGCGCCTCTCCCTTACATCATCACGGCGGAGATGCTGGGAGTTCCCGTCCAAGATGCCCCACAGTTGAAAGCGTGGTCCCAAGACTTTGCCGAAATGCTTGGAAACTTCCAGCACAATCCCGACCACGTGCCCAAGGTGCGCCGAAGCGTGGAGGAAATGGTCAAGTACTTCAGCTCAGCCATCCAGGAGATCAAAAGGCGGCCTCGTGAGGGTCTGATCTATTCCTTCTTGACCGCAGAAGTTGACGGCGATCGTTTCACGGAAGAGGAAATTATTGCCAATACGATTGTGACCATGGTGGGCGGCCAGGAGACCACCACCAATCTGATCGGCAACGGGGTTCTCACGCTGCTGCGGCACCCCCAAGAACTCGCAAACTTACGAGCCGATCTGTCGCTGATTCCCTCCGCCGTGGAAGAGATGCTCCGGTACGAACCTCCCAGCCAGCACACCGCGCGATTGGCTCCGGAGGATGTGGAATTAGGAGGCCAGAAGATCGCCAAACGCCAGGCGGTAATTGCCGTGATGGCGGCGGCCAACCGCGACCCGGAGCGCTTTCCCGAGCCCGATCGGTTCGATATCGGCCGCAAAGATAACCGCCACCTCTCCTTCGGATGGGCAGCGCATTTTTGCTTCGGCGCGTCTCTGGCTCGTATCGAGGGCCAAGTGGCGTTTGAAGAGATGCTCCAACGCCTGCCCAATTGGCGGCTCGATCAGGACCCGCTGGTCTGGCGGACGAATCTTGGCCTGCGGGGTTTGACGGCACTGCCCATAACGTTTTGAAGCCGCCCCTTCGTCAAGGGCGCGACTCGGTGGGTGCGGAGGAGCCAGGATGTCCCAATTCGATCAATGGTCGGAGGCCAAGCGAAACCTCCTGGCGCGATACCTTCGGGGCCAAATGGGTGCTGGGTCGCCAACAGCGGCCATCCCGCGGCGCAGGGAAGGCGAACCCATACCTTTGTCTTACGCCCAGGAACAAGTCTGGCTGCATATCCAGCGGGCTCCGCACCTTCCGCTTTACAACGAGCCGGTGACCATTCACTACCGGGGCCCCCTGGATCGAGCCATATTGGAGCGGAGCTTTAATGAAATCTTGCGGCGACACGAAGCATGGCGAACCTCCTTCCGCGTCGTGGAGGGCCAACCTATCCAGGTGGTGCACCCGAGCTTGGCGATTTCGTTGCCCATCACCGACCTCCGTGACCTTCCCAGCGACCAGCGCGACGAGGAGGCCGTGCGCATCGCCACCCAGGACGCCAGAACGCCACTCGATCTCGAGCGCGTGCCGCTTTTCAGAGCCCGGCTGGTTCGCCTCGAAGAGGAAGAGTTTCGGCTGTATCTGACCCTCAGCCACATCATTTTCGACGGTGTCGCCATGTACCAAGTGTTTCTCCCCGAATTGGCAGCTTTGTACGCGGCGTTTTCCGCCAGCAAGCCCTCGCCTCTGCCGGAACTGCCCGTCCAATTCCCGGACTTCGCCTGCTGGCAGCGCCGGTGCTTGCGCGGTGAGAGCTTCACCGAAGATATCGCATATTGGCGGCAACAGCTCGGAGGCCAACTCCCCAGCCTTTACTTGCCGGTTGACCGCGCGCCCGCCGGCCCCCAAACCTTTCGGGGATCAATGTACCCCTTTTCGCTCAGCCCCAGCTTGACCACGGCGCTGCGGGCATTCTGCCAGACAGAAGGAGTTTCGTTATTCCATACCCTGCTGGCGGGCTTTGCGGCTCTGCTTTATCGCTACTCGGAGGAAGAAGAAATTCCCATTGGCAGCGTCACGGCAGGCCGTAATTTTCCTGAGACTGAAAAGTTACTCGGGTACTTCCTCAATACGGTGGTTTTCCGCGCGGATCTGCGTGGCGATCCACCTTTTCGGCAGTTGGTCGAGCGCATCCGAAACACCACGATCGAAATGCTGGAACATGACAGCTTCCCCTTCGCGCTTCTCCTCAGGGAACTCCAGGTTCCACGGGATGCGGGTCACAACCCGCTATTTCAAGTTTTGTTTTCTCTCGAACCCCCCCTGCCGGAGTTGCCCCCGGCCTGGCGCTTGACGCAAATGGATATAGATACCGGCGCCACAAAATACGATCTCTACCTGGAACTCGATGAGCGCGGGGAAGAAGTATGGGCGCGGTTTCATTACAGCACGGACCTGTTCGACATGGAGAGCATCGTGCGCATGGCGAATCATTGGCGCACGTTGCTCAAGCAAGCGGCGGCCGATCCGGGGCGGCGCCTTTCGGAATTGCGTATTTTGACGGGCGAGGAGACGAACCAACTCTTAGGCGCATGGAACGAAACGCACGAAACATATCCCGAACGATCGGTCCACGAACTGTTTGAATCGCAAGTGGAGCGAACTCCGCAAGCGGTGGCGATGGTCTTTGGGGATTCGCAACTTACCTATCGGGAATTGAACGAGCGCGCGAATCAACTGGCGTGGCACTTGCGGAAACGCGGCGTGGGGCCGGAGGCGCTGGTCGGTCTCTCGGTCGAGCGCTCCCTGGAGATGGTAATCGGCCTGCTCGGAATCTTGAAAGCCGGAGGAGCCTACGTTTCTCTGGACCCCGACTTCCCGGAAGAGCGCTTGTCCTTCATGCTCTCCGATGCCAAACCCCGGGCACTGCTTACCCAAGAGCGGCTGTGTTCAAGGTTCGCCGACACCGAAAATGTTGTGCTCTTGGACGCCGATTGGGGAGTCATCGCCAAAGAAAGCAGGGAGAACCCGGTCTCGAACGCCCGCCCGGAAAATCTCGCCTATGTGATCTATACCTCCGGATCGACCGGAAAGCCCAAGGGAGTGCAGATTGAGCACCATAGCCTATCAAACCTGCTCTTGTCCATGCAGCGCGAGCCGGGCCTCGACTCGCAGGACGTGCTGGTGGCCGTCACCACCTTGTCCTTTGATATAGCCGGGATGGAAGTTTTTCTGCCGTTGATTTCGGGAGCACGGCTGGTGGTGGCGAGTTCGAGCGCGGCAGGAGACGGGCGGCGGTTGAGGGATTTGCTTGAAGGAAGCGGCGCGACCGTCATGCAGGCAACGCCCACGACCTGGCGACTCCTGATTGAGGCGGGTTGGAAGGGGCAGCCAAAACTGAAGGTCCTTTCGGGCGGCGAAGCGCTGGGGCGAAAGCTGGGTCAAGAATTGGCGAGACGCAGCTCCTCGGTGTGGAACTTGTATGGTCCTACCGAAACCGCCATCTGGTCGTCGCTCTATCGCTTGCAGGGTGAGGAGCAGGGCGCCATACCCATCGGCCGGCCGATTGCCAACACGCAAATCCTGGTTTTGGATTCCCACCAGAATCTCGTGCCGGTAAACGTCACCGGGGAGATGTACATCGGCGGAGGCGGGGTGGCCCGGGGATATCTAAACCAGCCCGCAATGACCGCGGAAAGGTTCGTCCTCAGTCCCTTCAGTAAGGAACCGGGAGAAAGACTGTACAAGACCGGGGACAAGGCTCGGCGCCGAGCGGATGGCGACCTGGAATATCTGGGGCGCAGCGACTGGCAAGTCAAAATTCGCGGACTCCGGATCGAACTGGGGGAGATCGAAACGGTGTTGGGCCGGCACGAGAAGGTAAGGCAATGCGTGGTGGTGGCGCGCGAGGACTCGCCGGGTGACAAAGCGCTGGTTGCCTATTTCGAGGCCCGTGACGGAACCCCACCCACGGCCAGCGATCTGCGCGCGCACCTGAGAAAGCTACTGCCCGATTACATGCTGCCCTCCGCATTCGTCCTAATGGGGAAACTGCCCGTGACCTCTAACGGCAAGATCGACCGTCGAGGGCTGCCCTTTCCTGCTTATGGGAATTTTGGGACTTCCCGGGAATTCGCACCACCGCGCACCAAAACCGAGAAGGCCCTCGCGGCCATTTGGAAGGAAGTGCTAAAGGTGGAAAGGGTGGGCATCCACGACGATTTCTTTGAGCTGGGTGGGAATTCCTTGGTGGGCATTCAGCTCATCATGCGCATGCGGAAAGTTTTTGGTGTTGAGCTCAGCCTCGCCACCCAGTTCGACAATCCCACGATCGCGGCGCTTGCCGCCGAAATCGATCGCATGACATTCGCACGGCAAGACCTCCAGAGTAGGTGACACTCGACTGATTTCTGTGTCGCGATTCACTTCGTCGAGATGCAATTCAGCGGTTATTATCTCACTCTCGTGCCGGCGAGCGGGAGACGGCCGCCGGATCGGCAATACGTCGGCGGCGACAATAAACATGGCGGATCCCCGCCGATACGATAGGTTGTAGGGACTCAAGACTTGTGCCTGAACTGTAAAGGACTGAGAAACACCGGTGCAGGCCATCGGAACTGTATGGCCGACTCCCACCACACTCCTCACGTCATCATCCTGTTCGATGAGCGCACTGACGAAGTACGCCTGATGGGCAGTGCACACGACAGAACCCGTGACGGAAGCTTGCCTGTGGAGATAACTGAGAGCAGCGGTTGTGTCCAAGCCCAGGAATTTCACCTGGGCATCAGCTACCCTTGCGGAGGTTAAAAAACCGCTGGCGATGAACGCGAGGCACAACATTGCGGCCCTTCCTTCCCTCATGAGCCTTCTTTGCCTTACGTCCTGAATCATCGATCTCATCATACACATCCTCCCTCTGCATTTTGGAATGTTCGCGGCTTGGTGGAGAACCAACTTACGATTGCATGCTGATTGCCCTTCCACTCGGTTCATAAGTGGGTGGTTTGAAAGGGAAACCGGGGCGATGTTCCGCATGGCGCCAGAGCTAGCCACGAAAAATATACATTGTCGATGGAAAAATCGGCCTGCACTTGTTTTGCAGCACTCAGTGTGCGGAAATTTGGCGCAGGAACCTTCCCGGCAATTGCCAGTTTACGCCACGGCGACGCGCGCCGCAGCTTCCCGCCGACGGCAAGCGGCCAGTCCCGCCGATCGGACCACATGGTAGAGAGGTTCGTGTTCAAAGGGTGGCGCCACATAATCGAACGCTCCCCGATCCATGACCGATAGGTAAGAATGAGTATTGGGAACGCTTCCCACCACGATCAGACTGAGGGGAACATCGGCCGCCTCAGCGATATTGAGAACACTCTGCCATGACCCGTCCGGCAAAACATCTTCTGCAAAGATCACATGCGGCTTACATTGGGTTATCAAGTCCCGGGCTTCCCTGCAAGTCGCCACGCTGTAAGTCTCAATCGACAGTTCCCAGAGCGTTTTTTTCAGAGATTCGAAAGGTTTAAGATGACCGTGAACCAAAAGCGCGAAAAGATGGTCTCGCATGTTGCCTCCCTCATCGGGGTAGTGCCTCAGTTTGAAGTGCCACGGGCGTCCCGCCCGTGAACGGGCACGGCCAAGATGGCCGTGGCACTTCAAAATGAGTCACCACCCTCATCGGGTATAACTTCTCCCTCCACACCCCGGGTTGCCACTGAGTAATTCTCTGAATCGCATGTTCACTAAAGTCCGTGTCCCATGCCGCGATAATCTCCGCCTGGGCACCGGACTCAGGCATCCACAGTCCCCGTGAGGGGTCCCCGGTATAAACTGGTGTAGAGAAGAGCCCTGACCCACGAACCGACGTTTGCAACGTTAATTGAGGTCTCTCAGGAATTCAATCCAGTCTTGACCCGAATGCATGACCAGGTAAATACCTGACACGACGCAATGGATCGCAGGCAGGTGCGCCCGGATGTTGTAAAGCATCTTCCGGTCGCTCAGCGCCGGTATGCACCTGATTGTCACATATTTCCATGGGACTTAAAGTTGCGAATGTTATGGCAGAGACCATCCCTCCTGAACTCTCCTTTAAACACCCTCTCCCCCCGCAACGGGGGAGAGGGGCCCTCCATGAGATGGGGAAGCTATAGTTACGGAGATTTAGCTCAGCGTATGCCGAACTGAAGGCGGGCGCTGCGATTCTGCATATCTGCGACGGACTACGCTTTCCGAGCCCGCCGGGCGGAGGTGTGCGCTGATTCCCAGTCGATCAGTCGACGGTATATGGCAATAAGCACGAGTTCTATGCGGTTGTAGGCTCCCAGCTTACCGCATATCTTTGTCAGGAGGCGTCTGGTGTGGCGTTCACTGATACCAAGCTTTAGCGCCAATTCCCTGTCGGTGTATCCGGCCACGACGAGGGAAATGGCTCCTAACTCGAGGACACTGAGCCGCGGGTACCGTCTTGCATGTTCTTTTGCCATTGTGTCACCGGAGATTTCAGTTTAGCGTCCCACGAGGATGATCCGTTTCCCAGCCGGACTCACCCTGGCGAGTGAGCCCGACCATGTTGGGCGAGTACGGGGCGTTGCTCTAGACAGAGACCCAAGCATTGATGGAGCCCGGACTACAGGGATTGAAAGTCATACTTGCCTGAAGGCTCTGAGCTCGCGAACAAACTGAAACACTTGGATGAACTCGTTCGATTTGTCCACGAAGAGGTCGGCTCCCGCTGCTTGGTATTGCTCCCGGTACTGTGGGTAAACAAGATTCGACACGATGATCAGGACCATGGCGGGCTTCTCCCGGCGGATGGTTTGAAGAAGTTCTGTTCCGTGCGCTCCGGGAATGCGGGCATCCGCAATGAGGACCGCAGGGTCATTGGCCCGGATAGAGCCAAGGGTCGTTTGTGCATCGCAAGTCGGAGTGAGCACCTCGACGTCGGGAATTTCCTTCATCGCCGTCCGCAAGCGGTCGGCGACAATAGGCGAACCATCCGCAATCAAAACTTTCATGAGGGGCTCCGTATACAGCACGTGCGCGAGAATAATCGGAAGACGTTCCGGTAAAAATCAGGCGGAGTCTATTTCTCCTGTAGGGTTTCGATTGGGGACCTGTAGGAGTTCGTCCTACACGCGCTCGAACTGCAATACGCTCCGCGAATCCCTAGCGCGGCGTGAAACAGAGAATCTTCCCTTGGTGAGGCGGCGGTAGGCTGGGCGCGAGGCTACAGCCGGAGATTTCGGGGGATAAGGCGGGGCTTGGAAGGATTTAATCGATCAGATGGTTTTCCACAGCGTAGCGAATGAGGTCTCCCGTGGTAGTCATGTCCATCTTCCCCAGGATCCGGGCGCGATAGGTGCTGATGGTCTTGGGGCTCAAGGCCAGATCATCAGCGATTTGGGTGATCGTCTTTCCAAGACTTATCATGCGCAGAACTTCCAGTTCGCGGTCGGAGAGGATTTCGTGGGGAGGTTTTTTCCCATCGGTGGCCAGGTCCGTCGCGAACTGCTCGGCCAGCGCGGGGCTCACATACCGCCCCCCTTTTAGGACCTTACGAACAGCACTGACCAGTTCAAAAGGAACCGCGTCCTTACTCAGATACCCCGCGGCGCCGGCCTTCAGGGCGCGACGTGCATATTGGCTCTCCGAGTGGACACTTAAGATCAGAACGGGCAGTCGGGGGTAGGCCGCTCGAAGGTCGCGCAGAAGGTCGAGCCCGCTTCTACCGGGCATCCCGATATCCAGGGTCAACAGATTCCACTTATGTTCTTGGACCTTCGAGAGAAGCTCTTGGGCGTTCGCTGCTTCGCCGAAGAGCGCTCCGGAGAAATTTTCGGATAGGATTTGGATCAGTCCCCGGCGAACCACGGCGTGGTCGTCCGCTATAAGGATCCTAAACACTCGTTGCCCCTCCCCCAGTAGGGACACGCCAAGGCGTGTCCTAGGCAGGTTTTGACCCCATCTTCAACCCTTGCCGCCAGGGAACCCGCAGGGTCACCACCGTTCCCCGCCCTGGATTCCCGAAGACTTCACATGTTCCCCCCAAAAGGAGGGCCCGTTCCCTCATGCCGAGCAGACCGATAGATTTTTTGCTGCTCTCTGTCCCCCCCTCAAAGCCCTTGCCGTTATCTCGCACCTCTAACACCAGTTCTTGTTCGGTGTTTTTCAATTTAACATACACATGGGATGCTCCGGAATGACGAGCGACATTGGTGAGGGTCTCCTGGAAGATGCGAAAAACTGCGGTCGAGTGTTCATCGTCGAGCACCAGGTTCTCGGCCCGCATGTCCAGATGACACTCGATCCCGGACCGCTCCTGAAAATCCTGGGCTTGCCATTCGATGGCCGCAGGCAGACCCAGATCATCGAGCATGCCGGGCCGTAACGTGGTGGCGATTCTTCTCACCGACGTGATCGCGTTGTCGATCACCTCGAGCATGGATTCGGCCTTGGCCTGGAGGGTTTTATCCGCGCCGGGCAACCTTTGCATCAGCCAGACGAGGTCCATTTTCATGGCGGTCAGCGCCTGGCCCAGATCGTCGTGAATTTCGCGGGCCACGGAGGTTCTTTCGTCCTCCCGCACGGCTTGAAGACGATGCGCCAAGGCTTCGAGCTGTTCCAGGGACTCGCGGAGTTCACGGTTGGATTGGGCGAGCTGAGCGGTCCGTTCGTGGACACGTTGGTCCAGCTTCGCGTTGAGAGTGCGGAGACCCTCTTCCGCCTTTTTCCGCCTCGTTGCGTCCCTGACGACTTTGCCGAATCCACACAGACGGCCGGCCTTATCCCGCAGCGCCGTGATGACCACGTTGGCCCAGTAGCGGGTTCCATCCTTGCGCAGCCGCCACCCCTCGTCCTCGACGCGACCCATACTCGCCGCATCCTCCAACAGCTTCTGCGGCTTGTGCTGACGAATGTCCTCGCGACGATAGAAAGCCGCGAAATGCCGCCCGATGATCTCCTCGCTCCGATACCCTTCGATGCGCTCCGCCCCCACACTCCACGATAAGATGACTCCCTCCGCATCCAACAAAATGATGGCATAGTCACTGAGACTCTCAATGAGCAGGCGGAATAACTCCTCGTTCTGCCGCAGCGTGGTTGCATTTTGCCGATGAATGCTCAGCCCTGGGAAGAATTCATCCACGAAACGGCCCTCCCTCGGCTCATCGCGAACCTACCCTCACCTTGGGCTCAGTAGGAGATGTCAAGTCTTGAGGGGGAAAGGGCCCTCGCGCCTGATTGTGGAGGTCGGCCAATGCCCTAAGCACTTGGGGGACGGCTGTGAAATCCCTCGATTTATCCAGAAACGCATAGGCACCAGCCTCTTCACATCTTTTTCGGTATTGGGGAAACGCGTAATTGGTAAGAACCACCACGATGGTGCCGAGCTTCTCATTCTTGATCATTTGCAGCACTTGCATTCCGCTGCCGCTGGGCAGACGAAGATCCAGAAGCACGACGTCCGGCCGCGCGGTTCGGATCGAATGGAGCGCTTCCGGAAGATCGGTAGCCGAACCGATCACTTCAATCCCCGGGAGCAGAGCAAGCATGGCCTTGAGACGTTCGACCACTTGCATAGAATCATCAACCAGGAAGATCTTCATGTGTTTATTTCCTCGTATGCGCTCCGGGGGTCGCCTCGGACCAGGTGCAAATGCACATCACTGCTCGTACCCTTCCTCCAGCCTTCTCAAACTTGTTGCTCAGTCATGTGCTCTCCGCCCGCGCTATCTCCTCCCCTAGGCACCCACCTGGCAAGCAGTCAAGAATCAGAGATTACAGTTTTGGGCATTCCTTCGCGTTCGGCTAGTAGGTAAATCCGGTAGTTGTGGGAGGAAATTTACTGTATGGCGGTCTAACCCACTATTTGACTGTAGGTCTGTAAATTTGGAACGAAGTGGAACTGATGGGCTTGCTTGGTCGAAGCCCTTTAGTATCACGTCGTTGCCGGCAAACGGTTCTGCACGTCGCTCATTTTACAAGGGTTAGTGGGCATTATTCGCCACTCCCCGAGGGCAACATAAAGCGCTTGACATGACATTTTGTCAGGTATAAACCTGACAGGGGCAGCCCAGTCATGAACCGATACCAGCGGATTGCACAGAGCGTACAATTTCCGTGCGTTTGCCTTGGCACAGGAGTTATTGCCGTCGGATTAGCAGTCTACCAGGAGGTTTTTTAATGCGTAAGGTGACACATAAAACCACTACGGCACCAATGGATTCCGTGGAATTGCTGCGAGAGCTTGTCGCTCACCTCCAACAGAGCCGTACGTTGCTGCGCGAGGAATGGGCCCGCCGAATCACCGAAGCGAAGTTACTCACCGCGATGAGCAAGGACGAGATCTTCGCGGAGGCCACAGCTATTTACGATAACTACATTGAGGCGCTGGAGTCCGGAACCTTTGAAGCGCTTCAGGCGTATGCTCGGAACCTCTCCGAGCGCATCATCCCGCGCGGCGTGGAAACCCACGAAGTCATCGGGATCGTTCTGCTCCTCCGCGACGTTCTGGCCCGTTCCTTGTTCGCAAAATATCAGAGCGATTTCGCTTTGTATAATCGCATTCTCGATGCGTACGAGCCGGCGGCGAACCGCATCGCCAACACCGTGGCGGTGGGCTTTGTGCAAGAACGGGAACGCGTCATCCGCGAACAACAGGAAGCCATTCGGGTGTTATCCACTCCGGTGTTGCAAGTCCGCGAACGGCTGCTCATTTTGCCGATCATCGGAGTGATTGATCCCCAACGGGCGAGGCAACTTACGGAGCAATTGTTGCGCGGCATCCGCACCAACCGGGCGAAAGTCGTGGTCATTGACATCACCGGTGTCCCCGTGATGGACGCCAATGTGGCCAACCACCTGGTACAAACCGTGGAGGCTACCCGCCTACTTGGGGCCACAGTAATCATCACCGGCTTATCCCCGGAGATTGCGCAGACCCTTGTAACCATTGGAGTGGATCTGGGCAAAATGAACACCGTGGGTGATTTGCAGGGGGGGATTGAAGAAGCGGAACGGTTGCTGGGTTATAAGGTCGTTCCTCTGGGTGAAGCTTCTCATTCTGTATAAGGCGGTCCACCGTGGAAGTTCCCATTCTCAAGCAGGGCCCCTATCTCATTGCCTCCATTCAATCCGCACTGAGTGATGAAGACCTGGTGCATCTGCGTGACGCGCTCGTCGCGCAAGTCGGCAAGCTCCGTTCCCGTGGGGTCATTGTTGACGTCACGGTCCTCGACGTCATGGACTCCTTTGCCACACGCACGCTCCGTGACATCGCGCATATGATCCGGCTGCGTGGCGCGGAGATGGTCATTGTGGGAATTCAGCCGGAAGTAGCTTTTGCCCTGGTTCGTTTGGGTTTGAAACTGGAAGGGGTTGCCACGGCGCTCGACCTGGAAGAAGGCATCCTCTATCTCAATCGGAAGATGCTTGAATCGGGCAAAGAGATGAAGAATCGTGGGCGATGACCGCAATCCCAAGAGCTTGCGCGCGAGCGCACGTTCCCCTTCTGCCCGGAATCGGACCGAAGGGAGGGAGGGAATTTGCGTACCGATCAATTCCGATCGCGACATTATCACCGCCCGGCAGAAAGGTAAGGAGTTAGCCTCACGATTGGGCTTTTCGAACACTGACTTGACCCTTATAGCCACGGCGATATCGGAGCTTGCTCGCAACATTGTCCTTTATGCCAAGTCCGGGGAAATTGTCCTGAGTGCGGTTCAGCATGGGGAGAAGAAGGGCTTGGGGGTCGTGGCTCATGATGAGGGGCGGGGGATTCCGGATATTCAGCGGGCGCTCCAGGACGGGTATTCCACCTCCCACAGCCTGGGCTTGGGACTCCCGGGGGTGCGCAGACTGATGGACGAGTTCGAGATTTCCTCGGAGATGAATCGCGGAACCACGGTGACGGTCAAAAAATGGGTACCATAAGTCCAGGCCTTGTTGCGTGGGGGGTTGCCGTCCGAGCAATTCCGTGCCAGCCAGAGTCGGGGGATTCTCATCTGGTAAGAATTTGGGGAGAAAAGGCTCTGGTGGCGGTGGCCGATGGATTGGGACATGGCGTAGTAGCGGCCACTGCTGCCAACACTGCCATGCGAACTCTTGAGAACTCTCCGGATGAGTCACCCATCGCGATGATCCAGCGCTGTCATGAGAAATTACGGTCAACACGCGGAGTGGTGATGAGCCTGGCGTTGTTCCACGGGAGCGATGACACGGTGACTTGGCTGGGAGTGGGCAATGTGGAAGGATTTCTTCTCCACCGAGACGCCCACGGGGTGCCGGGGCACGAGGCTTTGCTCCTCCGTGCCGGGATAGTCGGAGACCGTCTGCCCAGATTGTCAGCATCGGTTCTCCAGGTGGGTTATGGTGATGTTCTCATCTTCGCAACGGACGGCATTCGGCCTGGGTTCACAGACAATGTGAATTTGGAAGAATCTCCACAACAGATCGCCGATCGCATTCTGACCCAGTATGGTCTGGAAACCGATGACGCGCTGGTGCTGGCGGCGCGCTACCTCCATGGAAAAGGAATTGCCACAGCGCGATAAGCTCGCGGGTGAATACCGGAACGCCTTGCAACGATATTTGCGGCGCGGGGACGAAGCTACGCTCCAGAAAGCCTACGAAATTGGGCGGCGAGGTTTGGGAGAAGGGGTGGGAGTGCTGAATATGGTGGCCTTGCACCATGCGGCGATGGTGGAGGTCCTTGCCCATCATAACGGAGCCCAACCTCTCGACTGCGACGTCCTGCGGAGGGCTGGCTTGTTCTTCGCCGAAAGCATGTCGCCTTTTGAAATGACTCACCGGGCGGTGGGAGAGGCCAATGCGGCTCTTCGCCACATGAATCAAACTTTAGAGGATGAAGTCAAACGGATTGCCCATGCCCTGCATGGCGAAGCGGGTCAACTCCTCGCGGCCGTTCACCTCTCCCTGGACCGGGTCGAACGCGATCTGGATCTGCCGGCGCAATTGCGTCTACAGGAAGTGAAGGTTTTGCTGGATGGAGTCGAGCTACAAATACGACGCCTTTCCCATGAACTACGGCCAACCATCTTGGACGACTTGGGGCTGGTTCCAGCGATCGAGTTTCTTTCCGAAGGAGTTGCCAAGCGGTCGGGGCTTCGCATTTCGTTTCGGTCCTCGAATGTTAAACGTCTCCCCCCGGCCCTGGAAACGGTCCTCTATCGAGTCGTCCAGGAAGCGCTCAATAACGTCGCTAAGCACGCTCGGGCGACGTCGGTGAAAATTCAACTGCGCAGTTCGGGAAAATTCGTGCACTGCAACATCGTCGATAACGGAAGGGGGTTTGACCCCCGGGTGTCCGCCGCCCGCCCCAAGGAGCGGGGGCTGGGGTTGCTGGGAATACGCGAGAAACTCCAGCCGCTGGGCGGTGCAATCAGAATTGCCTCAGCACCGGGCCGAGGAACCAAGCTTTTTATCTCTGTTCCGCAGGAGGTCTAATATGCCAATCACCGTCTTTGTCGCCGACGATCATCAAATTGTCCGCGAAGGTCTGAAGGCTCTCTTGGAGCGCGGAGGGTTCAAAGTCGTGGGCGAAGCTGCCAACGGGCAGGAGGCGTTGAAACTGATGGAGACGCTCCATCCGGAGGTGGCCGTTTTGGATCTTGCCATGCCGCTATTGAATGGCATCGATACGGCCCGGGAAGTCCAGCGTGTTTCCGCCAAGACCAAGACCGTCATTCTGAGCATGCACACGGACTCCCGCTACATTCTGGAAGGCCTGCGCGCCGGCGCCAAAGGGTATGTAATGAAAACTCATGCGGCCGACGATTTGGTTCGGGCCATTCGCGAGGCCGCGCGGGGAGGGACGTATTTGAGCCCGGAGGTTTCGCAGGCAGTGGTTCAGGCCTACCAGAACAAAACCGAAATTCCCCCCGATCCTTTGAGCGCCCGGGAGCGGCAGGTCCTGCAATTGATCGCGGAAGGCAAAACCACTAAAGAGGTTGCCACGACTCTTGATATCAGCGTAAAAACTGCGGAAACTTACCGCACGCGAATTATGGAGAAACTGGATATTCACGAGACTGCAACGTTGGTTCGCTATGCCATCCGGCGAGGGGTGGTCCAGCCCTAGCCCGTATTTCTCACCACGGGCAAACGAACCGAAGTTTGGAGGGCGGCGACTCGTCGCCGCTTTCCATCGCCGCGACTCGTCGCGGCCAGTCACCCAGCGCTGAGGAGTCAGCGGTAGAAAAAACGGGAGCGAGCTCCCGCACTCCGAAATTTGCCTCCGTGCGCCCGGACAAGCTGTTGGATCGTGGCGGGCGCGGCAACCATCAGAAAGGCTTTAACGACGGGGTAAAGCCCCGCCCTTCCAGACCCGTGGTGAGAAGTGCGGGCTAGAGGGGGCCATGTAGTCTTTGCCCTCTTAGACTTACGGCGATTTGACTCTCGTCAGTAATTTCCCCCACATCCGCCCCCAGCTTTTTCATGTCCGACATTCCAGGACTCACCGGATTGTGGGAGGTGTCTCCCTCCACTAATGTGGGTGAGAAAGCTGAGTGTGGATACAAGCGAGGGTTCGCCCTTGGGTTGGCGTCAAGGCCAAGCAAACTGCGGCTCGGCGAGGGGTTGTGCAGGTTCTTATCGCAGATGACGATGAAGGTTTCCGCACTTTCATCCGACGGGTCCTCGATAAGGCGGCAGATACGAGTGTCGTCGGTGAGGCCATAGACGGTCAAGAGGCCGTCCGGAAAGCCGAGAGTTTGAAGCCCACGCTAGTCCTGATGGACATGGATCTGCCCCGCCTGGACGGATTGGAGGCGACCCGCCGAGTGAAGGCGGCGCTTCCGGGAACAGTGGTGGTGATGTTTGGAACGCTCGATGGCCCAGCTTATCGTGAAGCTGCCGCGCGCAGTGGAGCCGACGGCTTCGTAGCCAAGACCACACCTATCTCCCAAATTCTTTCGCTGCTCCGCCAGTGGTCGAGGCCCAAAAATTCTACTAGGGGGGAAGGATAAATTTTAATGAGTATAACCTCGACTTTAGAAAGCCTAACGTCCGCTATGATTTGTGCCCAACCGGCTGGGGAAGAGGGAAGCGACTACCTTTTCCTACCCAGCAGTTCGGCAATGGCGCGAATTCATGGGCACGTCGAGCGTTTTGCCTCGGTCAATATTCCCATCCTTCTGCTGGGGGAAAGTGGCGTCGGGAAAGAAGTCTATGCCCGGCGGATTCATCGACTCTCCCCCAGGGGACACCGCATGTTCCTGAAGGTCAACTGCGCGGCCATTCCCGCCGACCTCTTGGAGAGCGAGTTGTTCGGTTACGAAGCTGGGGCCTTCACGGGGGCCGTGAAATCCAAGCCCGGTATGTTCGAACTCTGCAACAAGGGAAGCATTTTCTTGGATGAAATCGGGGAACTGCCTCCGACTCTGCAAGCCAAGCTCTTGCAGGTGCTCCAGGATCGCCAATTTTCACGCTTGGGCGGGCGGTCTCTGGTTACAGTAGATGTGCGGATTCTTGCCGCGACCAACGTGGATATCCGCCAAGCCTTGATCACCAAGAGGTTCCGTGAGGACCTCTATTATCGTCTAAGCGCTTTCACCATCCATATTCCTCCCTTGCGGGAACGGCGCGAGGAGATTGTGCCCCTGCTGGGATATTTTATGAGGAGGATGGGACTGCGGATGGGACTTCCCCCAAGGTCGTTTTCCCCTCGCCTCATCGAGGCATGCTTGCAATATTGCTGGCCCGGCAATGTGCGGGAGTTGGAGAACTTCGTAAAAAGGCTGTTGGTTCTGGGTGACGAGGACGCAGCCCTCGCCGAGCTCACTGATCATCATGGCGAGAGAACGCCTTGCCTAAATGGGTCTCCCCATCCGCCGCGCATACAGGACTCTACAGACCTGAAAAGTTTGGTTCGCGGACTCAAGGAAGAAACAGAAAAGGAAGCCATCAGGTTCGCCTTGGACAGAGCAGCCGGCAACCGCAAAGAGGCCGCCCGACTTCTGAACATCAGTACCAAGGCCCTGCTCCAGAAGGCGCGGCAGTACCGGATTGTCCCTGATCCGTCTTCGACTTTCGAGGTGTCATGAAAGGCTGAGAAGGGGATCGCTGATGCCTAAGAGTTTGATCGACAGCGTGCGGATTCTGGACCCGGCTACGAGTCTCCCACCGGCAGAGGTTATTTTCGGACGCACGGAGGCCATGAAGGAGGTTCACGAAAGGGTACGGAAGGTGGCTGACTCAGAAGTGCCGGTCTTGGTTCGAGGAGAAAGTGGAGTAGGAAAAGAGGTCATCGCCAAGTTCATGCACGTTCATTCGGTTTGGAGTTCCGGACCATTTGTGAAAGTCCACTGCCCGGCTATCCCGGAATCCCTGTTGGAAAGTGAACTCTTCGGTTACGAAGAGGGTGCTTTCACGGGAGCCAATGCCAGCAAAGAGGGTAGGGTCGAGGCGGCGAATGGCGGGACATTGCTCCTCGATGAAATTGCCGAGCTCAGCTCCGGCGCCCAGGCGAAGTTCCTTCAGGTTCTGCAAGACGGGCAGGTTTTCCCCATCGGCGCGCAGGAGGGAAAACACATTCACGTCCGCATCGTATGCGCCACGCATCGACCCGTGGAGCAGGATATTCGCAAGGGCGCCTTCCGGCCCGATCTTTTCTATCGAATCAGCGTGGTAACTCTCCATCTCCCTCCCTTAAGGGAACGCCGGGAGGATATACCTGCACTCACCGAATACTTCTTGCAGCTTTATTCCCAGAAAAGTGCTCACCCTGTGCGGCCACTTACGAGCTATTCTCTCCGGCTCTTGCAGGAAAATGATTGGCCGGGAAACATCCGCGAACTTGAGAACCTCATAAACCGTTACGTGATCCTCGGGTCGGAAGAGGTCATCGCCGATGAGCTCCTCGGTGGGCAAGCCGAAGAGACGGAATCCGAACGGGTTGAGGGACCCACGATTTCTCTGCGCCGGATTGCGCGGAACGCTGCACGCGGAGCCGAACGAAAGGCCATCTTAGAAGTCCTGAATGCCAATCAGGGCAATCGCAAAAAAACGGCACGGCTGCTGAATATCAGTTATCGGTCGCTGCTTTACAAAATCAAGGACGCCGGAATTCCTCGCAAAGGATGGCAGGCACGACCCGCGGCGGAGCCCCCCACCGGCTCCATCATGAATACGCAAGGACAGGAACATGAACCGCCTACGTCACAATAGAGAACCCAATCTTTGCTGGGCTGTAAACCTGATATTGATTTTCGTCTCCGTAGGATTCCTGCCCGCGAAATCCGAGGCGAAACCTGTGAATTTCAGATTATGTGCCAAACTCGGAGAGTCCCCAAAAGGGAGTTCCCCCCCGGGGGGAGCGGCGAGCGAGCGCCCTGTCATCGATAATGACCCGTATACCATCGGACCTGAAGATGTTCTAAAAATTGATGTGTGGCACGAGCCGGAGGTTTCGAGGGTTGTTGCCGTTCGTCCCGACGGCAAGATCTCCCTGCCTCTGATTGGTGACTTAACCGTAAGCGGTCTGACGCCTGATAAACTTCAAGAAGCTCTGACCAATAAGCTCCAAGCCTTCATTTCGAATCCAGCGGTTGCTGTTACCGTTCAGGAGGTTAAGAGCCGCAAGTTCAATGTCCTTGGCGAGGTCCAGCATCCCGGGTCTTACTCGCTTGCCCAGCCCGTTCGTGTCCTCGATGCCATAGGAATGGCGGGCGGGTTTAGAGACTTTGCGAAGGTCACCAAAATTTTTATCCTGCGGCGAACCTCCGACGGCGAGGTCTCGCGCCTTGCCTTCAATTACAAACAAGTCCTTAAGGGCATCAATGCAGATCAGAACGTGGAACTTGAACCGGGAGACACTGTGGTTGTGCCGTGAGGCGAAAAAACCATGAGATGCTGGAGAACGGTCCAGACCCACTTGCCGTTTTTGCTGGTTTGTGGCGCCCTCGTTTACTTTGCGACCCCGGGTTACGCACAGGAATCGCAGGACACCTCGGAGGCACAGGAAGGAGCTACGTCCCAGCAATTACATTATGCGGACGAATCCACACCGCAGAACAGCGTAGTTGTGGACCTCAATGAGCAGACGGCTTACGATGATAATGTTTTTGGCGATAACGCCGACCGGGTGGGAAGCACAATTTTACAGGGCGGCGCCCACTTCGGTTTGCAGGAGGAGCGTGAGCGGTCTGCTCTGAGCCTCGATTATCAGCCGGAAGCCCTCTTCTATACGGCGATACCCGGATACAATCAAGCCAACCATTACCTCTCATTAAAGGCCAAATATGACCCCGCCCGCCATTTCGAGCTGCGCTTCGAGGACACGGGCTCCTACTTGAACGGAATCTCCTCACCGGGCTTGAACGCGAATGCTTCTCCCGCACTAGCCCTATCCCCTACCTTTAACCAAACGACCATCGTCCCCCTGGCGCGCGTATTTACCGATGAAGGGCGTGCGGACGCCATCTACCAAAGCAGCCGGCGAAGCACACTTGACTTCTTTGGCAGTGCCGGCGACCTGAACTTCAGTGCTGTCGCCAATCTCCAGGAAAGTCTCTTTAATACCCAAGCGTACCGCGGAGGTGTGGATTACACCTACCGTTGGAGCGCAAATTCCACTGTGGGGATATCCGCCCTGCACGAGAACCTCCGCTACGGGCCCTCGATGGACGAGATTGAGAGCCCCTCGCTGACTTACACATGGCAGGGAAAATCAGGATTGTTGGTGAGCTTGTACGGAGGGCCCGAGTATCTGCGCTTAAATGATGTTTTCATTTCTCCTGGCGTGGTAAGTAGCGCCCCGGGCCTGGCGGGAGCTCGCAACCGGGAGTCGAGTTGGAATGGTGGCGGTGGCTTCAGCTTGAGTTGGCGTTCGACTCGGACCATCGTGACGCTCTCAGGGCAACGGCTCGCCACCGACAGTGGGGGTTTCTTTACCTCGGTAATGAATACGGCGGGAAGCTTTGATGTGCGCCGAAGCCTTATCCGCCACTGGGACCTCCTGATCGACGGGGTGGCGGCGCAATCCGCTTCCCTCTCGCCGCTGTTTCGGGGGGCGGCGCTGCATGACCAAACTGGAAGCCTAAAAATTGAGCGGCAACTTTCTTCCCGCTTGGTGGTCCAAGTGGGGTACAACGCTGGACGGCAGCGCGTCTACGGGGATTTCCCCTTTCTCTTCGATATGAACCGCAATTACATCAGTTTGGGCTTTTTCTACCGTGTGGGGCACATCCCCCTGGGGAGGCATTGACACCGGTGCTCAATGAAGATCGGACGTCGCAACTAAGTTGGCAGGACGGCGTGGCCATAGTAGTCCGCCGCCGTTGGCATTTATTGGGACCGTTCTTTGCCATTGGCATGCTGGGTTTGGGTGTCGCGCGGATTCTGCCGGTGCGCTACCGCTCCGAGGCCTTGATCTTGGTCGATGAACAGCAGGTTCCCACTCAGTATGTGACGCCCAACGTGGTGATGAATATCGAGGACCACTTGCAGAGCATGACACACCAGATTCTGAGTCGAAGCCGGTTGGAACACCTGATCGAGCAATTTGACCTCTACCCCGCCGAACGCGCGAATCCGGAGAATGACGACTTGATCGAAAGGATGCGGAAAGATATAACCGTCGAGCCGGTGAAGGCCTCGGCCCGCACGGGGGAACTGACTGCCTTCAGCATTTCCTATTTGGCCCCGACGAAAGAGACTGCCCAGCGAGTCGTCAATGAATTAACCTCGCTGTTCATTGATGAGAATGCTCGCGCTCGCGATCAGCAATCGGTCAGCACCACCAATTTCCTGGCCAATCAACTCGAGGAAGCTCGCCAGGACCTGGCTCAAAAAGAACAACTTCTGCGTGATTCCAAGATGCAGTACCTCGGCGAACTGCCCGAACAGGAGCAAAGCAACTTGGAAATTTTGACTGGTTTGCAAGCGCAATTCAGCGCCGCCTCCGCCGGACTCGACCGGGCAGAACAGGATGAAACCTACCTGGAATCGATGCGGGCTGAAAACAAGTCGCTCGGGCTGGCTATTACTTCCGCTCCGGAAACCTCCCAGCCGGAAACTTTGCCGGAGTTGCGCGCCAAGCTGGCGGATTTGCGGGCCAAGTACACGGACCGATATCCGGCGGTCATTCAAACGAAGAACGAGATCGCCCGTTTGGAAAAGCTCCAACAGCAGCAAAAAACCTCCGGCAGCGCCGCTTCCTCCAAAACCCAGGGAGATGAAATACCCGTGGAGGATAGCGCTCAACCTAATCTCATTGAGATCGATAGCCGGCTGAAAGCCGTACACCTCGACGTCGCAAGCCGCAGGAAGCAGATAGAACTCCTGAGGAAGAGGATTCAAGCTGTACAGGCCCACCTGAACCTTACACCGGTCCGTGAGGGGCAATTGGCGGAAGTTACTCGAAATTACCAAGATGCCAAGGAACGATACGAATCGCTTTTGCAGAAGGAATCGCAGTCCGAACTGGCCACAAACCTGGAAAAGCGCCAACAGGGAGAACAGTTCCGGATAGTCGATCCCGCAAGTCTTCCGGAAAAGCCGGTCGAACCCAACCGCAGGGAAATCATTTTGGGCGGATGGGTATTGGGCTTGTTGGCGGGGATCGGCTTGGCAGGAGTGAAGGAGACGACCGATGCGCGCCTTCAGGGTAAAGCGGACGTTGAAGCGGTCACCTCGCTCCCGATTCTTGTTTCGCTACCGCTTCTGCAATCCCCTTGGGAGCAGGCCCAAATGCGGCGGCATCGCCTGATTGAAGTCCTCACGGCGGTTTTGCTGGCGATTGCCTCCTTTGGGTTGGGGGCCTGTCTTTTTTTGGTGAATTGATCATGTATGCGTCCTTCTTCGGGCTGCAACGGAATCCCTTTGAGATTAGCCCTGATCCACAATTCTTCTTCCGCACCGACGCCCAAAACGAAGCGCTGGCCGGCCTCTACTACGGCATCTATGCGCACAAGGGGTTCATGGTTCTGACCGGCGAAGTTGGCACCGGCAAGACGCTGGTCGTTCGCTGTCTGCTCGGCTTGCTCGACCGGAAGCAACTTACCTATGCGTATATGTTTTGCACGCGCCTCTCGAGCTGGGAGTTCCTGCTGGCCGTGGCAAACGATCTGGGAATCACCGAACATCCCCGCAGCAAGAGTCAGCTTGTCAAACAGCTCCAAGGGTACCTTCTCAGGCGTGGGCAGAAAGGTTTGTATACCGCTCTCATCATCGACGAGGCTCAGCACTTGGATACCGAAGTTCTCGAGGACGTTCGTCTGCTGACCAACTTGGAGACAGCGCGTGGCAAGCTCCTTCAGATCGTCCTGGTCGGGCAGCCTGAGTTGGATGGCATCCTCGAATCGCATCATCTCCGGCAGCTCAAGCAACGAATTGCCATGCGGTTTCGGCTCCGGCCTCTTTCCGAAGCCCAGACACGCGGTTATATCTGGGACCGCCTCTGGCACGCAGGGTCGCGCGAGCCCATTTTCTCGCTCCCGGCAATACACTCAGTGTTTATGTATTCGTCTGGAATTCCCAGGCTGATTAACATTCTGTGCGATAACGCGTTGATTTCGGCCTTTGCCGCCGGACAGAGGGAGGTCACCGACACGATGGTGGAGGATGCTGCTGCGGATCTCTGCCTTGCAGGAGCCAATGGTCACGGGACGGGTGCCCCGCATCCGGCGGCGGAGGGTCCCGGAACATGCCGGGAAGATTGCTGGCCGGGGACGTCGGGGCCCAAGGACGAAGAAAGCGATTTTAGAAGCGTGGGAAGACCGAATTAGGCCGGGAACGAGGGGAGGACAAAAGTGAGCCGGATATTTGAAGCGCTGCGTCGCGCGGAGCAGATCAACAACGATCCTGGAACGGAAGCATTCCCAGGCAAGTTAGGTCAGGGGGCAAACATGCTCAAGGCGTTCGCACCAGAAGTGGATGGCCTCGCGGACCTCGAACGAGTCACCAGCCGGCTGCACCCCCAAAGTCATTTGCTGGGGGCGAGCAAAGAAGATGTTGCCGCCATGGAGCGCTTCAAGCTCCTCCGCTATCGACTCTACCAGCTCCGCAAGCAGCGCACGCTCAAGTCTGTTTTGGTAACCAGCGCGATTCCGAGGGAAGGCAAAAGCATGGTGGCCGCGAATTTGGCCATTACCCTGGCCCAATCATCCATTCGAGTGCTCCTGGTGGATGCCGACCTGCGTAGACCCAGCCTTCCTTTGCTATTCGGCTTGAAACTCGTTGAGGGGTTGGCCGAGATCCTTCAGGGTCGTGCCGAATTCATGGCTTTGTGCCGGAGGATTGACCCCCTGGGTCTTTTCCTTCTCCCGGCAGGCCGTCCCCCCGCCAATCCTGTCGAGTTGTTACAGGGGGATTTTATGCGGGGCGTGGTCAAGACAGCTACGTCGACATTTGATTGGGTGGTCATTGACTCTCCTCCGGTCTTGCCGCTCGCGGATGGACGATTTCTGGGCGCCCTCAGTGATGCGGTTGTCCTGGTGGTGCGGGAAGGCCACACCCGGCGCGAGGAACTTCACGAGAGCCTGGTGGCCCTGAAAGGCGCACCCCTCGCGGGGATTATCCTGAACACCAGCCGCTCTGCGAATCTGGACGCCTACGCTTACTACTATCCAGCTTTGCCCAAGAGCGCGGGTTCGAAACGCCCCGCTCTCGCCGCCCAACTCGCTCCGAACGAGAAAATATCGAACCGTGGTCCGGTTTCTTAGCGCCTAAATTCCGACATGAACCGTGCTTCTGGCCACATAACCGGGGGAAACCGGGGACTCTCCCCGGTTTCCCAAGCCGCTAAATCTCGCCGATTGTTCACCTTCTATTATGCAGATTGAAATGTGGCGAGATACACAGAGATGAGAACAAATCCCGGATAAGGTTGTATAATCACTCCCATCTGACGGAATCAACGCCGAAATCGCGAGGGGAGCAGACCGGAGTATTCATACTATAATTTGGAATTTAAGGTAACCCCGCGCTGGCGCCGAGAGCATTGCTGATCCTGACTGGAGCAACGCGAGGCGCGGTCCCCAGACCGCTTCCACCCATAACGAGCAGTTGATTATTTCCATAGACACCCACGACGGATAGCACTGTTTCCGGGCGGAGGGCCTGAACCCACCGGTGCTTGTAGCGGCCGTTGGCGCAGAAATCGATCCTCAGTGGGGTTATGGGTGGCCAGCTTTTCGGCCATAAATGCTCAGGAGGAAACGACCGTGAAGAGACTTAGCCGCCGCGAACTCTTACAGCAAGCCGGCATCGTGACAGCCACATCCGTGTTAGCGAGCTCCATCCCTAGCCACGGTCTTGCGATCGCCGACCCCCAAGGTGGAGCTAGCGAGAGCGCTTATGCGTGGATTCGTTCGGCTCGTATGGTGATCGCCGAAGGCTACAACCCGCCGTTCTATCCCTCGTTCGACTACGAACCCGAAAAAGCGCTCGCCATTGCTCGGCAACTCAATGCTGACGCAATACGGTACCCGACAGCCTCTTATTACGCCTATTTCCCAACGAAAACCAAGTACCCCATTCATCCTGAGTTGGGATCGCGTGATCCTCTGCGGCGTACGGTGGAGTTGTTTCACGACGCAGGCCTCAAGGTGGTCGCGTACAACCCTCTAAATCATCCCTTCATGGACGTGCATGCGAAGAATCCGGATTATGAAGACTGGGTGCGGCGCGATTTAGATGGTCGACCGATTACGACCCCACACATGGGCTGGACCGAATTTATTGAAGGATGTCTGAATTCCCCACTGCGCGACGTAATACAGGCAAGGGTCCGCGAGGTCCTCAGCAGCTATCCGGTCGATGTGATGTATTTCGACGGACCCTATCAGGGATTTAATAGTCAGCGCTTTTGCCACTGTCGCTACTGTAAGGTAGCCTACAAGAGCGCGACCGGAAAGACCATACCCTTGCAGAATGGCACGACACGATTGGAGGACGAAATCGAGTATCGACGTTGGATGTCAGAGGACGTAGTCATCGGCTTCCTGCGAAAGATTCGTGAGATGATCCGCCAGACGCGCGATGTGCCCGTCTTGTACAACAACACTGACTTGCTCAATAAGGGGGAATGGCGCTCCCGTGGATTCCGAAGCGTTGACGGTTTCATGTTTGAAGCTGCGGATACGCCAGAGCAGAAGCTGTTCAATATGCAGTTGGGTCAATCGACCGGAAAGGTGATCTGGACGTATCTGGGCTCATATGCGGAATTCAACGGGGAGCACATGAAGGATCGTTCGGTGCAAGGTTGGTACAGCTACCCGGTCGAAGGCCAGCAGTTGCTGCTGGACGGCGCGGTAGCGACTGCCGCGAACGTGGGCTTTTGTTACTGGGGGTTACAACGCTTCTTCTACATGCCTGAAGGAGAGGTATGTGAGAGCGGCCAGTACGTGAAAGAGGTTTTCGACTTTGCAGGCCGGCATGAAGCTTTGCTTCGGTCAGCCAAGCCGGTCCCGCAAGCAGGGGTCTTAGTGGGATCGCAAACAATCGATTGGTATCAGGGTCAGAAGTTCGTGCTCCAAGCCTATCAGAACTACTACCAAGGGGCCTATCAACTGCTGAAAGGTCTCAGCTACGATGCGGAGCCGTTCCTGGACTATGAAATGACGGCTGAGAGGTTAGCGAAGTACAAGCTTCTGTTTGTCCCGAACGCCCCATGTCTGAGCGATGCTCAGTGCGCCACAATAACGAAGTATGTCGAAGACGGCGGCGCGCTGGTTGCCACGCATCTGACCTCCGTGGCCGATGAATATGGACGCACACGGAGTAATTATGGTCTTGCGGAGTTATTGGGCGCGACCTGGAAGTCGCCTGAGCCGGTCGAGATCCCCGATCTGTATCTACGCATTCTCTCCTCCGGCAAGTTAATTCCCCAAGATCCTCAAGCGATGTCATTCGAAGCTGCCCACGGGACAGAAGTAATAGGGGAGACTTATGACCGCGGTCACCGCCGCACGTTAGGTCCTGCCGTAGTCACTCGACGCCATGGAAAGGGGCGAGTCACCTACATCGGTTCGGGTCTGGAAGCAATTTACGAAGAGACGCTGATGGAGCCGCTCCGGGCGTATTTTGCCTCGCTGCTAGATCCGATTCTGGGGGAGTTCCGAACCTACGAGGTGGAATTCCGCCTTGGATTAATGCCGCAGTTTGCGGCTTCTCGAGACACGTTGCTCTTGCACTTGTTGGCTGACACGGGGAACGTCTGGAAGGAGTTGCCCGCTCGGGAACAATTTCTGCCTGTAACGAATATCAGAGTACGAGTTCGAGTGCCCCAAGGCCGCGACGTAAAATCCGTATCGCTGCTACGGACGGAGCAAAGCCCCAAGTGGGCAGTACGGGATGGCTGGGTAGAGCTCACGGTGCCTCGGGTTCTCATTCACGAAGTAGTGCGAGTGGAGCTGGCCTGACGAAGAAAGTTCGCGCATTCACTCCACAGCAGAGGAAACCGGGGACAGACGTTTTCTAGTATTATGCCCGCCGTGGCTCGATTACCTGGGGTAGTTGTCGCGGATGTAGCACACCACGTGACGCAACGTGGCAATGGCCGTCAATTCATTTTAGCCAGCGACGCGGAGCGGATGGTTTATCTGGATTTGTTACGGCAGGCGGTGCGACGGCAGCAGTTGGTAGCCACGGACAGTGCTCTCCTGTCCGTGGGCTACCAGCTCCGGAGACTGAAAACGGTTGCTGGAAACTGGAACGCTGCCCGCGCCTCCCGCGGGCATGTGTGGCAAGGACGATTCCCCAGAAGGGGAGCCGTCGCCGGAAACCACTTGCCGATGAACAGCAGAAGGCACTCCCATTCACGGAAAATCAATGAAACGTCCCCGTCCCCGGTTTCCCCCGGCGATGGGTTTTCATACCCCTCAATAAAAATTTCCCGTTGGTGTATAAAATTCGTTCCTCATACGTCCTTATAGACAGAAGATGTTTCGCCTTTTCGCACGATCAGAAATTGATTGCGACGGGTTGGCCGGGGAGGGCTTGACTGCTCCCCGGGCCTTCCGTTTTTGTTAATAGGATTATTCGCATGGCCAATGGCGAAGCCAAGGCCGGGGGTTTACCGCTGGACCTTGAGCTTTCGTGTGCCACGGGTAACCGTTCAGCCCTTGGGCAAAGGGTCACCCAAGTTTTTGAGCTCCTTCGGGATCCCCTGTACCGGTACCTCTTCCGGGTTTTGGAGAGCCAGGATGAGGCCGAAGACCTGACGCAGGAAGTTTTCCTGCGCTTGTATGCCCATTTGCAAAGGGGGAATAGTGTGGCGAACGTCCGGGCTTGGCTGTTCCGGGTCGCCCACAATCTAGCTATCGATCGGCAAAGAAAAAACAGTCGGTTGGAACCTATAGCGCCCTGTGTCCAAACTGAAGCCTGCGATCCTGCCCCCGGCGCTGACCAGAAAATACTAATGCAAGAACGGCAGCAGCGATTGCGGCAGGCGCTGGCTGCCCTTTCCAGCGAAGAGCGCCACTGCCTGGAATTGAGGGCAGAAGGTCTGTCCTATCAAGAGATCGCAGGCATCTTGGAGATGCGGTTACCCACATTGGTGAAATATTTGGGCCGGATTATTCAGAAGTTGGTCAAAGGCACTTCATATGATTAGTTTATGGATTGAAAGATTCCGTAGGCAGACGTGGCACCCCACGTTTGAAGACCTGATGCTTTATTTGGATGGTGAGTCGGGCTCCGGGGGGGATCGGGTTGGGAACCACACCAAGCAATGTTGGTCATGCCGGCTGCGCTTGGAAAAGATGCAGCGGGCAATTTCCGAATTCATGGAGGTACGCAACTCCTCGTTCGCGGGCTCGCCTGAACTTCCCCGCCGAGCCCTGGTCAATTTTGACGACAAACTCGCCCGGCTGGAAGTCGAAGCTGCGGGTCCTAAATTTCTCTCCCTCCTGATGCAAGAATTCGGACCGTTTGGTCTGCATGTCGCGCCGCGCGCGGCGATCTTCGTGGTGCTGCTGGCCGTGCTGGTGGTGGGTTTTTGGAGGATGAGTCTGACAACGCCGGTGTCCGCGAGTGAACTGCTGGCACGGGTTGAGGCGGCGCAATCCGCAGAGTTGGACAAGGTTCCCGCCCCCGTCCTGCACCAGAGGTTGCGGGTGCTGCGAAAAGTCGCTGGGTCCACTGAACAGGCGACCACGGATTACGATTCCTGGGAGGATTATTCCCGCGGGCGGTACCGCCAGACGGGGTCTTCAGCAGCGATTCTTACTGAGTTGCGGACCATCTACAACGCCAACCAGCTAGATTGGCAAGCGCCGCTCTCCGCCGCGGGGTACGCGCGTTGGCGGGATTCCCTGCCGGCCAAGCAGGATATTGTCGCCCCCGCCAAGGATCCCACCAGGGTGGAGTTGAACGGCAGTTCCGAGCCGTTGGCGTTAACTACCATCCCCGAGAGCCAACCTCCCGACGATCTTCACCACAACGACTCCCAGATCACCAAAGCGGAACTGGTCGTACGCACGGCGGACTGGCACCCCGTCGAGGAGCGGCTGTGGGTCAATGACCGGGAATACGAAATTGCCGAGCTTGATTACAGGGTGCTGCCCCTTTCTGAGGTTAACGCCTTGCTGTTTGCTGAACCCCCCACTCCGGTCGAGCCCCTCCGCCCGGTGATGATCGAGACGGCAGAGAGCTTGGTGCCTCCCCCGTCTGATCCGGAAGAAACAGAAATGGCCGTGCGCTACGGGTTGCACCAGCTTGATGCGGATCTAGGTGAACCGATTGAAATCAGCCGAGATCGCCGGGGCAAAGTGATTATCGATGCGTCGGCTGTTGCTCCGGAGCTGCAAGCCAAGTTGCAACAGCAGTTGGAGGCTCTTCCCAACACGGGCTTGGTACTCGAGAGGCCCCCCAGCCCTACTTGTGATACCTGCCCTTCGCCGTCGACCGTGACACAAGAAACGGTGTTAAGCCCTCCCGCACCGGCACAGAGTACTGCTCCTACGGTTAATCCAAATGAGAAGCGGCTGGAAAAAATCTTCGGAGATCCGAAAGCCCAGGAGTCTTTCACGCAGGAGGTCCTCGCAGTCAGTGGAGCCGCGCTGTCCCACGGCTTCGCGCTGCGAAACCTTGCACGCCGCTATCCTGCTGATGTGGAGGCAAACCTTACCCCCGTTGCCAAGGCGCAACTTATAGAAATGGTGAATGACCATGTGGGCGCTCTGGTCGAGCGCACCAACCGCTTGCAAGGATTTTTGCTGCCACTCCTGGAAGCGTTGTCAAGTGGCACCACGTCCGGTGCTGAATCCCCGCAGGCTGGAGCAGAAGGCGCTTCCGTTAGTAAAGCTGGAGCCCCTACGGGTGCGGCGCCCCAGCCGGCCCTCTTTGCAGATTCAGGTTCTCACTGGCAGGACAGGAGTTTCGGAATCCTTGCTGCCGTGCGCAAAGTTGACCGCTTGGTATGGAGCTTACTGGCAAAGACGAATGACCCCATTTCCGCCAGCCAATTAGTCCCGGAACTTCGACGAGCAATGTCCGCGCAGCAAGAGGTTTTAACCCGATGTCAACAACGGAAAGAAGGAGGATTGAGATGAGCAACCAATGTCTAGTGGTATCTCTTCTTCGTAGTTTGTCCGGGCTTCTCAGGTCGCGGGAGGTTCTCGTAGTGCTGCCCCTGTTAGTTTTGGCGACCACGGTCCCGGCGTTACGTGCAAGTGTGACAGGGAGTATCTCAGGAACTGTGTCCGATGCCTCCGGTGCGGTGGTTCCCGGCGCAGGTGTTGCGGCTCTCAACACGGAGACGGGGATCAGGCAAACCACTCAGACCAATGCTCAGGGCTTCTACGTATTTCCTGTCCTGCCGGTGGGGCACTATGACGTGACCGTTCAGGCCAAAGGGTTCAGGGAGTACCGACAGAACGGCCTGATGATCGATGTTAACTCTGCCTTGCGCGTGGATGTCGCGCTCGAAGTGGGTGCTGTGACCCAGGAGGTCAGCGTTTCTGCGACAGCCGCTCACGTTGACACCACAAGCACCCAAATGGGCGAGGTAATTGGGAGTCAAAAAATGGTCGGCCTGCCACTGAACGGCCGCAGCTTTACCGATCTTCTGGCGCTCCAGGCCGGCGTCGCGCCGACAAATTCCGGGGAGAACGCGGGCTACTATCCGGCTAGCGAAGTTTCGGGAGAGCTCAATCCCGGTAACTTTTCGGTGAGTGGAATGCGCGAATCCGCCAACGGTTTCATGGTGAACGGCGGCAGCACGAACGAGGGCTCGTATAACGGCACGGCGATTATTCCCAATCTTGAATCGATCGCTGAATTTCGCATCCTCACCAACAATTTTGATGCGGAATACGGCAACTACAGCGGGGGACAGGTGAACGTCGCTACGAAATCCGGCACCAACCAGTTTCATGGCGACGTCTTCGAGTTTTTACGGAACACCGACCTGGATGCCCGTAACTTTTACAATTATCCCAACCGCGGCTCCTACATCCGGAATGAGTTCGGAGGGACCGTGGGGGGGCCGATTCGCCGCGACAAAGTGTTTTTCTTTGCCGACTATCAAGGCAACCGCGAAATTATTGGTGCAAACCTCGGCCTGATTCTCGTGCCTTCCGCCAATGAACGGACCGGGGACTTCAGCGCCTTGGCGAGTGACCTCGAGGCCCCGGTGAAGGGTTCCTATTGGGCGAATATTCTCTCGGGCGAGTTGGGTTACCCCGTCACCGCCGGCGAGCTGTACTACTCGTCGGGTTGCACAGTCAGCACCGCCTGTGTGTTTCCAAATGCCTACATTCCTCAATCCGCCTTTTCGCCTCCCGTGCAGCACCTTTTGCCATACATTCCCCTGCCCAACGTTCCGGGAGGGTACTTTACCACCTCGGCTTACAACACCCTCCTGCGAGACGACAAGGGCGCCATGCGTATAGACGGTAACAGCCGCTGGGGCCTGCTCTCGGCGTACTATTTCTTGGATAATTACAACCTCAACAACCCGTATCCCCAAGACAATCTTCCCGGATTCAATGCCCTTACCGCGGGGCGGGCTCAGTTGTTGAACCTGGGCGATACCAAATCCTTCGGGGGCACCGCGGTGAATGAATTCCGGTTCAGCTACATGCGCGATGCCAATAACTTCAATAAAGACGTAGGCGGGGTCGGGCCGAAGCTCAGCTCTTTAGGTTTTGTAGAAGGTGCTGACACGCTGGGCATGGTGGCGCTCTATCCTCAATTCGAGGGGGTTCCCTATCTTAGCTTTAATGATTTCTCCATCGGGACGAATGTCTGGGATGTCCCACAGATAAATAACACCTTCCAGTGGCTTGACAACTATTCAAAGGTCATGGGGACGCATACGGTTAAACTGGGTGGCCAGTTCCACTACGATCAGGTCCTGTTGAATGCCCTGCCCAACCAGGGATTCTTCGGGTTTAACGGGGGTGAGACGGGGATCGACTTCGCCGATTTTTTGATCGGCGCCCCGGCCTACTACTATCAGTCGCAACACGTGCCGCAGTACAACCGGGCGCGGTATTACGGGATATACGCTCAGGATAGCTGGCGCGTACGGCCCAATTTGACGCTGAACTACGGACTGCGGTGGGAGGTTAGTACACCCTGGTGGGAGGCGCACAACGAGCTCGAGGTCATCGTTCCAGGGGAGCAATCCGTGGTTTTCCCGGGCGCGCCGAGGGGGTATCTGGTCCCGGGAGACCCGGGAATTCCCTCGACTTCTGCGCCTACCCGGTACAACAACTTCGGTCCGCGCATCGGGCTGGCTTATTCCCTGGGCGGCTCGGGAGGGATCAGGGAAAAGTTGTTCGGCTCCCCAGGCTCTGCAAGTCTGCGCGCCAGCTTCGGCAAGTTCTATACGGCCATCGAAACCCTGGGGAACTTTGGCGAAGCCGGCGATGCGCCCTTTGGCTTCTGGTATGAGAGTCCCGTGCCGCCGCTTTTTACCACGCCTTTTGTGGATCGCACTACCGGAAACAGCGAGGGTCAACGCTTCCCCGCCCAGATCCCTCCTGTCGATACTTCCCCCACCCATCCGGATTCCACCATCAACTGGCGCCTGTTTGAACCCATTACCAGTTCGCCCGGATTCTTTCACACCAACCGGCTGCCCTACGCCGAAAATTATTCGTTGTCTGCCGAACGCAAGCTGGGTCCGAACACCTTGATGAGTGTGAGTTACGTAGGTACCCAAGGTCACCGTCTTCTGGCCGCGATCGAGGCCAATCCCGGCAATCCTGCGCTATGCCTCAGTGTGAGCCAGCTTACGGAAGTGGTGCCGAATAAGCCCACCTGCGGGCCCTTTGGAGAAAACGGCGTCTATTACCCTGTCACCGGAGGGGTGATTAACAGCACCCGGTCGCCTTTAGGGCCGCTTTTTGCAAGCAACCAATACTATGCTGCCGCCACCAATTCCAACTATAATGCGCTCGAGGTTACGACACGCCATACGAGCGGTCGCATGACATTTCTGGGCGCTTACACCTACAGCAAGTCGCTCGACAATTCCTCGGGCATGAACGAAGGGATCAATCCTTACAACTTCAAGCTGAGTAAGTCTCTTTCGGCGTTCGATTTGACCCACAACTTCGTATTTAGCTACAGTTACGAATTACCCTTCGACAAATTCGCCAGCGGCAAAAACCGGCTCACGCGGGGCTGGATCCTCACAGGCATTACAAGGTTTACGACGGGGCTTCCGATTTTCCTGCACGAAACAGACGACAATTCCCTCATCGGCACGGTAATCGGCGGCGTCGACGTTCCCACTTATACCCCGGGCCCCTTGAACTTTACTGATCCCCGGACGGGAAACCCCTATTTCAATACCTCGCTTTTCAGTCCGGAGCCGCTCGGACAGTTGGGGGATGCCAATCGTCGGTTCTTTCACGGGCCCGGAATCAATAATTTCGATATGGCCTTGCTGAAGAATTTGAAGCTTACCGAATCGAAGCGCCTGGAGTTCAGGATAGAGGGCTTCAACTTGTTCAATCATGCACAATTTCAAACCCCCGTTGGAAATATTGATGGCGCTTTCGGACTGGTGACGGCGGCCAATTCCCCGCGGATTATGCAGGCCGCCATGAAATTTTTGTTTTGAGAGGGAGCCAACCGCAGACCCAGCTTACTCACAGGGAGGGGCGTCGTCATGTTGCGCGCGCGCATTCGAGCCGTGGTTTTTGTCTTTGGATTCATTCTGTTGCTGGGCACAGGGGTTCCAGGATTCCCCCAGACCGGCAACCCTCTCAAGGTCTTCATGACCACCGACATGGAGGGGGTAGACGGTATTTTTGATTTCGAACTCCAGTGCAATCCCCAGAAAAGTGCGCGTTGGGAAGAGTCGCACCGGCTACTGACCGATGAAGTGAACGCGGCGGTCAAGGGGCTGTATGAGGGGGGGGCTACGGATGTGTACGTCTATGACGGCCACGACTCCAGCCGCAGTCTATCGGTGCTGGATATTGAGCCGCGAGCGCACTTGCTGGAAGGCGGTCCGATCTCGCCGACGGCGGAACTCGACCCTTCCTTCGGCGCCTTTGTTTTCATCGGCCAGCATGCCATGGCGGGCGCGGAAAAAGCGGTGCTTTCCCATACCGAGTCATTGGATATCCAGAACGTTTGGGTCAACGGCCGGCCGACGGGCGAAATCGGCTTCTTCGTGATGATGGCGGGGCAATTGGGCGTCCCGGTGATCATGCTTTCCGGGGATACGGCTGCCTGCCGCGAGCTTCATGAGCTGGTCCCGGAAGCCGAATGCGCCGAAGTCAAAGCCGGCGTTAGCCACACCGCCGCCTGGATGCTTTCCCACCCCGCGGCCTGCGCCCTGATCAACGAAAAGGCGCGGCGAGCCATGCAACGCCTGTCACAGATCAAGCCCTATAAGCTCGCAGGATCTGTGGAAATGAAAATCGAGTACACCCCTCAGGGTACGCCACTTATCCCTCCGCGCGAAGGAATCGAACGCTTGAACGAGCGGACATGGCTGTTTCGAGGAAAAGACATCCTTGAGGTGTGTTCGAAATATTATCCCATGGTGAATTGCCATTAACTGGAGAGACAATTTCTTCGCGTGTCCTTCGCCAAAACGCGATAATGTTGCATTTGCTGGGAGAACAGTTGCTCAAAGACGGCAGTTTCTGCCCATTGTCCTCCAGTAAAGAGCGCGCACACCGCACCTGCGTCCGGGACTGTTACGACCTGGAAGGACCACGGGCGCATTTTAGGTGACAAGCAGGTTGGCGTCCCTCTCGGAGGTTTCCGCGAACCGAAGATTCGCTGTTACGAGAATGGAAAGTGGCTGGAGCCCGGGGCAAAGCTTGCGGGGGCTTTCACCGGATCCGACACCTATCAACCGCATGTTTTTTCGGACGGGGCAGGCTAGGTATGGGTGGTGGCGAAGGTACGGGAGCTCGCAAGATACCGTCCCGCTTATCCCCAAAAAGAGGCTTTTTGGGAGACTTGGGAAAACCAGTATGGCTATTGGGAGTATCGGATAACGCATTTGGATCAAAACCGATGGTCTGAGCCCAACCCCTTGCCCGCCAGCAAAGGAAGATCAAGCACGCGCATAAACGCGGCCCTCGCGCCCAACGACAATCTTTGGCTGACTTGGCCCACCGACAATAGGACCGTAGCTTATTATCACCGCCCCATTCGCCAACAGGTGTATGCGGATATGATTCTTGCCCTGTCTGGGAAGGGACCTGCGGAGCTAAAGCCGGCGGAAGAAGAGTCGGCGCAACCGGCGCCTGAACCGACGCACGAAACGCGTGATTTAGAGGTTATGCGCCAGCATCGCACCACCATCGACGGCAAGGAGCATTGCCTGTACCGCGGCGACTTTCATCGTCACACAGAACTGAGCTGGGACGAGGGAGGACGCATGGATGGGTCCTTACAAGATTTCTATCGTTACATGCTCGATGTCGCCTCCTTGGACTTTGGTGCCAACACGGAACACCAGGGTGGCGCTTGGCCCTATTGGTGGTGGTACTCGCTCAAGATGACCGACATGTACCACGTTCCCGGCGCTTACGTAGGTTTTTATGCCTACGAGCGGAGTGCTAGCTTTCCATTTGGCCACCACAACGTGTTCTATCCCCGACGTGCGGATGCCCGCATGGTTCCATTCTTTTTGCGCTGCGGGGTTGGGTTCTATACCTTTCCACTGAGTTCGGAGGGCGATGAGCCCGCGGACGAATGTGGTTTGCTCGTTGAGAATGACATTCAATTGCTTGCCGACGAAGTGGGCGCACGGCACGGCATCATCATTCCGCATACGACGGGGACGGGGATGGGGACCGACTGGCGTGACCATAATACGGATGTCGAGCCCGTGGTGGAGATTTTCCAGGGCTTGAGGCAATGCTATGAGCAGGTTGGCGCACCTTATTGTATTACCGAACAAGAAGCACAGGAGGCAGCTCGCTCTGTTCCACCCTGGCCCGCAGTTATGGACACAGATAGACCGGAAGGAATGGTCGTCAACGCGTGGGGAAAGGGTTACCGCCTGGGAGTGATTGCGAGCTCCGATCACGTATCCACACACATCTCTTATGCGATGGTTTACACGGACGATCCGACGCGCGAGGGGATCCTCAACGCTTTCCGCAAGCGTCACACCTATGGGGCCACCGATAATATTCTGCTGGAGGTGCGGATGGGTGAGCACTTCATGGGGGACTTGGTGAGCAGTGCCGGGCCGCTTCCACCGCTGCGCATCAAAGCGCGCGGAACAGGAATAATTTCGAAGGTGGACGTAATCAAAGATGGTAAAGTCATCCATACGGCGGAGCCCGACCAGCAACAGGTGAGTTTGGAATATCAAGATGAGGACCTTGATAACCGCCGTCACTACTACTACGTGCGGCTCCTGCAAAAAGACGGCATGATTGCCTGGTCTTCTCCCTTGTTTGTCAATTGGCAGAGCTAATGACTGGGTGAGTCATAATCAACTGACCCCAGTGACGCAGGAAAATGGGGGTCTTATCAGGTTGAACCCCATCCGTTCGGCGTGTATATCGATCCCCAGGAAGAGGAAGGTAGCCATGGCGCGAATCCGCGAGGGTTGCTTCGGCAGTGCTTTCACTCTGGCCGTGTTCATCGGGCTGATGAGTGTTGTGGGATGTTCGCGTTACCAAAGACCCGGACAAAAACCCGCCATCATTACCGTCGGACACGAGAATGCGGACGTAGTGGGCGACGACAACACCGCCCTTCAAAAAGCTGTTGACCGGGTGGCGGCCGCCGGGGGAGGGACCGTCCACGTCAAAGCCGGCATCTACCTTCTCTCGAACTCCGTGCGCTTGGCGAGCCACGTCACTTTCGAGGGAGAGGGTGCGGAAAAGACCATCCTCAAGCAGTGCGCGCACGTGGAAAGCCCTGTGACGATTGATGCGGACGGAACCGAAGCGCAGGCGACCGTCCAGGACACGGGCGGCTTCAAACCCGGCATGGGTGTCGTCGTATACGACCATGGCCCGTGGCAGGGAAATTACCCGAACGTGCGAACGGTCGAGCGCATCGCGGGGTCGACGCTCTACTTTGATGGCATCCTCGAGATTGACCATGCCGCGGCGCAATCCGCCAAGGCGAGCAACTGCTTTCCGCTGATTGCCGGCTTCAATGTTGAGGACGCCCATGTTAGCAATCTCACGGTGGAGGGCAATCGTCCGGGGGGGGAAGACGAAGGCGATCTCCACGTGGTCGACCCCAGCGCCATCCTCTTCTTCCACGCCAAGAACTTCAGCGTGCGAGGCGTCACAGCACGCAACTACGTGGGAGACGGCATCAGCACGTGGTATGTGGAAGATCCCACCATCGAAGAGTGCGAGAGCTACGGGAATGCCGGCTTGGGCATCCACCTGGGAAGCATAGCGCTGCGGGGCCGGGTTCGCCACAACCGCAGCCACAATAATCACCTCGACGGTTTGTATCTCTGCTGGAGCGTGCAGGGCGGAACGTTCGAAGAAAACGAGTCCATCGCTAACGACGGGGACGGGATCTCAATCGGCCACAAGGATACCGACAACGTCTTCATCAAGAATGTGGTGCGCGGAAACGGCAAGGCGGGCGTCTATTTCCGGGACGAACCTCAGACCACCGCGGGACACCGCAACACTTTTCGCGAGAACGTAATCGAGAATAACGGGCGCCTCGCTCCTCCCGGTTACGGGGTGCGCATTGAGGGCGCCACCCAGCACATTACGCTGGTCTCCAACACCATTGGCGACACCCGCGAAGGGAATCAAGCCAGCCAGCACGTGGGTGTGTACGTCGGGCCGCACGCCGACTACGTTATTTGCGAACATAATACTTTTTCAGCGAATATGCAGCCCAAGATCGTCGATAAATCTACGGGTGGCCACAATAAGTTTGAGTAGCCTCCCCATCCTTCCTTGGCACGAATTCTGCTTTATGTCGGTCCTCGGGCTGGTTATATCACCTGCGAGCGGAATGCCCTTTCAGGTGATATGAAACGCAAGATCACGGACGAATCCCAGCACGATCATTACCTGGTGCAAGAGGCCATAGGGCCTATTCGAGATATGAGAGCCGGGTAAGTAATCGGAGGCTCACGCATGCATGGTCACAGGCTTACGCGTCGAGGGTTCTTGGGAATAGCAACGGGGGCGGGATTAGCCGGACTTGCCTCTCCGTCTTTCCCGCTCAAGTGGGTACCGGAGGGGGGAACGGTCGATGCCATTCCCGTGGGTCATGAATACCGGCAAGATGACCTGCCCTCGATCGCCATGGCGCCTGACGGAACCGTTTGGGTGGCATGGCTGAGCTTCGACGGTAGCCGGGATGACATCGCCCTCCGATTCTACAAATCCGGCGAGTGGGAAAATCTCCAATGGGTGCCGGCGACGAGCGGGGACAGTTGGCTGCCCCAGGTGGCGGTGGACACCGCCAACCGGGTATGGGTGGTGTGGTCGCAGCAGGTGGATAGCCACTGGGGGTTGTATGCACGGCGATTCGATCCGGCCCGCCAGGAATGGAGCGCGCTCGAGCGATGGTCGCGAGACCCCTTGCCGGACATCAATCCGCGTGTATGGTCGGACGGCAAGGGCAGGGCGGCGGTGGTTTGGCAGGGCTTCCGTGGGCACTCACCGCCTTCGAAAATGGCGAGCTGTAATATTTTTCTGCGCACTCTGGAGGACGAGAAGTGGTCGGAGGAGGTTCGTATTACCCATCGGGAAGCCAATGACTGGGAGCCCTCGGTCGCGATGGACAGCAAGGGGACCGTCTGGGTCGCTTACGACAGCTATAAGAACGCACACTATGATGTGTTTCTGATACCGGTCCAAGGTGGGAGGGTCGGGGAGGAAATGACCGTTGCGGGCACCCCACGCTTTGATGCTCGGGCGACGTTAGCCGTGGATCCCTTGGATCGCGTATGGGTAGCCTGGGAGTCGGGGCATGCGCATTGGGGCAAGGACCAGGGTCGGATTCTAGGCAAGCGGGGCGAGGGGGTTCCCTTGGGGGGATTTCGGGAGCCGCAGATTCGTTGTTATGAGGGCGGGAAGTGGCTCGAGCCTCAGGCGCCCCTGGCGGGGGTGTTTGGAGGGGCGGACACCTATCAACCCCATGTATTCTCAGACGGGACGGGATCAGTATGGGTGGTTGCTAAGGTCCGGAAATTCGCCACCCATCGCCCCCCCTGCCGCAAAAGGAGGCGTTCTGGGAAAGGTGGGTACCGGGGCCACTGGGCTACTGGGAGTATTGGGTGACGCATCTGGACGCAAAGCAGTGGTCGGAAGCGATTGCTTTACCGAACAGCAAGGGAAGATCGAGCACGCGCATGAGTTCGGTGCTTGCGGCGAATCACGATCTCTGGGTGTGCTGGCCAACGGATAACCGCACGGAAGCTCATTATCATCGTCCGATTCGGCAGCAGGTCCTTGCCGGCATGATTACGGCTCCTCCGTCTTCCGGACCGCTTCTCTTGAAGCCACCGGCCGAGGCGCGAGTATCGGCTGAGGGCGAGGCGACTGACTCGGCCAACGACGTAACTTTGCTGCGCCAGTACCGAACGTTGATTGAGGGCAAAGAGCATCGGATCGTGCGGGGAGACTTTCACCGTCACACGGAGCTGAGCTGGGATGAAGGCGGGCGCTTGGATGGGTCATTGCAGGATTTCTATCGTTACATGCTCGATGTGGTCTCTTTGGGCTTTGGCGCCAACACAGAACACCAAGGTGGCGCTTGGCCCTATTGGTGGTGGTACTCACTCAAGTTGACCGACATGTGTCATGTTCCCGGTAATTATGTGAGTTTTTATGCCTTCGAGCGGAGCTCCAGCTTTCCATGGTGGCATCGGAACGTATTCTATCCCCGGCGCGAGGATGCCCATATGGTTCCGTTCTTTTTGGGCCGCGGCGTAGAGTTCTATAGCTTTCCCCTGACCTCGGAAGGCGATGAGCCCGCCGACGCGGAGGGCGGTCTGCTCGTAAGCAACGACATTCGGCTGCTTCACGAGGAAGTGGGAGCCCGTCACGGGATAACGATACCGCATACAACCGGGAATGGGATGGGGACTGACTGGCGGGACCCTGATCCGGAAGTCGAACCAGTGGTGGAGATTTTCCAGGGATTGCGGCGATCTTACGAGCAAGCAGGGGCCCCCTATTGCATTACCGAGCAAGAAGCGCAAGATGCGGCGCGCTCGATTCCCCCCTGGCCCGAGGTCGTGGATACCGAGAGACCGGAAGGAATGGTTGTGAACGCCTGGAAGAAAGGATACCGCCTGGGCGTGATTGCCAGTTCCGACCACATCTCCACGCACGTTTCCTACGCCATGGCGTTCACGGACGATCCCACGAGCGAGGGCATTCTTAATGCTTTCCGAAAACGCCACACCTACGGCGCCACGGATAACATCCTCCTGGAAGTGCAGATGGGCGAGCACTTCATGGGGGACTTGGTGAGCAGTTCCGGTCCGCTTCCACCGATCCGCGTCAAAGCCCGCGGGACAGCAGACATTTCGAAGATGGATGTGCTCAAGGACGGGAAGGTCATCCGTTCCGTGGAGCCAAACCAGCAAGAGGTGAGTTTGAATTATCAAGATCCGAATACGGATAGCGGGCGTCACTACTACTACGTGCGGCTCCTGCAAAAAGACGGCATGATTGCCTGGTCCTCACCGTTGTTCGTGAATTGGAAGTAGGGAATCCGTCTTGATAGAGTTTCTATCGGCGGCGAAAAAATGGGTCGCGGCAGCTAGTAGTCATGGGCTCAACATAATGAATGGCGAAACGAACTCCGTTTCCTGCGAAGGGCAGAAGGGTGTAAGTGACGTGTTTGCCTCAACTGTATGGGGCCTCGACTGGCTCTTTACGAATTTCAATGTGCGAATACGAGGCATCAACTTTCTTGCGAATAACAGTTATTACAGCCCGGTCTTCGTGACCACCGCTGCAAGTCCCGATGATGGGTAGCTGATTTATCTCAACTTCGTTGCACCCCTCTACTATGCGATGTACACCTTCAGTACACTCGCGCAGAACCAACACATCCTCACGACCAGAATCACGACCTCAGCCAATAGTAAGGCCTACTCGGTGCGTAACACGAGGGCCGGCCGGGTGACGGTGTTCGTGATCAACAAGGATCTCAAAGCATCGGGTAAGGTTGTCATCACGCCCTCCGCGCGGATGGGAGAAGCTTCGTTGCTCACTGTCCAGGCACCATCACTGGATTCGAAACTGGTTCGTTTCGGTGGGGTTTCGTTTGACAATAGCACCGGCTTGCTTGCCGGCTCACCTCAGAGCAGTCTGATCGCAGCGGACACAGATGGCAGCTACACTGTCGAGTTATCGAATTCCAGCATTGCAGTGCTTACCATCAACCCGTGAGGCCCCGGACGCAAGGCGACAGAGATTTGGTTTCATGAAATTTTTCCTTAGGGATTTCCCGAGCACAGAGATTATTCAAGACTTGTTCGGCGGCCAGAAGACAAGCTCCTGTTGCTGCCGCATCCCCACCCAATTCAGAAACGATGACCTCAAGGGTGCTAACAGAATGCAGAAAAGCGCGGCTCCTCAATGCCCGCTGCAACGGCTCTAACAGCAAGTTCTTCGTTATGCGGGGAAGAGTTCCATCCAAGATGATCCTCCGGGGTTTAGTAAATTCACAAGGCTAGCAAGTGCTGTTCCCAAATGCGTACCCGCCTCCGCGAGAACCGTCTCGCACAACTGATCGTGGGATGCCGCGGCAGAAGCGATGGCTTCCAGCGTGACGCCCTGATGATCATTGGTAACCAAGCCTGTCAGGCTAGCGGCCACCCCTTGTTCCAGGCCCATGCGGACTTTATCGATATTCGCCGAGCCTGAGGTTTACACTTCCACGCACCCTCGGTTGCCGCAAGAACAGAGGGGCCCGGTCTCATCAATCGCGGTGTGGCCCAGTTCCCCAGCCACCGCTTTCTTTCGAATATGAAATTGCCTAACAACGGCCGGCGGATCGATCATGTTGTGGCCGGATTTCGACAACTTGAGGACGTCTCTAAGTCGTTTTCGTGGCGCTTCTGAGTTTTTGGCAGGAACAACGCCAAATTTCACGGGTGGTCACACGAATGTTGCGTAGAGATCGATTGGCACGGAGAAAAAAAGGCACGGCCTATTGGCGGGAGGGGAAGTTGCAGATAGAATTACCGGTCTAACAATCTCGTCCGGGTTGGCCCTTGAAACAAGGAGGCATTGCGACGCAGAAGCTCATCTCACGCCAGTTCCTCCATAGCGACTTGGCGGTTCTCTCCTATCTCGCGTTGCTCACCATCTTCATCCACTTTCTCACCAACGGCGGCTACGGGTACTTCCGCGACGAATTCTATTACCTGGCATGTGGCGAACATCTGGCGTGGGGATATGTTGACCAGCCGCCCTTTGTGGCTCTCATGGCCTTCGTAACGCGCCACCTGATGGGCGATTCGCTCTTTGCGCTGCGCTTTTTCCCAGCGATTTGTGGAGGTCTCATCGTTCTGCTCACCGGCCTCATGACGCGCGAGTTGGGGGGCGGGCGCTATGCTCAAGGTCTTGCGGCTGTCGCGGTCATGGTGGCCCCCGTTTATCTTGCCATCGATAATTTCTTTTCCATGAACTGCTTCGACCAGGTCTTCTGGGCGCTGGCGGGCTACATTGTCATCCTGATTCTGAAAAAGGGCGAACCCAAGTTGTGGATTCTCTTTGGCCTCGTGGCGGGTATGGGCCTCATGAATAAATACTCGATGGGTTTCCTGGGGCTGGGGGTTGTTGTGGGCCTGGTACTGACGCCCGCCCGCAGGCTCCTCCTCACGAAATGGCTATGGCTTGGAGGCGCCATCGCCTTCGTCATTTTCCTCCCGCACATCCTCTGGGAGATTCGCAATGGCTTCCCCACCCTTGAATACATCCACAATGCCACCGCGGTCAGAAACCTTTCCCCGGCGGCGGGCGCGTTCTTTTCGGAGCAGGGCTTGCCTGACCGCGCTCCTCTACAGTTCATAGCCGACAGCGTATTAGAAATGCACCCCCTTACTATGCCGATCTGGCTGGCCGGGCTGGCCTTCTTTTTTCTGGCCAAAGCGGGCAAGCCCTATCGGCTGTTCGGCTGGGTCTACGTTCCCATCCTCGCCCTTTTCCTGCTGACCAAGGCCAGGCCCTACTACCTCTCTCCCGTCTACCTTTTTCTTTTCGCCGGCGGGGCGGTGGCGATTGGGGCCTTCGTCCAACAGCGGAACTGGAACTGGCTCAAGCCCGCGAGCTTGGTGCTGTTGCTCATGGGCGGGGCGACATTGGCTCCCTTTGCCCTCCCTGTTTTCCCTCTTAGAATCTTTCTCAAATACCAGGAATTCATGGGATTCAAACCGGCGGCGGAAGCGAGGGGTGAATTGAGAAAATTGCCGGAACAGTACGAGGACATGCTTGGTTGGGAGAACATGGTGGCCACTGTTGCCAAGGTTTATAACAGCCTTTCACCGGAAGAGAAGCAGAAGTGTGTGATTGGGGCCAGCAACTACGGAGAAGCCGGCGCCATCGACTTCTTCGGCAACAAGCACGGGCTCCCCCACGCCATCAGCGCTCACAATAATTATTGGATTTGGGGGCCGGGAGAGAAACCGGGTGAAATAGCAATTATCGTGGGCGGCAACCCGAAGGATTATCACAGCATGTACGAAGACGTGCACCAAGCGGCCACCGTAGTTTGCGAATACGCGCGACCTTTCGAGACTGACCTGCCAGTGTATCTGTGCCGCCGCCCCAAAGTGACCTTGCAGCAAGTCTGGCCGCACATAAAGGGATTCATCTAGGTGGGTCTCCCCAAAATCTGAAATGGGCATGAGTCCGCTGGAGCGAGCGCAGCGACATGATGTCTTTTACTCGGTTTTCTGGTCACCAGCAGTCTCCTCCTGCTGCTCTTCAGCCTTTTGCCATTTGGAATTGGGGTCATATTCCTTCATCGCTTTGGCGAGAGCATCGGTCTTGTTGCCGAGATCTTTCTGATACACCACTCCATCTTCGTTAACGATGAAGGTCATGACGCCGGACGACCTGTATTCCGCAGGATAGGCTACGAAAGCGAAGCCCTCAGTCATTTTGCCGTTGACGATGTAACTTTTGGCGCCGCCTGGGGCATCTTTCCCCTGGCGTCTTAGGGTGTGGTAATAGTATCCGCGGTAAGGCGTGGGAGCGCCGGCACCGCTGGGAGCAAAGCCCTCAGCTACCGCCGACGCCACCAGCGGCCCGATGGGGCTTTCGGGTTCGGCCTCGGTAGCTTTCCAATAAAGGCCATTGTGCTGCCCTTCATCACTGAAGATTTTCTGGGCGTACTCGTTGCTGTGGGTGGAGTAGTATTCCTTTTGCGCCGCCACGAGTTCCTGGCAAACGCGAATGGCCGATAATTCATTCCCGCCAACTCGCCTGTACACAATTTCCTCTTCGCCCGCCTCAGTGTCGAAATACCACGCATTACCGCTGTTTACGAGCGGTATGGGCGTGGGCCAATTCTCCGCGCCGATATACAAAGTAGTGGTTCCGTCCGGTTCTTTCACCAGACGGTGCATTTGCTCGTATTTCTGCACGAAGTTAGCACGGCTCAGGGCGTCTTCGGTGTCGTCTCCCGACGAGATAATTTCCTTTCCGTCGGGTCCGAGGATATCGAGCATGGCCTTTTCGTCGTTATTCTTGGTTGCCGCGACGAGTGCGTTGGCTGCGTCTTCCGGCGAGGAAAACGTTTTCTGACCCGGTTGCTGGGCCAGGGAACGGGTGGAAAAGACCAAAAGGATCGCGACCGCAGTTAATATCAGAAGGCTGGCCCCATGAAATTTGTCGAAGTTCAGCTTCTTTCGCCGCATATGGCATTTCTCCATTGCTAAAGATTGCGATCTACTGGGAACACAACGAAACTTCGATTACCGACGCCCGCCACCATGAAATCCTCCACCGCCGTGAAATCCACCGCCGCCATGAAATCCTCCGCCACCGAAGCTGGACCTTCCGCGAAAAGAAAAGTTCCTTGCCTGTCCGCCATGCCCGAAGCCACTGAAGGCGCTCGAGCGCAAGCCACTCTGACCGCGGGGTTTAGCGAATCCTCGCGCCGCCCGCCTGTTTCCATTGAAAGGATCGGGCCTCGCGCCAAAACCACCACCTCGCACGCCGCCACCTCGATTGAAAGCTTCACCTCTGCCGCGGTTAAAAGCTCCACCCCGCAGGGCCCCGCCGCGGTTGAAACCTCCACTCCGGTAGAAGGCGTTCCGGTTATAAAACGTGCTGCTCCGCGAGTAGTACCTACCGCCGCCAAAAGTTGCGAAATGGCCACCCCAATCGCATCCCCAGTGATTCCAGCCCCATCCAAAGCCTCCGAAGAAGCCGATTCCAAAACCCATCCCAAATGACAGGTACGGGCCGCCAAACCAAATTCCGGGATATGGGTACCATCCCGGCCACGCCATGAGGGGATCTCCGTAGACATCCCACGGGTCATACGCGGGGACGTAAACGATATCGGGGTTGGCAGGCTGGACCACAATCGTTGAGCCCTGGTTCGTAACGACTTGCTGCGACGTGGTCCTAAGATTGCCGGCCGCTTCCGCCCGCTGGCGCATCGTCTGTACAGCATCCATCACTGCATCTTGCTGGTTATAGTATGCATCGCCTAGAGATGACGTCCAGGAGAGGTTCTTGTCCATATTTCCAAGGACAGATGGGAATGCCGTGAGGGCCTTGACGCTGGGATCCCAGGGCTGTTGGTCCACCGCACGAGCCAACGCCTCGCCCTGCAAACCAGGATTCGATTGCAAAAACCTGTCGGCCTCGACGACTTGCTCGGGAAAAGTGGACGCCGCCAGGATCTGCGCCACCAGCGAATCCGGATACAGGGCAATCGGCGCTACCAACTGCTGCAACTGTTCAGGAGTCCCCGGCGTGTAGGGCGCCGCCAGCGGGGCTTGTGGCGCGGCCTGCGCGCCGGGCTTAGCCGACAGCTTTTGCGGCCAAGTCACGAACATCACAGCCAACGACAACAGGGAAATTAAAATCTGCACGCTCCATCGAGGCTTCGAGAACCCTGCGGCACGCCCGAAAATATTCATGTTCTTGAACCTCCTCTGCACCTGACATCCTTTCGGGCCAACCAGAACGAACCTAAACTCCAACTTTAATTCAAAGGAATAACTCAACCCATACCCACTGATTGCTAATTTCTACTGAAAACGCTAGTAGGTCCGGTCCCGCCGCTCTGGTAGTGGAACATCCTGGAACCCGCCCATCCTGCCGAACCTTTCCGGAAGCCCGTGGAGATGGGTCCGGTTCGCTCGGAAACATCGAATCCGAGCATGAGAAGCTCGCCGTGGATGCGCTGTGCGCCCCAGGTCAGGTTCTCGGCGACCAGGCGGAAGATCAGATCCCGTACCTCCTTGGAGATCCGTCTTCTCCCAGCCTGCCTCCTAAGTCTAAAAATCCACCTCCAATAGAGACGGAAACCCCCTCGGCGCCGGCGGACCACGGTTTCCGGCGCGACGATAATCGGGGAATGCTTTCAGCCAGGCCAGACTCTCCGAGCAACGACCCAGAAGAGCCGGTCGAATGAATGAGTTTCAGGACCGGGGCGAGTTCGGATTTCCTAATCTGTTAACTTCGTAAGCGAGTTTTCTTCACCAACCATTTCAGTACAATCAAGACAACAAGGGGTAGTCGATCCCAACCCTCGGTTTGGATCTCGATTTGGACTTTGGCCTATAATTCCTTTGGATTCAGAGTCGCCCAAATCCACGCACATGCGCATTCCCGACCAGGCAAGGAGCGCTCAAGAAGGACCACGGAGGGTAGAAGCCACTTCAAAACCCTATGGAGTGCGTTCTACAAATTAATTCCCTGATGAAATGTACTATATTGGTACTATTTAAGTCGGTGAGCGGTTTAAAGCAATGGGAGGTGAATGGAATTGAACCTATAACTCTCACCCTGATTTAAGTCTCCCTTTTGGGGACTGTGTGGGGCTTCGACCTTTGAGGCGATTACAAGGCAGTTTCAACGGATACCAAATGCTATTTTGCTCGTGCGTGGCGTCAGCAGACATAAACTGCGGGGTTCCTGGGAAGGAGGAATTTAAGGGAGGACTCAAATGAACAGCCAGACTGGTTCTTTGCGGGCATCAGGTTGTGTGCTGCTATCTTTGCTCGGAATGCAACTCGCCTGGGGAAGCGTCACAGGGAGCATTTCGGGTTTAGTCACCGATTCGAGTGGCGCGGTGATCGTGGGCGCGGAAGTGGTGGCGCTCAACGTCGACACCGGGATTCGGCAAACGGCCAAAACGAACACGGCGGGATTTTATTCGTTTTCGACCTTGCCCATCGGGCGCTATGAAATCGACATCCGGCAAAGCGGATTCAAGGAGTATCGCGCCAAGGATTTGGTGATCGACGTCAACACCGCGCTGCGCGTAGATGCCGCGCTTCAGCTTGGCGCCGTCACTCAGGAAGTCAGCGTTATCAGCGCCGCTGTTCACGTGGAGACCACGAACACGCAGATGGGTGAAGTGATTGGCGGCACGCAGATGGTCTCCCTGCCCTTGAACGGCCGCTCTTACACCGACCTGCTGGCCCTCCAGCCAGGCGTCGTGCCGATATCCGCGGGCGAATACAGTGGCGCCATGCAGCCCTCCGGTAGCCTTAATCCCGGCAGCCTCTCCATGAGTGGGATGCGGGAGAACATGAACGGCTACATGGTGAATGGAGCCAATACCGAGGAGGGAGTTAGGGACGCTGCCGCCGTCATCCCCAACCTGAACTCCATCGCCGAATTCCACATTCTGACCAACAACTTTGACGCGGAATATGGCAATTACAGCGGAGGCCAGGTCAACGTCGCCACCAAGTCCGGGACCAATCAATTTCATGGCGACGTTTTCGAGTTCTTGCGCAATTCGGACATGGATTCGCGGAACTTTTTTTCACCCAGCCGCGGCGTCTTTCACCAAAACCAGTTCGGCGGAACTTTTGGTGGTCCGGTCCGCCGTAACAAGATTTTCTTCTTCGCCGATTACCAGGGGACACGCCAGGTCATTGGCGTCGATACGGGCGATATTCCGGTTCCCTCGGCGGCCGATCGGATGGGAAATCTGTCCGACTTGGCGAGCGCGCTAACCGGGAAAGTGAACGGCCAATCCTGGGCCAACATGCTGGGCACGGAACTGGGATACACGGTTACGCCCGGCGAGGCTTACTATACGACCGGGTGCACGACTTCATCCCAATGCGTCTTTCCCGGCGCGGTGATTCCCATGGGAGCTTTCACCTCTCCCGCCAGCAACATGCTCAAATACATTCCCCCCGCCGATGTCCCCGGGGGGGTCTTCTCGACTTCGGCGTACCCTTCGACCTTGCGGGACGACAAAGGCGCGATGCGCATCGACGGCAACAACCGATGGGGAATGCTTTCGGCCTACTATCTTGCCGACGACTACACCTCGAGCAATCCCTATGCGGGCGGCTATCTACCGGGCTTCAACGGCATTTCATTAGGCAGGGCGCAATTGCTAGTGCTGAGCGCTACCAAGTCCTTTGGCGCCACCGCCGTCAATCAGTTCATCTTCAGCTACATGCGCGACGCCAACGACATCGGCCAAGCGGTGGGGGGCGTGGGCGTCACGCTCGCCTCACTGGGCTTTGCCGCGCCCGCCGATCTGGGGCCGGACCCCGACGTCCCGAAGTGGCAAGGTGTTCCTTCGACAGCTTTGAATAATTATTCGTTTGGGGCGGCAGGCTATTCCAACTTCCTGTACAACAACACCTTCCAGTGGCAGGACAACTTCTCGAAGGTGATCCGGGCCCACACACTGAAAGTTGGCGCCGACTACCACTACGATCAAATGAACTATCGCCAGCCCTACGTGATCAGCAATGGGGCCTTCACCTTCAATGGGACGGAAACAGGCCTCGATTTTGCCGACTTTCTGCTGGGCGCGCCTTCCTCTTACAGCCAGGGCGAATTCGCTAATCTCGACACGCGAGGCTGGTATGCCGGCGTGTACGGGCAGGACAGTTGGCGGGTCACTCACAACCTGACTCTGAACTTCGGGGTTCGCTGGGAAGCAACTCCATGTTGGAGGGACGCGCAAAACCGCAATCCGCTGGACGTCGTCGGCCAGCAGTCCGAGACTTTTCCCACCGCGCCGCTGGGGTATGTTTTTCCTGGCGATCCCGGTATTTTGCCTACCTTCGCTCCGACCAGCTATGACAAATTCGGGCCTCGGCTGGGACTGGCCTATTCCCCGAATTCTTCCGGCGGCGTCTTGCACTGGCTCTTTGGCGATGCCGGCAAGAGCAGTATTCGCGCCGGCTACGGCCTTTACTATTCGGCCATCGAGGGGCAATCAACCCTCAACAACGCGGGCTCTTCCCCTTACATGCTCTACTACGTCAGCCCGGCTTCGCCGCTGTTCGCTCAGCCGTTCATCACCCGATCTTCCGGCCTGAGCGAGGGGCAAAGGTTCCCGATTCCCCTTCCGCCGTCCCACGTCTCCCCCAGCCATCCCGACTCGAACATCGATTGGGCAGAATTCGAACCGATCTCGAGCGACGCCAATGTGGGCCGGCAAGATACGAATCCGTACGGCGAATCTTACATGTTTTCCATCGAGCGCTAGTTTGGGACGAATACGGTGCTGAGCTTGAGTTATGTGGGAACGCAGGGCCATCACCTGATGGACGATCTTGACGATAATCCCGGCGTTCCGTCGCTCTGCCTAAGCGTCAGTCAGACGAACGAAGTGCTGCCGGGAACTCCCACCTGCGGACCTTTTGGAGAAAACGGAACCTACCACCCGGTGACGGGGGGAGTCATCAATGGGACCCGCGCGCCGTTTGGCCCGCTGTTTGGCGGCAACGGTTACTATGACACCATGGGCAACTCGAGGTACAACGCTCTGGAGGCTACACTACGCCACACCAGCGGACGAATGGCCTTTCTGGCGGGCTACACCTATAGCAAGGCACTCGACAATTCTTCGGGCTACGGAGAACAGGTCGATCCGTACAACTATCGTCTCTCCGAAGCTCTCGGCGCGTCGGATATGACGAACGTGTTCACCTTCAGCTATACGTACGAACTGCCGTTCGACAAACTCTCCCGCGCGAGCACCCGGCTGACGCGCGGTTGGAAGGTATCGGGCATTACCCGATTTACTACGGGGCTTCCCGTGACGCTGTACGAGTACGACGACAACTCGCTGCTGGGCAGTTGCAGCACCGGGCCGAACGGCAACTGCTCCAACTTACCCGACCACACTCCTGGCAAAATCCTCGAAAACACCAACCCGCGGGACGGCGGCACCTATTTCAACACCTCGTTGTTTAGCCCGGAGCACATCGGGCAGCAGGGTACGTCCGCCCGGCGGTTCTTTCACGGACCAGGAATCAACAACTGGGACTTGGCGCTCCTGAAAGATTTGCATTTAACCGAAACGAAGACCCTGGAGTTTCGGGGAGAGTTTTTCAATGTCTTCAACCATGCGCAGTTCTATGGGGCAAGCGCGGTGAACGCGAATATTGACAGCACGGCGTTTGGGCTGGTGACTAGCGCCGCCGCCGCCCGCATTGGGCAAGTGGCAATTTAGTTTTTGTTCTAACCCTGGACTGGAGCTAGACGGCTCGGGGTCAAGTGGAGTGCTGGAATAAGAGAACTCCGCTTGGCCTCGGGCAAAACCTTCCGATTTAGTTCGGCCGCGCCTCAGTCAGTTACCATCCCCGTTGCGGAGAAGTCAGTAAATGCAAAGAAGGGAATTCCTCGAGAGTTCATTTGGCGTTGGCGCTTCAGCGAGACCAGGATTATCCGGCCTTTCCGTTGACAGATTGGGAATAACCGCGATGGCCAGTCCAGCACTTCGTACAGGCAAGCGATCTTCACGTACAGGAGCGATCGTCACCGTGACGGTCAAAGGGAGGCCAGTGTGGGGTCCGAGGAGGGCTCATGAGGAAGCGTGCAGGGAAATCCAAAGAAGACAAGCAACCGGTTGGAGCCACAGCCACGCAGCACGGTGACCACACTTTGGGCATGAATGCGCGGATCTGCCGGCGGGATTTTCTGAACTCTACGCTGCTGGCTTCGGGAAGTCTTCTACTCAAATCGCTGACTCCCTTGCAGCTCATGGGTCAGCAGCCGAATTGGGGAGGATATACCGGCGTTGGCGATTACGCGGGCGCGAACGGAAACACGGAGGAAGTGATGCTCGCCGCGCATGCCGTGCGAGATGGCAATTTCGATTCTCCCTCGGCGCACGGTCTCGACACGGGCGAGGTCTTCGGCCTGGTGGTTGTGGGCGGAGGAATCAGCGGCCTTGCTTCCGCACTTTACTTCAAAGACGCGGCGAAGCCCCACCAGACCTGTTTGGTGTTGGAGAATCATCCCATTTTCGGCGGTCAAGCGCGACGGAACGAATTCGTTGTCGATGGCCACCGCCTGATCGCACCGCAAGGCTCCAACTGGTTTTGGATGCCCGCAAGTTCCAAGCTGGTAGGAGAATTCTACGAGCGTATTGGAGTGAATCCCAGTGAGTTCAAATACCAGGAGTGGGGTGGACCGCCCCCCGCGATGCCCCTGAGCCGCACCAGCTACCACTTCGCCCGCAATTTGCCTCCGCCTCCTAACTTCGGGTTCTACTTCGGGGAAAAGTTTGGACAGAAACCCGGAAAGTGGGTGGTTGATCCCTGGAGGAATCTCGACCGCCTTCCCTTATCGCCGGAATTGCGGTCCGATTTCGCGAAGTATCTTCAAGCCGTTGTCGACTACCACGAAAAGGGAAAGCCCCAATTAAGCGAGGAGGAAATGCGTCACCTCGATACACTGACGGCGGAGGACGTGCTCATGGAGCGGCACGGCCTAAGCCGCGAGTTTATTCGCATGTTCATTGCTGCCCGTTCGGCAGCCGCCGTAGGGGCTGGGGCCGATGCGATCAGCGGTTGCGGTTTCATGGTGTACGGGTCGGGTGATAAGACGACGCGCCATAGCTTTCCCGGAGGGAACACGGGTTTCACGCGGCACATTATGAAGACCCTTCTCCCCGATGCCATCTCCGGCCCGCGCACGCTCGAGGCGGTCTGTCGAAACCGCGTGAACTTTGCTGCTCTGGACCGTCCAGCAAATCAGGTTCGCATCCGCCTGCACTCCACCGCCGTTCGGGTGGAGCACGAAGGAGCGCCGGAAACATCCGAATTTGTCCGCGTGACCTACACTCGCGACGGAAATGTCTATCATCTGAAGGCGCGCGCGGTGGTCATGGCCGGGGGCGGCTGGATCACCAAACACGTGGTGCGTGACCTTCCCTCCACCCATCGCGAGGCTTACGATCAATTCAATTACTCCGCGACGATTGTGGCGAACGTGGCACTACGTAACTGGCAGTTCCTTCACAATCTGGGCCTTTCGGGCGGACGCTGGTATGAGGGCTTTGGTTATTGGACCGAGGTTCGAACCATCGCCACCTTTGGCTCCGACTCGCCCACCATTGGACCGGATTCACCCACGGTTTTGACTCTGATCGTGCCATTCTTTTACCCGGGTCTGCCGGCAGCCGAACAGTGCAGCAAGGGCCGCGCGGAGTTACTCTCCACTCCGTTCCGCGATTTCGAACGCCGGGTCCGCGAACAATTTACGGAGATGTTTTCGGCGTCGGGATTTGACGCGCGGCGTGACATCGTCGGCATCATTCTAAATCGTTGGGGCCACAATTTTATTGTTACACCCCCGGGATTCAGGTATGGGAAAGACGGGAACCCTGCCCCAGCCGAGGTTCTGCGCAAGGCCCCTTTTGGTAGGATTGCCTTAGCCAACACAGACTTGGCCGGAGAATCGGGTCACCACTTGGCGATAGAGGAGGGCCACTGTGCCGTAACGTAACTTCTCCACGTCGGATAACGAGAGAGATTGCTTGTAGTCTCCTTACTGGCGGATTAAGGAAGACCTGAGAACAATAAACGCTGACAATACCCCAGGAATCCGGCTATATTCCATAAGTGACTCGCCACATTATCATCCGCAAGCAGTTGGCTTCGTACCTTGGGCGCAAGGTCAAGCCTCGTCGGGTGGAGGCGGCTGCCAAGTTGGCTCTTTATTGGGCAATCACTCTGCACACCACCCGACGTCCCGGACGGCCTGATTATGGAGGGAGGCGATTGCGGAAGAACGGCTTTGAGCCCCCATTGCGCCTGAACCCAACTTTTCATGGAAGGGATA
>Ga0326728_10000965_pt1 | contig 105854 bp, 92 predicted proteins | sample MB3enrmetagenome_FD_207602 | JGI IMG/M metagenome (GOLD analysis project Ga0326728, IMG submission 207602) | Lab enriched peat soil microbial communities from McLean, Ithaca, NY, United States - MB31MN | ecosystem: Environmental > Terrestrial > Soil > Wetlands > Peat | place: USA: New York... | reverse complement strand
CCCGAGTAGCCTCTTCCTTCATAGTGGTCGAGCCCCAACTCCTCCTTGAGTTGCTGGTAGCTTTGTTCGATCCGCCATCTCACCTTGGCAAAGAAGACAAGCCGGCTAAGCCCTGCCTGCGGGGGCATCGAATACGCCGTTTCGAAATGCTGGACGGCAAAGGCGGAGTATCTGCACATAAACCTCGGAGACCAGTCCACCGTTGTCACCGGGATCCCCGCGACAGGGTTCGAGGTCGGATACAGGTGGCAAACGACGGCAGACATTCTGTCTCTGGGTGTGAACTACAAGTTCTAGCAGTTCAGCATTCCGTGAGTGTCTTGATATTTGGATAGGCAGGCCGCAGGGGAAACAGGTGACGCCCTTTACATTTTAAATTTCAAGGGTGCGATAACCAACTTTTCACGGTCTGCGATTTCAGCGCCTCTTCGTACCGCCACGATCTCGGTCGGCAGGGCAATCTTCAGCCTGCCCCATTCCGGGACATGTGCAATGCGGGGTTGACATTCCTCCACTATGATCTTTGCCATGGAAGGGCCGACGGGCCGTCCTGATCACACCTGCCCCCTCTTCCAAGGTCCCGGATCACATGGAGTATCCCCGGGGCTTGCAGTGTGGAAACGGTCGCCTGTATCCTCCCCGGTGGTCTCAATCATGGAATATCCCTTGGGCGGTGTTCTCAGTTGTCCACCCTTCTGACCCTCCCCGGTGGTTTCAATCATAGAGGAGCCCTCTGGCACTGCAAGAGTCAGCACAGCTTGCCACTGTACGTAACAAAATAGATGATTGCCCCCTGAATGTTCTGGGGCATTATCTGCCTGTTATTTCTAGTGAAAGCACAGAAAGGAGGCAGTTTATGTTCCCAGGGTTTTCTTCAGAATATGTCCCAACACGCCGGGTGCAACCGATCATTCAAAACCTGAAAGGCCGACGTGCACGCAAGTGCACGCAAAAGACAAAAACGCGGGCAACAGTCCAGCCCGGGCAGGCAAGAGATACGGTGGTTTAACGTAACGATTCAGAAAGCAATCATGCACGCAATATCCACGCAGGCTATGGAATCAAGCAAAAAGGGCTAACCACTCCCATGGCCAGCCCCTTGATTTTCTAGGCTTGCCGAAGCGGGGACTCGAACCCCGACAGGCATACGCCCACTAGACCCTGAACCTAGCGCGTCTACCAGTTCCGCCACTTCGGCAAATTTCGTTGAAAAAACAACAGCGATAGCGTATTCTAAAAGTCTTTGCCTGTCAAGGATGGCAATGCAGTTTTTAGTTTCCGGTTTTTAGTTTTTAGTAAAAGCAAGCGAGAGCCGCTTAACCGTGCTCCGATCCTGCGACAGCGGGAGTGCCAGCCGGACTGAGAATACCACCAGGCGGCGCACATGATAAAGCGGCCGGCAGGGCCGCCGAGAAGTCTGTCGATACGAGGTGTTTCAGCAGCATGCAAGTGTTTCACGGCATCGAGGCCGTTCAAAAAAAATTCAGAAATCCGGCCATAACGATCGGAAACTTCGATGGGGTCCATATGGGACACCAGGCGCTGTTTCAAAGAGTGAAGAAATGGGCCGAGGAATTGGACGGGGAATCCGTCGTCGTTACATTTGACCCCCATCCTTTGCAGGTCCTGTTCCCGAAAATGGCCCCTCCATTCATCACTTCTCACCGCCTGAAACTCGATCTCATAGCAAGCTGCGGAATCGACGCCACGTTAGTGATTCCATTTAGCCGTGAGTTCGCGCAAATGTCCGCCCGTGAATTCGTGGAGGTGATCCTGGTTGAGAAAATCGGCACCAGGGCGATCGTTGTCGGAAACGATTACAGGTTCGGGCACAGCCGCGAGGGCGACATCCCCTATCTCAGGCAGTTGGGCGAAAAATACGGGTTTGAAGTTGAGATCGTTACGGCAATTCGAATGAACGATACCCCGGTAAGCAGCACGTCAATCCGCCAGATGATTGCAAACGGGGATATCATGCACGCGAACAAGCTGCTGGGAAGACCTTTCGAGGTAAGCGGCACAGTGATCGAAGGCCGCAAAAGAGGGATCAGCCTGGGATTTCCTACCGCAAACATCCGGATGCCGGCAGGGTCCTCTCTTCGCAGGGGCGTCTATGTGGTGGAAGCCGAACTGGATGGCAAAAGATACGGAGGCGCGGCCAACCTCGGGGTTAACCCGACCTTCGGCGATGTCGACCTGTCTTTGGAAACGCACATATTCGATTTCAACCAGGACATATACGGGGAAAATATCACCATCCGGTTCATAGACAGGCTGAGGGACGAGAAGCGTTTTTCGGGTATCGAGGAACTACGGACGCAGATAGAGAGAGACGTGAAGAAGGCCAGGGAAATTCTTGAGGAAAAAGGCTTTTCATTTTAGATTTTAGATTTTAGATTTTAGATTTGGATTCTTGCCTGAATGCTAAAACCTGCCCGCACTCCTGTTTCTCACTACTCTGGCGTAACGCCGCAAACGCCAAGCCCTTAGCCGTGCGCGGAATCGCAGAGGTCCATGATCTCAGCGTCCTCTGCGGTTGATCTTATCTCCCCGCTATAGCCCTAAGTTACTGAATCTAAAATCTAAAATCTAAAATCGTTTTCCCCGCTCCCCGCGTCTCCGTGATCTCTGTGGCTCCGTGGTGAATGTCTTTAGCTTTTGGTGACAACCGGCGCATCATCCGGCGCCGGCTCCACGTTCCTCGGGATGACCCTTTCCATGAAACCGGCCACCCGATCCTGCATGGCCAGGACCAGCGGTGCGAGGGAACGGGGATTTATGGCCGACACCCCTACCCCACCGTATCTTCGAACCTTCTGTTCCGCAAAGCTCGGCGTTACCAGGTCCATTTTGTTGAAAACCGTAATGGCCGCTTTTGAATTCAGCTCCAGCTTTGCAAGGGTCCTGTCCACAGCCGTCATCTGTTCTTCGAACTGCGGGTTGCTGATATCGATTACATGAAGCAGCAGGTCGGCTTCCCGCAACTCCTCCAGAGTAGCCGCAAAAGCTTCCAGCAGATCCTTAGGCAAATCTCTTATGAATCCTACCGTATCGGTTATGATTACCTCGAAATCTTTCGGGAAACGAAGCCTTCGGCTTGTCGGGTCCAGCGTGGCGAAAAGCTTGTCTTCCACAAAGACCGAGCTGTGGGTCAATGAATTCAACAGGGTTGATTTGCCCGCGTTCGTGTATCCCACGATCGAAATCGTGGGCAATTCTTTTCCGGACCTTCTCGCGCGCCTGAGGCCTCTTCTCTTTCGAAGGGCGCGAAGGTCGTCTTCCAGTTTCGAGATACGGTCTTTAATTCTTCGCCGGTTCACCTCCAGGGTCGTCTCGCCCGGCCCCCTAGTCCCGATGCCGCCCGTGAGCCTGGACAGTGCGTCATCTTTTACCGCCAGCCGGGGGAGCAGGTATTTCAACTGCGCCATCTCGACCTGGACCTTGCCTTCCCTGCTCTGCGCGCGTTGAGCAAAGATATCCAGGATGAGCTGCGTCCTGTCCACCACCCTGAGTTCGGTCACATCCGTTATCGCTCTCACCTGCGACGGGTTGAGTTCCTGGTCGAATATCAGCAGGTCCACCCCGCACTGAAGCGCTCTCAAAACGATTTCGCTCAGCTTGCCCTTGCCGATAAGGTATTTCGGGTTTTTCTGGCGCTGTCTCTGGATGACCGTATCCGCGGCGGCAATTCCTCCCGTGCGGGCAAGTTCGACCAGTTCGTCCATGGACATTTCGGCGCTTTTGCGGTCCGAATCCGTTACGCTGACCAGGATAGCCCGGTCTTTACCGCCCGTGGCCGCCGGAATGGCCAGACGATTACGTTCCAGTTCGTCTTCGAGAGAACGCGCGAGCGCCTGAAAATCCAGGTCAGGGTCATAGCAGAACAACGGGGGGAGGATTTCCCATCCTCTCAGACTGTTCGAGGCGCCGGGCAGAATGTGGGCAATTTCCAGCAGAGTAGCCCCGCCGTGGCTGTCCACGCTGACCGCCGCCACACAGTCGAGCCTCAGGAAAACCAGGTCCATGAGATCGTCCTGAGAAACAGGCTCCGAGTTCAAATGAGTGTGCACCAGGCGAAGCCCGCGCAAACGCCACCTGCCGCCGCGGCTTTTGGGAAGGTCGGGTATGAAAAGAGAGCGCGGCCCTCCGACCAGAACGGTTTCGACGCCGCCGTCCCGGCCTATGAGCAGTCCTATCTGACGTCCGGATTCAAATGAGAGATGCGCAAGGTCGCGCGCGAGTTCGGGTGAGATCACCTGAAAGGGGGGAACTTTTCTCCGGCCAAGGTTCTCCAGGCGCTGGCGAACGCCGGATTTAAGACCGGTTAGATTGCCGATTAGTCGCGTATGGCCACTCCTTGAAAGATAGTCGTCGGTCCCCAGTCTTCAGTCGCTAGTCTTTAGTTGGCGCACAGCTGGCGACGCCTCTTTCTTTGCTTTTACTAAAAACTGAAGACTGGAGACTGGAGACTGCCTTTAAAGCGTTCTCCGGTCGATGAACCGCTGGGCTTTTCCCTCGGTCCTCGGAAGGCTGTTGGGTTCGACCAGTTCCACCTTGGGCGTAATCAGCAGTTCACTTTTCAAATCGTGGGCAATCCTTTTGCGCACCCGCTCCAATTGCCGCATATCCTCCACGAACACCGAGTCGGTTACCTCGACCCGCACCACCATGTCATCAATATTATTCTCACGGGTCAGGACGATCACGTAATTGTTGCCGACCTCCGGAATTTTCATCAAGACCATTTCAACCTGGACCGGGAAGACGTTCACTCCCTTTATTATAAACATGTCGTCGGACCGGCCCTGAATACGGTCGATGCGCTTGTGGGCACGGCCGCAGCAACATGTGCCCGGCACTATCCGGGTGAGGTCCCCGGTCCTGTATCTCAGTATGGGCATGGCTTCCCGCTTCAGGGTCGTCATTACGAGTTCGCCGAATTGCCCGTCCGGCAACGGTTCCAGGGTGTCGGGGTCGATTATTTCGGCAATGTATGCATCTTCCCAGAGGTGCAATCCGCTCTGGCAGAGACATTCGAAGGCAACGCCCGGCCCGTTCATCTCCGAGAGCCCATAGCTGTTGAACACCTTTATGCCATAGAAGTCCTCAAGACGTTTCCTGACCTGCTCCGAATAGGGTTCGGCCCCGACGCAGGCAATCTTTAGAGAGAGCTGTGTTTGAGGATCGATCCCCATTTCCTTGAAGACGTCCATCAGGAGAAGCAAAAAGCTCGGAAGAATATGAATGACGCTGGTCGAAAAATCGCGCATTATCCGGATCTGGCGCTTGCTGTTGCCCGCGCCGGAGGGAATAGTCAGCATTCCGAGTCTTTCCGCCCCGTACTGAAAGCCGAGACCGCCCGTAAAAAGGCCGTACCCGCTTAGGTTCTGGAAAGTATCCCAGGGGCGCGCCCCCGCCATATACATGCAGCGGGCGACAAGATCGGCCCAGAGATCCAGGTCTGCTTTCGTATACAGGACGGCTGTGGCCTGCCCGGTCGTGCCGGAGGATATGTGCATCCTCACCAGCCGCTCCCTGTTCTCGCAGAGGAACCCGTAGGGGTAGCTCTCCCTCAGGTCCTTTTTCACCGTGAGAGGGATTCTCACAACATCCTCGGGGCCGGCCACCGACTTCGGATCGAATCCGAGTTTTTTGAATTTTTCGGAGTAAAACTTCGAGCGCGAGGCACGCTCGAGAGTAGATTTCAGAAGGTTTGCCTGAAGATCTTCAATGGCTTGCCTGGTGAGTGTTTCCGCAGGTTTGTCCCAGTATTCCATATCGTTTGTCATGCCGCGTCCGAGCTGCTACCTTTACACCTTTCTCCGGCTTTCAAACAAGCCGGGTATTATTGGCCGATGGCAAGGTTTTCAAAACGAGTGTAGCTGCTGATATATGCCATTTTCACGGTTTCACCCGCAGGACCGTTTCTCTGCTTTCCAATGTGGATCTCGGCGACGCCGGGCTCCTTGCAGGCCTGTTTCGTGTAAACTTCATCCCGGTATATGAAGAGGATGACGTCAGCGTCCTGCTCTATGGCGCCGCTTTCTCGAAGGTCGCTCAACAGGGGCTTTTTATCGTTGCGCTCCTCGACCTTCCGATTCAACTGGGCGATAGCGATCACGGGGATGTCCAGCTCTTTTGCCATTGCCTTGAGCGACCGTGAAATTTCAGATATTTCCTGCTCCCTTCGCTCCACACTTTCCCGCCCTCTCATGAGCTGGAGGTAATCGACCACAACCAGCCCAAGACCCTGGTCGGCCATCATTCTGCGCGCCTTGGCCCGCAGTTCCAGGGGGGAAATAGCCGGAGTATCGTCAATGTATATCGGCACGTCCATGAAAAGGCCGGCGGCCTGTAAGAGTTTGCCACATTCCTGCCGGCTCAGAAACCCGGAGCGTATTTTGTGGGAGTCGACCCTGGCCTCCGCGCAAAGAAGCCGCATCGCGAGCTGTTCTTTGCTCATCTCAAGCGAAAAAAAGCCCACCGGAATCCCATGATCTTTGGCGGCGTTCCTGGCTATGCAGAGCCCCAGAGCGGTTTTCCCCATGCTGGGTCTGGCCGCTATGATGATCAGGTCCGATTTTTGAAACCCTGCGGTCAGCTTGTCCAGGTCTTGGTACCCGCTCGGAACGCCGGTAACGTCATCGCGATATTCCTGGAAGTGTTCTATCGTCTCTATGTTCTTCTTGATCACTTCCTTTAGCGGAAAATATGTATTGCGTATCCTGCGTTCGGCAATCCTGAAAATCGAGGCTTCGGCGCAGTCCAGGATCTCCTCGGCGCTTCTGCCTCCGCCATAGGCAAATGATGTGATTTCATTTGCAGACTGGATAAGACGCCGCAGGATAGCTTTCTCGCTGATGATTTTTGCATAGGCGCCGACGTTGGACGCCGGAGGCATGGCATCGGTGAGGGCGGCTATATAGGAAGCTCCCCCCACGCTCTCCAGTTGCTTGCGCTCCGAGAGGAGATTCGTGACCGTCAGGATGTCAACAGGCTCGTTTTGTTCGAAAAGATCCTGAATCGCCGCAAATATTATACGGTGGGAATCTTTATAGAATTCGTCGCCCTTCAAAACTTCGAGGGCGGCAGGCAGACTGGAGCTGTCTTCCATGATTCCACCCAGCAGAGACTGTTCGGCTTCTATCTGCTGGGGTGGAATTCTCCGGAGTTCCGCCGCAAGCTCCTCCATAACTTACTCTTCTTTTTCAATCACCACACGAACGTTTGCGCTAACCCCAAGGCCGACACGGACCGCCACGCTGAATTCCCCCAGTTGCTTTATGGGCTGATCGAGCTCTATGTCTTTCCTTGCTATTTCAAACCCCTGGTCTTCGAGGCCTTTGGCAATATCCGTCACGCTCACCGAGCCATAGAGTTTATCTTCCTCGGAAACCTTACGCCGAAGGGAGATGGTCAAGGCCTGGAGTTTTTCGGCAACGGAGAGCATCTCCAGGCGCTGTTTTTCGCGTTTTTGAGCCAGCTGGCGCTTCTTGTGCTCCAGTTCGCGCACATTCTTGCCGGTGGCCTCCATCGCAAGCCCTTTAGGCAGAAGGAAATTCCTGGCGTACCCTGAGGCAACATTCAATACGTCGCCAATCTGTCCGACGGACTCGACGGTTTCAGTTAATATCACTTTCATTGGAGACTCCTTATGGGATAAAGCCCGCAGGCCGGTAATCCGGCCGCCGGCTCTTCAAGCCCGGCCCGTTTTCAGTCGGGAAACGCGCCGCCTCTTGTCCGGGGTTTCACGGACATGCCGGCTCAGGCCGGTTTTTTAACCAGTTTTCGAAAATCGAACCAGACGTCAAACAGCCCCAGGGCTGCGATCACAATCGACGCGAACTGCTGTAAAAACATCACGGCATAAACGAAGCCCTTTATGAAAAAGGGCATTTTCCATCTGTCAAAGTAGTAAGACACTATTGCCAGGCCCTGTAGGAAGTAGAGGGTGCCCATGACAATGATGACATTATTTCCGGTCATCCTCAGATCCTCAGGGGGCAAAAGCATCATCAAACCGCCCGCGATAAAAAACCAGACTAAAAATTCAGGCGTTTTCCACAGAGTCAGTCTATCGAAAGAGCAGCATTCGGGTGCAGCCGCCCGGCAGTATTTGCGCGAGACGAGCAAATTGAGCCAGGCTATCAGAATTGAGCAGGAGACCAGCATCCCCGGATATATTCTCACGACACTGGGCACATATGCCAGTAGATTGGTCTCCAGTTCCTGGTTTTCCGCCGATGACCCTCCAAATTGCTTCAGGGTGGCCGAGATCATCTCGCGAAGCTCGCGCTCCAACATGCCGACCATTTCGCCCTTTGCATCCATGAATGCCAGGAGCGCGAACAGGCCGGCAACCCCGATTACAAACAAACTGGAAAGCCCAACCACTTTTTCGGTGGACCACTTGCTCCGCAAACCGTATCCCATCAGCACGCCCATGCCGATCAGCGATAACAGGTAGGGGATGTTGCCCGTCAAACCCACAAAACTCAGAGCCAGTGAACCGGCGAGTGCCGCGCAGCACGGAACCAGCCAAGCATTTGGAAATCCCAGCCGGATGACCGCAAGCGATATCGGAGAAGGGGCCAGCATCCCGGCAAAAAAACCGGCCAACGGCACGTAATAGATCGACAGGAAAAGAACGACCGTCAACACGATTGGCAATAACAGATCTTTTCCAGCAGACCCTAACCGGGAAACGGGCAGATTCTCATTGGGCACGTTCATTTCTCTCGGGGAGGCGCCCTGCTAAAGCATATGTATAGCTGTGTAGGGCAGCAGTGCAATCTGGCGCGCCCTCTTTATGGCAAGCGTGAGTTCGCGCTGATGTTTGGCACAATTGCCCGATATTCTCCTCGGAACTATTTTACCACGTTCCGTTACAAAATAGCGGAGCGTTTTGGAATCTTTGTAATCGATCCGAAGATCGGAATCCACGCAGAAACGGCAGATTTTTCGCCGCGCAAATGTGCGCCTCTTACGCCTTACAGTCATCATATTTCCGCTCGCTTTCCATATTTTCAGATTTTGGAATCTCTACTTTTCTTCGTCTTCTTCGTCCTTCAGCCCTTCAGTTTCGAATTCCTCGGGCATTTCCTCTTCATCTTCACCGCCAAGAGGATGCACCCCGGATTCTTCTTCTTCAACGAACGGAACGACTTGCGCCTGAGCTTTGCGCTCCCTTTCCTTTTCCGGGTCAAAACGCTCTTCGAGCATAATGGTTATGAACTTGAGAACGCGTTCATCGATTCTCAGATTTCGTTCAAGCTCGGCCACGAGCTTGGGTCCGCCCGAGTATTCCATCAGGATGTAGAGCCCTCGTGTACGCTTCCGGATGGCATAGGCCAGCTTTCTTTTGCCCCAGGGAACATAGGTCAGCACCTCTCCCCCATTGGAGCTAATAATGGACTGGATTTTGTTGTCCAGAACCGAGTTTGTTTCGTCAGGCAGGTCCGGGTCGACAATAAAGAAAGTCTCGTACTTACGCATTCGATCTCCTCTCGGGTTTAATAGCCCCGTACAGAGCACGGAGCAAGGAGTAAGGGTAAATGGAACTTGTCCTTATAGCACCGGCAGCGGTAACGGTCAAGGGATTCCACCGCTCCCAAGAATTCCAAGTATGAAGGTAATCATTCGAGAAGGCGTGGGGGTCACGCTGATTTTCGCGCATTACACACCACTTTCAACCGATAATGTATATAATAAAGTAACCCCCACCCATTGGGCGTGGATTTCTACATATTGAACTGAATATAAGAACCAGCAACATCCGGGGGACAACCCCGAGTATACGCTAGACTCCCGTTCACGCCGGTCACCTGTAAACTCGAGCGCACGCGCGAGTATGTTCTTTGGGCTTTCGGCGGTGCGGCGGTTTTTCGTTGATGCACACACGAGTCTGCCTAAGGAGGAGATTTATAATGAAAATCGGTTGTCCGAAAGAAATCATGGACCATGAATTCCGCGTCGGGCTTATTCCTGCCGCCGTCAAGGCGTATGTGGACAACGGACATCAGGTGTTTGTACAAAAAGCTGCCGGGGCGGGGTCGGGGCTTCCCGACGGGCAGTATGAACAGGCCGGGGCGCGCATCTGCTCCACGGCAAAGGAAGTGTGGGAAGCCTCCGAGATGATCGTAAAAGTAAAAGAGCCTCTCCCCGACGAATATGATTTCATGCAACCGGACCAGGTCATCTATACATATTTTCATTTCGCTGCCCACGAGGAGCTAACCCGCGTATGCCTGGAAAAGAAGATAACGGCGCTTGCCTATGAGACGGTTCAAAAGCCCGACGGCTCGCTGCCCCTTCTTAAACCGATGAGCGAAGTCGCAGGGAGAATGGCCCCGCTTATGGGCGCCTTCTATATCGGCAAAATGTATGGCGGCAAAGGACTGCTGCCGACGGGCGTTCCCGGAGTTTCGCCCGCCGACGTGCTCATAATAGGGGGCGGCACTGTCGGGAGCAACGCCGCCAAAGTTGCCGCGGGACTCGGAGCCAGGGTGACTCTGCTCGACCTGAACCTGGATACTCTCGAACATCTCGGCAACGTTATGCCCTCCAACGTCTCTCCTATTTTCGCCGACGCCTACACCCTCGAAAGAGGGCTCAGGGAGGCGGATATCGTTATCGGGGCCGTCCTGGTGCCGGGCGCCAAAGCTCCAAAAATCATCAGGCGGGAGCACCTCCAAATGATGAAGCACGGCTCCGTTATTGTAGACGTGGCGATTGACCAGGGGGGCTGCTCGGAGACCTCGCATCCAACGACTCACAGTGATCCCATATATATCGTTGACGATATTATTCATTACTGCGTGGCTAACATGCCGGGCGCCTATGCCAGGACCTCGACCTTCGCCCTGAACAACCGAACCGGCAAATACGGCATCCGGCTGGCTAACTTCGGACTGGAAAACGCATGCCGAAACGAACCGGCTTTACTGAAAGGCTTAAATATTTATAAGGGTCACATCACTTACAAACCGGTGGCGGAGGCTTTGGGTCTGGAAACATATTACAAACCCGCCGAAGAGGCCCTTTGCTGTTCCACGCCGTAGAGCGAGAAAGCAGGCCCTTGACCGGTGCATAAAACTATGTAAATTTTCAAATTTCTCATTTATCTTTAGCGTCTGCCTTTGGCGGCAAGGTCCGTACCGAGGGCTGAATTCATCTCCAGTGGAGAAACAATTCTGTCGGACGAGCATAAGATTCCTATCCTGTATTTTTGGGCCGATCCTGCGGATGCGGAGCGGCTTGTTCACGAACTTGCCAAAACCGGGGTCAAGTTCGAGGCGAAGCTTGTAAAGACACACGTGGAGTATGTATCCGCTCTTGTCAGGGCAAAATTTGTTCTGATTGTGGCGGACGAGAAGGCCGAGACCGCCGGCGCGTCTGAAGACGAGCTGTCTCTTTACGAAATCGCAGCGCAGATATCACCGGGAACCGCGTTTGTGCGTATCAGCGACCGCGACGACGCGGCGGCCGGATCAGCCGGTTATACAACCATAACCCGCAGCGATCTTCACCGGCTCAAGGACATCATCGACCGCGCACTGAACGATCCGCATTAGGGAGAGACCACTACCGGCAGCCGGAAGACGTGCATCGGCCGGCCCAAAGCCGCCCGAGATAGCAATTCAGGGTCAAAAGCCCGCTTGGGCAACGGGCCGTATCCGTGCCGCCCCAAAACTCATGTCACTATTTTTAGCATTTGGAACGGGCCGCGCTCCTGTTCCACGCCGTGGTTGGGCGGCTAAATTTCCTTTTGGTTTGAAAACAAAACAGCTTCTCCCTGTGTCAAGGAGCCGAGAATGGAATTGCTAACCAAGCCTCCATGTTGGTACTTTGTAATTGCTGCCGTTTGGAGCATCTACCAAGGAGTGCGAGGTATTATAGAACATTGTGGGACAAGCGGGGCAAAGAATACTATATGGGGGAATAGGTCACTGTGGGAAAGGATTATAGTTCTTTATATTCATGATTTTTTCTTTCGGTCGATCTGCACAGCGGCTGGGTTCGTCGCTCTGTATGTCTCATACATATACTTGTTCGCCGTAAGTGGCAAAATATTGGAAATCTCCTCAGGTGCTTCGATCTTGATTGTCTCTTCGTTTTTGATTGGAGTCATTGGGGTTGGTGGTCAATTGCACTATGTGATACTCATAGGCAAGTTTCCGAAGTGGCCGAAGACCGAACCGTGAAGAATACGAGTCGAGAATGTTTATGCACGACCGGATAAACAGCATAAAAGCTGTGCTCGCCAATCATATTCATGTGTGGTCGACTGTCCCTGCATTCGCCCCACTGGCTCAAGTTCTGATTAATGATAGAAACCTGCTGGAAAAAAAGCTTCTTGCGATGGCAGCGGACAACCCCGCCGGAGGGCCGGATGCGGTGCGCCATTTTTTGCTCCATTATGCTCTCGAGCGTTCCACGGGCGAAATCGGGACGGAGCACTTCATCATCTTCCGGGAGGAGGAAACCGTTCAGGTGATCATCGAGGACTCTTACGGGGTCAATCCGGGGGCTGAATCCGACACCGTGCTTATCCCTCATCAGAATGAAGCGCTCAAAGTTTTTGTGCGGTGTCTTTTTGGCAAAGCCAAAGCGGCGGACACAAAAGACATTGTATGTTATCTGCACCTTTTCTGCGGCCGGAAATCTCAGATGCAACCGGACCAGGACAGGACGATGCGCTTCAGGTCAATGATCTGGTATATATACCTTGCAATCGAGATCATATTGACCGAACGCGCGGTGTGCCTGAAGGGTTTTGACTACTTCAAAAATAAATTCCGGGATCTGCTCGATCACACTCTCGATGGAACTATAATCAATGAAGAGTCCCGGCTGCCGGGATACGAGGGCGGAAAGTGGGAGCGGACTCTTTTTGGCTGGCTCCAGGGCGAGGACCGAAAGGGATTTTTTCAGAAACTCAAACGCCAGTTCAATTTTGAAAACAGGATCGAACATGCCAACCGGTGCCTTCTGAGCGACCACCGAAGATGTGTATTGACGCAAATAATGATACTGTTTTGCAGGTAATCGCAAGATTTGCTTTCGGAGAAAAAATTGAGGGCTGATGAATTGTTCGAGAGGTTTCCGGACCTCCTTTTTTCGAACCTTAGACGCCAGATGCTTCTCGGCAGGGTGCCGGCCCAGACCGTGCTGGCTGTTCTGGAACCTCTGCTGTCTAACTTCCATGAGCTTATGCCTCAGCTCCAACCCGAAGTTCAGACTGATTTCGAAAACATTCTAAGGATCTATCCGGACGTTGCGGAGAGCCGTGGAATATCGGTAAAACCACCTGTCCCGGACTCGTTGAACCTCTTTGCCGAATACTGGTCTCAGAGGCGCCGTTCGACTCCGGCGCCATTCGAGTTCGATATGGCCGCAGAACCCCAGCAAAAGCTGGAAAGCCCCGGCATGCCCTTTGTGAGTGAAGGACAGGGATTTTTCGGCACCGACAAGGGCAACTCCGTTTATCTTGAGTTTTTTTATTCCGATGAGGACGATTGCGCATTCTTCGAGTGCAGACCACTCAGCTTTGCCGTTGAGATCCACATCTGCGGAATCCACATGCTGACTCTCACCCCGTCTGAACCGAAGCAAAAGATTCAAGCCGACCGGCTCTTTGATATCCTTAAGAAGTGCTCCCGAAAGATAAGCGTGAAGGTAATTGAAGCCGAAGTCAAACCTAACGAAAGCGGGGACTCGAGTTAGCTTCTTGAAAATTTCCAATCCGGTCAGCCAAATTAGACGCTCACTCAGTTACCGTCTTGCATCTCTTTTCGGGCTGGGTGAAGTACCCGCGGCACAGGGCACGGTGGCCACACTTGTTGCCGGAATCCCCTGTTTTCTTATCGCAGGGCGATTTTTATGGCAAGTCCAGTTGCTTCTATTCACCATCCTGGCCGGTATCGGATGGTATGTGTCCCATAAGACTGAAATGGAACTCGGCAGATCAGACCCCGGTGAAATCGTGATCGATGAATTATGCGGATATCTTTTCGCGATGATAGGACACCCTGTGAGTTTCGCTTCAATTCTCAGCGGCTTTTTGCTCTTCAGGCTGTTTGACATCTGGAAGCCGTGGCCAATCGGCCTGATTGACCGGAAGCTGCCGGGAGGGGCCGGGGTAATGGCAGACGACATTCTTGCGGGAATCTATGCGAACATCCTGGGGCTGATCGTCATACAAACAATAAATTATCTCCTTGGCTTGGTCGGCGATATTTAAAATCCCGGCTGATTAGGGTACAAATAATGAAAGTCTTTTGGGGGAGATAAACGCATGGATCAAAAAACTTTTGATTTCTGGCGTAAACATTCAGTCAGCTTTCTCACTATGGCCTTGGAGACCAACAGGTCCGGCAGAATTCAGCACCCGGACGGCTACGGGAAGTCCAGCCGCGAATGCGGCGATACATTGGAAATGTTTCTGATGTCACGCAACGGACGGATCGCCTCTGCTCATTTTCATACTGAAGGCTGCGTATATACTGTCGCATGCGCCAATACTGTGGTTCGTATGATTGAAGGGAAGCCGGTCAACGAAGCCTGGCAGGTCACGCCTCAGCAAATTTCAGACTATCTCGAAACCTTGCCGAAGGCTGAAATGCACTGCGCCGAACTTGCCGTGAGGGCACTCCAGGTTGCGCTTATTGACCTCACGAAGACCGAACGCCAACCATGGACCAAATATTACAGAAAGGTATAGATAGAAAAATCAAAATGATAACAGCATCACGCGCCGAATGCCTGGAATTGCTGCAGCGGTTTGATATGCCCGATCACATTCGCAGGCACAGCCTTCTGGTTACCGAAGTGGCGCTTTTCCTGACACGCCGGCTAAATGGCAACAGTTGCAGGCTCGATCCGGAATTGATAGAAGCAGCAGCTCTTTTGCACGATATAGGAAAATTCCACAGCCTCCAAACCGGTGAGAACCACGCCGTGCTCGGGGCAAAAATGCTTGACGGAATCGTCAACCCGGCAATCGCTGGCATAGTCGGCGACCACATATCTCTCGATGCGTCCCAGGTTGCAGGGCCGATCACGGAATCTCTGCTTGTTAACTACTCGGATAAAAGAGTCCGGCACGATCAGGTGGTATCTGTCGAGGAACGCTACCAGGATCTCATCGCCCGCTATGCCAAGTCACCTTCTCATGAGCAACTCCTGCGCAGGAAGCTCGATCTGTATGTCGAACTCGAGCGGACCATTTTCTCTCACCTGACAATAACGCCCCGGGGAGAGGAAATTATGGGGATCACAATTGACCTTCTCAAAGGAGCGTGACCCAGGGATGGAAAGCAAAAAGCTGAAAGTTGCATTGCTGGCTGGAGGAAAATCGGAGGAGCGCGAGGTCTCTCTGGAGAGCGGCAAACAGGTTTTTCAAGCACTCGATCCGTCCCGCTACGAGGTCTTCAGGTACGATCCGGCGACGGACCTGCCCTTGCTTGCCGCTCAGGCCGAAAACATTGATGTCGCCCTCATAATTTTGCATGGGCGGATGGGCGAAGACGGCACCATTCAGGGCCTGCTGGATTCTCTCGGGGTACCCTATCAGGGGAGCGGCGTCCTCGGGAGCGCAATTGCGATGAACAAAATCCTGAGCAAACAGCTTTATGCGCATGCGGGGTTGCCGACATCACCCTCAATGGTAGCCGACAGGTCCAATCCACCTGAAATCCGGGCAGTTATCCAAAACCTGGGGTTGCCGGTCGTCATCAAACCGGAACACGAAGGTTCCAGTATCGGCCTGACCATCGCCAAAGAACCCCAAGACATTTTGAGCGCACTCGAGAAGGCATGGCGATTCGACCGGCGCTGCGTGGTGGAAAAGCACATACGCGGGACCGAGATCACCGCCGGAGTCCTTGGAAATAACGATCTGATGGCCCTTCCCCTGATCGAAATCTGCCCGGATCAGAGGTACGAATTTTTTGACTACGAGGCTAAATATACGCCCGGAGCGACAAAAGAGATCTGTCCCGCCCGCATTTCAACGGAGCTTACCCAAAAGGCTCAGCATTACGCCAGGATCGCTCACAGAGCCCTGTATTGCAAGGGCTACAGCCGAACCGACATGATTCTTTCCGACGACGAGTTCTACCTGCTGGAGACAAACACGATACCGGGCATGACCGCAACGAGCCTGTTTCCGCAGGCGGCGGCAAAGGCAGGAATAGAGTTTCCGAAGCTCTTGGACATGCTGATTCAGCTTGCGATGGAAAAGAACTAGAGGAATTTTAGATTTTAGATTTTTGCAATCCCATTCCGGGAGGTTTTTCTCTCACACCAATCTAAAATCTAAAATGGCTTAAAGCTGCTCGACTACGCGCTCGACCTGGGCGCGTTTTTTTTCATAGGCGCTGGTCAGAATTGTCCTGATATTAGTTTCTATATCTTTTTCCGTGTCGATCCTTATGAGCCGGTCCGTGCCGAGTTCTTGCAGGGCTTCGAATTCGGCCAGAAATCCGGGCAGGTGCTCTGCTCTAGCATCCGAATGGCCATCATTGCCCTGAGTGCGGCCGCCGAGTCTATCCAAAAGAGCGTCCTCAGAGCACGTGCACTCGACGAACAGGATATTGGCATCGAGATCCTGAGCCAGTCTCACCGCTTCTTCGCGCCATTTTTGCTTTGAGAAGGTTGCGTCCAGAATCACCGGGCGCCCTCTCTCCAGTTCCTCCTGGGCCATCAAGAGGAGCCGGCCATAGACCAACCCGCGCATATCCTGCCTGTACCGGCCTGTTCCATAGGAAACCGGCCCTTCGTGCGCATGGTGCTCCGGAATCTCCTTTCTCACGTCGTCCGACCTGATGAGGTTAATGCCGAATATCTCATGGAGCCGTATCGCAAGGGTCGACTTTCCGGTCCCCGGCAATCCGCAAAAAACCCAGAGCGTGAGCCGGGCAAATTGAACCGCATAGCGAAAGGCGAGATCCAGATACCGGACGGCAAGCTCCTCCGTTGTTTTCTTTCCTGCGCCCTCTTCCAGTTCGGTCGTGGTCAGGCAGGAGACCTTGATTTTTACGATTGCGCGGTAACAGGAATAGAAATCCAGCATGGTATATATCCCGTAATCACCGCTGGACTCCATGTAGCCGTTCAACAACGCCAGGCTTAAGTCCGATCTGCCGAGCCGCTCGATGTCCATGTGAAGAAAAGCAAGGTCGATGGCGGTATCTCCGTACCGGAAGCGCTCGTTAAACTCTATGCAGTCGATAATCTGTATCCGATCGAAAAAGTAAACGTGCTCGGTTCTCAGGTCGCCATGACCGTCGCAGATTCGTCTATCGGCAATTCGACGTTTAAAATAGCTTCCACAATCCCTGAAGAAAGCGCGGCTCGACTCCATTACAAAGTCAAGCCGATCTTTACTAAGCAAACTTCCGACGAACGGTTCCAATTGCCGGAAGTTTTCTTCGGTATTGAGTTCCAGAACCTCGCGGCCTCCGTATACATCGATTTGCGGGCCGCGTTCGCTGCCTGCGTAAAACCCGGCCAGGAACCTGCCAAGGCACAGCATTTCATCCAGGCCGACTTTCCCGGCCGGTATCAGATTTGAAAGGCAAAACTCATCCGGCAGTTGCGTCATCTTGACGGCGTATTCGACCACTTCGCCGCTGTCTCCGTAATGGTATGCTCCTCCCATGCAGCCTACCGCGACTATCCCCAGGTATACGTCATGTGACAGCCGCTGGTTGAGCGCGACCTCGACCTCGCACATCCGCCTCCTGGTCGCCAGTTCCGTGTAGTCGAGGAAACCGAAATCCACAGGCTTTTTCAGTTTGTAGACAAAATCGCCGGTCAGAAACACCGTCGATATGTGCGTTTCCAGCCTTTCCAGTTTTGACACCGGGTGTGGGTAAAAGGCGGGATCGCTCATTGCAAGACATACCTGCTCAAACAGCTTCAGATCGCTCACGAGATTTCTCCGAAATGAATGGGAATAACGGGATGGTCAACTGGGCATTTTGTCTGAAGAAAGACGGGTATGAAAGCGAAGCCGGACAACGGACAAGAATCGGCCGGAACCTCACCTTTTGCTTTCGATAAAAGCATAAGCGCTGTGGTTGTGGATTGATTCGAAATTTTCGACTTCCACCAGAAACCATACCACATTCGGGTCGCTCTGCAATCCTGACGCAATGTCCCTGACTACATCTTCGACGAATTTCGGATTCTCGAAGGCATACTCGGTGACATATTTTTCGTCCGGCCTTTTTAGCACGGAATAGACATCGCAGGAAGCGGCGCCTTCCACCAGATTCACAAGATCCTCAATCCAGATGAAGCGTTTGAAACGAACGGCAAGGCGCACACTGCCCCTTTGATTGTGGGCTCCGTAGTCACTGATTTCCTTGGAGCACGGGCAAACTGTCGTAATGGGGACATTTACTTCCAGCACCAGGTCACAGCCATTCACCATGTCCTGAGTACCGGCTATACGGCAGCCGTATTCCATCAACCCGGCGCTTTCGGTAACGGGTGAAAGCTTTTGGATAAAATACGGAAAGCTGATCTCCATGTGCGCGGATTTAGCCTGGAGCCGCTCCCTGAGAGCGCTCAGAATGGCGGAGAATTCCCTTATATCGAGATGACCATGAAATTCGTTGAGGATTTCAATGAAACGGCTCATATGCGTGCCCTTGAATTCTCTGGGCACATCGACATACATATTCACGGAGGCCACCGTGTGCTGAACGCCGTTCGCTTTATCCATTACGCTGACAGGATAGCGGATATCCTTCACGCCGACCTTATCGATACTAATGTTCCTGTGATCATATTGTCTCTGGACATCTATCATGACGAGTCGTCCTGACCATCTGTTCCGGTTGCTTTCAACAGGTTTTCCACGATCTCGTTGAGAGCGGCCCTGGTCCGGCTGTCGATCTTGTTCGCGAACTCAGCCCGCAGGTCTGCCTCGATGATTAGTTCGTCGTAAGGTATGAAACCAAGGATCAACCGGCCTTTCAGGGCTTTTTGCAAAAACGAGCGGTCCTCTTCGTTTCGAACCTTGTTTCCCACCAGACCTACCCTGGTCAGCCCGATATCCATTCCAAGCTGACGTATGCGAGAGGCCGTGTCGATGCTGCGCCGGCCCGGCTCCACTACGGTGATGAGCCAGTCCACGAACTTCGAGGTGCCTCGGCCAAGGTGTTCGATCCCGGCCTCCATGTCCATTATTACAACTTCATCACGCCGCAGTATCAGATGCTGAACAAGGTTCTTGAGAAGAATGCTCTCCGGACATACACAACCCGTTCCCCCTTTTTTGACCCCGCCCATTACCATCAGCCGCAGGTTATCTCCCTGGGTAACGGAAAGCTTTTCGGGCAGATCGTCAACCTTCGGGTTGAGCTTGAAAAAGCCGCCGTATGAACCCGGCACGGATTCGGTCCGCTCCGCCACCAGCTCACGCATTTGCGAAATGGGAACGATTTCCGAGGCGTTTTCTATCCCCAGTGCGTATCCCAGGTTGGCATCAGGGTCCGCATCAATTGCAAGGACACGTTTGCCCTGCTCCGCAAACCACTTCGCTAAGAAGGCGCTCAAAGTGGTTTTCCCGACTCCGCCCTTACCGGTCACGGCAATTTTCAAAACAGTCCCCCATCGATAATGCTCAATTTGGTGGTCATGAGTTCGCCTTTGAGATTCAGGTCTGAATCTTTCTTCCGAGACCGATAAGACGGTACACTAGGCTCCCGCTCATTACCGCAATGTCTTCGGCCGGAAGATACCATTGGATGCTTTCGTCGAATAGAATGGTGCCGTCAGGGGGAAACTCTTCATCCGATTTCCACAAGACGAGCTGAACCGAAATATGGGGGAAGACGGTGAATTCCATTCCGAAATCCCCGCTTTTCACCGGTGAGGCTCCCAGGGCCGCCGCGCATTTTGCAAAAAGCTGCCCGTTAGTGCCGAAGAAATTGACAAAGGGGTCTCTAGCACGCTTCTGGAATGCTTCAAAGTAAAAATGGCCGTCCGGTATCTGGCGAAAAGTGATAAGTCTGCCCGTGCGTTTTTTCCCCGTGGCGCCAAGCAAATAGTGAGCGATCAGGATCTTGTCTGTAATAGCAACTTCACCGCTGGAATTACTACCATGGATATCAGGTTCAGGGTGGATCTTAACCCTATAGCCGTCGTTCAGAAAAGGAACAATCAGACCCTCTTCCGGCGAGAATTCACAGCCGGCCGCCCTGGCGAGCGCGGCGGCATCCCTTTTCTTCAATTCTATTGAAGCTAAACGGAATGATTCTTTGTAATCGTCTATGCGAGCCACTGCAGATCCTCACTTTTATGAACGGTTGGATGTCTTAAAACCAGGAGAAAACCCGGCGGCTTTTCGGCTCGATATCCCAGGAGAAAGATAGAGTATAAGGGACTTGGGAGAAGCGGATCCGCGCAGTCGCTTGCACGGAAAAAGCATCGTGATTATTCGTTGGTCATCTCCACCAGGTCTGATTATTTTACTCTAACTTAAATGGAGTCTCAAGCTCAATGGTTCAAGATAGTTTTATAGTCAAATGCGACCGATGCGGCGCAAAGAATCGCATCCCAAAGTCACGGGCAAAGGAAAAGGCGGTTTGCGGCAAATGCCATGCCCCTCTCCATTTCACCGTCGAGTATCCCGAACGCTCGGTCGTGGTGGACGAACGCACTTTCGGGGCCGAGATCCTCGGCTTTCCAGGAACCGTACTGGCACTCTTCTGGGCTCCATGGTGCGGCCACTGTATGCGTCTAATGCCGCTTATTGACGAACTCGCACTGGAATACCGAGGGAGTGTGAAATTCATAAAAATCGATATGGATAGGAGCCCGAACCTGGCCTCGCAATATCAGGTAATGAGCGTCCCGACGATGCTGGTATTCAAAAACGGTGAACTGGTAAACCGAATGGTCGGCGCTCTTCCCAAACACCAGATCTCCCAGCAGCTTCACCCATTTTTGTAACACTCAGCAACGTCGCGCCTCAGGGCAGCGATCTGAACCACCGCCACGATTTCGATGTTTCCCTCCTTTTCTCCGGAATTTATCCCGATTTGACAGCCCCCGGACAGGCATTTATACTTGGAGCGCGCGAGCGACTCACAATCGCCGGCTTTTCCGTTCGTGGAGCATCCGTTGAGTTTAATTCGAAAAATCAATCTGCCGATCCTGATTTTATTGATCTCGGAAGCTCTTCTCATTCTGCTGTTTCCGGGATCTCTTTTTTTTCAGTCGACTCTGAACGCGGGCGGCGACACCCCCTCTCACTTCATGGCGGCTATGGCCATGTGCAGGGGGCTGCGGGCTTTCTTTTCTCCTGTTATATGGGTTCATGGCGCGTTTGGCGGCTTCCCGCTCTTCCTTCAATACTTTCCCCTGCCGTTCGCAATGACGGCGATCCTCTCTCTGGTTATTCCGCTCAAGATCGCCTTCAAGCTGCTTGCGCCTGCGGCTATTATACCTCTGCCGGCAGCAGCTTACCTGTGCCTTCGGCGCCTGGGATACCGGCAGAATATCGCGGCAACAGGCGCAGCTCTGTCACTGCCCTTTCTCTTCATGACCGAGAATTCATTGTGGGGAGGAAACATTTACAGCACCCTCGCAGGTGAATTCGCCTTCGGCATTTCTTTCATCCTCTACGTCGTGTTCGTGGGAAAAATATATGCCGACATCCCCAGGCACAAATCTCCGTGGGGCGGTTCGGTCCTTGAATCGCTCATCGCCCTGGGCCACGGCTATCCCGTTCTTCAGTCCACAATGGGAACCTCTTATTTCCTGCTGCGCGGCGGGAACCTGCGATACATAATCAAGCTTCACGCCGCAGCCTTCGGACTTGCCGCTTTCTGGCTGCTGCCACTGCTCTGGCGCATGCCCTGGGATTCGTCGTATTCGTACTGCTGGCGTTTCCAAAGCTGGGCGCAAATAGCGCCTCCCCTGCTATGGCCTTCTTTTGCCGGAGTTCTTATGATCGCCTTCCAGGGGCTCCGAGACCTGCTCCGGCGTAAAACCACCATTAGAGAATCAATCGAGGGTCCGGAATTTTACTTGTTCTGGCAATCGATCATGGCGCTTCTGGCCTTCTGTCTGGCCCCTTACGCGGGGCTTGCCGATTCCCGCTTTTTGCCTTTCATCCATATCACGATCGCGCTGCTCGGGGCCGTCGGATGGGGCAGGTTCCTGTCCCGTCTGCCAAGGTCCAACTTGTGGATGGCGGTGTTTTTCGTCGCGATTATAGCTATTTCGCTGATCAGGCTGCCCCCTATCGACTCCTGGATACAGTGGAACTACTCCGGCATGGAATCCAAGCCTCTTTGGAACTCCTACAGTTCTCTGAACCAATATCTGAGCGGGGATCAAAACAGCCCCAGGGTGGTTTACGAACACAGCGACATAACCAACGGCACCGGATCGATCAGGGCTTTTGAGCTGCTTCCATACTATTCAGGCAGATCGACACTCGAAGGACTTTACATGCAGTCGAGCGCGATTTCCGAGATCCCATCCTGCAATTTTTCTCAGTATCACTACTCACGGCCGAATCCGGACCGCGCCGCGGACCACCTGCGCCTGTTTAACGTCAGCCAGGTCATAGCGGCTTCCCACAACATTTCCAACAGCCTGGACCATTCTCCGGCCTACGAGTTGAGCATGAGATTTCCGCCCTTCTCAATATATCGACTCAGGGAATGCCCGGGTTCATACGTTGAGCCGCTGAGATTCAAACCCCTGAGGATACCTGCCCGGGACTGGAAGAAGGTTCAGTTCGAGTGGCTTCGCAAGTCCTCGTTGAGAGTGCCCCTTGTCGTCGCATCGCAAGATTCACCCGGTTCCTTCTGGAAGGACCTCCAGGTTTACGGCGGAAAACCCGAGAGCATTCCCGAAGTCCCTTACGGGCATGATTTTGAAGTAGAGGCTTCCGGGACTCCGGGTTCAGAAATTCAGGCGCGGGCCGACATGGGCGAGGACAGGATTACGATTGACACGTCAAAGCCCGGGCATCCGCTCTGGATCAAAGTCTCATACCACCCGGACTGGAGAATAACCGAAGGAGCGGGCGAACTCTACCCGGCCTCACCGGCCTTTATGCTCCTGGTGCCTCGGACTCCCAGGATTGTGCTCACTTTCGACACCTATTCCGGTGTTTATCTTCTTGGAAAGGTCATATCGCTTATCACCATTTTGCTATTGATCATCGAGACCCTGCCAGTCCGAATCATTCGCCGGCCCGGCTTATTCAGGCATGGAATGCAACGGCCCCCGAAGCGCCGGGAGATTCGGGCCGAAATGGACCATGAGGAGATTTCACCTGAGAATTCCATATCCTCCCGCACCGGAATCACCGTCAGGTTCTGTTTCGCGCTTGTTTTGACGGCAATCATCATCACCGTAACAATACCGACCAGAAATCATCGCGACCCGGTTCTTCTCTACGAACTTGCAGTCGGCAAACTGGGAAAATACATCGAAGGCGTATCCGGCCCGGCCTGGCAGTCGCCAACGGATTTGCCGGCAATTTCGCAAACCGGAGAAACCATGCGGGTCATGCACCTTTTCGATGAATGCATACAAAAATTCGGTGACTCCTCCATGCTGGACCATTCCACGGGCTGCAAGGCATACCTGTTGTACTCCTGGAAAAAGTGGGAAGAGTTGCTGTCGATGCTAAAAGACTTCATGAAAGAAAATCCGGACAACCGGATATACGCCGACTGCCTGGTGTGGCTGGCGGAAGCGTCTTTAAATACGGAGCGAAAAATAGATGCCGAGAATTATTTCAGGCAGGCGCTTTTTTGCTGGCCGGAAAACAGTGCTTCGAGACAGGCGGGCTTACGCCTTGCGCAAATCACGGGAACCGGTCCCCTTATCGAGGAAGCTAACGCCCTGATGGCATCCGGGAAGTACATGGAGGCGCACAATATCTTTTGGGCTCTGTCCGCGTCCCAGGACAAAAAAATCCGCGACGAAAGCCTTCTTTCGCTCGGTTACTGTTCGCTTCACTTGAACAGGTGCGAGGAGGCATCCAACCTCTTTTTGCAGTGGTTCAGCACGAACTCCGGCGCCCCCGAATCCGCGCAGGTGCAGGCCGATTTCAGCCGATGCCGGGCCATGATAGCCAGAGACAGGGAATTAATGGGAGGGTTTGAACCGGGGACGGAAGCACCTGCCGGCCGCGGGGTGATTCTGAGGGCTATTCAGGGGATTTTGAATCTTAGATTCAAGATTTTAGATTTTAGATTTGATAAGCGACGCGAGGGCGAACTGACGCGGTGATGCGGAGCGAAAATCGGAACTGTTCTCTCTCGCATCCGCTTCTATCCGTGTCCATCGGTGTCTGTTTTCCATTCTTCCTTTTCCTGCTTTTTGCCGCTTCTATTTCCGTTTCTATTTCCACTTCTTTTGCCGCTTCTGGATGCCGTTTTGCACGGCTGGAACTATTGCCGTACAATTGAATTGAAGAGTGAAGTGATGTTTGGGAGTTCCCTTGAGAGTTGGATCAAGGCTCGTTCCTCGCGGCAGCCAAAATTCACTTGTAGTGAAATCAATAAGTTATGGGAGTCTCACCTGAATTTGACCTGAATTTGCAGGAGACGATTTCCACTCGTGAAATAGTGGCGCATCCGCCCAGTTCTCTAAAACTTTTAACCAAAAACTGAAAACTGGAAACTATTTTTAGCCGTAGCGGTAGTGGACCCCGAATCCGCCGCGGGGATACTTCCATTCGATTGCGATGCCGGCATTGGGACAAACCACCCGGCAGGTCCCGCATTCCAGGCATCCGGCGTAATCAAAACTGATCTCTTCGTTTTGTATGGAATACAGGCCCGCGGGACACGCGAATATGCACGGCTTGGGTTGGCAGGCCGAACAAACCTCCTTGTTCACTTTGATATGCGCCTGGTCGTCGTCAACCACAAACTTATTCACACCCAGCAGTTGTTCGACAGTAAGTCTTTTCAAAGGCTTTTTGCTCCTTTCCAGCCGTCTCGGGCTAATTGCCACAGGCTGATGCCGCTTTCTTTCATCTGTCCGAGGGCCATCTTGAGCAGATTGACGTGAGGCGCGCCGTCTACCGTGAACAACTTGCCGGCAAAACCCGTAACAAATTCGGGGTATGCCTTATACATGCGTTCATTTTCCAGGAATTGCGGCATATTCCGGTACGCCTCCAGGTCTCTCATGACAAAACTCTGCTTCAGAAAATCCATGTACCTGGAGAGCCCCTGCTCCGAGAAGTCGTTTCGGGCCTTTGCCTCGATAACGGTCTTTGCGGCAGCTTCGCCCGAAGCTATGGCAAAATCCATTCCACGCACCGTATAACCAAGGTTCAGCACGAATCCGGCGGCATCACCCGCCACAATCATTCCGTCCCCATACAACTTGGGCATCATGGCCAAACCGGCCTCCGGTACGAGATGAGCGGAGTATTCAGCCACTTCTCCGCCTTCAATCAGAGGCGCGATATGCGGGTTGCTCTTGAAATCCTCAATAATATCAACGAGCTTTACCTGTGAGCGCCGGAGTTCTGCGACATTGATGACCAGGCCCAGGGAGATGCTGCTCTTATTGGTGTACAGAAAGCCGCCTCCCGTCATGCCGTTCGAGCAGTCGCCAACGAACAGCCGGGCGGCCCCATTATTGCCCGAGAGTTGAAATCGTTGGCTGATCGTCTCAGCCGGCAGCTCGATAATTTGCTTTACCCCGGTGGCAACCTGGTGCGGGCTGAACAGCTTCGCAAAACCGGCCTTCTGGGCCAGTATCGAATTAACGCCGTCAGCCGCGATTACGACGTCGGCCAGCATTTCGTCTTCGCCGGCACGTATGCCTATGACCTTTCCGCCGTCCATCAAAATCTCATCGACGAGTATGCCGCAGGCAAGCATAGCACCCGCTTCTTCGGCCTTGGAAGCCAGCCAGGCATCGAATTCCGATCTCAACAGGGTAAAGGAATGAAATCCATCCGCCGTCCAGCCCATATCCGCGCAACTGATCGAAAAGCCGCGAGCGCCATTCAAGAAAGTGATGGTTTCCTGCGCGATAGGCCTTTGAACGGGCGCTTCTTCCCAAAACCGCGGAATAATGCGGTTCAGGGCGTGGGTGTACATGCGTCCACCGTACATGTTCTTGCCGCCGGCGGTCGTTCCTCTTTCGACCAGGACCACGTCATGGCCTTCGGTGGCCAAAATGTACGCGGCCGTGCTGCCGGCGGGTCCGGCGCCAACTATGATCGCAGTGAGTTTTTCCTCAGCCATCCGAAATCATCACTCCTAAGGTTAAAGGCCCATTTTCCCCCGGTTTGACGGGGCCTTCCCCATCTATCGGTTAACCGGGACAGCAGTACACCAACCTGCAATTCACCGTGGAGACTAACATGACTTCCAGCAGGGTCAAGGGGGCGAACGGAAATATTTTATTCCACCGCAACGGCCGCACCGGATCGGGTGAAAACTTCTCACCCGATGGGCTTGGGACCGCTTAGCGTTTAAGAGCTTTTTTAAGTTCTTCGGTCAGCAACGGAACCACTTTATACAGATCGCCCACAATTCCGTAGTCCGCGGCTTCGAAAATCGGAGCGTTCTCATCGCGATTAATGGCAAAGATAATTTTGCTGTCACGAATGCCCGTCACATGTTGAATCTGCCCGGAAATCCCGATGCCGACATATAGATCCGGCTTGATTTTCTTGCCGGATATCCCCAGGTAAACATCCTCCGGAAGCCAGTGCAGCTCTTCGGCAATAGGCCTGGAACATCCCACCTCGCCCCCAAGCGCATCGGCCAGATCCCTGCCAACCTGGATATCCTCCTTCTTAGCGAATCCGCGCCCAATGCAGACGACGATTTTTGCTTCGGTTATATCAACAGCCTCCCGCGCCTTGGCAGTCCGGCTGATTACTTTTACCGGCGAAGCCGGGACGGCGGGCAATTCACGAATTTTTCCCTCACGCCCTTCAATAAGGGGCGCCGGCTCGAAACTTCGGGGAGAAAAGGTGGCCATCTGAGGACGGGTGGCACAAACGAGTTTTTGTACCGCCAAGCCCCCAAACAGCAGCCGTTCCATCTGCAGAAGCCCCTTTTCCTTGTCGAGACCAAAACCGGTGCAGTTGCTGCAAAGGCCGGTGTTCAACTGTGCGGCAACACGCGCGCCGATTTCCTGTCCCCTTTTTGTTGCTCCGACCAGGAAGACTTCGGGGGCTTCCTCCCTGGCGGCCTGCACCAGAACCGGAACACAGGCCTCCAGCGGCTGATCCTGTGCCGGGGGCTGGAAGAGCAGAACCTCGTCGGCGCCGTGGCTTATATATTCCTGAGCAAGCTCATTGCTCAGCGCGAACGTCACCAGCTTCCCACCCAAATCCTTGGCAAGATTCAAACCTGCATTCAGCAGTTCCAGAGTCTGATCACGCGTATCAGCAAACACCCATATTCCAGCCATTTGTAAATTCTCCTCAGGCAATTACCCCATCTTTCAAAAGAGCATTAATCAGCTCGCCGATATCTTCCGCCTTGTCGCCAAACTTGATGTGGCGCCGTTCCATGGTTGCAGCCACGACGCCGGTAGTCTGCAGACACGGCTTGGGAACTTCGCCGAGCTTATCGAGCGTGACGTTTTCAACCGGCTTCTTTGCTGCTCCGAGCACCTGTTTTAAAGACGGAATTCTCGGAGTGTTGATATCGGGCAGAACAGTTATCAAGGCAGGCAAAGGAACGGAAAGGGTTTCAATCCCGTCATCGAGTTTTCGTTCGACCACTATTCGATTTTCAGCCTCTTCATAGCTTGCCTTGTTCACGAAGGTTGCGCATGAAATACCCAGTTTTTCAGCTAAAACCGGTCCGACCTGCTGTGTGTAAAGATCACTCGATCCCTCGCCGCAGATGATCAGATCGAACTCGATATTCCCGCGGATCGCGGCTGCCAAAATACCGCCGGTTTGGGCGGGCTCGAGATCCGCAAACGACTGATCGTTTATGAAATATGCCTTCTCCGGTCCACGGGACAAAACGTCTTTGAGGCAATTTTTGGCGGTCGGAGGAGCCACGGTTACTGCCGCAACACTGGCGCCGTGCTGTTCCTGAAGGATCATTGCTTCTTCAACCGCATTGCGGTCGTAGGCGCTTATCTTATAACTGGCACGGTCAAGTAACAATTTGCGAGAGCCGGCATCTACCTTGATATCCGCTTCGTCCAGCACCCACTTGAAACAAGTTAAAATTTTGAGCATTTTTCCCCTTTCTTGAAACAATCAACAATACCCCGCCCGAAAGCTTCACCGCGAAGGATGCCATTGCCTCATTCATAATGGAAAGGAAGCGGGCAAAGTCCTTTGCGCCTGGTCAAATCCGTTCCGAATCCAACCGGATCGTGACGGCCCTGGCATCCAGCAAGCGGGAAAGCACATATTTGCGCAGCAGAAGCCGCGGATGGGGACCGGTTAGGCCAGCACACAATCCGCTATGGCCATTTTTGTAAATTCCGGCGTGCCTCCATAGATCTGGGTAATCTTGGCATCGCGATACAGCCGCTCGACCTTTTGCCCCTTCACGGTGCCGATACCCCCATGAATTTGCACAGCCTTGTTGGACTGATTCACCGCTGTTTCCGAAGCCATGAATTTTGCTATCGCGGCTTCTTCGCTGAAAGGCAAGCCTTGATCGCAACACCAAGCACCATAATAAGTGAGGTTTCTGCTCACCTCTAATTCGATCCCCATATTGGCGATCATCCATTGGATGGCCTGAAAATTACAGATCGCCTGGCCGAATTGGACCCTTTCCTTCGAATGGCGCACGGATTCATCCAGTGCAGCCTGGGCAATACCGAGGGCAATCGCTGCTATGCCTATCCTTTCGCTATCGAAACCGGCTTTTGCAATGAGGATCCCCTGCCCTTCCTCCCCAAGGAGGTTTTCCTTTGGGACGCGGCAATCTTTCAGCGTAACTTCAGAACTGAGGGCAGCCCTCGCGCCCATCCTATCCAGCGGTTCTCCCACCTCCAATCCGGGGGCGCCCGCAGGAATTACAAAAGCGCTTGGCCCACCGCCGCCGGACACATCGGCAAAAACGATGAAGATCCTGGCGACCGGCGCGTTCATGACAAACGTTTTGAAGCCGTTCAGCACATATCCGTCAGCATCACGGACTGCGGTGGTGCTGGTGCCCGCCCCCTGTTCTCCCAGAGCGAACGCTCCCAGCGCATCGCCTTTGCAGAGGGGCACGAGATACTTCTTTTTCTGGTCTTCATTCCCAAATTTGAACAATGAAAAGCAAGCCAGCGAAGTATTTGTTTCGATGAGGAAGCCCGTACCGGCGCAGGCTCGGGAAAGCTCCTCGAGGGTCATGACATAAGTCAAAAAGTCAGAGCCGGCCCCGCCGTATTTCTCAGGATAGGGGATGCCAAGCATGTCCTGCTCTGCAAGCCTTTTGATGTTTTCGGCAGGAAAGCGCGCCTCGTAATCGATTTCATTTGCAACAGGCTCAACATATTTCTCGCAGAACTCTTTCATATTCGCTTTGACCAGTTGCTGCTCTTCCGTCAATTCGAACTGCATTTTAATGTCTCCAATTGCGATTTTTTATTTATCGCGGACCAGGCACGGCCTGAATCATCAACCATTGATCCGGCTCCTGAACCTCCCCGAATCCGACCTGGGCATGCATCCGTGGTTCGAGCAAACCACCCGGTTTACCGCAACAATTCTCGCGCAATAATAAGGCGTTGGATCTCGCTGGTTCCCTCATAGATCTCAGTCACGCGGGCATCCCTGTAATAGCGCTCCGTCGGACAACCCGTGATGTAGCCACAATCGCCAACGATCTGCATTGCATCGTGGCAGGCCCTGTTGCCCGCTTCAGTAGCGTACACCTTGGCCATGGAAGCTTCTTTCGCGTAGAACTTCTTCTGGTCCTTGAGCGAAGCCGCCCTCAGCAGCATCAGTTGAGCCCCTTTGAGCCGCGCCCGGTTTTCGGCTATTATCAGCCGAATGCCCACGCGATTCGCCAGAGGCTGGCCGCATTCTTCCCGCTCCTTAGCGAACTTGGCGGCGAAATCCATTGCCGCCAGGCCTATGCCGAGGGTCAGGGAACCAATGCCGATCCGCCCGCCGGCCAATTCCGAGGCCGCAATGCGGAACCCATCGTTACAGACGCCCAAAAGATTTTCTATCGGAACCATGCAATTGTCGAAAATCAGCTCATTAGTCGGTGAAGCCAGTTGCCCGAGCTTCTTTTCGGCCTGGCCGACACGCAAGCCTGGAAACGAAGGCTCGACCAGAAAGCAACTGATGCCTTTCCCCTTTTTGGCTTCCTTGTCACTCAGCGCCCAGACGACAAAAACACCGGCAAATTCAGCGCTGGTTATAAAAAGCTTCTGGCCGTTCAACACCCAATGGTCGCCTTCAAGAACAGCGCTCATGCGCATGGCGGCCGGGTCTGAACCGGCGACGGCTTCCGTCAATGCAAATCCCCCGGCGGCGTATTCTCCGCTGCACAGAGGCGGTATGTATTTCCGCCTCAACTCTTCCGTACCTACCGTCTGTATGACTTCGGCGACCATGTTGGTAACCGATGTGGTTACCCCGGTGGAAGCGCACCCCCGGCCGATTTCAGTCATAACCAGGGAAAAGGAGACCGTTTCTGCTCCGGTGCCGCCGTATTTGGGATCTATCGCTATTCCCATGAAACCCAGTCCCGCGAGCTTCTTAAGGATATCCAGAAGTTTCTCGCGGTCCTTGGTCCGGTCCAATTCGGCTGCTATCGGCTCCAGTTCACTCTTGACAAATTCAGCGGCAGTAGCCCGAATTTTTTTTTGTTTTTCCGTCAGCTCAAAATCCATTTTGTCCACCCTGCCCAATCAATATGTGTAAAATCCTCGCCCGACTTTTCGCCCCAGCCATCCGGCTTCCACGTATTTTCTAAGAAGAGGGCAAGGCCGGTATTTTGAATCGCAGAACCCGTTGTACAAAACCTCCATAATCGCCAGGCAGGTATCCAGGCCAATCAAGTCGGCGAGTGCAAGAGGACCCATCGGGTGATTCATGCCAAGCCGCATTACGGTGTCGATATCCTCCGGAGTTCCCACGCCATGGTAAAGCGTATAAACAGCCTCATTGATCATCGGCATGAGGACGCGGTTGGAAATAAAGCCGGGAAAATCATTGGCCAGCGCCGGTGTCTTCCCGAACTTCAGCGACAGATCCCAGGTAATTTTGAAGGTTTCGTCAGAAGTTGCAATCCCCCGGATAACCTCCACGAGCTTCATCACCGGAACCGGGTTCATAAAATGCATTCCGATAACTTTTTCAGGTCTTTTGGTCTGAGCCGCAATCCGCCCGATGGGAATCGAAGAGGTATTACTCGCAAGAATGACCTCAGCACGGCAGACGGTATCCAGTTCGCGGAACACACCGAATTTGATAGATTCGTTTTCGCTTGCGGCCTCCACAACAAAATCAACCGGGGCCATGTCTTTCAAGCTGGTCGAAAGTTTGATCCGACTGAGAACGCCATCTTTCTCATCCTGGGTCATCTTGGCTTTTTCAACGTTTTTGGTCAGTATCTTGGTGATATTTTTCAGGCCACGCTCGACGAATTCATCCTTGATGTCGTTCATGATAACTTCAAGACCGCTCATCGCGGCTACCTGAGCAATCCCGCTTCCCATCTGACCCGCGCCGACAACTCCAAAGGTCTTTATTTCCATTTGAGCCTCCTCCCGGTGACTACCTCTTTACAACCATTGCAACAGCTTCGCCTCCTCCAAGACACAGCGAAACAAGTCCCGTTTTTTTGTCCGAACGTATCATTTCATGGATCAATGTAACCAGCAAACGGCAGCCGCTCGCCCCTATGGGATGACCCATGGACACGCTGCCCCCATTTACGTTTACTTTTGAAGCATCCAGTTTCAGCTCTTTCATGACGGCCGCGGTCGATCCGCTGAAGGCTTCGTTTACCTCGAAAAGATCCACCTGGTCCAAACCGATGCCCTCTTTTTTCAGGCACTTGGGTATGGCCCATATGGGCGCCACGAGGACGTACTTCATATCGATGCCGTAGGATGCCTGGGCACCTATCGTTCCCATGATCTTACAACCCAGTTCCACCGCCTTTTCCCTGGACATTATGACTGCAGCAGCAGCGCCGTCGCTGATCACCGAAGCGTTCCCCGCCGTAGTGACTCCGCCCTGCTTGAAGGCCGGCTTCATCTTTGCGAGCTGCTCGTAGGAGGTATCCCTCGGGCATTCATCCTGACTGAACATAACCGTCTCGCCCTTTTTGGGCGGCAGCGTGACCGGCATAATCTCGTCTTTAAACCTCCCGGAAGCAATCGAAGCCATTGACCTTTCATACGACCGTGCAGCATATCGATCCTGGTCTTCACGGGTTATCCCATATCTTTCACTGCAAAGCTCATTGGAAATGCCCATGTGGAAATCATTCACGATGTCCCACAAGCCGTCATGGACCATGTGATCAACCACTGCCCCGTCGCCCATCCGGTATCCGCTCCGCGCTTTCGGAAGATAGAATGGGGCCATGGTCATGTTTTCCATCCCGCCAGCAATCACAACGTCGGCATCGCCCGCCTGTATGGCCTGAGCTGCCAGCATGACGGCTTTCAAACCGGAACCGCAGACCTTGTTCACGGTGATGGCTTCAACCTCCCACGGCATATTTGCCGCGATCGCAGCCTGTTTGCCCGGATTCTGACCATAACCGAGGGGCAGTACCATACCCATTATGACTTCGTTCACCTGATCCTTACCGATTCCGGCTCGCTTGACGGCTTCTTCAATCACCAAACCACCCAATTTTGTAGCCCCAATGGAACTGAGCGACCCATTAAAGCTCCCAAGCGGTGTCCGGACAGCGCTTACAATTACGGCTTCTCGCATGGCGGTCTCCTAAGGTTTTGGGGAGAGATCCTCATTTTTCTGATACATTGCTCTTCAATAGATTGCCGGGAGCACGAGCAAATAGCCCCCACTTCTGAAAAAACCCAAATCGAGCGACTTGACGGAGTTAACAGGAAGGAACGCCCCCATCCGGCCTGCCCGAAACTTAAAAATGGAGGGGTAAAAATAACTGGAGTTTTCAACTGGAGCCGGAGCAGCAAACCTGAAAGAAATTCGCTCGTTTTAGCGTTTTATTTGGCTTCCGGTCGCAAAGAGATCATTTGACAACCAGGAAACCTGGGCGTGCCTCGTCTCACGTTTCCAGATGGACAAGGTTGAAACTTTTCCACGCCTGTTTTAGCAGAAGTGTATGTTTTTGACAAAAAAAATATGGAGGTGCTCGATTATCTAGACTTCCTCCAAACCGGACGCCCTTAATTTTTCTATTACGAATCCGAGCGGCCTCGAAATAATGAATGTCTTCTCACGCGACCGTTCTCCCCGGAGCAATCTGATCTCCGATCTGGAGATTCCCAGAGTTTTGGCAAGAATATCAATACATTCACGGTTGGCCTCACCTTCAACAGGGGGTGAGTTAATGCGCATTTTCAGCCTGCCGCGGAAAGTCCCTGAGAATTCACTCCTTGCGGCCCTGGGCTGGATGTAGGCAGAGAGCACCGTATTGCCGGCCTTCTCCGATAGGTAAGCAAAATTTTCAGGCATCAAGCTGCATCCAATCGAGTTGCACAAAGATAATCCGGTTTTACGGTCAATTTGAAAACCGGTCACAGTTATTGACACACTGGGAAGTACAATATATTCTCAAAACCCAACTGACTCGATCTAAAAACAACGAGCGGTTCCCAAAATTCAGATGCAGACGGGTATAACTGTTCGTCTGCCCTGTCAATCCACTTCCGGTGAGGTACGCAATGAGAATTATATTCGGATTTTCTCTGGTCTTTTCCTTGGCCGTCGCCGTCCCGATGCTCCTGGGACCTGGACAAGTCAAAGCGGCGGAGTTCTCGGCAGATATGGTGATAGCGCCCAAAGGCGACGAACCGATGAAAGGCAAGATTTTCGTTAAGGGCGACAAGGTAAGGCAGGAGACCGTTGAAGAGGATGAATCCCAAATCATGATCATCCGGCCGGATAAGAAGCTTACGTGGATGATCACGCCTGAAGAAAAAACATACATGGAAATGCCCTATCAATCTGAAGATAAGACTTTCGAGGAATGGACGGCTGAAAAGGAAAAGAAGGCAAAATTCCTGGGCGAAGAGAAAGTTTCCGGAATGTCGTGCAAAAAATATGAACTCGTTGAGGACGGCGAAAAGACATATTTTTGGATTTCCAGTCAATTTCCGTTTCCGATCAAGGTCGAAGATCCAGAAGTGATCATGGAGTATCAGAACATCAAGCTGGGTCCTCTTGACGATGCCCTTTTCGAGCTTCCTCAGGGATACGAAAAGATGGCCATACCCATAATCCCGCAAAAGGAGCAATAGACTCAGAGATGGTCCTCTTACCGGTTTTCGGGAGATCGCATCCCTTCGAGTTAAACCCCTCGAAGATTATCGCACTTGGCCTGAATTACCGCAGCCACATTGCGGAAAGCCATTCCGTCAATGTGCGAGGGTTTACAGAGGAGATACCGGAAGAACCAATCCTGTTTCCAAAAACCCCGAATGTTCTCGTCGGGCCCGACGAGCCCATCATAATACCTTCCTTCCTCCTCGAATATAAGTTCGAGGACCTCCGAACCGATTATGAAGCCGAACTGGCGGTAATAATCGGGAAAACATGCAGAAATATAGCCCGCAAAGACGCGTTTGATCATGTTTTAGGCTATGCCTGCATGAACGACGTCAGCCAGCGCAATCTTCAAACCGGCGACCGTTCGGGTTGGTTTCGTGGAAAATCGCTGGACACATTCGGCCCAATAGGACCTCAGATCGTGCTTCAGGAGGACATCGGCGACCCTCAGGATCTGCACCTGCAATGCCGGCTGAACGGCAGGACCGTTCAGGAGGCCCGAACATCCCAGATGATCTTTCCAATTGAGGAGATCGTTGCGTTCATATCGAAAAACTTTTCCCTGCTGCCTGGAGATATAATCGCCACGGGCACCCCGAGCGGCGTCGGGCGAATCCAGCATGGGGACGTTGTGGAAATTGAGATCGAGAAAATAGGGGTGCTGAGAAATCCCGTTGTGGAAGAGTGGAGGTCCTAGCTTAAGGCGATATCATAAAGAATTTGCCACAAATAAAGCCGGCCGGTTGAGCACGCCACCCTGAGAGCGCGAACAGCCGGCCGGTCCTTTTTAATATCGGGAAACCGAAAAGGTTACACTGCACCGAGCCTTAAACCTGAGTTAATGCACCCGGTGCAGCAGATCTTCATCAACAACCTGGCAGTTGGGCAAAAAAGTCGTTGCCCTTGTCATCCACCAGAATGAAAGCGGGAAAATCTTCCACTTCAATTTTCCAGATGGCTTCCATACCCAGTTCGGGGTATTCCAGGCATTCAACCTTCTTGATATTGTCCTGGGCAAGGATTGCGGCGGCGCCGCCAATCGAGCCAAGGTAAAAACCACCGTGTTTCTTGCATGCATCCGTTACCTGCTGAGTCCGGTTGCCCTTGGCAATCATGATCAGCGAACCGCCGTTGGCCTGGAACAGGTCAACATAGGAATCCATACGACCGGCCGTAGTCGGACCGAACGAACCCGAGGCCAATCCCTTGGGCGTCTTTGCCGGGCCTGCGTAATAGATGGGATGGTCTTTGAGGTACTGGGGCAGGCCTTCTCCCTTGTCGATTCTTTCCTTGAGCTTGGCATGGGCGATATCTCTGCCCACAATAATCGTTCCGGTAAGTGAAAGCTGTGTTTTGACCGGGTGCTTGGTCAGCTCGGCCAAAATCTCTTTCATCGGCTTGTTCAGATCGATCTTCACGACGCCATGCTCATGCTTTCCGCGGAACTTTGCGGGGATGTATTTTCCCGGATGCGTCTCAAGCTCTTCGAGCCAGATGCCTTCCTTGTTGATCTTGGCCTTGATATTTCTGTCCGCCGAGCACGAGACGCCTATTGCCACCGGACATGATGCGCCGTGGCGCGGCAGCCTGACGATTCTCAGGTCCAGAGCGAAGTGCTTTCCGCCATACTGAGCGCCAAACCCGAGCTTAGAGGAGGCTTTGAGCATTTTTTCCTCGAGTTCCACGTCACGGAACGCACGGCCCCATTCATTCCCGGTGGTCGGCAGGGTGTCGAGGTATCCGGTGCTCGCAAGCTTCACCGCCTTGAGGCAGCCCTCAGCCGATGTGCCGCCGATTGCGAAGGCTACGTGGTAAGGCGGGCATGCGGCCGTACCGAGATACTTCATCTTTTCGATCATGAATTTTTCGAGATTGGCCGGGTTTAACAGGGCCTTGGTTTCCTGGTACAGCATGTTCTTGTTGGCCGATCCGCCGCCTTTGGCAATGAAAAGAAACTTGTATTCATCCCCTTCGGTCGCGTAGATGTCGATCTGGCCTGGAAGATTACACCCTGAGTTCTTTTCCTCGTACATTGTCAGGGCGACCGTCTGCGAATAGCGCAGATTTTCCTCTGTATAGGTCTTATAAATGCCCTTCGAAAGGAACTCTTCGTCCTTCGCGCCGGTCCACACCTGCTGCCCCTTTTTGGCGACAATCGTAGCGGTTCCCGTATCCTGACAAAGAGGCAGAACGAACTTGGACGATACTTCCGCGTTCTGAAGAAGGGCTACGGCAACGCCCCGGTCATTCGGCGAGGATTCGGGGTCTTCAAGGATTGCAGCCCATTTCTGAAGCTGTTTGGGACGAAGCAGAAAGGAAACGTCGCGCATCGCCTGATTGGCAAGGAACTCGAGTCCTTCGGGCTCAACCTTCAAAATCTGCTTGCCGTCGAAGCTAGCAACCGAAACATAACCTTTGGCGATTAGTTTGTACTTGGTGTCGTCTTTTTCCAAGGGGAAAGGATCCTGGTAACTGAATTCTGGCATTTTCAACTCCTTTGGCAGAAGCATTCGGTTAAACAAGCGCGTGTTAAATTGAAAGAACTTTCACATGTCTTAATCCGACATCATATAAAAAAAATAGATTTTGTCGAGCACTGAATTGGGGCAATTCACAGCCCTGGAATTCAGATAGGCCGAAGCCGGCAAAAACACGTCTTATTTTGCCAATCCCTAGGCTGCGTGGAGTTGAGCAACCGGGTATATTTCCGAAAAGAGCGAGACACGATCAATAAAAAAGGTCCAACTGCGGGAGGTCGAAAAGTTCCCGTATGTATGTCACGAGAGTATCAGGCAGATATCTTCCCCAGAGCTTAATCGGGATGTCTTTGATTTCGGAGGTTGGACTGAACCCAACGGCAAAAAGGTACTCGAGAAGGAATTCCACATTAATTGGAATATACCCTTTATAGGGTTTGAGGTCCCTTTGAGAGATGATCCTCTCTTCATGGATGCTGTCGCCCAGCTCTGATTCCACCATTGCTTCCGGAGTCGACAGGATCAATTCGATTTTGATTCGATCTTCAGCTTTTTCCAGAAAAGGTTGGATACCCCTTTTCAGTTCAGATTCCGGGATTCCCCTGTTCGTGTACTTTTTCCAGCTCCCAGTATCCAGGTATTTTCGGCAAATCTGTTCGGCATCCCACGGAACGTCCAGGATCAGACTGGTGGCCTCATAGCTTCCGTGAAATTTCTCACGGTCCTCAATGCGAATTGACCGGTCGTTTGCCAGGGCCTCTTCAACTCTTACCAGTTGTTCCTCGGTTCCCAGAATCTTGACCCCTCCCACATCGTTTATCGTAATCGACGGGCGATCCAACCGGATATTTCCCTCACGGAACCTGTCAGCGATATCTTCCTCGGCCTCGATAAACTCCCGTTCCATCTGTTCCCTGGGAGTAATCAGCTTGTCGAGTGGAACGCCGGAACTTTCCGCACGGCCGAGGGCCATTGCGAGAGCTCTATTCTTCACAGTATTGAAGATCCAGTTGGCAATGCGCCTGTTTGCTTTTTCGGCGATCCTTTTGGGCCGCTTGATTCTGTAGCTGGCAATGAGCCGGCCTTCATCGTCAAAGCAAAGGACCCCGTTAAGCGGGGTCTGGTAATAAAAATATTCCGGATTTTGACGATATCGGCCAAAGAGGTACTCCACCCTTGGGTACTGAAGTCTCGTGCTGTAGCACAGGGCGTCTCTCAGCGCACCCTTGGACCGGATTCGCACCTTCCGAACCCCCCCGTCATGAATCTTCCCTATGATTTGTCCTATCAAGGTTTCGAGTGTTTCGCCCAACACATAGCCGTCGCAAATAAAGATCCGCGTGAGCAGCATGGCGTCGGAAGGCATCAGCTTTCCCCAAAGCCAACGCTCGGCGATTCGAAACAATTCCTCGCGGTGAATAAATGAAGTAAGATACATATGTTGTCTCTTTGTCTAATCAGGACCGGAACCGAAAGTCCGCGGAATCATATCATGAATCGCGGAAAAGATGCTAGCGCCGGCAGAAAGAACCGAGAATGAGTTTCACATAATTCACCTTCGGCGCTACGGGCACACCCAAGCCCTTGTGGATCTGCGCCCGACCAACTATATTTCACAGCCAAGACCCTCAGGAATTTCTCAAGGACAAAAATGATCATGAATGTGCTTTTGTTGCTTGTCGGCCTGCTGGTGCTCATTTCCGTCTGGGCAACAGTGGTTACCTATTCCTTTTTCTGGTGCGAGAATGCATGGTGCGCCCGGCTTGCACCGGCTCAAGGTTCAAGTCTGAAATCCATGGTTTTTGCGGGTATGCTTTCGTCGATCGCCAGCGTCTTTTTCATAATGATCACGCATCCCCTCGGCATGATCAAACGCCTTTGGCGTCCCGGGGATATCTCTGCCGGACAGCCCATCATCATCCTGGCGCATGGACTTTACCACAATGCAAGCGCCTGGCTGCTTTTCAGAAGACGTCTGCAGAAGGCCGGCTTCAAAAATATTTTCGTTATAAATTATAGCAGCTTCTTCACCAATTTTGAAAAGACTCTCAAGGAGTTCGAGGATTTTGTATCCTATGCCAAGCATGAGGTGCCAAATCAACCCGTATACCTGATAGGCCACAGCCTCGGAGGCCTGTTATCCAGGGTCTATGCGGAAAGATCCAAAGGTTTAGAGACCCCTGCGGCCGTAATAACTCTCGGCAGCCCGCACCAGGGCTCCAAAGTCGCGGCCTTTGGCCTGGGGAGGCTGGCTTCAAGCCTGATATACCGGGGTCCCCTGTTTGCTGCAATCGAAGCCGGGCCGGGCCGGCTTCCCTGTGCCGGGGTTGCCGTCATCTCGCCAGTTGACAACATGGTGCTTCCATCCGAAGGCATGAGGGTACCCTATCCCGGCTGGGCATACATTGAAACGGAGCCCTTGAGCCATACGGCCATGCTCTATTCGAAATTCACCACGAAACAGGTAATCGAAATTCTGCGGGAGGAGATGGACCGCCAACGCCCCTGAAATATGAGAGAAGACACCGAGTTGAAGGCTGATTTTTAGTTCCGTTGAGGATAATATCTGTTTTTGAGCCCCTCGATCCAGGGGGCTGATAAAGGCCAAGGGGGAAATGGCACGCTGGTTTTCCTAAATTTTTCCAAACCGGTATTGTGGAAATCTTTTCATTTGCCGATATTAGTATTTGCCACCTCTGATACAGTTGACTTCCAAGGGAGCCTTATGCTAATAGACCCCGAAAATTTTGATTACCGAAGGAAAGTAACTTTGGAGCAGCCCGCCTCGGACATTCCAGTTTTGATGCAGGAATTCGTAGTAGCCAACAGACTTGGAATCCACGCTCGGGTTGCCGCGCAAATAGTCAGAGTGGCCAGCAAGTTCGAATCCGAAATACTCTTCACCAAGTGCGACATGACCGTTAACGGTAAAAGCATTCTTGATCTGATGACCCTGGTGTGCCCTCACGGAAGCAAGATCCTTATCTCTGCGAAGGGCCGTGACGCAGCGGAAGCCCTTAACGCGCTGGCTGCACTTTTTCAGACCAAGTTTGGAGAACCCTGAAGCCCCCCTTCCATCCACAGCAAAAATATAATAAAAAGAAAAAGAAGACTTGAGGTTCACACCTTTTTCAGGACGACGTGGATAATCCATGAATGATTCCTCATTGACTATAAACGGCATCGGGGCTGCGCCGGGGATCGCTATCGGAAAGGCGTATCTGCTTGAAAGGGGCCGCATTCCCGTTCCGCGCTATAAGCTTTTCGGCAATGAGGCCATTTTACAGGAATGCGAGCGGTTCAAGGAAGCAGTCGCCCAGGCCGAAGCCCATCTTGAAGCAATAAAGAAAAGCATTCCATCTTCGTTCATTGAACATGCGCGGCTGTTGGAAGTGCAGCAGTTGATCTTGAGGGACCCGTCTATCTATGACGAATCCCTGCGCTATATCCAAAAAGAGAACGCAAACGCCCAATTCGCCGTAATAAAGTCGCTCAGGAGGGCCCGAGAGCTTTTCAGCGCCCATGACGAAGAGTCGGCCAGAAACAGAATAGCGGACGTAGAGGCAGCCGGCGACCGGGTGATTCGGATTCTTGCCGGACAGAACCACACCACTCTGGAAGATGTCGACGAACGGGTAATAATCATCGCGCGCGATCTTACTCCCGCCGACGCCATTCAACTGCAGGTCGGGCACACACTGGGAGTGGTTACCGAGATAGGAGGGAGCACTTCTCACACCTCGATAGTAGCACGTGCTTTGAACATCCCGGCCGTCGTAGCGGCTGAAAACGCCACTCGGCTCATCCGCAGGGGTGACATGCTGATCGTCGACGGCACAACTGGAACAATCATACTCAACCCCAATGAAGAAGTCCTAAGCCTCTATTCCGAACGCCAGCAAGAGATGGAGGCCTATGTAAGGCAAATCAGCCGGCATGCTCATTTGCCAGCCGAGACGCGCGACGGCCACAGGGTGACTGCCGAGGCTAATATTGAAGTCCTTGAGGAAGCTGTCTCGGCTAAGGACAACGGCGCCGAAGCCATAGGCCTGTACAGGACGGAGTTTTTTTTCATGAACCGGGCGGAACTGCCGGACGAAGAGGCTCTTTTCAGAGATTACAGCGAGCTGTCACAGTTGATGGCGCCGTGCCCGGTAACCATTCGAACCCTCGACGTAGGCGCAGAAAAACTCACCTACTGGTTCCCCAGAATCGAGCAGATAAATCCGGCGCTCGGACTGCGGTCCATACGTCTTTGCCTGCATTATGAAGAACTGTTCAAAACACAACTCAGGGCCATCTTGAGAGCCAGCGCCATCGCCCACAACCTCAGGCTTATGTTTCCCCTGATATCGGGGATGGGCGAGCTCTTCCAGACCAAACGCATCATGAACGACGTCCGGGAAGAGCTGACCCTCAAACGCATACCTTTTGATGAGAAGATGCCTTGCGGTGTAATGATAGAGGTTCCGTCAGCCGTTGCAGTGGCGGATCTGCTGGCGACCGAGGTAGATTTTTTCAGCATCGGCACTAATGATCTCATCCAGTACACCATCGGAATAGATCGGTCAAACGAGCATGTCGCATACCTCTACGAACCTCTTCATCCCGGAGTTCTAAGGTTCATCAAACAAACGGTGGATGCGGGGCATAGAGCAGGCATACCGGTAGCCCTGTGTGGTGAAATGGCCGGAGAACCGATATACGTGCCGATTCTGCTCGGCCTCGAAATCGATTCATTCAGCATGAACCCACAATCTCTGCCGCGGGTTAAAAATCTGGTGAGGCGCTCCTCTATTAAAGAATGTCACCGGTTCGCCTATAAAGTGCTCCACATGAAAACTGCTCATGAGGTGACCGATGCGGTAAGAAAAATGGTCATGAAAAAATTCCCGGAAGAATTTCGAGTATTCGAACCCAACTGGCTCCTTAACTCTGATGCCACTTCGAAGACTCCGCGGGCAGATTGACGTCGCGTGAAAGGAAGTCCCCATCAAACTTATGTCCAAAGCCAACCCTGAAGAAAAAATAAAAATAATCGCTCAGAACAAAAAAGCTTTCCACGACTTCGAAATCGGTGAAAGATTCGAGGCCGGTATAGTCTTGTTGGGAACCGAAGTGAAATCATTGAGGGAGGGACGCGCCAACCTCAAAGACAGTTATGCCAGGGTGAAGCGCAACGAGGTGTTTCTGATCGGCCTTCACATCAGCCCCTATTCTCATGCCTCATTCAGTAATCACGAACCCGAGAGGGTAAGAAAGCTCCTGCTGCACAGATCCGAAATAAAAAGACTTCTGGGCAAGACCCAGGAGCGCGGTTTCTCGCTTGTTCCCCTTAGAGTCTATTTCAAAAATGGAAAGGCAAAAGTGGAAATCGCTCTTGCCAGAGGGAAAAAAGAATACGACAAGCGCGAAACCCTGAAGAGGAAAGAAGAATCCCGCGAAATGGATCGCCTGCGAAAACAGCACAAAATCAGTTAGCTAGTTTTTAGTTTTTTGTTGGCGCACGATATCGAAAATGGTTACCTCAGGCGGGGCAAGGACGCGAATGGGGGGACCCCACGTACCCGACCCCCTGCTCGTGTAGAGAATCGATCCTTTCGGAAGATAATATGGCCCGTTCTGAAGGGGGTAGACCAACTGGGCTATATACCGGAACGGAAATAACTGCCCATAATGAGTATGTCCCGATAACTGGAGGTCGAAAAGCCCAAGGGTCTCGACTAAAAAGTCCGGACGATGTTTCAGGTACAAAGTGAAAAGACCGTTGCCGGCCTTCTCCAGAATTGCCTTTTCATCCTCCTGTATGCCGGAGGCCGGGTCATCGACCCCGACGACATTCAGAATATTGCCCACGGTCTTCACCTGACCGGATAAAATGGTAAAGCCGAAAGATTTCTCGGCAAGTATTGACTCGGTCAGCCCGGCGTAAACTTCGTGGTTGCCCGATACGGCATATTTGCCAAGGGGCGGCCGAATCTTTTCAAACAGCGCCGGCAGGCCGCCGACGTGCTGCATATCTCCATCGACGAGATCACCCGTGCTTACAAGAATATCCGGGTTTTCAGCCTCGACCTTGCGAAGAATCTCCGTCATGCGCTCTTCTCTAACCAGAAGCCCGAGGTGGACGTCGGAAATTTGCGCTATTCTCAACCGGTCGGTACCGGCAGGAAGCTTTCCCGTCTTTATTACTATCTTTTCCACCCGTATGGACCGTGCCTCAAAATATCCGTAGACATTTATGGCCAGGGCCGCGGTGAGCACGAACACAATCGCGGCTGGACTGCTGAATGTGGGCAATGAAAGTCCCGAAAAGAAATCGACCAGTCCGAAAAGGACCCCTATCGCACCAATAAGGAGAAAACCCCAGAAGGAATAAAAAAGAAATCCCAGCCAGCTATATCCCACGATGGCGCTTATTCTGGCGGACAAATCCAGACCGCCGCTTTCGAGCAATCGGGTCCCGACCGGCGCTAAAACCATCAGCATCATAAAAAGTATCAGTGCAAAATGGGCCGGCCATCTATCCGGAAGCAGGACCCGGACCCTTGAGTAGAAAAAGGCATGCATGAGCGAATAGATCAGGAAAAAAGCTATGAGAAACCTGGCCATACTTTTGCGCCTTCGCAGGCCGTTTTTATTCCTGCTGTAAAAAAGCAAGAGGCTGGAGCGGTGAAGCAGAACATAAGTCCTGTTTCCGTTCTTTTTTCTGATCGAGTCTACGGCAGCTCGAAAAGGATATTTCCTACACGGATTCCGACCGCTCGGCAACATGAAATCGGCAAAAACCACCCCTTTTGACTGGGGACATACGAAGTAAAATTCGAGGAGTCCAAATAGAAAAAGGGGCGGCCCGAAAGTCGCCCCATTGATTGAAGCACGCAAAGGAGGCAGTTTAGTGGATGTTAGTTATCGAAACCAAATTGATCTATAAGTTCATGATAGAGATTATTTCCAAGGAAAGCTTTGAGCTTGCGGCTCCGCTCGCACCTTGATTCGTATTCCAGCCAGAACTCATCAAAACCCTCAAGTTTTTCATCCGAGCCCGTAAATATTTCTTCAAATTCATGATGTCTGTCGTAATATTCCTTGAACATCTCGCAGCCGGAAGCATCCAGGATAAGCATGAACAGCGCATCGGAAGGTGTGACATTGCCCTGCTCGGAAGGAACTGTCAAACGAACGTTTAATTTTTTCCCCGGCATGCTGATCCGGCACCTGTAGTGCTCAGTATCGGTGGTACAATCAGTACAGTCCCAATCCCCGCTATCCCTCATCAACTGCAAGCGGATTTCATGCTGACCCATTAATGTCTGAAGCGAGGCGCCATCCATATCACTCCTCCGTGGGAACCCGACTTCGTATACAGCCTCAAGAAGATCCCAAGACCATCTTATTGCCCTATTTGCCTTTATAGATACATTGGCCTAACTTGGATATGAATGGGGTAAACAGTGTATTTACACGTATGCAGCATGTATTTTGGGAGGAAGAAACAGTGTATTTGCTTTCCTATGGCAAGGATGAAGCCCCACATGCCCGATTTCGAATCTCGTATTTTCGATTCTATTTGCCGTTAATTTTAACATCCGGGCCGGGTGCGGCAAGATTAGCGGTGAAGATCCAGCAACGGTTCAAAATGCCTGCCCGATGCTGAAGTGAAACTGATAGGGCGCAAAAGGACTAGGGTCAGGCGGGTTCAACTCATAGCCGACATCGAACCGGAGAGGGCCCACTATGGTAAGATAGCGAAGTCCGACACCGGCAGTGTACCGGGTATCGGCCCAGGTAAAGCGTTCAATCGTGTATGCAACATTTCCGAAATCGGAAAAGACTACACCCTCTAACGGGGACCGTATGGGGAATCTCCATTCCATGCTGCCTTCCATGAGCCCCATGCCTCCGATGGGGTTGCCCTGTGAGTCAAGCGGCCCTAGCTTCTGATACGGATAGCCCCGGACACTGTCGGTCCCTCCCGAGAAGAATCTCTTGAAAATCGGCACGTCAGAGGTGCTCTCGAGGGGCTGTATTCCGCCACAGCGCAGCTTTCCAGCCAGAGATCCCAGGCTCAAAACCGGAACATACCCCCTGCCTTCAACGTTGAACTTAAAATAATCCACTTCCGAACCCAGCCAGGAACTGGCCCATTCCATATTCTGCAGGACACGCCAGCCGTCTTTAGGGTCAAGAATGGAATCGACCTTATCCCAGGTGTTGCCGGCAATTAGGGAGGAGACGAAATACGCCTGGTGCTCCTGGTCGGTCGGACTGGGCGCAATCTGGACATTCTCAAGGTAGTTTGCCTCGAAATTATACCCGGCGTACGACACCAGCCCGTCGACCCATTTGTACTCGTACTTCGGCCGGATAAATTCTTTGAGATTCTGAAACGATACCTGATTCTCGCGCATGATGCCGCCCTCAAGTATCATGTTTCCCTTGGTATCCAGGAAATAGGGCTGCACAAATCTGCTTTCGACCATTTGCACAATCGAACTCGCCTTGACGTTGATTTGCAGCCGCCTGCCGTCACCCAGAAAATCCCTGATCTCATACTGAGCCTGACCTCGAACCAGGTCTTCCGTGCCATAACCGATTCCCAGCCGCACAGTCTGCTTTTTTGCTTCCTTCACCAATATCCGAATCGGCAGAACAGTCGTGTCCTTTTCCAGGTCTTCGGCCGAAATATCGACAAACTGGAAAAGGTCCAGAGCAAATAGTTTTTGCTGGCTCACATCTATCTTGGACGAGTTGAACCGCTCTCCCCTGTGAAACGTAATCTCCCTCAATATTACTTTGCTGGAAACGGATTCATTACCTTCCACGCGAACGGCCCCAAAAGTGCAAAGGGGACCAACCTGGATTTCGACCGAGACCGTTCCAAGATTGGTTCCCTTGTCGAGCCTGGCCTTCATATCCACCTTAGCCTTGGGATAGCCTCTCGCGGCCAGATATCTCTTTGAGGCCTTTTCGATGTCCTTGTATCCCGGTGTCGTGAACCTGCTTCCTGTTTTAATAGGAAGAGCCTTGATAGTTTCTTTTCGCCAAAGATCCGCGGAAGGACCATCAATATTGAGCTTGAGTTCAGAGACCAACATCGGAGGTCCCTCTTCAAGGCGAATCACTATCCTAACATTATTGCCTACCAGCGGCTCTATCTCATGAGAGATAAGCTCCATGTGGTAAAAACCCTGACTTAAGTAGAACTTTTGAATTCTTTCGAGATCTTCTGAAAAGACTTTTTCGTCGAAGGGCGCCTTGAAAAACCAGCGGAATTTCATTTCTTTTGTGGTGAGAACCTTTTTTATTGCCGAAGACGAAATCGTTTTGTTTCCCTCGAAACGGATGTCCCGCACCTGGAGCTGAGATTTTTTAGAATTTTCAGATGATTGTGATTTTTGGGCGTCGGCGCACATTCCATTGCCCGTACAAAGCAGTGGAAAAAGGAAAATAAGAAACAGCAGCCCCGGTCTCCACCTGGGAGCGGCGCTTTCAAGCAGCACCCACCCCAGTCGAAGGACTTTACGGAGTGTGGTTCTATCCGGTGCTTCGAATGCGGCCACCGAGTTCCTTTTCGCAGACGAATTATTGTTCCTTGCAGAATCGGCAGCTATCTCAACCCTTTGCTCCATTTAAAACCGGCATCTACATTTGTTGCAGTTTTTTGCCGGCAGCCTGCGCCTGGGCAGTGCCGGGATATTTTTCCACCAGTCGCGTATATATAATCCGCGCCATGGTAGTTTCACCCATCTGCTGCCATGCCATTCCCTGTTTTAGCAGGGCGCTTGGGGTTTTACTTCCTTTGGGGTATTTGTCTATCGTCTGCTGGAAAGCCTTTATAGAATCTTCATATCGCTTTTCCGAATAATAGCACTCCCCGATATTATAGAGGGCACCTTCTTCGAGTCCGGATTTTGGAAACTTGGACAGGAAAGCCTGGAATTCCTTTCTTGCAGCTTCATATTTCTTCTGCTGGAACAGTTGGACGCCCGCGTCGAATTGAGCCTGCTCGGCGCTCCTATTTGGAGGGGCCGCGGCTTGTGAAGGAGCTGCCGGTCCGGCGCCACCGGGCTCGGCCGGCACAGGAGGGGTTACGGCTTGGGACGGCTGCTTGGCGGGCGGCGCTTCCAGCAGGCCTTCTTCGATTCCTACAGGCGGCGGAGCCGCAGCGGGCGGCGGTGCCTGGCTGCGCTGCAACTGATCGACCTTATGCTCCAGTTCTTCCAGCCTTCCGTTCAGAGTTCTCATCTTTGTTTGCAGCTCCTCAATCCGTGAATACAAATCGCCGCCTCTTTGAGAGGCCCCTTCGGCGTTTTGCACGCGCGACTCCATAGCGGCCTGGCGCTCATTAAGAATCGCCAGGTTTTGCTGGATAGTACTGGTTTCGGAGGTGGTCGCGCACCCAGACACCAGTCCAGCCAAGCAGACCATCACAGCTAACAGCACCAACTGGGACTCGATTCCATACCTCATATAGACCCTTTCGTATGAAGGTCTTCACCCACGATCCGGAAATCGGCCGCCTCGATCCCCCATCATGCTCGGGGGGCGGTCTGTGAATTAAGTAAAATGGGATTTGATGGTCGAACCAAAGACCGGTCTCCATGATACATCATGAAGACCGGTCTTTTAAATATGCTTCGAAGGTTAAAAAAAAGTTTTTAATAATTTAAGACGAAGTGATCGCGTCTGTTCTTCGCCCAAGAGGCCTCGTCGTGCCCGGTCGCAACGGGTCGCTCCTTACCATAGCTTGTGGTGGTGATCTTCAGGTTGGAGGAGCCTGTGCTCAGTATGTACTGCTGGCCCGCATGCGCACGCCTCTCCCCCAGCGCCAGGTTGTACTCGGTTGTACCACGCTCGTCGCAGTGGCCTTCCACGGTCACCTGCACTTTCGGATATCTTTTCAGAAAAGCAAGCTTTTCGTCCAGGACTTTTTTTGCCGGTTCCGTCAGGGAATAAGAGTCGTAGTCAAAGTAGACGTCCTGGTTCTCGAACACTTTTGCCCTGTCCAGGAATTCCCTTTTTTCAGCTTCCGAATTGATGCCCAACTCCCTCCACTTGGCCTCATCCATCGGTCCTCCTCCGGCGCCGGCTCCGGGCCCGTACTCAGACCCCGGAGCGCCATAGCCGGGCGGTGGAGGAACGCTTGTTTTCGAGCATGCAATCATCGACGCTATCAAGGTTAGAATCATTAAAATGAAAATACCACTTTTGCTTCTCATCCTTTATCCCTCCTGGCTATTCGGCTCACTGGCGATTCCTTCTGGGTGACCAGTCAGGCAACTCCTGCGCCCCGCCCTGCTGCGTCAGCTGCCAATCCCCAGTTCCGTTCGAATACATAATCCGAATGGCGGGCCCCCCATGTTTGTTGGAGCTGTAAGCGATCATCCGCCCATCGGGCGACCAGCATGGGCCTTCATTCCGGCCTCCAGACGTGAGCGCATGATTTTCACTTCCGTCCGTGCGAATGATAAATATGTTGAATTCTCCCCCCTCCCCTGAACTGTAGGCTATCCAGTCGCCTTTAGGAGACCAGGAGGGAGATGTATTGTACTTACCGTTGAAGGTGAGCCGGCTTTTTCGACCGCTCGATGTATCAAAAATATACACCTGCGGATTTCCGGATTCATTGGAAACAAAGGTAAACTTTTTGCCGTCAGGCGACCAGTCGGGAGACACACTTATTTCAGATGCGGAACCTACTCCAAATTTCTGAAGCACCTGGCCCATTGGAGATACCAGGTAAATGTCCTGTCCCCCGTCTTTGGTAAGGGTCACGGCCAGTTCGTTTCGCCCAGGTCTCCAGGCCGGAGTGATATTCAAGCCCGGAAAACCGCTGATCAGGTAATGAGAGTTGTTTAAAACGTTAACGCCATAGATCTTCGGTTTGCCGTCCCGGTAGCTCACGTAGGCTATCTGGCTTTGATCCGGGCTCCAGGATGGGGACAAAGCGATGTTGTTGTCCCTGGTAACCTGCACGGGGTTGCTGCCGTCAAAATCGCAATAGAAAATCTCCTTGGCGTTCCCGACGCACTGAACATAGGCTATCTTGGTGTCAAACACCCCCCGTTCCCCGGTCAGCATCAGCATTATGTCGTCAGCAAAAGCATGGACCATCTGACGCCAGGCACGCAGATCGCCGGTATAGCTTTTGGCCGTTCCTACCAGCTTCCTGCCGGACACGTCGAAGAGCCGCCCATCCAATCTGACGGAATAACCCTGTACCTGATAGGAGCATCGGGCCAGAAAGTCAGCACCCTGGCGTGCCCAATCCTGGAACTTTATTTCGGATGCGTCGAGGCCCATTACCTGAGGGTCTTCCAAAAACCCTTTGCGATCCAAGGGCCGGAAAACACCAGAGATATTGAGATCGTTGGAGAGCACATCGCTCATTTCCCTGGCCAACTGGGTCTGTTCCGGCGACATATGCTTGAAATCCGGAATGGCGATCGGAATTCTCTGTATAGCCGACGGGCTGATCTGTAATTCGACCACCGCTGAAACGGGTTGGGCCGGTCCAAGCAAAGTGAAAGCCAGGAACAATATGGAAACGGCTGCAGCAGATCTAAAAATGCGCTGTTGTTTCATAGCTGTGCATTAAAACCTTTCTTCTTTTCAGGAGACTCCCCGAGAGCTGAATTTCAATCTGAAATCCTGTTGGGGACGCTCCATAACCTGAGGCATCGCAGGTATATTTGCGTTTTGAATTGCTCGAACCGCCGCAGCATCAAGAAGACCGTTCCCTGAAGGTTTCTCGATATGCAAACTGAGAACCTGCCCATTTCGGTTTACTACTATCAAAGCGCTCGTCTCCAGGTTCCCAACGTCCTGATCAGGGAGTTTGAATTCCTGTCTAATCGCGTTCCTGACCCGTTCGTAATAAAGTTGTGAAGCGGCAGAAAGAGCACCACTTCCGTCAGGGGAGCCATATACACTACCCTGCGCAGCACCTTTTGCTCCCGCATCCACGCTCCCGTTCGGCGACCCGCGAGCCGCTTTTTCGTTTCCACGCTGGCTTGGCGCAGGGCTGGGCGCCGGGGCCGGGTTACCGGCCTCAGTCGAGGCCTTGTCCGAAACCGACGAAGATGTGTGGGGAATTACTTTCGGTTTGGCCACCAACTTATCCAGGTTCTTCTCGATGGCTTCCAGTCCCTGCGACTTCTCGGGCTCTGACGGCACCTCTTTTGGTTCGATTTTCTTTATCTGTGCTTCCGATCTTCTAACCGTGTCATCGACGGTCAATTTCTTTATCGGCGCTACAGAAGGCGATTGTCCGGCTGTTTTGCCCGAAGACCTCACCTCCTGGGGGACCGAAGTCTCCTCAGACCCTTTCGGGCTCCCCTTGGGCTCCGCCGCCCCCATCCCGATGTCTTTAAGGGAGACCAGGTTAACCGTACAATAGGGCGGTTTCAATGGTTTGTGCGGCATCACCCATGCACAGATTAACGCCGAACTGAAAATCAAGAAATGGACCAGAAACGAGGCCCCGAGCCCCGTCATCAGTTCCTTCCTGGGGATTCTCCTATCGGTATTTGTAAAGCATTCCATCTTTGTGCTCCCCCACCTCGAGAAGTGTGGAGACTGAGAGTTGCAGGCACGGCTAACCCAGCAACCCGGAATGCAAGATCAAATCTTGCCCTTGATTTTTCGCTGAGCGTCCGGAACAGTAGTCTTCGAAGGCTCGGTTACCATCCCTATCTGGTCAATTCCAGCCTGCCTTATCATTCCCATGACTTCCATTACATACCCGTATGGGATTTTTTCGTCGGCCCTCAAAAAGACTCCCTTGTGGTCGGCCCGGTTTTCAGTAATCGCAGCCAGCTTGGATCCCAGTTCACCAGGATCAACCTGATTGTCATTGATATAGAGTTTACGATCCTGGGTAACCGTGACGACCAACCGTTCGTCATCGGTGGGGATTGCCGGCGCCGAACTCTGCGGAAGTTTCACGTCTATCCCCTGGGTCATCATCGGCGCGGTCACCATGAATATGATGAGCAGAACGAGCATTACGTCGACAAGGGGCGTAACATTTATATCGGAGACCATTCCATTCGAGTTTTTAGAGCTGGTTTGCATCGGCCGTTATCCTTCCGGTCTAATCCCGCATGCCAATCTTTTGTTCCGGCGCAGGGTTGGCCGGCGCCTCTTCCTGCCTGCCCTTCCGCATCAGGTCCCGTTTCAGCATGTTGAGATAGTCGGCGGAAAAATGGCTCATTTCATTTTCGATTCCCCTAATCTTCGTGGAAAAGTGATTGTAGGCGACAACAGCCGGAATGGCGGCGCCCAGACCTATGGCGGTCGCAACCAGCGCCTCTGAAATTCCCGGGGCTACGACTGCCAAGTTAGCGGCGCCCTTTACACCGATTTCCTGGAAACTTGTCATAATGCCCCAGACAGTTCCAAACAGGCCGATAAACGGCGCAGTGCTGCCCGTCGTGGCAAGGAGGGGCAAAAAGCGCTCGAACCTGTGCCGCTCCGCGGTCATACCACCATTGATCGCCCTTTCCACGTTTTCTATCAGGATTTCGGGGTTCGAAGACAAATCCAGGAGATTTCTCGTATCAAGCGATTTCCCGACCCTGCCGAGTTCCGCGTAGCCGACCCGAAAGATTTGAGCAAGATGACTGTCAGTCAGTCTTTCGCTGTCCCGGTACAGCGCCGCGTAATTTTTGCGCTGTCTGAACAGGGATATAAAATTGCCCGATTCCCGGTTCGCACGCCGAATAAGGCGATACTTGAGTACAATAACGCACCAGCACGCAATGGAAAGGGCCATCAGGATAAGAAGGACAAACTTTACCATCGGTCCGGCGTTGAAGATCATGTCCAACACGCTGTCCCCCGAACGCTGATAAGGCGCACCTATATCGGGAGCGGCGTTGGCAATTCCTGTAAATAATTGAATCAGCATCTATTTTAACCCTCTGCGTGGATTGATCTTACAATCTTGAGTATTTCTTTGAAAGCCCGTCCGGCAGGTTCCCTGATGTGCAACTCCGCTATTTGCCTGCCAAGCTCGGAGGCGGCCGGATTAATCTCCAGAATGCGCGCCCCATGCTTGCTCGCAATCCTTGGAAGCTCCGCGGCCGGCACAACACTTGCCGAAGTCCCGACCACCAGCATCAAGTCACACTTCCGGGCAGCCTCAAATGCGCGTGAGTACTCCTCCGGAGGTAGTCCCTCTCCAAACATTACTATGTCCGGCCGAATCGGTCCCCCGCACGAACACAAAGGCGGCAGCCTCAACAGTGAAATATCCGAACGCAAGTAAGGCTTCAGACAGGTATCGCAGTGCATTCTGCGGAAGTGGCCGTGAAGTTCGACAACATCGCTGCTCCCGGCCCTCTGATGCAGACTGTCCACGTTTTGAGTGATGACCATTTTGATTATGCCGAGCTTTTCGAGTTCAGCCAGAGCAACGTGCGCCCCGTTCGGATTGACGCTCTCAACAAGAGCGCCCATCTCCATAAGCATTTTCCATACCTTTGCCGGGTTGGAGCGAAAAGAATCAATGTGTCCGTATTCGAACGGGTCAAGTCTAGTCCACAGGCCGTTTTTCCCTCTGAAATCGGGGATTCCACTCTCCACCGATATTCCGGCGCCTGTTAGAGCTATTGCATACCGGCTTTGCATGAGAAGCTCGGAGAATTTCTGGTATATTTCCATATTCCACCAGAATAACTAAGTTTTTTATCCAAAAAAGCGAGTTATCGTAGTTCTCCGGAAAAGGCTTGTCAAGAGTTTAAGAAGAGCGCAAATAGGCGCTCAAAACTCTTGAAAATCCCGTCCTGACAAAGATTTTCACAACCGGCTGAACCGCCTACCTGTAGATCTTGAGCATCTGCCCGATTCGGATCTTATTGTTGGAGATTTTGTTCCAGGCGCAAATCTGCTGTTCCGTCAAATCATACTTCTGCGCGATCCCGCTAAGCGTTTCCCCGCTCGATACCTTGTGTATCAAGACGCTCGGTTTGCAAGTCGCTTTCCAGAGTTCCACTTCCCTTTCGAATTCCTTTGCCCTACCTTCCGGGACGCGAACCGTATGGTCTCCCCTGGGAATCACGTCGGAAACAAGGAAAGGGTTAAGCTGTTTGAATTCTCTATAGGTAACCCCTGCGCAGCCGGCCGCCGCAATGATCGGCATCTGAGTCGGCAGACTAATGTTAACCTTTTCGGAAATAATCGGTTGGTAACGGGCGCCCTTCGGCAGATTGTAGCCGTACTTCTCGGGGTTACTCAAAACCTCCTTTACGGCAAGAATCCGAAAAACGTAGCGTTCGGTTTCCTGGGGAAGCTTGAGGGCATAATACCGGTCTGTCTTCTGCTTTTCTACTTCATCCTGAATGCGGCGCTCCCCGCAATTGTAGGCGGCTACGGCAAGGGTCCAGTTCCGAAACAGATCGTGCAGGTTCCTTAAATACTTGAAAGCGCTAAGGGCCGCCTTCTCGAAATCAAACCGCTCATCGATGGCAGTGGACTGAGTAATGCCGTATGTGGAGGCCGTATTAGACATAAACTGCCAAGGACCGGCAGCCCCGGCATGCGACACTGCCGAACTTATCAGGTCGCTTTCAACCACAGCCAGGTATTTCAAATCATCCGGAAGCCCTCTGGCAGCAAGCTCTTTTTCGATCCAAGGGAAATAGCGCTCCGATCTCTTGAGCCAAAGGAAAACCTGCGCGTGGCTTTGCGTTACTATTGTAAACTCGCGGTCGTACCTTTCGCGAACATCCAGGGATTGGAGCGGCGCCGGCTCCCCGCAAAGCTCGGCTTTCTCAGGGAGTTCAAAGTAGGGTACAACCCACGAGACAGTCTGCTGCTCCGGTTTTGGATCAATTCCCCCCATGCTGCCGACCCCATAGAAGCCCAACAGCAGAATGAAAGCCAAGATCAAGACTCCGATCCTGCATTTCCGTTCAAGTGGCATTCGACACTCCTGCCCGAATATCCCCACAATGCCGATATATAGTGAAAAAGCGGATCTTCAACGCCGGAGCAATGCAGCCTGGGGCACAAGCCCCCGCTTTTAAATGCCGGACTTACTGCCCTTCTTTTGTTAAGACCGACTTTTTCAACTCATTCATCCTTTTCAGGAACTCACCTGGAGGCAAGATGCTCAAGACCCTCAAATCGGTCCTTTCATCACCTCCGGGCTTGAGGAAAACAACGGTAGGCACCCCCTGGATCTTATACAGACCCAACAGCTTTTCCTTTGCCCGGTCTGCGATGCTAAGGTCAACCCTTATCGTTATGAAATCTTTTGCAGCAGCATCGATCACCGAACGGTCCTGGAATGTGAGCTTGTCCAGGTGCCGGCAGGGCGAGCACCAATCGGCATAAAAGTCGAGAATGATCGGTTTGCCGGATCCCTTGGCTTGGGAAAGCACCGCATCCGAATAGGGCGTCCATTTTATCGCATCGTTTGGCATTGCACCCCAGATAAGCGATCCAGCGAGGACGACACAGACGATTCCAACGGATTTCTTAATCCACCAGATTGGAGCCGACCGCATCTCCCTGGACTCTATCCAGCCCAAATGAATCCCGGCGGCCAAGGCGATAGCCGCAAGAAGTCCAGTCCCGATCGCATCCGGCATCAAGGGAGCAATGAAATAGCCAGCGGCCCCTATCATTACCCAACCCATGATCTTGCGGACCCAGATCATCCATTCGCCGGATTTCGGCAGTCTCTTCAATTGGTCGGAAAGCAGGGCCAGCACAAACAGTGGAAGCCCCATTCCCATGCTCAGGCTGAAAAAAATCCAAAAGCCAAAAACAGGGTCCCCGACATTGGCGACCATGACCAGGATTCCGGCAACGAAAGGCCCGATACACGGGGCGGCAACTATGCCGAGAGTCAGTCCCATTATGAGGCTTCCGAAGTAACCGGCATAATTTCGGGCGGCGATACCGGTTATAGACGCAGGCAGACGGATTTCCCACAACCCGAACATACTGAGAGCAAATGTGACCATAATAAGCGCAACCGCTACGAGGGTTACCGGGTTTTCCAGCAGCGCTCCCAACAGCCGTCCGGAAAGTGCCGCAAAGACCCCCAGCATCGAATTCATCACGGCTATTCCAACGACGTAGAGCAGAGCATTCAAGACCGTATGGCCCCGTGCCTGTTTACCATCGATCGATTTGGCGCTGAAGTAGGAAATGGTGATGGGAATCAGGGGATAGACACACGGAGTGAGATTCAGGGCCATGCCCCCCATGAATATCCAGAAAATCGACCACAACATCGTTGGCTCCGGACTGGACTGGGCGGCTAGCGAAATAGCGGCAAAAAGCGCCACCAACAACGGACAAAGAACACAAACCAGTACTGTAATTGTTTTGTTCATCATCATTCCATATCTGCGGACAGTGTTGCCCTCTACGTGGCGCCTCGAATTTCATCTATTGTATAACCCCATCGAGAGCACTTAAAGTCAAAACGCATGGCAGGGAAATTTTTGTTGCAAGCCTGGGTTTGAAGAGTTGGGGAATGCGCACCACACGTACTTTTAAAATAATTGCTTCTCAACCGGAAGCAAACGCCCAAGTGGTTCCCGCGGCTGAAAAAAAGCCGTCCCGAAGGACGACGGAACGTTGTCCCTACAGCGACGGCTTTGAAGATTAGCCGAGTTCTTATTCCGGCCGGCTTTCCGGCCTCGATCAGCTCCTGTTTCTTTTCTGAATGTCCTTGACCTCTTTTACGATGTCCTTCCCGTCCGGTCCCAGAATGCAACTGTACGGATTATCACAGCTATCGGCCCAAAACCCATTCCTGCGGTCCATAGAAAAAGCTTTGAAAAAGTCGTCAACCGAACCGTAGGTCTCCTTGATAGTCTCGTTTAATGCCAGCCTCTCATCCCGAAGCTGTTCGCACTTTTCGAAAAGTTTGACAATAAACTCATTATTGGGCTTCGGGTGATTTCCCCTGACGCAAAATATCCAGAAAGGCATTGCCATATCGTCGGCACTATAAAGAGCCATCTTAGTATCCCTGAATATAGTATCTACCTTGCATGTGCGGCTTACCCTTCCCCACACGAAAACTTCGGACCAGGCAGCGGTGCCCTCAGTAAACCAAAGGTAGGGATCTCTGGGTTTCCACTTGGTCTTATAGCCATAGGCATACTGCATTTTATGGAACAACTCGTGAGCCGAAGTCGGTTGCCTGATACCGCTGTTAATAACCCATGGAAAAGAATTGAACTGAATGGGGCCGTCAGGAGGATCGGAGACGCCGTAGCAGTCCATATCTCGAAAGACTACCTCAATTTTGTCCCGGCCCGGCGGCATGTAGGGTTTTCTCCCGAAAAGCGCTAGATACTTTCCCCATGCAATTTCCAGGTATTCTCCAGTGTCCTTTATTATCTGCGTGTCACTTATATTGTCCTCCTCATGCCTGCTCCGGTTTGTCCACTCGAGAACAAAGTGGTCGGTTTCATACCGGTTTTCGAAAGCCGGCATGGGGCTGTCAACGGTGCGGCCGCTTGCCAACACCTCGACGACCGGCGAAAACCCAATCGATGCAGTCATGTTTATCATGACCACAACCAGGACCGCTATGGTCAGCCGCAGCAACTTCATAAATGTGGCTCCTTTGGACTTATTCTGATTCGACTTGAATGCTGGGTTTGAATCTGGTTTCGATTGATTGTAAGCGGCGGCCGGAAGGATGACAATAGAAAGTTCACGTGAATTTATAACTATTTCAAGTACAAACGCAATCAGTTATTCACGGAGAATTTTTCGCTTTGCGGCCTGAGCCTTTCCTTCGTTGAAACCCTTGAAGAGCGAGGGACGAGCCCGCAATTCCAGCCCGTCGGCAGGATCCCCGAAACGGACTTGGCGGCTTCACAATGAAATACAGGAAGTGCTCAGGGCTGGATTTCGAGAATTTCGATGTTTCGGATGCCTTTAGGTGTCTGGACTTTGACCTCGTCGCCCTCTTCCCTGCCCATGAGCGCCTTGCCGATGGGAGATGAAAGGGATATGGTTCCGGCCTGGACGTCGGCCTCGTAGGGCCCCACCAGTCTATATGAGCTGACTTCCCCCGTTTCCAGGTCTTCAACTATTACTTTGCATCCAAAGATTACTTTTCCGTCCACGTCCTGTGGCAGATCGACGATCTGAGAGTTCGCCAGCTTGTCGGTCAATTCCTGAATTTTGGTCTCGACAATAGTCTGTTTGGCTTTGGCGGATTCGTACTCGGCGTTTTCCGAGATGTCCCCATGGCCTCGAGCTTCCTCTATGGCCTTAATAACAGCCGGGCGTTCTTCCTTTTGCAGACGCTGCAGTTCATTCTTAAGCTTTTCATATCCCATCTTGGTAATGGGCATCCTCGTCATTTCAGCTCCTTTGAAAATAAAATATGCGGTCCCGGTTAACGAAACTCTCTAACCGGCATGGAACCGCACAGATGGTCCAGCCCTCAGATTTTCACTTATATATTACAACACAAACCTGAAAAATCTTCATCAAAAAGTGCATCGTCCCCCCACATTCATGCATTCATGGAAGCCGTTGCCCGCAATGATCGAGGCGGCAAGTGAGTGAGCAGACGAGGTCGTTTTTTTTAGCTCGGTCCATTTTGAATTACCCATAACCGCCAGGGTCGTGATAGAGTCAAGGGCCGTAAACGGAAACCGCATGAACGCCGGACTTCCCCCAACAACCATGAAACCAGGTGATTGATAAGGGGTCCTCAAGACCTCGCGAGGAACACTATGGGCTTCAACCGGAAAGACCTTCTGGCAATTCGCGATCTGGAAGTCTCCGAAATCGAACACATTCTGAATCTATCTCATTCTTTCACAGAAATCAACGAGAGGTCCATCAAGAAGGTACCCACGCTAAGAGGCAAGACTGTTATCCACCTTTTCTACGAACCGAGCACCCGAACCCGGACCTCCTTCGATATTGCGGCAAAGCGGCTGAGCGCGGACACTTATTCGATCACAGCCTCAACCAGTTCGATAGTCAAGGGCGAAACAGCGTTGGACACTTTAAAGAACCTGGAAGCCATGAAACCGGACGTCTTCGTTGTGCGCCATTCGTCTTCCGGTGTTCCCCAGATGCTTGCCGCGCGGACTCCGGCATCCGTAATCAACGCCGGAGACGGCATGCACGAGCATCCTTCGCAAGCACTGCTCGACATGCATACCATTCTCGATCATAAGCACAGGCTGGACGGTTTAAACGTCCTTATAGTCGGCGACATCTTCCACAGCCGTGTAGCGCGATCTAACATCTGGGGACTGACAAAAATGGGTTCCAGGGTGGTAGTATGCGGCCCTGCCACACTGCTTCCTCCAAATATCGACTCGATGGGAGTCGAGGCATCTTGCAGGCTGGAACAGTGTATCCCCGATGCCGATGTTATAATGGTTTTACGTCTGCAACTGGAAAGACAACAGCAAATGCTGCTGCCTTCATTGCGCGAGTATTCGATCTGTTACGGAATAAATACCGCAAAGCTCAAGAAGGCGAAAGAGGACGTTCTGATTATGCATCCGGGTCCGATAAACCGCGGGGTCGAGATCAGCCCCGAGGTGGCCGACGGACCCCATTCCGTTATCCTGGACCAGGTGACCAACGGGGTCGCCGTCAGGATGGCGCTGCTGTATCTGCTTGCGCAAAGGTAGTCTGTCTGCCTCGCGTAGTCCGGCTTTTTTGCCGTTTTCCGGAGACACAATGGAGCCAAACAGGAATTCAACTGATCTAGTGCTGCGCAAAGGCAGGGTGATCGACCCTGCCGGTGACTATGACACAGTGGCAGATGTTCTTATCGAGCACGGGATCATAGTCGAAGTGGGCCCCAATATCGAAATCGGTCGGGAGAGACTCCTGCAAATCGAGCAAATTGATGCTCATGGCAAATGGATCGTGCCTGGACTGATTGATATGCATGTTCACTTGCGCGAACCTGGAGCGGAGTACAAAGAGACCGTCGCAACCGGAACTCAGGCCGCCGTCGCCGGAGGATTCACAGCAGTGGCCTGCATGCCGAACACACAGCCGGTAAATGACTGCGCGGCGGTCACCCGGTACATTTTGGACAGGGCGAGAAGTGAGGGGGTCTGCCGTGTTTTCCCCGTTGGGGCGATAAGCGAAGGACTCGAGGGCAAAAATCTGGCCGAATACGGAGAATTGCGCGCTGAAGGCGCCGTGGCCGTTTCGGATGACGGTCGGCCGGTAATGAACAGTCTGCTCATGAGGCGGGCGCTGGAGTACGCGGGGACATTCGACCTCCCGGTCATAAGCCATAGTGAAGATCTGAATCTTTCAAGCGCAGGTCTGATGAACGAGGGCGCCTTGTCCACGATGCTCGGAATGCGGGGCATCCCGAGGGCCGCTGAGGAAATCATGGTGGCCCGTGATATTTTACTCGCCGAGCTTACTCGCCGCCGGCTTCATCTGGCCCATGTCAGCACGGCCGGGTGCGTTTCCCTGGTGCGTGAGGCCAAACGACGCGGCCTTTCAGTCACCGCGGAAACCGCGCCCCACTATTTCACCCTTACCGAAGATCTTATCTCTTCTTATGACCCGGTCTACAAGGTCAATCCGCCGCTCAGAGGGCCTGAGGACGTCGAGGCGATCAAAGCCGGCCTAGCCGACGGGACTATCGATGCTATCGCTTCCGACCACGCGCCCCACAGCTTAGTTGAGAAGGAGCTTGAATTCGAATTTGCCGCAAACGGCATTATCGGATTGGAATCGTCCCTCCCCCTAATTCTCGAGTTGGTGAGGCAAAGCGTGCTGACGCCCATGGAGGCAATTGCAAAGGTATCCAGCAATCCCGCCGAAATCCTCTCTGTCCCCTTCGGCACGTTGAGAAAAGGGTCAGCCGCCGATCTGACGCTCATCGATCCCGGCTTGAAGTATACAATCGACGCGCAAACATTCAAATCGAAAAGCAGAAACTGTCCGTTCCACGGCATGGAAGTGCAGGGAAAAACGGTCATGACCCTTGTCGGCGGCAGGGTGGTTTTCTCCTTAGCCTCGTAATCTTAATCTCAGGAATTTTGTATGCCACAAGACCCAGACCCGCCCAAGATTCTCGTCGTCGACGACGAACGGAGCATGCGCGAGCTTCTTGAAATCCTGCTGCTCAAGAACGGCTACAAGGTCCAGTGCGCGGAAAGCGGTGTTGAAGCGCTCGATATAATCCAAAATGAATCGTTCGATCTGGTCATTACAGATATCAGGATGACTCCGGTCAACGGACTGGAAGTTCTCAAGCGATGTAAGACGATCTCGCCTCGAACCACCGTGATCATGATCTCCGCCTACGCCAGCACTGAACTGGCCGTCGAGGCCATGAACGAAGGGGCCTACGATTACTTCCCGAAGCCTTTCAGCAATGACGAAATCCTGTCAGTGATTTCAAACGCGGTCAGAAAAAGGGGCAACGATCAAACTCTGAGCAAACCGCAGGATGGGCCACTCTATTTTGGGTGCCTGATTGGGGAAAGCCCTCCGATGCGCAAGATCTACGAGAGCATCCAGCGGGTGGCCAAGACGAACAGTAATGTGGCGATTACCGGCGAAAGCGGCACGGGAAAAGAGCTTGTGGCCAAAGCCATTCACCGCCAGGGCCCGAGGCGCGACAAGCCTTTGATGACGGTCAACTGCGGTGGTGTTCCCGAAAACCTGATTGAGAGCGAGCTTTTCGGTTACAGAAAGGGAGCCTTTACCGGCGCGACTACAAACAAAATAGGGCTCGTCGAAGCCGCCAAGGGGGGCACGCTGTTTCTCGATGAAATCGGCGAGCTTTCCCCGCTTTTGCAAGTCAAACTGCTCAGGCTCGTTCAGGAAAAAACAATAAGAATGGTCGGCGGCACCGATGACATTCCGGTCGATGTCCGGATCATTTCAGCCACTAACCGCGACCTCGAACGAATGGTGATGGAGAAGACTTTTCGTGAGGACCTCTATTACAGGCTGAACGTGCTCCCGATCCGGATACCGCCTTTGCGAGAGCGCAGGGAGGACATCCCGGTGCTGGCCCAGTATTTCCTGTCGAAATTTACAAAGGATTTCGGCAAGGATATCCACAAGATATCTTCCTACGCCATGGATATCCTCTGCAGTTATGAGTTCCCGGGCAATGTGCGGGAACTGGAGCATATAATCGAGCGCGGCGTGGCGATGGAGTCCTCGCGGATCATTCTGCCGGATTCTCTTACCCTCTCGATACACCGGCGAAAAGAACAGCACCAGACCGCCGCTTCAGACTTTTCTGAAATTATTGCCAGAGGTTTTGACCTGGACCGCCACATGGAAGAAATAGAAAAGGGTTTTCTGCAGCAGGCGCTTCAGCAGACCGCCGGCGCAAAGGCAAAAGCCGCCAAACTACTCGGGATGAGTTTTCGTTCATTCAGGTACCGGCTCCTCAAGTACGGACTTGCCACCGAAGAAGAATTGCAGATACCGGGAGAGTAGGCACGCTCCGCTAAGGGGCAAAATCAGGGAGACGGGGCCGCTTCATCTTCGAAACCGCAGCAGCCCGGACTCCTCCCCACGACAAAGAATCCTGCCGGGACTGTTCCTTGAGAACCCGCCGCATTATAATACGGTTCGTGCCCAGAAGAAGCCGTGGCTTCCGCCCGCAATGCGTGAAAAAAACTTGACCTTTGCACGCAGTTCCAATAAACGGGGCTGTGTCCAATAACAGGCTAGAACGAGGATATTGATCATGCCGAAAAAAGATATCGATAGCGATGGAATGATGGACGACTTCGAAGATGATTCCGGTCTCGAATTTGAGCAAACCGACGAACTCGATTTTGCAGGAGAAGACGACCTGCTGCTCGAAGATGCCGAAGATGACGAGGACCTGCTGCCATCGGTCCTCTACAAAGGCATAACGAGGCCAAAAACCGACGAAGACTGGCGCCAGTTGCTCATGGATGCAAGCAGGGAGGGCGTACCGGCCTACAAGATTTCAGACACCTACAGAGATGGGGCGCTGCTTATTCACCCGACCTTCGGAATAGGCGTTGTGACCAAACTTATATCGCCGCGGAAGATGGAAGTAATATTTGAAAGCAGCAAAAAGCTGATGGCGATGAACATAGCCTCACCAACCCAGGCGGCCTGATCAACTTTTCGCCTCCAGGGCAGGAACCAGCCACTTTTGCGCCTGCTCCAGCAGAAACGGGTAAATCCCGGGCGTGCCTCCCACAACATTCCCATTGATGAGGTGATTGTCCTCTCCCATGAAATCGCTGATATGGCAGCCGGCCTCTGTGATGAGGAGAGCGCCGGCGGCTATGTCCCAGGCCTTCAGGCCGATTTCCCAAAAGCCGTCGACCCGGCCTGCCGCCAGGTATGCCAGGTCCAGCGCGGCAGCCCCCGCCCGCCTGATTCCACTGACGCGCAGGAAGATCGATTTGAACGCCCTCAGGTAATCGTCCATGTAATGTTTGGTTCTGAAAGGGAATCCGGTGGCGATCAGTGCCCGGTCAAGCTCCACTTTTCCCCGAACCGGCAGCCTCGACCCATTCAGCCAGGCCCCTTTTCCCACTCTTGCCGAAAAAAGTTCCTCTCGAACCGGGTCGAGCACAAATCCCAGAACAGGTTTTCTATCCAGGCAAACCGCAATCGAGACGGCAACAAACGGGAAACCGTGGATGAAATTGGTCGTCCCGTCCACCGGGTCGATAACCCACGTATACTCCGACTGAAACGGGTCGTTTTCGGATTCTTCGGCCACAATATGATGGTCGGGAAAATTCTCCCGGATCGCTCCCTTGATAAGCGATTCGCATCTCCTGTCGATCTCCGTGACATAATCCGACGGCCCCTTGCTGGTGACCCACGAACCGGCCACCTGTCCGATGTGCCGCCGGATCAAATCTCCAGCTTCAAAAATCACCTTTCGGGCAACGGCTTCCATTTTATCGAGCATCATAGTTCCTCGAAACGGTATCGATTGCATACCCGCTTGCATGCGGATTCGAAATTCGATAAAAAACACGAGCGGGAGTATCTCACCCCGCCACAATAAGTCTATCAAAGGTGAATGGAGCTTCGGCAACCTTGATCATAGACGCCCACACCCATATTTTCCCGGCCGATATAATCAGCGGACGCAACCGGTTGTCCGCCGGCGAGCCTGAATTCGAAGCCATGTACTGTTCCCCGAATTCCAGGATGGCCACGGCGGAGACACTTATCCAGTCCATGGATGAGAACCGGGTGAACCTTTCGGTTGTGTTCGGATTTCCCTGGCGAACCCCCGATCTGCGCGCACGCCATAATGAATATGTGCTCGATGCGGCCGCGCGATTTCCCGGGCGCCTCCTCCCCCTGGCCTGTGTGGACCTTTTTTCTCAGCAATGCGTCAAGGAAGCCGAAGGCCTGCTCACCGGCCGAATCAGCGGTTTGGGGGAGCTGGCCGTATACACGGCCGGTGAAAATATGGACCGTGTTCTCGATAATTTCAAGGGACTTGCCGACCTGTGCCGCGAAAAAGATCTGGTGATCCTTGCGCACGCCAATGAACCTGTCGGCCATCAGTATCCGGGGAAAGCCCCATTCGGCCTCGATTTTTATTACAGCCTGGCAAAAGCCGCCGCCGGGGCAAAACTTATCCTTGCCCACTGGGGAGGAGGCCTGATTTTTTTTGAACTTTTGAAATCAAAGCCCCCCAGGCTCCTGACGGATATCTATTACGATACGGCGGCTTCTCCTTTCTTATACAGCGAAGACATCTACGGAATTGCAACCCGGACCGCGGGGAGCGGCAGGATTCTTTTTGGCAGCGACTACCCTCTAATCTCCCCGAAGCGCTATTTTATGGAGTTGGAACGGGCGGGCCTGTCCAAAGACGACATCGACGCCATTTCCGGAGAAAATGCCGCGCGTGTTTTTCGCATTGAAAAATGAGAAATGATATTTGCCGGATCTCCGTGAAAATCATTCGCTTCTTTTTCATGCCGGGTCTCTGGAGCCGAACACCATGAAAATCTTCATCTGGCGCCACAGCAAGTTTCTTTCCAGTTGGTCGATGTTCGACGAACCGCACATCTACCGTGATAATTATCTGCAGGCCGAAATAGCAGTTATGGCCGAATCGGCAGAGGAGGCCCTCGGTCTCGTAGAAAAGGAGGGCCATTGGAATGTTCACGAACTCCGGAGGATAGAGCCAAGAGTACTGGAGCTGGACAGTCCTGCGATTATAAGCAGTTTCGTGCATTTCGGCTGAAAAGCGCCGAGAAGTATTTGTGCATCCAATTCAGCGGCGATTCTGCGCACATTTCTAACCGTGCTTTATGAATGTTCCATTCCGGTATTCATCAAAGGCGATACGGAGTTCATCCTGGGTGTTCATCACGATCGGGCCGTACCAGGCCACGGGCTCGCCAATCGGTTTTCCCGAGATCAGCAGAAATCGCAAAGGGCTTTTACCCGCCGTAATTGCCACTTCTTCGCCATCTTCATACAGAATTAGAGTTTCCGCAGTGCAAACGCATTGACGGTTTAAATCAAAGTAGTTCTGACCAATTGCTTCATGGGAGTACGCATCCCGTTCCAGGTCGAAATACCCTTCCCCTTCTGTTACGTAGGCAAAAACGGTGTGCCCCGGTTTGACGGAATGCGAAAAAACAGTTTCCGCAGGCACGGTCACGTCCAGATATTCCGGATCGATAACAACGTCGCGCACCGGACCCTGCACGCCATTCAGGGCGCCGCAGATAACCCTGGCCTTGACGCCGTTTTTCAGGGCCGCTTCCGGGATCTCTCCGGCCGCTATGCCGCGGTATCTGGGATTCATCATTTTCTGTGCTCTGGGAAGATTCGCCCAAAGCTGAAATCCCCACATCAGGCCGTCATCTCTGCCTTTCGGCATTTCCTGGTGAATGATGCCGCTGCCTGCGGTCATCCATTGAACGTCCCCGGAGGAAATGACTCCCTTGTTCCCCATGCTGTCGCCATGCTCTACGCGGCCGTGTAGAACGTAGGTAATTGTCTCAATCCCACGGTGAGGATGCCAAGGAAATCCTTTCAGGTAATAGTCCGGATTGTCCGAATGAAAGTCATCGAGGAGAAGAAAAGGATCCAACTTTGGCACCTCATAGAATCCGAAAGCCCTCTTCAGGTGCACCCCGGCTCCCTCAATAGTAGCCTTGCTCTTCCATACCTTAGCGATTTTGCGCACTGAACTCATACCAAGCCTCCCAAAATCTCACCGGACATTCGCGATTAGGATTGGCGCCAATTGATGCCCAAATGCCTGGATTCCGTTTAATCACACTTGGTCCCGTTTTCAACGGCACGCCAGGTTCGATTGCGTTCTGCTACCTCTGTCCCAGAAAATTTTCTATTGTAACCGGTGACTTGACTCAACGACCTCCATGAGATGGAGATCGGCCTTATGGATTGCCATTGTGATGCGTTGCGTGTTAGAAGAAGGACGATTTACTTTCCAGGGCATGCTCAGACGGGCTAGCCCGGCTTTCACGCATATTATTTTCGGGCGTAGACGTTTTCAATGGCGAACGATCCAGCAAATTTATGTCAGTCTAATCCTATCCGGTCGGGGCTTAGAGTCAGATTTTCCAAGGCGTGCGAGACCTTTTTCCAGTTGTGGAAATTTGCCTGCGTCGGCGCAGTGGCAACTCTCATACAGTTCGGCATACTGATTTTGCTCGTCCAGCGGTTCAGGGCCGATCCCGTTGCCGCCTCTGTGGCAGGATACCTGGTCAGTATCTGTTTTAACTATTACCTGAATTACAGAATCACTTTCAAAGCCACAGCCGCTCACGGAAAGACCGCCGTGATGTTCGGCCTGACCGCGGGAACGGGTCTTCTTCTCAACGCACTGGTGATGAGCTTCTGCCTGAACACCCTGAAATTGAGATACATATTGGCCCAGGTGGCTGCTACCGGCTTTGTTTTTATCTGGAATTTCACGGTAAACAAACTTTGGACCTTCCGGACTGCGCCTCGTCATCCCGGCAACCCCCTGGCGCAATTTCCGGAACCGAAGGTTTGAAGGGAGGCATATGTCCGAAGTAGCTATGCGGGAGCAGGCAAAAGCGCCCGGCCGTTTCAACGATCCACGCGTGCAGCTAAGGCTTGCAATTCTCATCTGGCTCATACCCTTCCTGGTAATCACCATTTTAGTGGCATGGAATCCTGCACACCGCAATGTCACCCCACTGTACCACAAGGCAGTAGCCGACTGGTGGGCGGGAAAAGACCTCTACCACGGCCCGGGCGGCATGAATTACCTTCCCGAGTTCCTTCTGTTATTCGCCCCATTTCATTGGTTGCCCGCGCCGGCAGGAGATATACTCTGGCGCTTGTGCACGGCACTGCTCCTGGTGACGGGCATCTGGCGCCTTCAGCGGGACCACTTCGGAACGGAAATCGCTCGCGCCTTTCTTTTCGCTTCCATTTTTACAATGCCGCTGTGCCTGGGGGCATTGCGAAACGGACAGGCGAATGCCTTGTTCGCGGCGATCACCCTTCAGGCCGTTGCGTGCCTGCCGTACCGGCAGTGGTGGACAGCAGCATTTTTTATTGTGCTGGCTCTGGCGATCAAACCTTTGGCAATTGTGCTGCTTCTGCTGTCGGTGACGGTTTATGCTCCATTACGCTGGCGTCTTCTTCCGTTTCTGGCCGCACTGGTCTTGCTCCCTTTTCTGTTCGCTCCGGCTGATTACGTGATAGCCCAGCACCGCTCCTTCATTGCCAATATTCAGTCATGCGCGACGATTACCGAACACCGCTTCGCGGACATCGGCGGAATTGCGCGGACCTTCGGTTGGGAAATTCCGATTGTCGTATCGAAACTGCTGCGCCTTGCGGCTGGATTGGCAATCCTGGGATTGTGGGTGATGGGCTCCCGGCGGCTCACCGAGCCCTTGCGCGCTATGTGGCTTCTGGCGCTGAGCACTTGCTACCTGATGCTGTTCAACCCGATGAACGAGTCAAACAGCTACGTTATTTTCGCACCGGCCATGGGCCTGTGGGCCGTAGCGGCGATCGAGGCAGCCCCAACCCGCCGGTTCGGTTGGCTGACGGCGTCCATCAGTTGGTCAATGGCTCTTTTGCCCAACATGTTGCGCCCTCTTTTCGGGAATTATTTTGCGCTGTTCTGGCACCCCGTGATGACAGCGGTCTTTATCTCAATGCTGGTTTATTGGCTCTGGCGTCCCGACAGCCCGTTTGGAATTTCAGATTTGAAGATTTTAGATTGAAGATTTTGAAAACATGAGATGAGACGGATTTCAGTTTTTCGATTAAAATCGATGATTCTCAAATCTAAAATCTAAAATGAACTAACTGGTGAACAGTGAAAACCGAACAACCATCTCGCCCGCAAGACTCCTGCCCGCCTTTCGTTAGCTTTCTGTTGCCATGCTACAACGAGGGCGCGGTACTGGTGGAAACCTACCGCCGAGTGAAAGAGGTTGGCGAGTCGCTCGGAAGCGCCTGTGAGATTGTCTTTGTAAACGACGGCTCTACCGATAACACACTCCAGCAGATGATTCAGTTGAGCCGGGACGATCCGGAAGTTGTGGTGGTGGACCTGTCGCGCAACCACGGTCATCAACTGGCAATCACCGCCGGGTTGTATTACTGCTCCGGCGAAAGGGTCCTCATTATGGATGCCGACCTGCAGGACCCGCCCGAGTTGCTGCCTCAAATGCTGGCCATCATGGATCAAGGGGTGGATGTCGTTTACGCGCAACGCAGAACCCGGCAGGGAGACGGCATGTTGAAACGCATGGCCTGCGCGGTTTTCTATCGCTTCCTGAGAGGCTTATCCGACATACCGATCCCTGTGGATACAGGCGACTTCCGGCTTATCTCGAGACGGGTGCTGGACGTGATTCTTCAGATGCCCGAGCGCCACCGGTTCATACGCGGAATGGTAAGCTGGGTCGGTTTCCGCCAGACCGCCTTCCTCTATGACCGTGACAGCCGTTTCGCAGGCGAAACCAAGTACCCATTCTGGCGCCTCGTGCGCCTGGCGCTGGACGGCATCGTCGCCTTTTCCACCCGGCCTCTTGCGCTGGCAAGCTATGCCGGGCTGGCATTTGCCGCCGGCAGCCTCATTCTGTTCGCCTACATTATGTATTCCTGGCTCTACGTGGGCAAAACCCCGCAAGGATGGGCGAGCTTGATGATGGTCGTGACGGTGATGGGCAGTATTCAGCTTTTTGTGCTGGGAATCATCGGGCAGTACCTGGGCCGCATGCACGAACAGGTTCGCGGCCGACCGATGTTTGTCGTGAGCAATGTCTTCAGGGGCGGAAAAGCGACGATCCCGAAACAAGGGATAAAGCGCCCCTCTTGTATTTCAGAAGTCCGAAGTGATCACTCGCCCTAGGGCATTCGTCTGCTCTGGTCTTTCATCTTCTTCCACTTGAACCAGACAATTTCATTGCTGCCGTGCGGATATATCAGCCTCTTTACCTTGCGGTAGGGGCTTCCCACATACCGGTTGAGCCATTCATTGAAACCGGTGCGCCGGGCAAGAGCAAGCTCCTCGTCCGTCATCATGTGCGGCTGGAAATGCCGTTTGTGTTTGTAGAGATGATAGATATCTTCTCTAATAAGACCGTTGAACACCCGATCCGATATCAGCCCCGCGAGCCCTCTTCTTTTCCGGATGAAAAGGCTTATCTGAAAGTCTATGAGATAGGGCTTCATGTCCTCGCCCAGGATAATATTGCCCCGCTTATTCAGGTCCAGGTAAAAAATGCGCCTCTCATGGACCTTAGAGATAATCTTTTCCAACTTTGGGAAGAAATCGTCGGGAAGTGAGCCCCCTTTCTCCAGTTCGTGCAGAGTCCTGCCTTCTATATATCTGTGCAGGTAGCCCCTTTTGCCAAGGCGGGGTCCCAGAGTGGGTATGCCTTCGATCCCCTCCAGCAGCCGGTATATTCTATATTCGCGCCAGGAAAAGAACATGGCCAGCGGTCTTAGAAGGATGCCCAAAAAGAAGCGAAAGTCCGAGAGCTTCAGCACGTAGCGCGTGCCTTCCGGATTTTTGTACAGCACATTCACCGAAAAGAAATCGTCCTTGAGGATCTTTTCGAAATAGAAAGCCTCGCCTTGTATGAAGACCTTTCCCGGGTGCCCACGCATCTAATTCACCTCTTAAAATCCCCACTGATATGGCGGCAATCGCGGCCTACCACCTCACCACCCGAACGTCCGGAAGCGCACGGCCCAAAAAACGCTCCCCGATGCTCTGAAACCGAAGCGGCAGGTCAGAAACATAGAAACTGTACACGGGATTGGTCCTCCGGGGGTTGAGCAGGCTCATCTGTTCCAGCGTGCGCGCCGCCCTTTCCGCCATGGCTTCGGCAGAATCCACCAACGAGATGTCGCCCCCAACCAGTTCCCGGAGCAAGGGTTTCAGCAGAGGGTAATGAGTGCAACCGAGGACCATTGTATCTATTTCACGGCAGATCACCGGCTTGAGATACTCCATTGCAGTCAGGCGCGTAACCGGATGGTCCAGCCAGCCTTCCTCGACCAGCGGAACAAAGAGGGCACACGCCTGGGAATATATTCTGACCGTTGGATCGAGGCCGTGAATGGCCCTGGCATACGCATTGCTGTTAATTGTCGCCGGGGTTCCAATCACGCCGATATATTTTTTGCTGGTCGCGCAAACAGCGGCCGAGGCCCCGGCTTCGATGACGTTGAGAACCGGCACCGAAGAAAGCTTCGATATGACATCTATCGCCACGGCTGCCATGGTGTTGCATGCCACGATCAGGATTTTTACGCCGCTTCTTAAAAGAAATTCAGTAATTTCAATCGCAAAACGGCAGATCGTTTCGACCGACTTGACACCATAGGGTACTCGGGCGGTGTCGCCAAAATAGATGATATTTTCAAATGGCAACCTCTCCATCAGAGCGCGGACAACCGTCAGTCCGCCGACCCCGGAGTCGAACACCCCAATCGGGCTTTGAATATCTGATTTTTCCTCGTCAGACACCGTTCTCTCAGTTTTCAGTTTCCAGTTTCCAGTTTCCAGTGTTTAGTTTTGAGTTTCACATTTCGAAATCTACGCACAGAATGCTTTCAGAAAGTTCTTTCAGTTGCGCCACTATTTTTTGGTGAGTCGGGTGGACCTGGTAGTGCTGCATCTTTTCAAGACTTTCAAATCCGGATACGAGCGCGAAATCATAGGACCTCTCGGAGTGAAGCACATCCCTGCCAAACTGGTACTCCTTTATCTCGGGAATGATCCCAGGCAGGCCGCGCAACGACTTTTCAATCTCGGCTATTGCAGATTCAGACGCGTTTCCTTTGAATTTGAATATAACAATGTGCTTCAACATTTTAAAACCTCCAGGTTGATCCAAGGGCAGCCTGAGGGTCACCGATCAGGAAACCCGCTTCAATACAGAAGACCGCCGGAGTTTTCAACATTTATGAAGCGAGGCGAGGTCGATTGCGTCCAATCCCGAGAAGACCTCCCCCTCTGCAGGCCAAACACACATGGCAGACGAATTCAGCCGGCCGGCCGGCCTTTCGTGCTCCGAAGGGTACACGCCCACCAGCATGCGCGAACGGAGCGCAATTCTTTTCCTCAGTGCTGTGTATTTCATCCGCCATACTGAGGACAACGATGCTTTTCTTTTATTACATTAATTTTGAAGCCGTTCAACGGAATTGAGACAGCCGGATCGTGAGAGATTAACGAAAGGTTGTGAATATTTTCGCGTACATTGTCATCGGTGAGTCACTCGGATCTGGTTTTCATTCGCCGATTTCTGTTTCTTTTTCTCTTGACAAGACTCCACATAAGCGTTTAAGTGGTCGCGCATTCCGGCAAAGTCAGTTTTAATCCGGGAAAACTCGTTAATTTTATCACTTACAGGGGCCGCTCAAGATTTGCTGAGCATAACCTTTGCTGGACCATTTTATCCATTCATGGAAGTACTGAGGCTGTCCTATGAAACAAGAGAAAAGTAGTTCTTCCGGAAGCAAGGCATTAGGGGTGGTTTTCTTTCTGGTCGGCTTTGTCGGCGCTCTGGTCGTCGGCTGGGTCGTTTTTCCGAACCTGCTGTTTTCTCAAAAGGCTCAACCTATCAATTTCAGCCATGTAGCTCACCAGAGCGAAGAATGCGATTCCTGCCATATCATGCACGCTGACGGCACTTACGGGGGCATCCCCAAGAACGACAGGTGCAAGGAATGCCATGAATCCGCGCAAGGAAGCAGCGAATCGGAGGCCAAGCTCATCAGCGACTACTTGGAAAAGAATCGGGAGGTGCCGTGGAGGATTTATTCATGGCAACCGGACAACGTCTACTTCTCTCACGCTCCGCACAAAGGACAGGGTCTGGAGTGCACGCGATGTCACATGGACGTTTCGAAAGAGGAGAAACTGCCTCCTTACAGAGAGAATCTGATTACCGGATACAGCAAGTCAACTATGAAGATGGTCGACTGTGAGAAGTGTCATGCCGAAAAGGGCGCATCGAACAGTTGTGAAATATGCCACAAGTAAGTCAAGATTGTTAATTGGATATATTTTTCTGAAATAAAATTGGCATTACTGGCTTTCACGAGAGGGTTAATGGAATGAATTTTGGTCGGAGAGCTTTCCTACAATTCGCTGCTGGAGCGGTCGGTGGCTCGTTGCTCTCACCCTTGCCATGGCAATTGGCTGCCGACGGTGCAAGATGGTCCCAGAACTGGTCATGGCGTCCTTCCCCAGAACGCGGCGAGATCACCAAAGTATCCAGCGTGTGCACGATGTGCGAAGGAGGCTGCGCCATACAGGCGCGCCTGGTGAACAAGAACCGGGCAATTTTAATCGAGGGTAATCCCGCAAACCCGCTCACCGAAGGCGGTGTTTGCGCCCTTGCCGCATCCGGACTGCAGTTCTTTTATGCGCCTTATCGCATCGCCAAGCCCATGAAACAGCAGAAAAGCCGTGGGGACATTTCCGGCTTTCAGCCCATTTCATGGGATGAAGCGTTGAGCGAACTGGGTAAGAAGCTGAGCAAATTAAAGACGGATGGAAAATCACAACAACTCGCAGCCATAACTTCAGCCAGACCCAGCAGTATGGATGATCTATGGCTTCAGTTTTTTACTGCCTACGGTTCTTCCAACCTGTTCAGGATGCCCTCCGCGGCCGACGGTCTCAAACTTTCGGCTAAGTTGACAACAGGCAACGACCAGCCATTTGCTTTTTCACTTGCAGATGCTGAATACATTTTGAGTTTCGGGTCGAACCTGTTCGACGGCGGATGCGCCTCGACACTGGCAATTGCCGCAATGAAGCAGTGGAGCAAGGGGGCGACAAAGCTCGTACAGGTCGAGTCGCGATGTTCCGTGACGGCTTCCAAGGCCGATCAGTTCCTTGCCGTCAATCCGGGCAAGGAAGCCCTTTTGGCCATGGGAATAGCTAATGTCATGGTGAACAGCGGGACCTACGACGCCGATTACGTGAAGAACAACGTCCTTGGTTTCGAGGACTGGACTGACAGCGCCGGCAAGAACCGTCTGGGCTTCAAGCGCCTGGTGATGTCACCCGCCTATTCTCCGGAAGAGGTCGCCAAGGCTACCGGCCTTGACGCCGGAAAAATCCGCGAAGTTGCAAAAGAATTTGCCAGCAAGAAGGCCGTGGCTGTCTGGGCTCTCGGTCAGCCTGACAGCACAAACGGCATCTACCACCAACTGGCATTCACAGCCCTTAACGTTCTCAAGGGCAATATGAAGCCTAAAGGGTTGATTGCCCTATCACACCCGGTTCCACTTGCGGGCCTGCCGCCGGCTGAAAAGACCGGTACGGCCGAAAAGCAATCTCAGGGCGGCCTTTACGGTCTTCTCGACGCTATTTCCAATTCCAAGGGTGCGGTCGAGATATTGTTCGTTTCCGAGGCGAACCCGTTATACAGCCTGCCTGAGAACAAGCTCTTCCAGGACGCCCTGGCAAAAGTGCCTACGCTGGTTTCTTTCTCATCCTTCATGGACGAGACAGCGGCACAGGCCGATCTCATACTGCCGAATCATACGGCCTTCGAACGCTACGACGACGTCGTGGACATTCCGGGCGCCGCTTTCTCATACTATGCCGTTAGTTCTCCCATCTTGAAACCGGTGCTGGATACCAAGCACACGGGAGAGGCGCTGATGGCCCTGGCCGCCGCCGCTGGAGGCCCTCTAGCCGCCGCGCTGCCGTGGAAGAGCTATGAGGAATACCTCAAATTCCGGGTGGACGGCCTCGCCAAGTCGCAAAAAGGCGCTGTTGCCGAAAAAGCTGGTGTACGGCTTGCGAAGCTTACAGCAGGAGAATCAGTTCAACCGAATGTCTCTGACGGGGCAGATCTCTGGAAAAAGCTCAAAGCCGGAGCTTGCTGGTACGACGCGCCGGCTGCAATGCCCGCTTTCTCAACCCCTTCGGGCAAGCTGGAGCTTGCGATTCAGTCACTAGTCCAGAAATCGGCTTCTGATGTGACCGATAAGTATTTTCTCCCGCACTTCGAAGACACGAGTCTGCCCGGCAATGAAAGCGAACTGCCGTTGCTGCTGGTTGCCTACAGGCCGTCTTTTACTTCGACCGGGTACTATCCGACTCCGCCTTTCATGACCAAACTGATTCCCGATTCAGTCCTCAAGAGTGAGGATATATTCGTTGAGCTGAACCCGGATACGGCCACCAAACTCGGGTTTTCTCAAGGCGAACTCGTATCTTTGAAAACCACCAAGGGGGAAGCAAACGTACGGGTTAATATTTTTGCCGGGGCACACCCCGATGTCGTGTACATTCCTGCGGGTTTTGGGCACAAGGCCTACGACAATTACGTTCAGAACAAGGGTGTAAATGCGAACAGTTTGATGGAAGTTCAACTGGATCCAGTGGGTATCGGGACTGTGTGGGCTTGCCGCGCTCAACTGCGTCGCGCGTAAGGGGGTAATCCGTGAGCGAAAAAGAACATGCGCAAGGCAGTGTTCGTTTTGGAATGGTGATCGACCTGGACAAGTGCACAGGCTGCGGCGCATGCAGTGTTGCATGCCAGGCCGAAAACAATATATCTTTCAGGGCGGACGAATCTATCAAGTTACGTTCCATAGCATGGATGACCATATATCAGTTAAACAACGGCGGGAAGTATCCGGATTACAAGACCGCTTACCTGCCCCGTCCGTGCATGCATTGCGACTCGCCCCATCACTCACCCTGTACTTTCGTCTGCCCGGTCAATGCGACGACGAGAGACGAGAATAACGGTATCGTGACGCACATCTATCCACGCTGCATCGGTTGCAGGTATTGCATGGTCGCCTGTCCCTACCATGCGCGGGATTTTAACTGGTGGGATCCCCTATGGCCCAAGCCGATGGAGACCATGTTGAGTCCTGACGTCAGCACCAGGATGCGCGGCGTGGTCGAGAAATGCACTTTCTGTTCCCAGAGGATGCTCGCGGCACGCTCAAAGGCTTACAAGGACGGGACAGATCCCAACAAGACGACATACACACCGGCCTGCGCCGATGCCTGCCCTGCCAGGGCCATAGCTTTCGGCAATCTGAGAGACCCGAACTCCGAAGTGGCCAAGCTTTCTAAGGACCCCAATGCATTTCGGGTCCTCGAAAAGCTCCACACCGATCCAAAGGTTTACTACATAAGCTCTCAGGACTGGGTGAAGAAACTTTCGGATAATGCCCTTACAGAGAAATCATAGTACGGAGAATCATCGAAATCCGACTTAATTGGCAACAAGGGGTAGAGAATGGATAGAGCATTGATTCCTGAAGGATTGAAGCGCTGCCCGCTTCCGATTTTCGGACTCTGGTCACTGATTCTGGTTGCAATCGTAGGCTGGGGGGTAGTGGCTGGAGCCCTGGTGCTTCTGAAGGCCTTGAATCTTACAGGGCTAAACGACTTTTTCGGGTTCGGAGCGTACATAACGGCCGACCTTGCCATTATCGCGCTGGGCGCAGGGGCCTTCTTTTCCGGCTTCCTCTATTACGGCCTGTCCCGTTTCTTTCCGCAGCTTAAAGAACTCGGGAAGATAATAAATCTTGCAGTCGTTATCGGGTTCGTATGCTACACGGGTGCTCTGGCGATCCTTTTACTCGAGGTAGGCCAGCCGCTACGGGCCTGGTACGGATACTGGCACGCCAATGTCCACTCGATGCTGACCGAAGTTATCTTTTGCATAACCTGTTACGCGATTGTTCTGACAATCGAATATGTTCCTATCATTCTCGAGAACCGCAAGATCAACGAGAATAAGGGCGCCAGGGTATTCGGGCACAGCATGCACGACCTGATGGCCATTTTTGCCCTCACCGGCACATTCCTCAGCTTTTTCCATCAAGGATCCCTGGGCGGCGTGGCAGGCGTTCTGTTCGCCAGACCCTTCGCATTCAGGACCGGACTTTTCATCTGGCCTTGGACCTTCTTTTTGTTCATTCTTTCCGCGATTGCCTCCGGACCTGCTTTTACCGCCATCGTATGCCGAATCATCGAGAAGGTCTCCGGGAAAAGACTGGTGGACCGCAGCGTCTACGAGCTTATTGCCAAGATCGAAGGCGGGCTGCTGGGCATCTACATGATCCTCAAGATCGCCGACACCGCTTACTGGGCCTTTGTGCAATCGCCACGCTTCGGTCTTTCCCTGGGAGACTTTTACTGGGGTCCTTACGGGATATGGCTGCTGATCGCCGAGATCGGAATATGTGGCGTTCTTCCCGCCCTGATCCTACTCTCCCCATCGGCGAGAAAGAGCAACTTCCTGATCTTTGGCGCATTCCTGCTCGACATCATCGGGGTGTCGATAAATCGCTTCGTAATGACGATTCAGGCCATTGCCGCACCCGTGATGCCTTTCGATAAATGGCAGGTTTATGTTCCAACCATGTACGAATGGGCGCCTATTTTCGCGATGCTGGCATACTGCGCCCTGATCATCTCCCTCTCTTACAGGTATTTACCCCTGTTCCCGAGGGAAAAAGACCTCAATCGGGCATAGTTCCACTATTTCCGGTAGATTTAAATATCCACAAAGCCCCGCAAGGTTTCCATCCGCCTTGGGGGCTTTTTTTATTGGCGGGGATTTTGGCAGGGATTTTGCGAAAACTGTAGACTCGACTATTCGTGAGCGGCAGGCCTGATTTTGTTTGACCAGCCGAATCGTGCAATGTTATCGATGGTTAGTTTATAGATTACTTCTGCCTCCGGGTGGCAACGCGATTCGGTTGGGTAGCGAGGAGCTTGGAGATAATGTGGTTCAGCCGTTTTTTCAAAAGGCAAGAAAAACAGGGTGACCGCAAAGCGGCCGACTGGGGGGAAGAGAGGGGAGCCTCCATAAACCAGGGCATCTATTATGTGTACGTAATAGTCGGGCTCCAGATTCTCTTTGTTTTCGGCATCATGGCGGTGATCATGTTCATCGGCAAGGTGATCTCCACGCCGGGCTGGGTTTTTATGGCTATCCTCCTGCTTTTCGCGGGTAGCATTGTCTATATATACCGAAAGGCAAAGCGCCAGCTCATGAGATTCAGGGAATCGCTAAACAGGGCTGCCGGCAACAACTATGAAATCAGCGTACTGGGCGGAATGCTCACACTGAGGATTGAACAGAACCTCACCAACGCTCCAAAGCTTCTGGAAGCCCCGTCCCAACCCAACACCGATCCCATTATCGATGCCGAAACGATAGCGTCTGATCCTGGTCGGAAGACAGTGCATTTGTCCTGAAAAGGATCGGGGACAGGAATTCTTCCGCCGGATTTTTTATCACGACCGTATCTCTCAGCCAGTTGGCATCATCGGTACCCGGGTGATCGACATTGAAGTGAAGCCCCCTGCTTTCCTTTCTCTGAACGGCGCACCTAATTATCAGTTCGGCCACAAGCGCAAGCCCCTGGAGTTCAACCAGATCGCTGTTGACCGGAATTTTCGGCATGTGTTCCTTCAATTCCATCCTGATTTGAACGATGTGGTTCAATGCGAGGGCGAGCCGCTTGTCCGTCCTGACGATGCCGACATAGTTCCACATCAGCCTTCGGAGGAAGTCCCAGTTGTGGGCGATAAGGACCATTTCGTTGTTTCCCGAATTCTGATCGGCGACTTTCGCCGAACAATCAGGCACATCAGGCAAATCGCGCTCCCTCCAGGAAAGGATTTGACGTGCGCATTCCTCGGCAGCCACATGGGCGAAAACCATCGCTTCGAGAAGGGAGTTGCTGGCCAGGCGATTTGCCCCGTGAAGCCCGGTGCAGGCACACTCGCCTATCGCATAGAGGTTCTTGATAGTCGTTTGTGCCGAAGAGTTCGTGACGATGCCTCCGCACATGTAGTGGGCGGCCGGAACCACCGGAATAGGATCCTTTGTAATATCGATCCCGAGGGAAAGGCATCGCTGATAGATGTTTGGAAAACGGTTTGTTATGAATTCTGCATCCAGATGGCTGATATCCAGGAAAACGCAGTCATCACCGGTCGACTTCATTTCCGTATCGATGGCCCGTGCGACAACATCTCGAAAAGCGAGATCTTTCATCGGATGATATTTTTCCATGAAAGCGCATCCCCGGCGGTCCAGTAGTCTTCCGCCCTCACCGCGCACTGCCTCGGAGATCAGGAAGTTTTTTGCTGTCGGATGGTACAGACATGTTGGATGAAATTGAACAAATTCGAGGTTCGCAAGCTTTGCCCCGGCCCGGTAAGCGATGGCGAGTCCGTCTCCCGTCGCGACATCCGGATTGCTGGTATAAAGATAGACTTTCCCGGCCCCACCTGTGCAAAGCAAAACAGAGTTAGCCACAAAAGTGTGAATCTGATTCGCGGCAGTATCCAGAACGTATGCGCCCCTGCAAACGTCCTGCTGGTGAAGATTCAATGAACCGGCTTTCATTGAATGATGCTGGATGATCAGATCGAGAACCAGGTGATGTTCAAAAATGACTATATTCGGCTCTGATTCCGCTGCGGCCATGAGGACTTTCTCAACAGCCGCTCCGGTCATATCCTCCGAGTGAAGAATCCGGTTTCGGCTGTGCCCCCCTTCCCTTCCAAGATCGAACAGAGCCTGGTCCTGTCCACGATTGAAGGCAACTCCAAGGCCGAGAAGGTCCCTGATCCGTTCCGGACCGGATCTCACGACCAGTTCGACGATTTCACGATGACACAAGCCAACGCCTGCATTCAAAGTATCCTGGATGTGCAGGTCGAAAGTATCGTCCAGCCCGAACACCGACGCTATGCCGCCCTGAGCGTAATTTGTACTGGTTTCAAGTCTGTGTTTCTTGCTCACAATTGCGACAGAGCCGCTCCGCGCTGCTTTCAGGGCGAACGTCAGACCGGCGATTCCGCTGCCTATTACGAGATAATCAAATTGATTTTTCATTATAGATTCCCCATACTGGGATCGACGGCGGGGAGCGAAATTACCGGTTGAGGTAGTCTGGTTTCGATTTCCGTCCTCTGATCCGATGCATTGATATATGGCCCTCTAAACCTTTTATTATTAGTACGAAAATCGATCCGCAGCAAGAAGCGTCGCAAGATTTACTTCGCGATGAGGGCACCTTTTTCACCATGGTGCATGTGGAAAGGTGAAATCTCGACTTTTGAACCAAGGGAAGTCCAGTGAGGACAACTAAATAAGTCATGGAAAAGATAGACAAGGGCTCACCGGGCCCGCTTCTTACCGGAAACGGCAATCTGAGGGTTATCGTCTTGGATTGCGACGGGGTTCTTTTCGATTCACGAGAAGCCAACGTTCAGTTTTACAGCCACATCATGGAGGTTGTCGGACGGCCTCCCGTCAGCGCCGAACAGCAAGAGTACATACATATGCATCCTGTCCGCGAGTCCCTCATTTACCTGACGGGCAGCGAGGGAGAAGATTTCGCCCGCGCCATCAAATATTTTGAAACCATCGATTTCGGCCCGTTCAACGGCCACCTTCGCAAAGAGCCGGGACTGGTCTCGTTTCTCAAGAACGCTCAGAAGCATTTTCGAATTGCTCTTGCGACAAACCGCACCATTTCCACGCTTCAGCTTCTGGCCAGTTACAACCTGACGAAATATTTCGACCTCGTGGTGAGTGCCTCGGACGTCAGCAAACCCAAGCCGGCCCCAGAAATAATGAATAAGATACTCGACGCATTCAAGGTGTTGCCGGATCATGTCCTCTACATCGGCGACTCCAAAGTGGACGAAGAGTTCGCGGCGGCAACCGGTGTCCATTTTGTCAGCTACAAGAACCCGGCACTGATGGCCGAGCTGCATATCACTCATTTTCGGCAACTCAATCACCTGTTTGCGAAATGCCCCGGCAGATGAAATCCAATGCCTTGAACAATTCGGTTCATCCGGCCGATTCAAAACCGAAATCTGCAGGTCTGAACCAGGTCGGCGCCAAGGCGCCGGCCGGACTCATTTTGCTTGGGACAGTCCACTACGACCCGAAAGGGTTTTCCAGAACCCGCGCATTCCTGGAGGGACACGGCACGGATCTGATCCTGGTTGAAATCAGCCCCTTCTCGCTGCAATTCAGAAAAGAGCACTCATCCGAGCTGCGAATAACATTTCTTCGGAACCTCCAGGCGGTGTGTCAAAAGCTGGGAATCGAGCCCGGCCATGCCAGAAGACATGTGCAGATTGCTTCGATTCTTCGCCAGATGGCCATTCCCTTTGAGTACAGAGCTTCGGCCTCATATGCCAGGCGCGCGGGGGCCCGTATTGCCCCGGTGGACTATTCGGCTTTCAGCCGCAAGTGGATAGAGACCTGGCCTGAAATGATTTCCACCGAAAACATAGAACAATTATTGAAGCTGAAAAATTCTTCCCCGTCTATCTCCTCCCTATATGCTCAAGCAGCGATGAGGACCGGAATCGCGCGGACTTCCCACCCCGAAATCCTGCCGGCTGGTGATGCGCCAGGCTGGCAAAAGCGTGAAGAAAGCATGGCCGATAAAATCGCAACGGCATTACGGGCGTTCAATCCCCTGCGGCCCGTCTACATCGGCGGTTGGTGGCATCTTTCGTTCGGAGGGAGCGTCAGAACACTCCGCGAAATCCTTGGGGTCAGTCCCGATTGCTGTATGCTGCTCGATCAAGTGCCTTTACGGAGCGCCCTCGAAAAAATTGTGCCTTGTATGTAACTCTTGTGTCGTTCTTGCCGTATCAGCCGAAATTTGCATTTACAGCCCGAATATGTTAGCATCAGTTCTCTTGGCCGTGCTAGACGGGGAACTAGCGGTGCCCTGTAGCCCGAGATCCGCTTCAGCGGGGTTGAATCCCCTTTGAAGGGCCCGGAGCCGAGCTGGCCGTATCTAATTCAGGCGCCGGTTGGACGCCACGCAACAGACGAGTACGAACCCCGTCAGGTCCGGAAGGAAGCAGCGGTAAGTACCCCCGGCTGTGTCGCGGCTCAATCTAGCCTAAACGTCTGAAGGCGTGCGGCACGTTTTGGCCAGTCCGACAAAGGGTGCACGGCCAAGATCTTAAAGATAACCAGAGCGTTTTCGGAAACTCTGAAAGACGGCTGACGCCTGTTATAGACTCAAAAAGCGGCTCTTCACATTTCCAAATCCAGCTTTAAATTCCATCCGGCACTCACGTCATCATCCCGGCAAGAATCTGGGGAGCAGAAGCTCCTGTTGTATGCATTTTCAGGTCGATATCGAAGGAGGATCGTCATGAAAGCTGGCTTGATCGGAATCTTTGCATTCTTCCTTGCGTTTAGCATCTGCCTTCCGGACACCCCGGCCCAGACGGGCACGCCTGGTTTTTCCGAAGTCCAACCGATCTTTCGGGCCCATTGCACCGAATGCCATAGCGGGAAACGTCCTCCGGAGGCCCTTCGCCTGGGCAGCTACCGCGAAGTTATGGCCGGGGCGAAGGATGGGCCGGTAATTGTCACCGGCGACCCGGATAAGAGCGAACTTGTAAAAAGAGTCAAAGGAATTTCAAAACCCCGCATGCCGAAAGACGGTCCACCCTGGCTTTCCGACAAAGAAACAGCCATTATCGTAAAATGGATTGCCGCCGGCGCCAATGGAACGGATGCAAGATGAGGGATTCCATCGTGCACGGAAATTGAACCTTTTTCGAGACTATTAAATCACACGATTTAAAAGGGGATGCAATGAGATTGCACTATATTCAGCACGTAGCGTTCGAAGGGCCAGCAAACCTTGAGAAGTGGGCCCAAGATCATCGCTGGCAAGTGTCGGGAACCCACGTCTACAGGGCCGAGAAGCTCCCCGGCCCGGATGAGTTCGACTGGCTGGTGATCATGGGGGGTCCCATGAACATATATGAGGAAAATGAGTACCCATGGCTTGCCGCTGAAAAGAAATTCATCACCCAGGCCATAGAGGCGGACAAAATTGTGCTTGGCATTTGTCTTGGCGCACAGTTGATAGCAGGCGTGCTCGGGGGCCGGATTACAAGAAACAGTCACAAGGAGATAGGCTGGTTTCAAGTGACATTAACACCCGAAGGATTTTCATCCGTGGCGTTTCAGAGCTTTCCGAGAGGATTCCAGGCATTTCACTGGCACGGCGACACCTTTTCTCTTCCCCCCGGAGCAGTCATGCTGGCCGAGAGCGAAGCATGCCGGGCTCAGGCGTTTTCGGCCAATGGCGGCCGTGTCCTCGCGCTTCAGTTCCATCTGGAATCATCGGTCGAAAGTGTACGCGCGCTGATTCAAAATTGTTCCGATGAACTTGTCGACGGTGAATACATCCAGGGGGCTGACGCCATTCTGGAAAGAGGAGAGAATTTTTCAAGCATTCACGGCACGATGACCAGGCTTCTCGAAAATATCAAGAAATCCTTTTGCTGAAAGAAATCCCCAAAGGAAACAATGGAGAGCCGGCGAAAGATTCCAACCCTCTCATTCGTGCATGTACGGAAGCAGCGCCTGGCCGGTAAGCGATTTTTGCCCGGCCGCAATTATTTCCACCGGCGTGCCCTGTGCGACTATTTCACCCCCTTCGTCCCCGCTGCCGGGACCGAGATCGATAACGTAATCCCCGGCCCAGATAAAGTCCGTGTTATGCTCGATAACGAGGACAGTATGGCCGTGATCGGTCAATGCCCTGAGCACATCAAGCAGCCGCCTTATATCAGCGCGGTGTAACCCTGTCGTGGGTTCGTCCAGAATATACAAGGTTTGACTTCTGCTGTTGCCCAGTTCACCGGCGAGCTTGATTCTCTGCGCCTCTCCTCCCGACAGAGTCGGACTGGGTTGGCCGAGTTTGAGGTACCCCAAGCCAAGATCACGCAGGATTTTCAACCGGCGCCAGATGAGCGGGATACCAGAAAAGATCTGAACGGTCTCATCGACGGACATTTCCAAAATCTCTGAAATATTTTTGCCCCCGTACCGGATGTCGAGGGTTTCCGTATTAAAGCGGCTGCCCGAGCACGATTCGCAGGGCACGAACACGTCAGGCAGAAAATTCATCTCGACCTTGCTTCGGCCCTGCCCTTTGCAGGCCTCACAACGGCCGCCCTTTACATTGAATGAGAACCTTCCAGGTCCGAACCCGCGCACTCGCGATTCGGGCAACAGAGAGAAATACTTTCGAATTTCGTCCCAGACTCCGATGTACGTCGCGGGAATGGACCGCGGGGTCCTCCCTATCGGGTTGTGGTCCACTTCCAGCACCCGTTGAATTGTTTCGCTCCCGGACATGGAGTCGAAATTGCGGCCCTGCCCCTCCCCATAGGAACGCCCAAGCGCCTCGCCAAGCCCCCGATAGACTATTTCGTTTACCAGAGTACTTTTCCCCGCCCCGGATACGCCGGTGACGGTCACCAGGAGTCCAAGTGGAATCCTGACGTCTATTCCCTTGAGGTTTCTCGCCCTGGCACCCTTGAACTCCAGCCAACCGAACTCTCCAGCTTTCTTCCGGACCGGGATCTCGAAGAGCTTTCCAAGACCGGTGCCGAACCATTGTCCAGTGAGGGTCTCCGGCCTTTTCACGAGCTGATTGAAGTTGCCCATGGCGACCAGGTTTCCCCCATTTTCCCCGGCCTGGGGACCGAGTTCAACCAACACGTCCGCCTTCTTCATGGTCTCCGCATCGTGCTCGACAATGACCACCGTATTCCCTTTGTCTCGCAGTTTTTCCAGGCTCTCCAGCAGCTTCCGGTTATCGGCGGGGTGAAGCCCGATGGTGGGTTCGTCGAGAATGTAGCACACTCCGCGGAGGTTGGAACCGATCTGAGCCGCCAGCCGTATTCTTTGCGTTTCGCCTCCCGACAGGGTATCTCCGGACCTGTCCAGAGATAAATAGCCGAGCCCGACTTTCTGAAGGAATGCGAGCCTTTCCACGATTTCCCTGGAGATAGGCACGGCGACCGGGGCTTCTTTTGCGGAAAAACGAAATTCCTTCCATGCTCGAGCCAGATCCGAAACCTGTAATGCACTCATTGCATCAATGGTGAGTTCCCGGAAGTAAACCGACCTGGCTTGCCTGTTCAACCTGCTCCCGCCGCAATCGGGGCATGGCATATCATCGTATAGAGGCTGAATCCATTTCCATGCCTCATCTTCTTCGGAGATTGCATCCAGAGTCTGTATGACGCCGGCAAATCTTCCTTTTTTACCGTGCAATATGGATTCCCAGGCAGCGTCATCGATATTCCCGGCCGGCAATCCCGGATCGATTCCCAAGTCATCTTTCAGGATGCGTCCGAATTTCTCGGCTTCCCTCTTCGCCCCGCGCCACACCGTGGATTGAAGAAAACTCAAAAGTCCGTCTTTCAGCGTCTTACCGGGTGCGCCCCGAATCCTCTGAACGCTTAGCCGCTTTACCCTCCCGATTCCGATGCAGGCCGGACAAAATCCCTGGCGGCTGTTGAAGGAAAACAGCCTGGGATCGAGTGGCGCCAGTCCACGGTCACACACGGGGCAATAGAGGCGCTGGCTGAATACCCTGGTTTCCGCCCCCGGCGGGTCCAGGTAAAGAATACCCCCTCCCATCGAAAGCCCCCTGCACACCGAATCCTGCAGTTCGTCAAGGCTTATCCGGCTATGATCCAGCCCCGGCAAGACCGCCTCTATGTCGTGCTCGCGGCGCCGCGCAAGCTCGGGAATCGGGTCAAGGGGCACGTATTTGCCGTCAATCCTTGCTTGCTCGAATCCCATTCGTTTTAGGCGGGCAAAAAGGTCCTTATATATCCCCTTCCGGCCGTGGACCAGCGGCGCCAGCAGCCTGACGGGACCAGCGCCCACTTCCTGCCGGACCCTGGCAAGGATATCATCGACAGCAAGATTTTCCAGATCCCGGCCGCACTCCGGACAGCGCTGTCTCCCAAGTTTGGCATAAAGCAGCCTCAGCAGGTGATAAGTCTCGGTAATCGTGCCCACCGTTGATCTTCTGCCGAACTGGCTTGTCCTCTGCTCAATGGCAATGGTTGGAGGCAGCCCGAGAATCTGGTCCACATTCGGTTTTTCCATAATTTTGAAATACTGGCGAACGTAGGATGAGAGACATTCCAGGTACCGGCGCTGACCTTCGGCAAACAACACGTCAAAAGCAAGGGTGGATTTTCCCGAGCCGCTGAGCCCCGTGAGAACATTCATCTTTTGGCGAGGAAGCGCGATCTGCTCCACTTTGAGATTGTGCTCGCGGGCTCCGCGTATGAGGATCTCACCGGACAGAGCCGGCAGAGCCGAGTTTTTCGAACCGGTCCTTACCGGCCCATTCTGCCCATCCGGATTCATGGTCCGCACGCGCGCGGTCTCCAAAGCTGGAAATGACGCCTGGGGCTCTGCCGCTTCCGCAAGGCCCGCCCCGGTCAAACCAAACCTTTCCGCTTCGGCGAGGCGCTCCTGGAGAAAGCGCCCCGTTATGCTCCCGGCGCACTCAGACACCGTTTCCGGCGTGCCCTCGCTGACAATTTCCCCTCCTTCCTCTCCCCCTTCCGGACCCAAATCGATTATCCAGTCACAAGCGGCAAGAAGGTCCAGATTGTGCTCGACCACCAGGACCGTATTGCCCTTATCAACCAGCTTGCCGAGAACCTTGATCAATTTGGACACATCATCGGGATGCAGGCCGGTCGTGGGTTCATCCAGGACAAAAAGTTTCGCTCCGTTCGACTGAGCGCCATAGAGGTGGCGTACCAGCTTGAGTCTTTGCGCTTCTCCCCCTGAAAGCGTGCTTAGCGGCTGGCCCAGGCGGATATAATCGAGACCGATCGTTATTACCGGTCCCAGCGCTTCGGCAAGTATCCGGTTCTCCGGGAAGCGCTCGATTATCTCTCTGGCCGTCATCTCCAGCATATCCCCAATGGAGACACCCCGCAGCTTGATCTTCAGCACTTCTTCTTTAAACCTTTTGCCGCCGCATTGCGGACACCGCAAAAACACATCGGCCAGAAACTGCATTTCAACGCGCTCGAATCCTTCACCTCTACAGGTCTCGCACCTTCCACCAGGCACATTGAATGAAAAATGCCTGGTCGAAAAACCCTTCGCAATCGCTTCCGGTGTGGCGGCGAGCATCTTGCGCAACGGGTCGAGGGCATGAGTGTAGGTCAGCAGGTTGGCCCTCGGCGAACGGCCAATGGGTTGCTGGTCAACGAGAATAAATTCGCTGACGTTTTCCGCCCCGGTAATTTCATCGTGTAAACCGGGAGTTTCCGCCGCCCTGCCCTTTTTTCTGAGCCAGCCATTGTAGAGTGTCTTTTCTACCAGTGTGCTTTTGCCGGAACCGGAAACGCCGCTCACACCGACAAGAAGACCCAGCGGAAAGGCCGCATCGATTCTCTTGAGGTTGTTTTCGCGCGCCCCCTTCACGACGATCTTCTGCCATGGGTGAGGTTTCCTGCGGCCGTTCGATGGCGGCAAGACCGTCTTTCTTCCCGAAAGATACGCACCGGTGAGACTCCGTGAGGATCGCCCGAGTTCGCTCGGCGGTCCCTGGAACATGACCTCGCCCCCTCTTTCGCCCCCACCGGGCCCCATGTCTATAACTTCATCGCAGAAGCGAATCATTCCCGGATCGTGCTCGACCATCACGACACTGTTTCCCATAGTGACGAGCCGGTTCAACTGATCCATGAGTCTTTTCTGATCGCGCGCGTGAAGCCCTACGCTGGGTTCGTCGAGTACATAGAGGACATTAACCAGCGAAGATCCCAGTGCCCGCGTGAGATGCACCCGCTGCACCTCTCCACCCGAAAGCGTCCTCGATTGACGGTCCAGCGAAAGGTAGTGAAGTCCGACCGCCATCAGGAACTGAAGCCTGCTTCGGATTTCGGAAACCAGCAGAGAGACTGCGGGATCCTGCGATGCCTCGGGCCATTCACCATCGAAAAACCAGCTAAGCTTTTCAATGCTGCAAGCCGCTGCCTCGGCTATATTCAACCCACGCAACGTGTAGGCAAGCGCCAGAGACTGAAAACGCGACCCGGAGCATGAATCGCATGGGACGTAGGCCCGGTAACGAGACAGGTAGACGCGCACGTGCATTTTGTAGGTCTTTGTTTCCAGCCACTCGAAGAATCCTTTTATCCCATAGTAGGTCTTTGCTCCGTTTATGATCTTGTGGCGGGCGGCCTCATCCAGTTCTCCAAAGGCGACATCTGTGGGTATCTTTTCCTTTTTGCAAAAGTCGAGGAGGTCAAAATACTCTTCCCTGTTGGTCCCGAACGGTTTTATGGCACCCTCGCTGATGGAAAGGCCGCGGTCGGGAATAACCAGGTCGATATCCACTCCGATTGTCCTACCGAAGCCGCGGCATTTCGGACACGCGCCGATCGGGCTGTTGAAGGAGAAAAGGTTCGGATTCGGTGGAGGAATTCGCGGGCCATCCGGGCATTCGGCGCAGGCTAAATCGGAGCTGAACCTTCTGATCCGATCCGGCATAACGACCACTGCCAGACGTCCTTCCCCCATTTTGTAGGCCGTGGAGATCGAATCGGAAATCCGACTCCGGGATGCTTTTCCCCAGAGCAGCCTGTCCACGACGACCAGTATCTCCGGCCCACTAAGCCGATCCACGTCGTCTTCTTTGAGATCATCCAGTTCCAGGACCGCACTGTCCGAAAAAATCCTCTGAAAACCCTGCGCGACGAGTTCAGATTTCCATTGGCCGCCCGGCTTTCGCCTGAACGGAAAACAAATGAGCACCCGGTCATCGGAGGAAAGATCGCCTAGCCTGCGCTGGATACTTTCAGGCGTATCGCCGGCTATCGGTTTTCCGCAGGACGGGCAGTGTGGGATGGCGAGTCTGGCGAAAAGGAGCTTCAGGTAGTCGTTAATTTCGGTTATCGTCCCGACAGTCGAGCGGGAGCTGCGAACCGCGGTCCCCGATTCTATCGCAATACTGGGCGGAATGCCTTCTATCAGGTCAGCCTCGGGCGGGTCCATCCGCTCCAGGAACTGACGGGCATAGGGCGAGAAAGTTTCTATGTACCTGCGCTGTCCTTCAGCGTAAAGCGTATGGAGGGCAAGACTGGATTTACCCGACCCACTCACGCCGGTCAGGCCTATCAGCCTGTTGAGCGCTATGTCGAGATTAAGGTTTTTCAGATTATGCTGGCGAACGCCTCGAAGGCGGATAAAGTCCTGGTCCAATCCGGAAGCTCCAGATCCTACGCCCCTCTTTTTTTATCTGAACATCCAGGGCCGTTTGGGTATTAATCTCTTGATATTGAACGTGCAATTCATTAACAATTCACAGTTCAGCTTGACAGCATAACATATTATAACTCGAACCGGTCCGAGTTCAGGAATTTCTTTCCCAAGCCGAAAAGCGGCTTCCCAACGGAAAAGCATAGAGATGAACGATCTTACCCCCATGATGCGACAGTACCTCGAGATAAAATCGAAGTACCCCGAATCGCTTCTGTTCTATCGCATGGGGGATTTCTACGAGATGTTCATGGAAGATGCGCTGATCGCTTCCAAAGTGCTGGATATCGCTCTCACTTCCAGGGACAGACAGGCGGAAAACCCCGTTCCCATGTGCGGAGTCCCTTACCACGCGGCAGACAGCTATATATCCAAGCTCGTTTCAGCAGGCTATAAGATCGCCATTTGCGATCAGGTCGAAGATCCTAAAAAGGCGAAGGGCCTGGTGCGCCGCGAAGTAACCAGGGTACTCACGCCGGGGCTGACGGTAGACCATCAGAACCTCACTTCCAACCAGCCGAACTACCTGGCGGCAGTTTCGGGGCACGCAAGAGGCAAACCGGTTGGACTTGCATACCTTGATATATCCACGGCGGAATTCCGGGTCACCGAACTGGACTCAGAAGAAAACCTGCTGGAAGAGCTGTTCAGAATAAGTCCGAAAGAGATACTTCTGCCGGAAGGGTTCAATCCGGAGTGGTCAAAGTCGGTGAAAAACCGCATCGACCCGGTTTTCACGCAAGTCGAGGAGGTATATTTCGACAGGCGCCGGGCTCAGGAACTTCTGACCTCTCATTTCAAGGTGCACTCTCTCGACGGTTTCGGAATTGGCGGAATGGTTTTGGCAATCCAGGCCGCGGGAGCTGTTCTGGCCTATGCTCACGAAAACCTTTTCGGCGCATGCGAACATATAAAAAGAATCGTCCCCTACAGTTGTTCCGAGTTTATGGTCTTGGATGAGGCCACTGTCAGAAATCTGGAAATTTTCTACTCCGTAAGCTTCCAGGGCAGAAAAGGCTCATTGATCGAGGTAATCGATCATACGCTCACGGCAATGGGAGGACGAAAACTCCAGCACTGGCTCCGCTACCCCCTTCTTGACCTGCAGGAGATAACAAAAAGGCAGGATGCGATAGAGGAACTGATGGGGCAACCCGAATTGAGAGCAACCCTTCTTGGTGCACTGGAGGGCATAAACGACATCGAGAGGCTGAATGGAAGAAACAGCACAGGGGTTTCTTCTCCTCGAGACCTGATCGGCCTCAAAAGGTCCCTCCAGGCTCTGCCCGGCCTGCACCGGACGATTGAAGGCCGCCAAAGCGCGCTTTTGGCCGCCATTTCCTCCGAATGGGACAGCCTCGAAGATCTTGCCTCACATCTCGAAGCCGCTCTATGCGACCCTCCTCCGGCAACCCTTTCCAATGGAGGCGCAATAAGTCCCGGTTTTCACCCCGACCTGGACCGCTACATCCGCCTGAGCCGTGATGCAAAAGGCTGGATGGCCGAATACGAAGCCGCCCAGCGCAGCGAAACCGGCATCTCTTCTCTCAAGGTCCGATTTAACAAGGTTTTTGGATACTACATTGAAGTTTCCCGCTCAAACCTTTCCTCAGTGCCTCCGCACTATTTTCGAAAACAAACCCTCGTCAACGCCGAACGCTTCATCACCGAGGAATTGAAGGAGTTTGAGGTCCAGGTGCTCGAGGCCGACGAAAAGCGGCTCGAACTGGAAGACCGGCTTTTCTCCGAGCTGCGCCGCACCGTGTCCTTCGAGAGCGAACGCATACAGAAGATGGCCGAACTGATCGCAACCCTGGACTGTGTTGTGTCCATGGCCGAGGTTGCCGCCAAAAACGACTACTGTAGACCCGAAACCGGCCAGGACGGCACAATTCATATCGTGGATGGAAGGCACCCCGTTATAGAACGTTTTTTGCCCGAAGGCGGTTTTGTCCCAAACGATCTTGAACTTAACCAGCAAAACCAGCAGGTGCTCATCATAACCGGCCCCAACATGGCCGGGAAATCCACCATTTTGAGGCAGGCCGCCCTGATTGTGCTCCTTACCCAGATCGGTTCCTTCGTTCCGGCCAGAAAAGCACGGATCGGCATCGTTGACCGCATTTTCACCCGTGTGGGCGCATCTGACGATCTCGCCCGGGGCCGCTCCACTTTTATGGTCGAGATGCAGGAGACCGCTAATATTTTGCACCAGGCGACCTCCGGAAGCTTTATTATACTGGATGAAATCGGGAGAGGGACCAGTACTTTCGACGGCATGAGCATAGCGTGGGCCGTCGCTGAATTTTTGCATGATTTCAACGGGGTTGGGATCAAGACCCTTTTTGCCACTCACTATCACGAACTGACCGAACTTGCCCGCAGCCGGCCGAGAGTCCGCAACTTCAATGTGGCAATTAGGGAATGGCGGCAGGAGATACTCTTTTTCCACAAGTTGACCCCGGGGGGTTCGAGCCGAAGCTACGGCATACAGGTCGCCAGACTTGCCGGCATGCCCGAGGGAATCACTGAACGTGCCCGTGAAATTCTGGGTCAACTCGAAGGTTCACCCGGCTCTTCCTCCGGTCCTCCGGATATCAGGGCAAAGGGGTACCGGTCCTCGAAACAGCCCGAACCGGGCATACAGCTTTCGCTTTTTCAGAAGCCCGACTGGTTGCGGAGCAAAATTCTGGAGGTTAATCCAGATGGCATGACGCCCATTTCAGCCCTTCAGATGCTGCACGACCTCAAAGAAGAAATCATTCGCAAAGAAAAGGGCAAACAGGGAGAAAAAGAGGCAGGGAAAAACTCATCGAAGAAAGGTCGTGCCCGTTGATCCGGAACTGCTCTCAATTCATAAAAAGCGGCACGGAATTGTTTTCATTTACCGTGAATAAGATGGAATTTTAATGGAGAATTTTTCATGAGCCGGCATGAGGGCCTTCAAATGACGCCCGGCGCCGTGTTCGAATTCTACGATTCAAAGGAAATCCTTTGCGGGGTGGTTCTCTCCGTAAAGGACAGCCGATGCAATGTGCTCTCCGAACGCAACCGCGAAGTAGGTCTTACACCCGCAAGGGTTGTTTTCCATGGGAAAACGTTGCTTGACCTTAAACTGGGCCGCGATGAGCTGCTGCATGAATTATCGGCAGTCTCGGAGACCCGGCGCAAGATCATGGATCGGATCGACCTGGAGGAAGTATGGTCACTGCTCCAATCCGAGGAAACCGGCTATGAGCCCGAAGAGATTGCCGAATTCATATTCAGCGGTCCAATTTCCGAGGACCGGGCCGCCGCAGTCAATCGCCTGCTGCTTTCAGACAGGCTCTATTTCCAGGTAAAGGACTCCAGGTTCTACGCGAGGTCTGCTGAAAGCGTGGAAACACGCCGCATCGAGTTGCAAAAGGAGGCTGAAAGAGAACGCAGGCTTGATGAAGGGGCCAGTTGGTTAAGCGCCATACACTCACGCAGGCACAATATCCCCCCGATACAATCGCGTGAAGAACTGATTGAAGCCCTGAAGGACTTTGCTCTTTTCGGCCAGGATGCAAAAGAGGTAGCTTTCGTAAAGGAACTCTTCAAGTTGGCCGCGGCTCCTCCGACACCCCTGTCGGCCTTCCGCATCCTGGTGAGGCTGGGGATATGGCGCGAAGATGAAAACCTCATGCTTCACGAGCACGGCATTTCCCCTGGATTTCCTCCCGATGCCCTGGAAGAGGCCGAGCTGATCGCATCAAAGACCGATTATGTCGAATCAATAAAAAACCACCGGGAAGACTTCACCGGCCTGGATGTTTTCACCGTTGACAGCCCTTTGACGCGCGATTACGACGATGCGCTCAGCTTACGCGTGATTGGAAGCGGTCTTTTCGAGATCGGCATTCACATCGCGGACGCGGCCGAACTGATTCCTCAAAGTACCGCCCTGGATCGTGAAGCCGAGGACAGAGCGAGTTCCATCTACCTGCCCGACGATCGAGTCTCGATGCTGCCCCCGTCTCTTTCGGAAGGGGTGCTCAGCCTTCAGGCCGGCAAAGACCGCTTGGCGCTAAGTTTTCTCATCACGATGGACTCCGAGGCCAATATTCAAGAAACACGAATCTGTACAAGCGTAATCAGGGTCCGCAGGCAGCTCACATACCGGGATGTAGACAAAGGCGTGTGTGAAGACAGCGGCCTGAAATCGCTGTTCGACCTTGCGTTGAAATTGAGACAGAAGCGGCTTGAACTGGGCGCGATCATTCTTCCGCTGCCGGAAATACAGGTCTACGTGAACAACGTCGGCATGATTCAGGTTGTTCGGTACGAAAAAGAAACACCCAGCCAGATAATGGTTTCCGAGTGGATGATTGCGGCAAATGCGGCTGCGGCCGACTACTTTGTCGAAAAATCGATACCGGCCCTTTTCAGGAATCAGGCGGAATGCAGACCCGAAACCGAGTTCGTCCACAGCGAACACGAACTCTTTCGAATTTACCGTCAAAGGCGCCTGTTTTCCAGGGCCGAATTGGACACCGTGGCAAAACCCCATCGCAGCCTGGCGGTTGCTCACTACACGACGGTAACCTCACCAATCCGGCGCTATTCGGATCTTGTAGTTCAACGCCAGCTCAAGAACGCCCTTGATACCGGCGCGGGGGTCTATTCCAAAGAGCAGATGGAAGAGATGGGAATGAGGCTCTCCGCAACCCAGGCGAAAATTTCCCTCATTCAGCGCAAATGGACGAAGTACTGGATTCTCAAATACATGGAGCAGGAAGACCTGGAGGAGCTGAACGCGCTGGTGCTCGACAAGAATAGCCGCTACGCGCATCTGCTTATCCCGGATTTTCTTCTCGAAACCAATGCGCCAATATCCGAAAGCGCGAATTACAACCAGGGGGACATGGTCAAGATTCGTGTGGAAAAGGCCATGCCAAGGGAGGATGTGCTGAAGGTTCAAATCCTCTAGTATGGACTGTTCGCCGGGCCTGCCGAGAAGGTGAACCGGGGGGGGTGGGAAAGAGATCCCCGCCCCCCGTCGATCTCACCGAACCGGGTCAGGAAATTTCGGTGCACCCGGACTTATGCTTCGAAGGTATAACCCACTTCTCCATGCTGGCTCAGGTCGAGGCCGGTCGATTCATCCTCTTCGCTTACCCTCAAGCCCATGATTGCATCAATCACTTTCAGTATAATCAAGGTGACCACAAAGGAGTAAATCCAGGCTGATACTACCGACAATGCCTGGATGCCCACCTGGCCGGGGTTTCCAAAGAAAAGTCCATCGCCTCCGGCCGCATTGATCAGCTTTGAAGCGAAAAACCCGGTAAACAGAGCCCCGACGGTACCTCCAACACCGTGAACACCCACCACGTCCAGCGAGTCGTCATACCCCAATTTCGGTTTCAGGCTGCATGCGCCGTAGCAGACCGCGCCCGCGATAATCCCGAGCAGGAGCGCCGGCATAGGACCAATATAACCGGACGCGGGTGTAATGGCGACAAGACCGGCAACTGCACCGGAGGCGGCGCCCAGGGCAGTGGGTTTGCCCCGGTGAATCCATTCCGTGAACATCCACGACATGGCCGCAGCCGCTGTTGCAACATGGGTCACCACGAAAGCCGAGGTGGCCAGCGCACCCGAGGCCACGGCGCTGCCCGCGTTGAACCCGAACCACCCGAACCACAGAAGACAAGCCCCCAGTATAGTGAGAGTAAGGTTGTGCGGGGCCATTATTTCAACACGGTAGCCTTTCCTTTTGCCCAGAACCAGCGCGCAGGCGAGAGCAGACACACCGGAACTTATGTGAACTACCAGGCCTCCGGCAAAATCAAGGGCGCCCATATCTTTCAACCATCCGCCGGTGCCCCATACCCAATGCGCAAGCGGATCGTACACGAGAAAGGCCCAGGCTGTCATGAATACAAGGTATGAACTGAATTTGAACCTTTCGGCAATTGCCCCGGAAATAAGGGCCGGGGTGATTATTGCAAACATCATTTGAAAGATCATATACGCCTGATGAGGAACGGTCGGGCCGTAATCGGCATTCGGTTCGAACCCGACGCTTTTCAGCCCGATCCAATCAAGATTGCCGATAAAGTGTCCAATATCCGGGCCAAACGAGAGACTGTAGCCAAACAGAACCCACTGGATCGATATGATTCCCATTGCTACAAAACTGTGCATAATCGTTCCAAGGACATTTTTGCGCCGTACCATGCCGCCATAGAACAGGGCCAGACCGGGGGTCATAAGGAGAACCAGGGCGGAAGAAGTAAGGACCCATGAAGTATCCCCGGTATCGATTTTGGCCGGTGCCCCTGCTGGAGCCGACTGCGTCGTTTGCTCCGTTTGTGCTGGCGCACTTGCCTGTTGAGCGAAGCAAGGAACTACCGGCAATGCAAGAAAAACCAGGATTAAAGCCACATACAATTGTTTCATATCCTAACCTCCAGCTCCCTAAACGAGTTTGAAAAGATGTATCCGTAGTCAAAAGATCAAAGCGCTTCAGGTCCGGTTTCTTTGGTTCTGATTCGCATTACATCCGATATAGGCGATACGAAGATCTTCCCGTCACCGATCTTTCCGGTGAAAGCGGCCTCCTGAATGGCCTCTATCGCCTTGCTTGTCAGCTCATCCGGAACCACGGTAAGGATAAGGAGCTTCGGAACAAAATTAACCGAGTATTCCGCCCCCCGGTAAAACTCCACATGGCCCTTCTGGCGCCCAAACCCCTTCACCTCGCTGACCGTCATGCCCTGAATGCCCAGCGCTATTAACGCTTCCTGCACTTCGGTGAGCCGGAAAGGTTTAATGATTGCTTCAATTTTGGTCATCTCCCTACCTCCGCCGTCGTCTTTTAGGATAAAGATTTATAGTGTCCGCACTTGAATTCCAGGTGGTCGGCGTTGCCGGCTTTGCGCGCACCGACCTCCTGCGGGGCAGTCCAAAGCGCGTGCCAAACGAAAAAAGTGACGGAACGATCTGGATAAGTTATTGGACTTACAAGCTTAATATCTTAAGGGAGGTCTTATGGCGGTCAGTTTGAGACCCACAAATATATACAAAACTGTATTGCGATCTACAGAAGGCACAATTTTGAAACGTTTTTGTGGAAATAACGAAAAGCAGCAAAAAAGCAGAACATTCAAGAAACAGCTTGGCGTGCTTTTAGAACAGATTTAGGTACTTGATTCCAATGATCATGGCAATTCCAAGTACAATTCTGTAGAAAACGAAAATGTATGTCGTGTGCGTACGCAGATATCTCAGGAGAAAAGCGATTGCCGCATAGCCGCTGATGGCCGCCGCGGCTGTCGCAATGATCAGGATGAAGAGATCGTGTGAATCAATATATTTCATGCTTTCCTTGAACTCGAGAAGCCCGCTTGCAAAAACTGCCGGCATGCTCAAGAGGAATGAAAACCGAGCGGCGCTCTCTCTTGTCATTCCCAGGAAGAGCGCTCCAGCGATGGTGGATCCGGATCTCGACGCTCCGGGGATAACGGCAAGAGCCTGAGCACATCCGATAAGAAGCGAATCCAGGATCGAAATCCGCCTCAAATCTTTTGAAAATCTCCCGGTAATTTCGGCCAGCCCCAGGAAAAGGGCCATTGCGATCATAGTGGTGGAAATAAGCGCCATGCTCTTGGTGAGATGTCCCTCTATTACATGCCTGAAGGCAAGTCCGATAATCCCTACCGGTACTGATCCAACTATCACGAACCAGCCGGTCTTGGATGGCAGGCTTTGGTATCTGTAACGTTTCCGGGAAATTAGATTATCCTCGACAAAGGAGAGGCTTATATCCAGCACATCTCGAAAGAAGTACAAAAAAACGGCCAAAAGTGTACCGAGTTGAATAACGGCAATGAAAGCCGTCCAGCGTTCGGGATGCGCATTGTCAATCAGTCCAAGCAGTTTGCCGGCTATCGTGAGATGGGCGGTGCTGCTGATCGGCAAGAATTCTGTAATTCCCTGGATTATTCCTAAAATGATTGCTTCAATCAAACCCATGGCTTTGGACTCCGTTCTGCATAAGCCGGTCCGCGCATACAATTCCCGCTTAACTGCGATTGTTATCTTATAAACAGCCCAGAGAGATTGCAGATTTGACTGCCGCGAGTATTACACCGCTCCATTTCTTCTTTCAAGCATTATCGAAGATGATGCTGTATCTGCGATCATTGAGGCTAACACTGATAAATATGGCAGGCACATAGATAACAGGGTGGTATTTGCAAAGGAGGAAAAACCCGCAGCGCTCAGCTAAACGAGGTGCAGACGCAATTCCAGGCCGGATTGACAAAACCAGGATATCCCGAAACCGGAGGCAGAGGGTCTTACATCCTCTGGAGCGGTCTAAAATTGTCCCGGCGGCGGCCCTAATGATTGCCCTGAACCCAAGAATACATACCAGGGTTACACCATCCATTTTCGCAGGTCCGCCGCCTGTGCCGACAGATCACCGAGGCAGGTGAGAGACACCCGTCGACCTCAGAGGGCCTCGGTTCCTGTTTCCTTGGTACGGATCCTCACGGCTTCGTCAATTTTCGAAATAAATATTTTTCCATCCCCGATCTTGCCGGTATAGGCCGCATTTTGTATCGCTTCCACGGCCTTTTGAGCCAGATCATCCGGAAGAACAGTCATAATGAACAATTTTGGCACAAAGTTCACCGTATATTCCGCTCCCCGGTAAAGTTCCACATGTCCTTTCTGCCTTCCAAACCCTTTCACCTCACTTACGGTCATTCCCTGTATGCCAAGTGCTGTAAGCGCCGCCTGCACTTCAGTGAGCCGAAAAGGTTTGATGATTGCTTCGATTTTTGTCATTTCGCCACTCCACCTTCTTTTCGATTTTAAATTACGCCTCTCCCCCACTCCAAGCCTTTAAAAAGTATTGCTGGACTGTTGAGCAGACCAATCTCTCAAAGCCCTCCAAAGCGCATGCCAAAAACAGGCCGATATCGCAACGGTTTGCCCAATCGCAACGCTTTGTGGATTAAACAAACATCACAGACCTCGAACGGGTTGCTCGACCAAGCCACAAATTTATACACAATTGTACCCTCATCGCGTTTTAGACCGTTCCAAAAAGGTCCAAACCCGCTATAACAGGTGTCAGACAGATACCACAAACACGCCGTACTCTGCCACTTTTGTCTTCTTTGCGGGCGATAATGTTACATAAATTACTATTTTGACGCACTATGTACCGTTCCGGCAGGAATTGATCCGGATTATGGCACATTTTTGTCAGGTTCTTATCCATATATTCGTTAAAAGATACATAAATGTAACAGGGTTTCTGGACCCAGGAAGCACAGAGCTCAAAAATCCCTTTTACATCAACAACTTGTTTCTGCGCTTCTTTGCGGTATGCCGATTGCTCTTAACTGCATAATCCACAGGACTATTTGAATATCCGGGAAGGTTCATCTAACAAGGAAAGGCTTGTGCGCTATGGTTTTTAAGTTCTGGAAAGCTTCATGTTTGTTCATGTTGATGGCTGTGACAACACTTTTGGCGCTATGCGCCGGAACGCGCCCGGCATTTGCGGCTGATGCGGCCGTGATGAATCCGGCCGATACTGCCTGGGTGCTCACATCGGCCGCACTCGTAATGGTAATGCTGCCCGGCCTGGCCATCTTTTACGGGGGCATGGTACAGCGCAAAAATGTACTCAATTCTATTATGCACTCCTTTGTCGCTCTCGGGATTCTGGGGATTCTCTGGATTGTTGTTGGATACTCGCTTTCGTTTGGACCGGGGAACCGGTTCATTGGAGACCTCAGCCAGTTCATGCTAATGGGAACGACCATAGATTCCTTGAAGGACACGATTCCAACATACGCCTTCGTAATGTTTCAGGGCATGTTCGCCATAATAACTCCCGCCCTGATCAGCGGAGCGGTGGCCGAGCGCATGACGTTCGGTTCCTACGTCGTTTTTCTTATACTCTGGTCGCTTCTTGTCTACTATCCTCTGGCTCATTGGGTCTGGGGAGGAGGCTGGTTCCAGACCATGGGCGGGCTCGATTTCGCGGGGGGGTTGGTCGTCCACCTCTCGGCCGGCGTTTCGGCACTTGCAGTCGCCATTGTAATCGGGAAACGAAAAGGATTTCCAAGCGAAATGTTCGTGCCTCATAACCTTACGCTGACACTGCTCGGCGTTGGGCTTCTCTGGTTCGGATGGTTTGGATTCAATGCCGGCAGCGCCCTTGCAGCGAACGCCACTGCGGCCCTGGCTTTTACGGCCACGATGACCGCCGCCGCTGCCGGAGCGTGCTCCTGGATGGCAATGGAATGGGTTTTGGTGAGGAAACCAAGCGCGCTTGGATTTGCTTCCGGAATCGTTGCCGGACTGGGTTCGGTCACTCCGGCCTCCGGGTTTGTGACTCCAGGGTGGGCGATGGTTATCGGTATAGTAGCGGGAGTAATATGTTTTTACGGCGTCCGCATGAAATTCAGTCTTGCTTATGACGACTCTCTCGATGTGGTCGGAGTGCACGGAGTCGGAGGCATGTGGGGAACGCTTGCGACCGGCCTTTTCGCAAGTGCGGGCGCAACCGGTCTCTTGGGTGGAAATCCGAAGCAGTTGGGAATCCAGGCAATCGGAGTAATCGCCGTGGGCCTCTATTGCCTCGTGGTTACATTTTTGATCGCCTATTTCCTCGAAAAGACAATGGGCTTAAGAGTCACTGACGATGAAGAATCTTCCGGACTCGACAGCGAAATTCATGGAGAGGCCGGGTATAGCATCTAGTTCTCGACTTTTGCTTAAGTATTCGATCATGCGCTTGATTGACATTATTTGGGGGCGCCGGCTACCCATTTCCTACCGCCGAAAATCCCCCTTGAGTCGTGCCATGGGCTTGTGATATCTTCACTCTATCAGGTTGCACTGTCGTAAATCCTGGTGATAAGGCGCCGTCACTACGAGGCGCCTTTTTTTATCCAACGCGGGCTTCCCGCCTATAAGAAACCGGGCGGTGCAATCAATCGCGCATTTTTCAAGCGCCCCCTGCCGCACCCTGTTTGGCACCGATCGAATTCAGCAGATATGCCTCTATGAAATCATCCAACTCGCCATCCAGAACGCTTTCCACGTTTCCTTTTTCAACATTGGTGCGATGGTCTTTCACCAGCCGGTAGGGCTGGAGCACATAGGACCTGATCTGGCTGCCCCATGCAATTTCATCCAGATTATCATGGGTTTCCTGGACCTTAGCCTGCTGAGCGCGCCTTTCACGTTCATAGATTCTTGCCTTGAGAATCTTCAGGGCAATATCGCGGTTTCGGTGCTGGGATTTTTCGTTCTGGCACTGTACCACAATGCCTGTAGGCAAATGCGTGAGCCGGACGGCCGAGCTTGTCTTGTTTACATGCTGCCCCCCTGCCCCACTGGCCCGGAAGGTATCTACCCGTAGATCCGATTGTTTGATATCGATCTCTATCTTGTCGTCGATCTCCGGGAAAACCAGCACTGCGGCAAAAGAGGTGTGCCTTCTGCCGCTGGCATCGAAAGGAGAGATCCTGACCAGCCTGTGGACGCCGGATTCGGCCTTCAGCATTCCGTAGGCGTAGAGACCCGAAACGGTAAAGGTTACATTTTTTACCCCCGCTTCTTCTCCTTCCAGCAGGTCAATTATTTCGACCTTGAAATTCTTTCTCTCACACCACCGCAGGTACATTCTGAGTAGCATCTGGACCCAGTCCTGCGCCTCGGTGCCCCCTGCTCCGGCGTTGATGCTGACGATTGCATTCTTGTCATCATTTTCATCGCTCAGCATCTGCCTGAGTTCGAGTTCCCGGTACTTCTTTTCCAGTTCTTTCAGTTTCTGCCGAACTTCTTCCAGGCTGTCTTCATCCTCTTCCGAAACGGCCATATCAAAGAGCAGTTCATTGTCATCGATCTCGGCGGCAAGATTGCCCCAGGTCTGGATCATCTCGTTCAGTTGCGAACGCTCTTTCAAAACCTCGCGGCCGGCCTCGGGGGTCTCCCAGAAATCCTGTTTGGCCATAAGTTTTTCAAGCTCGGCCGAACGTGCTTTTTTGCCTGCAATGTCAAAGATACCCTCCCAGGGTTTGAAATCTTTGGGACAGGTCTTTCAGTGAATTTCTCAGCTCCGAAATATCTATGTTCATCGGGATATCCTCCTAAGGATTTTCAAGCGGACGATTTCGAACACAACGGCGCACAATGAAACGAAAACGCAAAACCATACGAACACATCGCCATATTTAGCATACAAAGAAAGATAAAGCACCGGGTGAACGGTGCATGTCAAAAAGCCTTCCGTATTCAAAGCAAGTTTCCCGCATTCTCGCCCGGTGGCATCGAATATGGCGCTGATTCCCGTGTTTGCGGCCCGCACGAACGGCACCCGAAACTCTATTGCCCGCCAGCGTGAAATCTCCAAGTGCTGATACGGACCGCCGGTATCGCCATACCAGGCGTCATTGGTGATATTCATCAGAATGCGGGCGCCTCTCCTGACGGTCTCACGGGAAATCTGAGGAAAGATCGCCTCGTAGCAAATCAACACGCCCATTGGCAGACCGCGGAAAAAGATCGGCCCTGCATGCCGGCCGGGAACAAAATCCATGGAGCCTGCCGTAGCTCCCTGATGGACAAAAAATAACAGGTTGGAATACGGCACATATTCTCCGAACGGAACCAGGTGCTGCTTGGCATATGCTCCCTTGAGTTCAGCGTTCTCATCAAGAAGATAGGCCCTGTTAAGAAGACGCGGCTTTCCATCAACCATGGTCACGCCGATGCTGCCGAAAAGCAGGGGTTTTCCGGTATTTTTAACGATCCGGTCCACTTCCGGGCTCAGTTCATCCTCAAGGCCATAGTAAAAGGGCATCGCGGATTCGGGCCACACCATAATATCCGGGACCGGCTCCTTATTGGCGCATTCCTCAGTGAGAACGGCATACCTCTTTACCGTCTCGGCCGCAAACGCAGGGTCCCATTTCCGGCTCTGCGAGATGTTTCCCTGAATAACCCCCACATTTAGAGAAGTGCTTCTGGCTTGTATGGCCTCGATCTGCCCTGTACGCCAAAACCCGTATATCAGAGCGGCAACGATGAATACGGCCAAAAATACAATTCCCGCTCTACGGGAGTAATTCCGGATAAAGCCGTAGATCACCGTGTTGCCAAACACCACAAGCCAACTCACCCCATACACGCCCGTAATATCGGCAAACTGGATCAGCATTTTGAGCGGTGTCTGCGTATAGCCCATGTTGGCCCACGGAAACCCTGAAATCGCGAATGCGCGAGCCCATTCGAGGGCAACCCAAATGAACGGCAGCCCGAAAACATACAGCAGGGGCGCATTCCTCCACCGTTGCGCCATGAGAGCGAACACGGCTGGATATACGCACATCGTGCAGCCCAGAACCAGGAAAATCACGAAAGAGAGCATGGTAGAAAAGCCGCCATAGTAATACACGGCGTGATGGATCCAATAAAGGCAGGTCCAGGAATGCGCCAGCCCGCAAATAATGCCGAGCCCGATCGCCTGTTTCCAGGTTTTCCCCTCGACCGAATACAGCAGCGGCAACAGGGCCACCCAGGACAAATAGAAGATTGCCGGTTTGGGAAAGCCTGCCGTGAGCAGTAATCCGCTCAGGATCGAGAGTAACAACGCTTTCATAAATTCCAGACCTGTTTGCTTGGATTAGAAGGCAATTGGGGATTTCGGAGAAAGATCAATGATGACTGATATAATTCAGATCCTCCGCTTTGCAGAGCTACTTGCCCTGGCCTTCCACGGAAGGCCCTTCCGGGTCCTGGCTGCTCATTTTGCGGATACGCGCCCGGTCGATCTTCCTGCTTGTTGCGGCCTCGATAACGATCTCGAGGTCATTATAAACAATTTTTTCGTTTACCTCCGGCACTTTTCCGATCAAGCTTATAATGAAACCGCCGACGGATTCGAAATCGCCCTCCGGCAACTCAACCTTTAGAAAATCTTCGAGTTTTTCGACATCAAGACGCGCATTTACACTGATCGAGCCGTCTTCATGTTCGATTATGAGTTTTTGTTCGGCATCGTATTCATCCATGATCTCGCCGATGATTTCCTCAATAATATCCTCCAGGGTGAGAATGCCCGCAGTCCCTCCATATTCGTCAATAACGATGGCGATATGAGACTTATTATCCCTCAAATCCTCGAGGACTTCGCTGATCTTCTTGGTCTCCGGGATAAAATAGGGGGAACGCATCATCTCGCGAATCGTGATTTCGTCCTTACCCCAGAACGGGAGGAGGTCCTTTGCGTGCACGGTCCCGATAATGTTGTCGATATTGTCCTGGTAGATCGGCACCCTTGAGTGTCCGCTCTCTATGATGGTTTTGATGATATCGGTAAGTTTGGTGCCGGCTTCGGCAAAAACCGTATCGGTACGGGGCACCATGATTTCCCGGGCTATCGTGTCGCGAAAGGAAAAGATCCCCTGGATCATCTCCCCTTCGTCCTCTGATATGAGCCCCCGCTGTTCCCCTTCGTCAATTATTTGCTGTATTTCTTTTTCGACGTCGTCGGCGTCCCGGACACCAGCAAGCCGTCGGAAGCACATTCGGAGCCAATTCTGAATTCCTTTGGCTGACTGCTCTTCCAATTTCAAATCACTCTCTTTCCCGTAAACAGCCGGATTTTAGGGTAAATTTAAATCACGCACTGCTCTCATCCTACACGTAGCGCGATAATTTAACAAGTCACCCATACCTTGTCCATGAAAAATTCGAACGCGAAACGCCCCTCTCTTGATAACAGACTGCATTTGTGCTTGTATTGCAAATTTAATATTTTATGGGCCGGTTGCGCTAAATGCATCGTGTGGGTGTCCATGTCTTCCCCGGCGCTCAATACAACTGCGGTTTTCGCTTCGGCGCAGCACAATACGGAGTATGTTCAGTGATCGAGACAACACGCAGGCTGCCGGCAGAGTGGGAAGAGCAGGACGGCGTTCTGATGGCCTGGCCCCATGAAGACACCGACTGGGCGCCGGACCTTCATTCGGTGCAACAGGTCACGATAGCAATTGCCAAAGAAATCGTTCGATACGAGCCGGTGCTGCTGGTCGCCCCCGATATCGATGACGCCGGACGATCCATGACCGATGCCGGGCTGGCGCCAGAGCGGATAAGGCTGTTCAAGGTTCCGACCAACGATACATGGGCAAGGGATTTCGGTCCCCTGATCGTCTTCGAGGACAAAACTCCTTTGGTCCTGGACTTCCGTTTCAATGGATGGGGACTCAAGTTCCGCTCCGACCTCGACAACCAAATTACCAGAAGGCTTGCCGCCTCCGGCGCCTTCGGCGCATCTCAGATCGAGACAATGGGCCTCATTCTTGAAGGCGGAAGCATCGAAAGCGACGGCAAAGGCACGATCCTCACCACCTCCAATTGTCTGCTCAGCCCCAACCGCAATCCGCAACTTTCCCGCGGCGACATCGAGGCATTTTTGTGTCGAGTGTTGGGGGCCAGGCGCATACTGTGGATCGAGAACGGTCATCTGGCGGGTGACGATACCGATTCCCATGTGGACACCCTGGCCAGGTTCTGCCCTGATGATACAATAATCTACACCGAGTGTGACGACACTTCTGACGAGCATTACGAAGCCATGACGGCAATGGCCGACGAACTGAAATCCTTTAGAACACTGGACGGACGGCCTTACCGCCTTTTGGGGCTTCCCTGGCCCGAAGCCGTCTATGATGAAGACGGCCGGAGGCTTCCGGCAACTTATGCCAATTTTCTCATTATCAATGGCGCCGTCCTGGCGCCATTGTATGGGGGCCGCAATGACAGTGCCGCTGTCGAGGTAATTTCGCGCGCTTTCCCGAAACGCGAGGTCATAGGGGTGCATTGCCGTCCCCTTCTGCCCGGCCACGGGTCGCTTCATTGCATCACCATGCAGATACCCAAAGGAGTCCTGGCATGAAAGAACTCATTGTTGGACTCGTACAGCAAAACTGCACGGCGAACAGGAATGAAAACATCGGGAAGAGCATAGACGGCATCCGGGAAGCCGCATCCAGGAACGCACAACTGGTCGTGCTGCAGGAACTGCACCTCGGTCCTTATTTCTGCCAGACCGAGGACCCGGCCCGTTTCGATCTGGCCGAACCGATTCCGGGACCGGCCACCAAGGCGTTCGGTTCTCTGGCTTCGGAATTGAACCTGGTGATCGTGGCTTCAATTTTCGAGCGCCGCGCCGTGGGGTTGTATCACAATACGGCAGTAGTTCTCGAAAAAGACGGTTCACTCGCAGGAATATACCGAAAAATGCACATCCCTGACGATCCGGGATATTACGAAAAATACTACTTCACCCAGGGTGACCTGGGATTCAACCCCATTTCTTCATCGATAGGCAAGCTGGGAATACTGGTCTGTTGGGACCAGTGGTACCCGGAGGCCGCCAGGCTCATGGCCCTTTGCGGCGCCGAGATACTTGTCTACCCTACGGCTATAGGCTGGGAACCCACGGCATCCGACACAGAACGAGGGCTGATGCTCGATGCCTGGGTCACAATCCAGCGCTCTCATGCCATAGCCAATGCCCTGCCTCTCGTATGCGCAAACCGGGTCGGCTTCGAACCGGCAGGAAATACGCAGGATACGGGCCTGATTTTCTGGGGCAACAGTTTCATCACCGGTCCCCAGGGCGAATTCCTCTCAAAGGCCGGCCACGACAGGGAAGAAGTGCTTACGGCGCGAGTCGATCTTTCTAAGACCGAGGTGGTCCGCCGCAACTGGCCTTTTTTTAGAGATCGGCGAATCGATGCGTACGGCGGCCTGCTGAAGCGATTCCGGGATTAGAGGCGGTTCATAAGAGCAGAAATGCGGTTTCGGGTATTATTGATAAAAATAAGGTCCAGGCGGGTTAAAGACCTGGACCTTATTGCCATATCGCAAACGAGTATACTGCTTACCGTAAACGCTGCTTAAGCATGCGGTCCATCCGGACCACCTGGGCGGATTCCCGCACCGTATTCGGAAATTCCTGCCCCCTGTCCAGAATCTTGATCTCGTATTTTTGGACCTTGAAATAAGTCTTTATCATCTCCAAGGCTAAGTCCGTGTCAAAAGGCTTGCATGAAAACATATCAATACTCATGTACTGTTTATCCGGAAAAGTATGAATGCTGATGTGGCTTTCAGCAATCAACACAAAGCCGGATACTCCCCAATCTTCCGGAACGGCTCCCGAATACCGGAAAACATAGGGAGGCATGATTTTGGTCATATCCATTTGAGCAGGAGAATTATCGAGGAAATTGTAGATCAGATTGATGTCTTGCAGCGCCGCACGGTCACAGCCGTAGCCATCCAAGATCAAATGGACCCCAAAACCGAATTCAGGCTTGCCCATGGCACTCACCTCCCGTCATGAGAACTTACCGTCCCCTGTGCAAATATGTGATTCTATTTGCCGCCCAAAAACCGGAGATGATGCCGTGAGCTTTTCCGGAAACGTTACAAGGGTGTTAACATTTCCGGCCATCTGACGAAGGACTCACTGCCAGAATTTAGGGCGGACTCAATGCCACAACATAAAGTGGTCTCACAAATTGGTTCACGTAAGAGCGCCACTGCAACCGATTCTTACCGCAATCTCAAAGATTCCGGGTGGCGCAGACTAAGTCCAACAATTCTCACCGCTTAACAGCAACTCCCCTTCTTGCTGCACGGTCAGCCCTATATAAAGTACCCTCTATAGGGTGTCAAGACTAATTTTCAGCACGAAATTTAAAACGAGGGATGAAATCCTGAATATGGACCCACTGCCCATTCGGGCTTTATTTTCCCGGGAGGGTGGCGGCACCTCGGCTGCTACACCGAGGATTGATCGACGTAAACCTGGTTCTTTTGATCCCTTTTGGCAGTATAGAGGGCATCGTCGGCGCGTTGTATCATGTTCTGAATGTCCCGATCCATTGTACCGGACTCTTCGATAAACCTGGCGATCCCTATCGAGAGGCTTGTGGGTTCCAGTTTCAACAGATTAAACTTACTGCAGATTCTGTTCGCCACGCTCAGCGCCTGATCTGCCGGCAGATGCGGCAGAAGAATTACAAACTCATCTCCGCCGTATCGAAAGACACTGTCAATGTTTTCACGTATCGAATTGGTCAGAAGATTCGCTACCTGCACAAGCAGCCGGTCGCCTGCCTGATGTCCATAGAGATCGTTGTATTTTTTGAAATTATCCACATCGATAAAAAACATGTAGAGAGTGTGCCGGTAGCGAATTGTGCGAATCGCTTCCTTGTGCGCATTTTCCTCAAAAGAACGCCGGTTTTGCAGACCCGTCAGCGA
>Ga0326728_10000964_pt1 | contig 105854 bp, 95 predicted proteins | sample MB3enrmetagenome_FD_207602 | JGI IMG/M metagenome (GOLD analysis project Ga0326728, IMG submission 207602) | Lab enriched peat soil microbial communities from McLean, Ithaca, NY, United States - MB31MN | ecosystem: Environmental > Terrestrial > Soil > Wetlands > Peat | place: USA: New York... | reverse complement strand
GCGGCTGCGAGCGGTCTTTGCGCTCGCTGCAGAACAGGCCGTAGATCCAGCCGTCCTGGTGCGCGGTGAGCCGCATGTCGTAGACGTTGGTGTCGGGATCGTCCGTTTGCGGAAGAACGAGCGGACGTTCCCAGAAGCGGAAGCGGTCGACCCCGGTCGGGCTTTCCGCGACCGCGAAGAAGGACTTGCGGTCGACGCCCTCGACGCGCACGACGAGCAGGTATTTCCCCTCAAGGCGGATGGCGCCGGCGTTGAAGGTGGCGTTGACGCCGAGCCGTTCCATCAAGAAAGGATTGGTCGCGGGGTCGAAATCGTAACGCCAGAACAGCGGCGTATGTTCCGCCGTCACCACCGGGTTCGCCCAGCGCCGATAAACTCCGTTTGACCACGGCAGAGGCAGGTTCGGGCGTTCGATAAGAGCGTTATGGCCGGTCTGCAAGGCGGCAAACCGGGCGTGGAAATCGGACGACTTAGGCATCCCTGAACGCTCCTTCGTACTCTCGTCTTACGATGACACGCAACACATGGTGGGATATGCGGCGCCCGACAAAGCGTAATCGCCCAAACATCATTGGCGATAGCCCCGCTTACGAACAGCTTTCTTTTCCAACGGCGCGGGCTGCGCGGCTTCCGTTACGGTCATCTCGAAGGGCACGGCCGGCAGTCCCGCGGAGTTATAGACGTTGCAGATCGGGCTGTCGGCCCAGCAGAACCGCACGCTCGTCACGTCGGGCATGGTCGAGGCATCAAGATCGATCTCGTCGCGGCCTGTCGTTGCGTTGGCGTAGCGGCACCCATTTGCGCCATCGCAAATCTGGAAGCCGAGCGGGTTTGCCGCCTCGTAGATGGCAAAGCCTTGGGCCAGGCTGGTGAAACGCACGGCGACCGTGTTTGCCGTATGCACGGCCGATACCGCGACGGGACCGCTGTCCACGACATCGTGATGGTAGATCATGCGGTCGGCGAGCAGCGCCAGGCGTCGGCCGACTTCCTGCTTGTCCACCGGATGAAGGTTGGCGCGGTCGCCCAGATCGATCGTCACCGCAAGAGCCGTGTTCGGCGTGGCGAGAGTCACTTGGCGCTGCGCCTCACGCAATTGCGCCCAGCTCGAGGGCCGCGGCGCCGTATCGGGCGGTCCGTAGCCCGGAAGCTGGACGATGAAGAACGGTACGTCCGCGCCGAACTGGCCGCGCCAATCGGCGACCAGACCGGAGAGCAAACGTCCGTAGCCGGCCGCCTCGCCCGTGTTCGATTCGCCTTGATACCAGAGGATTCCGCTGAGCGGCGTGCGCCCCAGCGGCGCAATCATGCCGTTGTAGAGCATGGTGAGTCCCAGTTCGTTTAACCAAGGCGTATGAGGGATGACGCCGGTTTGGTCGACGGGCGCCGAAACGCGATAGCGCCAGGGCGTATCGAGCTTGATCGCGGTTCCGTTGGCGAAAGCGAGCGAGCGCGGCCCCGACATGCCGTCCCCGCCAAAGGCCGCGACCGCGATGACGTTCTCGCCTTCGTGCAGGATCCCCTCTGGTACGGAATAGGTGCGCTGGTTGTTCCAGCCTTCCGAACCGCCGACCTCGACCCCGTTCACGAAGGTCTTGTCCGCCTGGTCGATCGGCCCGAGCGACAGCTCGGCCGGCCCATAAGTCTGCGCCTTGTTGAGCGTAACCGCCTTGCGAAACCAGATGATGCCGTCGAACCCTTTTAACGCCGGCGCGCCCCAATCTTTCCATGAGCCCGTCGGAACGGCGCTGCTCCACGCCGAATCGTCATAAGCGGGATCGGACCAGGCGGGTTGCGCGGTCATCGCCGGATCATGCGCGCGCCACCACGCGTCGGTCAGCCCGCGCCATTTGCTTTCGGCGGCCTGCGGCGACGTCGTGTACAGCGACAACAGATCGAGCTGCTGGTCAAAGCCGCCGATCGTGTGCAAAGCGCCACGGCTCATCCAAGGCTGAATGGGCGAACCGCCCCACACCGAATCGATGAGGCCGATCGCGACGCCGGCCTTGGGCTGCAGATCGTGCCCGAAGCTGTAGCAAACCGCCGAGAAGTCCTTGACGGTTTCGGGATCGGCGACGCTCCAGCGGTCGTCGGCCGCCAGCTCCGTGCGCGGTGTCGCGCTGGCGTCGCGATGCACCGTCAGCAAGCGGATCATGGGATTGTCCGCGGCGGCGGCATCGGCCGCGCCGTGCATCGCCATGACGAGCGGCCATTCCATGTTCGACTGGCCCGAGCACAGATAGACGTCGCCGATCATCACGTCGTTGATCGTCTGCACACGGACGCTACCGGCGGTCACCGTCATCTGGTAAGGGCCGCCGGCCTCAAGCGGTTCGAGCGTGAGATGCCAGTTGCCGTCGCCGTCCGCGGTCGCGCTCGCTTGTTCACCCGCGAGCGTTACCGACACGTCTTCGCCCGCTCTCGCCTTACCCCATATCGGAACCGGCTTACCGCGTTGCAAGACGGCGTGATCCTGGATGGTGGAATTCACCAGCGGCGGCGGCTTTCCGATCGAGATCCAACTGGGAAAGATCGGTTCTTCGCTGGTCTTGGCCGCCGTTGCCGCGGTTTGCTGCGGCGTTGTTTGCCGCGCTTGCTGCTGCGCTGGCGGCTTGGGCCTGCCGATGCTGATGGGAATATCGGACAAGCTCGCGCAACCGCCGAGCGCGAACGCGATCGCCAACGTGATCCACTTAGCCATGTTCGTCCCGGCCCTTCTATTGCGTTGTGATCCTTGCTCTCGCCAACTGCGCCTCGCCGTTCTTGAATACGACTTTTATCCACTTCAGCGGCTCAGCGGCATCGGCGTGATAGAGCTTGGGAATCCAGTAACGGTAGTTGGTCTCGCTGCTTGCGAAAGCGGACGGCGCGATTTTCAGATCTTGCCAAGTTTGGCCGTCGACCGATCCGAGGATCTGCAGAACCGCCGCTTGCGTCTGCTCGAAATCGTAGAGATCGAAGCTCTTGAAGCGGCCCTCGACGCCGTATACCAGTTCGGCGCCGGTCTCGCCCTTGAGACGGCTCATGATTTCCTTGAAGCTGCGGTTGTCGCCGGTGACCGGCGTGATGCCCTTGCTGGTCAGCGTTCGACCGAGGTTCTGCATGGTGTCGAGCATCACCTTGTAGGTCACGTGCACGGGGCCCACGATCTTGGAGGGCGACGAAGTTCCGGCGCTGTTGATGGCCTCGACGCGGTAATAGTAGGTGCCGCCGATCCGCGCGCCCTCGTCGTCGAACAGCGGGAAATAGGGAACTTCCGCGTCGGAGACGTTATAGCCAACGCGTTCCCAAGGACCGTCGGGGTCCGTCGCGCGCTCGACGTTGTAGGCCGTGGCGCCGGCCGATCCGCGCCAGGAGATCGCGCTCACATCGTCGATGGGCAACAGTTCCGGCGCCGCCGGGGCCGCAAGCGCGGGCGGCGTCATTCCCTGAATGGCGAAGGCCGCATTGCGGACCATCGCCATCATGTGCGCTTCGTCATAAGCCTCGCCGGACGCAAAACCCGGCCAATGAAAGGCCTCGTAGAGATTGTCGCCGAACGGCTCGGAATGCCAATAGAAGCCGCCGTCCTGATCGTGAAACCGCAAACTCCATACCAGCGCGCCGGCGATGTCGTTCTTGTCGGCAATCACCTCGTCGATGATCGCCTTGTTCGCCGCGGTGGGAGCGAAGCCGAACTCGCCGACGATGTAGACCTTGCGCCGCTTGATGACGGCGAGGTTTTGCCGGATGTGTCCCGGAATGACGAGCGGATCCTTCTCGTAATGATGCGTCGTGACGATGTCGATCGCGGGCTCGCGCAAGGCGCCGGGCTGAACCGACGGGACGTTGTTGCTGACGTCCCCCCGACTGCCGTCCATCACCAGATGGTGCCTGTCGAGCGACTTGATGAACCGCGCGATCCGCACGGTCCAGGCCAAGGGCGCGGACAGCTCGTTGCCCGTTTCCCAGCACAGAATCTCCTTGTCGTTCTTGTATTTTACGCCGGTGACGGTGTTGGTGCGCTCGAGCAGGTGACGGACCGTCGCCTCGAAATCGGCGATCAATTGCGGATCGGTCCAGAAATCGTCCTGCTTCTTGCCGCGAAACGCGGCGTATTGCGGGCGCCCGCCCATCCACGGCCAATTGTTAACCAACGGAAAGATGATGCGTACGCCGTATTCGTTCGCCAGCGCCATCATCAGATCGAGACGGCGGAACGCTTCTTCGTTGAATTTACCCGGCGCCAAGACATACGTCGGGGCATCTGACGGGAAGGCATCGTTCTTCACCGGAATCGTGTAGATGCGGATCACTTGGCCGCCCATCTGCTGCACGGTGGCGAACAGATCGCGCATCTCGTACTCCGACGGCAGACGGTACGGATTGGTCTGTGTGAAGCGCATATCGTCTTCGGTGTAATTCAGATTGGGGACGTTGAAGGAAACGAAGCGCAGAGGCTTGTCGCCATCCATCAGCATGCCGTCGCGGGCGGTGACGAAGTGATTGAACGCCGAGGCCGGACTTGCGCTCACGCAGAACAGCAGAAGCGCGGCCCACGATTGTAGCCGAAACGCCCGTAAGCCATTGCGTCTATTTGACATTTTTACCTCATCGCGTGATCTAAACAAGGCGTTTGAGCCCGGTCGCGTGGCGTTTGATGATGTCGAGCGTCGAGAGGTCGCCGTCGAACACCGAGTTGCGGCCCTGCGGCTCCTGCGGCGGATCGCCGGTATAGTCGGTGTCGCCGGGAGCCATCATGAAATCCGGATGTTGGGCGCGGCCTTCGCCGCCCCAGGCCCAGAAATTCGTGCCGGCAAACGGGCCGCGCGCCCGTGCGCTGCCCTCGACGGCATCGAACACCAGCTTGTAGAAGCGATCCCGGTACGTCGTCGGCGATGTCAGCGCATATTGGCCGCCGTCGCGCGGGAAGCCGAACTCTTCGGCGACCGCCGGCTTGTTGGCTTGGCTGGCGATCCTGAGATGGGTCGCGATGTAGTCTTTGGTGTTCGCGGCGCAGGAATCGTAAGTGGCGGCCAGATCGGCGGGCTTTATCCAACTCCAGTTGAGCGGCCAGATGTGGAACGTCATATAGTCGACGCCGGCGATGGCGTTCAGCCTCACGGTGCAGTCCATTTGATCGAGGCACCCTCTGAGCCCTTCGTTTCCCGTCGAGACGAGATGGTTGGGATCGAGGACGCGAATGAAATTCGCGGTCTCGGCGACCCAGGCATAGAATCCCTCGAGCGACGCCTTGGCCGGATCGCCGCCGGCGCGCGGTTCGTTGGCCAATTGCCACGACATTACGGCAGGGTCGTCGCGATAGAGCACGCCCGTAACCGTGTTGCGGCGTCCGACGACGGCACTGACATAGGCGCGATAGAGCGCGTTCGCCTTGGCGCTTTCGTAGAACGTGGCGCTGTAATCGGCCCAGGCCGGCCAAGGATGCGCCGGATCGTTCATGTCGAAGTAATGGCCGCCGTTGGTCCAATAGAGATAGGTCACCATGCCGCCGGTCCATTCCCAGAAGTTGTTGAGATAGATCACGGCCTTGAGATGGCGCTTGCCCATCTCGGCCAAGAGGTAGTCGAGACCGGTGAGCAGCTGCTGGTTATAAAAGCTCGTTGCGTCGCGGAACGCCGGCCTGATCGAGTTCTTGAGCGGCGACAGCTCCGAGGCTCCGAGAACGCGCAGGTTGGTGATCCCCAAGCGGGCGAGCGCATCAAGCTCGCGCCGCAGCCGATCGCGGTTTCCCGTCGGCGCGCCAAGATAGGCGCCGTACCACATGTTGGTTCCGACATAGCGATAGGTCTCGCCCTTCAGAAGGAAGCGCTGGCCGTCAACGCCGACGAAATCGCTCGATGCCAGCTTGCGGCGCGGGACGGCGGCCGCAATTGCGGTCGCGCCGGCGCAGGCCGACAGCGCCCCGCTCAAGACCATAGTTCTTCTCGAAAGCACCGCTTATCTCCTTCCCTACGCTACTCGGCCGGTCCGCCCATTTTCTTGGTCAGGGATTCTCCAGCATGGGCTTGCACGTCCCCAAAAAGCTGTCCGTCGCGGGCGTCGACGACTCGGTCATCGCCCAAATCGTTTGGCCCCAGCTGACGACCTGCCACCGACCCATCGGAAAGATGGCCGACGCCGCTGTTTCAATCTTGCTGTTGGAAGGACAAGAGCAAAGACCCTCCAGCCTGCACCTGGAACACAAACTGATCGTGCGGGGATCTACCGCACCGCCGTCATCGTGACGCGGCAGTTCCCCGCGCGCCGGGGTTTGGCGCTCTGTCCACAAGGCACGAACCATCGCCGCGCGTTGGAACCGACACCGCGGGTCCGTTTTGCGCGTTGCAAGCGAAGTAGCATTGAGAGTATAGCCCTCTTCGGTAGAATGACAACGCTGTCATTAGTCCACATTCACCGCGGTTTTGTTGGCCGTGAGAAAACGAGCAAAGCGCCCGACGGCTCGCCAGAGGGCAAAGGTCTGGGTTGCGTCAATTACAGCATCGGAAACACGTCATGACTCCCACCTCCGGCAAAGCATGGGCCGCGCAGTTTCGTAACGAGATCGAAGGAAACATCCTGCGGTTCTGGACGGAGCGCGCTGTCGACCACGGCAATGGCGGTTTCTACGGTCTGATCGACAGCGCCGGCCGCGTCGACGAAAAGGCGCCGAAGGCGGCGGTCATTCATGCGCGCGCGTTGTGGACGTTCTCGACGGCATGCAGGCTGCTCGGAGAGCGCTACCGCACCACCGCCGAGCACGCCTTCGCGTATCTCTCCGGCAAATTCTGGGATGCGGAAAAGGGCGGGCTGTTCTGGATGCTGGATTACCGGGGCCGTCCGCTCGCCCCGCGAAAACAGATCTATGCCCAAGCTTTCGGGATCTACGCCTTCGCGGAGTACCATCGCGCGACCGGCGATGCGCTGAGCCTGGACATCGCCAAGAAATTGTTCCGCCTTGTCGAGGAGCATAGCTACGATCCGCTCCACGGCGGATATATCGAAGCCCTCGACCGCGATTGGCAACCGCTTCAGGACATGCGTCTCAGCGACAAGGACTTGAACGCGCCCAAGTCCATGAACACGCATCTGCATGTGCTGGAGGCCTATACGAATCTCTTGCGCGTGTGGCGCGATCCGGGACTCGCCGAAAAGCAGGGCAGGCTCTTGAACGTCATGCTCGAACGCATCGTCGATCCCAAGACGGCGCATTTCAAACTCTTCTTCGACCGGCAATGGACCACGCTGTCGGACCGCATTTCTTTCGGCCACGATATCGAAGGCAGCTGGCTTATGGTCGAGGCGGCTGATGTGCTCGGCGACGGCGGCTTGCTTGCCCGCGCGCGCAAGACGGCCGTCGCGATGGCCGAAGCGGTGCGGCGTGAAGGGCTTGATCGCGACGGCAGCGTTTTCTACGAGGCGGATTGCGCTGGCCGGCTTGTCGACCCGAGCAAGCACTGGTGGGTGGAGGCGGAAGGCGTCATCGGCTTCTACAACGCCTACGAAATCTCCGGCGACCCGCATTATCTCAAAGCGGCGCGCAAGGCCTGGAATTACATCGAGGAAAAAGTCGTCGACCGGCTGCACGGCGAATGGCACGCCAAGTTGACGCGCGAGGGCGTGCCGCTGACAGAGGCCGAAGATCCGGATGCCGTTCTCGCCGGCCTTTGGAAATGTCCCTATCACAATGCGCGACTCTGCTACGAGATGATGGAGCGCTTGGAAAACGCTAAAGACAGAAAAGTCGCGCTGTGAAATGCGTCGGGCGCTCATGGATCGCTGTCTGAGCGAGGCCGTGGCCGCTTGTGACCCGACAGAACCAATGTCGCATTCTTTGCCGATCCAATGCGCCGAGGTCGCCAAGCTTTGGCTGTTCGGCAAGGGTTCGTCATCGAGCCGTTGACCGCCTCCGCGCAGCGGGAGCGGACGCCGTGTTTCTGCCGTTTGGAGCCGAAATCGACTTGGTGTTCGATACGCCAAAGGGCCGCCACGCCATCGAAATCAACCGCGCGCTCACGCCGACGACCAGTCAAGGCTTGCACTCCCGACCCGGCTTAAGTATTTGAACCGGCTCGACGGACAGGTGGCTGAGCGGTTGAAAGCACCGCACTCGAAATGCGGCGTACGGGTAACCGTACCGGGGGTTCGAATCCCTCCCTGTCCGCCAGATTCGTAATAAGCGTCTGATTTATAAGCGCCATTTTACGACGCCCGCGAGCGCACCGGCTGATTTTTATCGTCTATATATAAAGACGCATTCGCGAGACTCCGTGAATTTATATCCGGCGTTCGCGCACTGTGTTGCCCGTTCATTTTGAGCAAGGGCGCATGCCTGCGGAATTTCCTTTCGATCCCGGCTGGGACCGTATCGCCGAGCAGCAGGCGCTCGAGAAGAGCTCCCTAGAGCCGCGCGTTGAGACACGGTCTGACGCGGGCTGGCGGCGGGACATCGCGGCGCTCTATGCGATGTCGCCGGGCATCGTGTTCCTGTTCATCGTTGCGCTCGACGCGCTGCTGCGCCGCTGAACGATGACCTTTCTGCGCTTCATCCCGGAGACCACGAACGTCGATTTCGTCAAATGGCGCTATGTGGCGTTTGCCGTCGACGGAATCCTGCTTCTGATCGCGATCCTCGCGATCGCCTATAAGGGTTTCAATCTCGGTATCGATTTCGCTGGCGGGGTGGGGATCGAAGCCAAGGCGGCACACAGCATCGACATCGGCAAGGTCCGCCACACCCTTGGCAGCCGAGGCTACGACGACGTGCACGTCCAGTACGAGTCGGGCGGCTCCTGCGACACGCCGCGCAATTCCTGCGTGCTGGTGCGGGCCAAACCGCAGGCGGGCCAATCGGAGGCCGCGACCGCCAAACGCATCAAGGCGAAACTGGGGTCCTCCTACACTTTTCTCAGTACACAGATCATCGGCCCGAAGGTCTCGGCGGAGCTGTTTCACAACGGCGTCTACGCGACCATCCTGGCGGTCTTGATGATATCCCTTTACGTCGCTTTCCGCTTCGAATGGCAGTACGGCATCGGCGCGCTCATTGCCACGGGCCACGACGTCTTCGTCACCGCCGGCCTTTATGCGGTCTTTCAGCTCGACTTCTCGATCAACTCGGTGGCGGCCTTGCTCCTGCTCGCCGGCTACTCGATCAACGATACCGTCGTGGTGTTCGACCGCATCCGCGAGAACCGACGCAAGTTCAAACGCATGTCGGTCGCCGAGCTGATCAATCTCTCGACCAACCAGATCGCCACGCGCACCACGCTCGTCTCGGTGGCGACCTCGCTCGCCGTCTTGCCGCTGTTGATCTATGGCGGGCCGGCGCTGTTCGACTTCTCGGCCGCCATCCTGTTCGGCATCTTGGTGGGAACGTTCTCCTCGACCTATGTCGCGGCGGCGCTGCTGCTCTATCTGCCGCCGGTCAGCGGCACGGCGGCGACACAAGCCGCCGCTTAGCGCCGCGTTGCGCTTGGCGCCTTTCTGGATTCGTCCGTCCTTAGGCCGCCTTCGCTGCGGTCATCGCGACCACGGGCTTGTCAAGCGGATAGCCGTCCGGGTCCTTGCCGCGCAAGTGGCGCCACCAGACCTGGAAGCTCGGAATGTTCACCGTCACGATGAACAGCTTGCGGTATACATCGGGCTTCGGGGACTGTAGCGGCCTTACGCCGTGCCAGGAATGCTCGGTTCGCTGGAATAACAGACTGCCATTCTTACGCAAATCGAGCGACGCAGCGACCTTTAGATCGTCAAACTTCGGAGCGGAGTGGGCTTGGTAGCGGCCTTCGTCGTCGAGAATGAGGATGTCGCCGCCCCACTCCCGTGGCCAGTCTTCGTCGGTGGCAAAGAAGAAGATATGCGTCGCGAGCTTACGACGGGCGTCACAATGCGGCGAGACAGAGCAGCCCTGCCACGCGTAATACCACTCCATCGTAAGAATGATCTCTTGATTGGGCCTCAGACCAAGCATCCGGCGCAGGAAGGCATCATAGGCCGACCCGTGAATTTCGCTGATGAACTCCTTCCATGGATCGGCGCAGTCCATACCTTCCTGATAGTGCAAGATGCCGCGGTTGTGGGGAGCTTGACCGTAAGAGCGCTTGACCCCGACCATCATTCGAAACTGCTCGATGTCTGGAAGCGTCGCGCGCAGACGCTCCCATCCTTTCGGCGTGAGCGTGTTCTCGAGTCTGACCCATGGATAAGGTCGCGTCGACTGAAAGGCCTCGGCGGAAATCGCCTCGATGGCGGTGCGGTTCAAATACTCCATCGCTCGCCTCATTTAGCTGGGATGAAGTCGCGCTTTGGCTGCGCGTGCAGGTTGATTATCCCACGTTGCACGACGGGTGGAGCGGCGTTGGCCACGGGCCGTCTGCGGCGCGTCGTCGCAATCGGTCTATTCGCCGCCCGCGACCCATTCGATGCGCGCCTTCGCGCCGAGCAGCGGCAACAACTCGTCAAGCGCGGCGCGCATGTCCACCGCAAAACCGTACGGCGGATTGACGACGATAAGGCCAGCCGCCGTCAGCCGCTCCTCGCTCGCGGCGGCGCGCGCAAGATCCAGACGCAGCACCTTCCCGGCGCCGGTCGCCAGCACCTCGCCGCATAGTGCGTCTGCTGCAGCGCGGGATTTGAGCGGAAACCAGAGCAGGGTAATCCCGATCGCGAAGCGACGCAGCGCCGCCGCAAAGGCTTGTCCGACGGCGGCGAATTCGCCGGCGTCTTCATAAGGCGGGTCGATCAGGACGACACCACGCCGTTCGGGTGGGGGCAACAGCTTTGCAAGCCGCGAATAGCCGTCGCCATGTTCCGCCCGGGCATTGGGAAAAGGCCTGAGAACCTCTGCCAACACCGCCGCTTCGCCCGGCTGTTTTTCGATCGCCACCAGCCTGTCCTGCGGCCGCAACAGCCGCGCTGCGAGCAAGGGAGAGCCTGGATAATGTCGATTTTCCCGCACGTTTTCGAGGTAGGCCGCCAGCGAAGGCCGTTCGCTACGCAAGCCGGTAAGCTTCGCCACCCCCGTCGCCGCCTCGCCCGTGCGGCGCGCCTCTTCGCCGTCGAGATCGTAAGCGCCGCGGCCGGCATGCGTGTCGATCACGACGAACGGCGACTCTTTCCGGCGCAGCTGCAGCAGCACCGAAACCAGAGCCAGATGCTTCACGACGTCGGCGAAATTCCCGGCATGGAAGGCGTGACGGTAATTCATTCGGGTCGGCTCTCGGATCGTGGGTATGCGGACGATTCATATGCCGCACCGCACAATAAACGATTTGGTGAGGACCGCTAACAACCTGTTTCCGCAAGGGGTTGGTAAGGCCGAATCAGTTACTATGACCGCAAAAAGGTCGGAGGATGTCGGCCACATGCACCTTCAACTGTTCGATATCATCATCATCGTCCTCTACGCCACGTTCGTGCTCGTCGTTTCGCAATATGCGGGCCGGGCGAAAGGCGACGAGGCGGCGGACCGTCCGGGCTTTTCGGCCTTGCAGAGCCGTTCCCTGCCCTGGTGGGCGATCGGCACCTCGCTGATCGCGGCCAACATTTCCGCCGAGCAGATCATCGGCATGTCGGGCTCGGCCTATGCGCTCGGAATCGCGATTGCCTCCTACGAATGGCTGGCGGCCTTGGTGTTGCTGATCGTCGGCAAATACTTCCTGCCGATCTTCCTCAAGAACCAGATTCACACCATGCCGGAATTCCTGCGGCGCCGTTACGGCCGCAACACGCAAATCGTCATGGCGGTGTTCTGGATCGGGCTTTACATTTTCGTCGGCCTGACCTCGATCCTGTGGCTGGGGGCGACGGCGGTACACGTCGTGACTGGGCTGACGCTGACCGCCAGCCTGATCCTGCTCGGCCTGTTCGCAGGCAATTACGCGCTTACCGTCGGCCTCAAGGCGGTCGCGGTGACCGACGTCGTGCAGGTCTCCATGCTGGTGCTGGGTGGGCTCGTCATCGCCTACATTTCGCTGGAGCGGATCTCCGGCGGCAGCGGCTTCGGCGGTCTGGTGGACGGATTTCATATCCTCTCGACGCGACTACCGGAGCATTTCCATCTCATTCTCGACCCGAGCAATCCCTACTACAAATACATCCCCGGCATCGGCGTGCTGCTCGGCGGCATGTGGATCGTCCATCTGTCCTATTGGGGGTTCAACCAAAACATCATCCAGCGCGCGCTGACCGCCAAGAGCATCCGCGAGGTGCAGAAAGGCGTCGTGCTGGCGGCGTTCCTGAAGCTGCTTATCCCGGTGCTGGTCGTGCTTCCCGGCATTGCCGCGGCGATCTTGGTGCCGCAGCTGGGCCGCTCCGACGAAGCCTATCCCAACGTCATGACGCTGTTGCCGAGCGGCGTACTGGGCTTCGTCTTCGTGGCGTTGGTGGCGGCGATCATCGCCTCGATGGGATCGGCGTTGAGTTCGATCGCCACGATCTTCACCGTCGACATCTTCAAGGTCGCGCGCAAGCAGACCAGCGACCGCCAGCTGGTGATCGTCGGCCGCTTCGCGGCGATCTTCGCCCTGGCGCTGGCCATGCTCACCGCCATGCCGCTGCTCGGCCATTTCGATCAGGCCTTCCAATACATCCAGGAATATAACGGCTTTTTCACGCCGGGGATCACCGTGATCTTCCTGCTCGGCATGTTCTGGCACCGCGCGACGGAAAAGGGCGCGCTGGTCGCGGCCATCGGCGCGCCTTTCATCTCGCTCGGCTACTGGATCTTTCAGCCCCAGGTGCCCTTTCTCAACCGCATGGGCTACGTGTTCCTGATCTGCCTCACGGCGGCCGTGGTCGTATCGCTGCTCGACAGGTCCAAGGCCCAGAAATCATCGATCGAGGTGCGCGGCCTGGATTTCTCCACCAGCATGGGTTTCAACCTGGCCGGTGTGGTGCTGGTGCTGATCCTCATCGCGCTTTACGCCATGTGGTGGTAAGGCGTCGGCCGCGTTCCGGCGGGAATGCTAGCCGTTGCGCGCCACAAGCAGGCTCGCCAGTTCGAAGCTCAGCTCCTTGCGGGCGTAATCGATCGAGACCTGGTTGAACTGGCGCAGGAAATTCATCCCGATCAACAGCGCGGGCGTGTCGCTCAACCCCCAAAGGTCGAAGATCTGCAGGTCGGCGATGACGATATCGCAGCTAGTGAACGACAGCGGGCCGAAGCGGATGCCCTTGACGGAGGCTACGCGCCCTTGGGTCAGCCCGCCGGTGACGCCGCTGAGCGGCACGGTCAATTTGCTGAGGCAGTCAGGATCGCGCGCCAGCATCGCCTCGAGCAGTTTGGAATTCCCCGCCGAAACCTCTGCGCCGGTGTCCAGGAACGTCGTCGTCACGGCCCCGTCGACGCGGCTATTGACGGCGCGCAGATGTCCGTAGCGTCCGACGGCGGAAACCCGCGCCTCGTTCGGCCGAGTGTAAACATCCCAAAATCTCGAGACCGGCCTCGACACCGTCAACTCGTGATTCTTGAAATCCAGCATCACGCGATAACCGTCGATGACGTCCAGGCCGAGATAGCCGCTGGCCCACAGCAGGACGCGCGGCAAGACTGGCACGACGAGATCGTTACGCTCGATCGGTCCGACGGAAATGCTATCCAGTTTTACCGTCTGAGCCGGTATCGTGCGGACGACGCCCTCCACATTCACCCGTTTGCCCAGGGGCATGCCAAGCGCCGTGGCGACATCATCGGAGATGACGGTGCGGTCCGCGCCGGTATCGACCACGAAGTCGAACGGCCCTTTTCCGTTGACCATCACCGGGACCGTAAGATGGCGCTCAGTGTCGTTGGCGGTCGCGACTTTGTTCTTGTCGTTGTCACCGTTGGCGGGGTTAGCAGCGTCCTGCGCCCATAGCGGCCGTGCTGCAAAGAGCGCTGACGCTGCGCTGCAACCCATCAGTCGCCTGCGCGAAAGCCATGCCGCCGGCTGCAAGGCTGGCTCCTTCCGTAGCGCTCCTCGCGCCCGTCTTACGCGGGCTGCGCGTTCGCAATGAGTGTGTGGCTCAACTTGTGTCGAAAGTATGTCGGAGCGCGTTAGCGTTCGATTCGATAGGCCCGATAAGAATGCGGTTCCATCTTGAGCGCGAAAACCGTGCGCGGCGGTTCTTGATAGAGGCCCCGATTGCGCCGCGGATCGCCGGCGACGGGCTTTTTCTCGACCACCGCGGGGACCAATCTGCCGGTCTCGAGATCGCGCAACTTCATGTCCGCACCCGCAATCGAGACGTCCATGGAGGATTGCTCTGCGCGGTAGGATTCGACGACGAAGGTATTGTTGTCATAGGCGAAAAGGCTGACCTGCGTCGGCGCGTCGAGGCGCACCGGAAAATCGCGCTGCAGATAGGTCTTGATCTGGGTCAGCACGCCTCGCGGCAGATTGTAGAGGTCCGCCATGTTGTCGGGGATGGTGAGTTCGTAGATCACGCCCTTGGAATAATGGTTCATCAACAGGATCGGAAAGCCTTTGGCGCCCGCCACGCCGCGCACGATTCCCCAAGAATCGTTGGTGTAGAAATGGATCTCCGGAAACAGCACGGCTTGGGTCTTGGGGTCGTTGAGGCTGGTGCCGCTGCCCGCGCCGAAACCGTTCAAATAGTCGTGAATGGCAACGACGCGGCCGGTGTCTTCCCATTCGGCCGCGTCCTTGAAACCCTTGTCCTGCATCGCGCGCAGGAAACCCGAGGTGACGACGACGCTACCGCCGGCTGCCAGATGCGCCTCGATCTTCTTGACGATGTCGGGATCGTATTGGGCTTGCTCGGTGAGCAGCATCAGGCCGTTTCCGGTGGGAAACTGCGGCGTCATCTCGATGGGGATGCCGACGTTGCCGAGATAATCCTGAAGATAGTCCTCGCCGGTCGACTGATAAGGCTTGTAGCTGGCGATGCCGATGGGCTTGCCGAGTTCGCCCAGAACCTTGTCGACCTGCGCGAGCGCATAACCGGCGACGCTGCCCCAGCCAGGACCGGGATCGGCTTTGCCCGCCGGGCGATAGGATTTGACCATCGCGTTCCAATTGAAGCTGGTCGGAAGTTTCGCCCACGCGGCGCGATTGCCCGGTAGGACGGCGTGCGGCGCGACCAGGTCTTCCCAATTGAACAGCATGATCTGCGGCGCCTTGGCGAACAGCGTGTCCCACAATTGCTCGGGATAGCGATCGACGTAGGTCGTGCCGTAGGTGTCCACCCAGCCGCCGCCGTTTCCGCCGGGACGTATGTTGTCGAAATAGCGGATGATCTCGTAGCTCTCATATTGCTGGAGCAGCTGGTCGGTGACGAAAGGATCGCGTGTTTCGGTGCCGGTGTAGACGCCGTCGAACATCTGCGATTCCTTTTCCAGGTCGTAGCCGAGACCTTGGAAATGCTCGTACCAATTGGGATATTTGATGATCATCTTGACGTTCGGATTGACCGCGCGCGCTGGCCCGAGCACGAGATCTTGGGCGACTTCGCGCATCTTGTCCAAGCGGTATTCGGTCCAGCTCTTGGTGCCTTTGGCGGCGATGTCGGCGTCGGATTTGCTGTTGTAGAAGAAGAAATCGTCGAGGATCACTTCGTTGAAATGCCTGGCGGCGAGCTCGGCCGCCTTCTGGCATTCGGCGCGGTCGGCGGGATCCTCGTAATCGAAGGTGCCGAACTGGCCGTCTTGGCCGCCGGCCGCCAGCGTCACGCCGCCCGAGACGATGACGCCCATGGCTTCGAATTCCTTCTTGACGGTTTCGATCTCCGCGTCTGTGGCGAAGACGCGGTTGCGGTAGACTTCGACATAGACCTTGTCGAACTTGAGCTGGCGGACGGCGCGGCTGTACTGCGTTTCGAACACTTTGGGATCGGCGAGCTGTTTGGTTGACGTCACCGTCACGAAGATCGCGGTTCGGAAATTCTTGTACTGGCCGGCTGCGGCGGGCGCAGCCAACAACAAAGCCAGCATCGCAAGACCGAACACGCGCTTCATGGCCTTTTCCTTTCCCAGCTAGCGCCTATGGGCAATGCGGCGCCCCGATGCCGGGCGCCAGCTTCACCGCACCGAGCCTGAGCGCGAACTTGCCCGCGCTCGACAGTTCCAGCGGCGCGGTGACCGCCGACATGTTGACGCCGGCCGCGCGTAGACAAGATAGACGCACCGCGATCTTCGTCCAGCCCTTCTTGTAAGCGGCTCTGAGTGCTTTGGTGATGTCGACCCTGCCTTGGCATTGCTCGCCGCAAGCCATGCCGAGGATCACCGCCGTGGCCGGCGGCTCATCGACGCGCAGCGCCAGCTCCAGCGCCATGTCTTCGTTGGTCTGCCGCGAAAGGTCGATGGGGGGGCCAGAGACAACAAGGCTCGCTTCGCCCTTGCCCGTCCACATCACCGCCAAGGCGGGCGGCTGGCCCTGTTGGACGACATGGGCGAGGCGCAAGGCGCCGCCGGGCGCGGTCGCCGGCGCGGGTTCGAGCTTCATCGCACCGCCGGCACCCGCCAGGCTGAATGACCAGGTCGAGGTCGCATCGCCCGCGTCGATGATGGTGTCGCGGCCCGTCGCGGCCGTCTTCGCGAGCTTGGCCTCCGGCATTTGCCCGATGTTTTGCGGAGCGGCGTAAGTGAGGCCGTAGCCAAAGGGGAACAGCGGATAATAAGGCTCGCTGCCGGCGTTCAGCGGCGTCTGGTCGGGCGCACGCGGCCAGGAGAACGACAGCTTACCGCGGAAATCGTAGGCCGTACCGCTGCCGGGCTTGGCGAACAGCACGTCGGCGACGCCCTCGCCTTCCGAGCCGGGCAGCCAGGCCGCCACAAAGGCGTTGGCGGCGTTGATCTCCGGCGTGACGTAAAGCGGCCGTCCGGAGAGGAATACGGCGACCACCGGAATGCCCGCGGCGCGCAGGCTTTGGATCAGCTTGAGGTCGTGACGGTCCCCCGGCGCGAAATCGACGTCCGGCCGGTCGCCAAGGAGTTCCGCATACGGATTTTCGCCGAAGACCACGATGGCGACGTCGGGTTTCTCCTGGAAACTGCCGTCGCCGCTGAGCACGGCTTTGCCGCCGGCGGCCTCGACAGCGGCCTTGATGCCTTCGAAGATGGTTTCGCCGTGCGGGAAATCGGCGCGCGTGTTGCCGTTGCCCTGCCAGGAGATCGTCCAGCCGCCGCATTGCTTGGGCAGATTGTCGGCGCCGTCGCCCGCCACCAGTACGTTCTGACGCGGCGACAAGGGCAGAATACGGTTTTCATTCTTCAGCAGCACCAGCGACTCGCGCACCGCCTGGCGCGCCACCGCGCGATGCCCGGGCGAGCCGAGCAGGTCCCATTGGCCGGCGTAAGGCCTCTGCGACGGCTTACCTTCGCTCATCACGCCGGCGCGCAGCTTGACGCGCAGGATGCGCGCTACCGCTTCGTCGAGCCGCGCCATCGGAACAACGCCGGACTTCACCTCTGACACCAGCGAGGCATAAAGGCCCTTCCAACCGTCCGGCGCCATGTACATGTCGAGCCCGGCCTTGAGCGCGTCGGGGCAGTCTTGCAGGCTGCAGCCGGAAATCTGCGCGTAGCCGTTCCAATCGCCGACCACGAAACCGTCGAAGCCGAAGCGGCCGACCAAGACGTCGCTGAGCAGCGCCTGGTTGTCGTGCATCTTCTCGCCGCGCCAACTCGAAAAGGACGCCATGACGCTCTGCACGCCCGCCTTGATCGCTGCTTGATAAGGCGGCGAGAAGATGTCGCGCAGCGCCGGCTCGCCGTAGAGATTGTCGCCCTCGTCGTGGCCCTGATCGGTGCCGCCGTCGCCGATGAAATGCTTGGCCGTGGCGATGATGTGCGCACCTTTGAGGAAATCGGGCGCGCCCGGCGTGCCCTGGATGCCTTCGACGATCGCGCCGGCGTATTGGCTGACGAGTTCAGGATCTTCGGAATAGCTTTCGTAGGTACGGCCCCAGCGGGCGTCGCGCGCCACTGCGATGGTGGGCGCGAAGGTCCAGTCGCCGCCGACCACGCGCGTCTCGATCGCGGTGATCTCGCCGATCTGGCGCATCAGCGCGGGATCGCGCATGGCGCCGAGCCCGATATTGTGCGGGAATATCGTGGCGCCGATGATGTGGGAATTGCCGTGCACGGCGTCCGATCCCCAGATCATCGGAATGACGGGACGGCCGGGCGCTACCTCGACCGAGGCTTCGTAGTACGCGTCGGCGTTCTTCAGCCATTCGGGCGCGGGGGCGCGGAGGTTGCCGTAAGGTCCGGTATCGCCGCCGTTGAGCACCGAGCCCAGATGATATTGGCGCGCGTCGTCGGGCGTAGCGGTCAAGAATTCGCCCTGGAGGATCTGGCCGACTTTTTCCTCGACAGTCATCTCGGAAAGCAGCTGCGCCACCTCGGCCTCGATAGCCGGATCAGGTGGCACGGCCGCATCGAGCTTGGGCCAAAGCTCGGGATGGATGTCGGCCGAGGTCGCGAAGTCGATCGCAGGTTGGCCCGGCGCAGGTGCCGGCGCAGACGGCGGCGCGTGGCGGAAGATCGACACGATGTCATCGGGCATCGAAACGATCTCATCGGGAATGGCCGAGCAGGCGCCGAGCATCAGTGCGCCGACCAGCGCCAGTGCCGCGTTGCGGATTTTTCGCGCCGCCTGCATGTTGTCCGTCAGAGTCCGCTTTCGTCTCTCAAATGCTGACACGAAGACGCATTTCGATGGCAAACCGCTCGCCCGGCCCCAGCGTGCGTGCGCCAGTCACGCTTGCAGGCTCCAGCCGGTTGAACGCATTGGGCATCACGGTGACCGGCTCGGCGCAGAAGAAGTTCTCGCCCACCGGTACGAAGCAATGCAGGAATCTGCAGTCGGACGAGGCGTCGAGGGAGATCGTCAAGCCGCTGTCCGGTTGGTCGATGCGCGCCGGCGGATGCCAGCCGGGAAAACAATTGTCTACGAAGGGCGCTTCGCTGAGTTTGGCGCCATGGGCGAGATCGAGCGGCAAACCGTCGCCGATGTAGTCGATCGGCAGCATCGTCGGATCTGACTTCCACATGCCGGCGACCGTAGCGGTCAGGCGCGTCGACGCCTGGCGCGGGAAATAAGGATGGAAGCCCAGGCTGAAGGGCATTTCGCTCGTTGCGCGGTTGCGCAAAGCGAGGCTGACCGCAAGACCTTCGGCGCCGAGCGTGAAGACCTCTTCGGCCGAATAGGCCCAAGGCCAGTCGCCCGGCTTGTAGTCATAAGCGAGCACCGCGCGGTCGCCGGCCAGCGACTCCACCCGCCATGCCGTCTGCCAGCCGTGACCGTGCAGCGAATGGGGATGGTCGCCGAAATTGAGCGTCAGCGGTATTTCGCGCCCCTGAAAGCGCAAGCGGCCGTGCTCGATGCGGTTGGCGTAAGGCACCAGCGGGAAGCAGCAAGTCTCACGTACGTCGTAGCCGCGTTCCGGCGCCGCTCGCAGCACGTCCTTGCCGGCACAGGAAAAGCGCGTGATCGCCCCTCCCGTGCTGGGATCGATGTCAAGCTCGAATCCGTCCTTCGCAAGCGTGATCATGCTGGCTACTCCGCCGGCTTGGCGCGATGCCACAACTGTTCGATGGCCTCCAGACTCTTGCCCTTGGTCTCCGGCACGAAGCGCATGACGAACAGCGCCGCCAGCACGCTGCAAATGCCGTACAGCCAATAGGCAAAGCCGTGGTTGAAGGCGTGGTTCAGCACGGTGTTGCCGTCGAGCATTTTGAAGGTGACGGAGATGAACAGGTTGGCGATCCATTGCGCCGCCACCGCGATGGCCATCGCCGTGCCCTTGATCGAGTTCGGGAAGATCTCCGACAGCATCACCCACACGATCGGTCCCCACGACAGCGAGAAGCCCGCGATGTAGGTCACAACCGCCACCAGCGCCCACACGCTCGTGGTCTTCGACAAGGCAAGCGTCGCGCCGGAGGCGTCGTGTCCGGCCGAGTTGAACAGGAACCCGATCGCCAGCATGGCGACGGCCATGATCGCCGCCCCGGTGATGAGCAACGGTTTGCGCCCCCAGCGGTCGACGGTGACCTGGGCCACGACGGTGAAGACGACGAGCGCCACGCCGACGATGACGGTCTGGAGGAAAGAGCTGTCGGTGGAAGCGCCGAGATTCTTGAACATCAACGGCGCGTAGTAGATCACCGGATTGATGCCGACGAACTGCTGGAACACGCTCAGCATAATGCCGACGAACAGGACCAACACGCCGAAGCTGAGCAACGGCCGCTTTTTTTCGACCAGCGTCTCCTCAATTTCCGCGAGCGTGTTCTTGGCCTCGGTTTCGTCGGTCAAACGGTTGAGAACCTTGAGGGCTTCGGGGTCGCGTCCGCGCATCACGTACCAGCGCGGCGTGTCGGGCACGAACAGCATCAGGACGAAGAACAGCACCGACGGAATCACTTCCGACGCCAGCATCCAGCGCCAGCCCCACGCCAGGATCCACGCATCGTTGCCATGCAACGCGATGGCGTAATTGACGAAGTAGACCACCAGCATGCCGACGACGATGGTGATCTGCTGGAAGGTCACCAGCGTGCCGCGGAGCTTGGGCGGCGCGATCTCGGCGATATAAAGCGGTGAAATCATCGAAGCGATGCCGACGCCGATGCCGCCGATGATCCGATAGATGATGAAGGGCGTCAGCGCCGCCGGCCCGATGTGGCCGATCGGCGCAATACCGAGCTCGGGGATCGCGGAACCGAGCGATCCGAGGAAGAACAGCACGGCCGACAGCATCAGGGTCGGTTTGCGCCCGAACCGCGTGGAAACCGGGCCGGCGATGAAGGGACCGATCACGCAGCCGGCCAATGCACAGGAAATCGTCCAGCCGGAAAGGAAGCCTCGCCAAGCTTCCGAAATACCTTTCATCGGATTGATGAAGTTATGGTCGATGGCGCTGACGGCACCGGAGATCACCGCCGTGTCGTAGCCGAACAACAGCCCGCCAAGCGCGGCTGTTATCGTCAAAGCAACAACAAGCACATAATTAGGCTTGGACATGGAAAACCCCTCCGCGGACGTTGCGTCCTGTCTTCTCCCGCCGAAGCCAGGCGCTTAAGGCTTGTTGCCCTTCGGCGTTCGGCGCCGTGACCGTAATGGGAGCGCTAACATTCTGCAAGCACTGACTAATCTGAAACCAAGCGGAAATTTCGTGGTTGTACCGCGGCGTTTTGGCAGCGACGCCGCCTAGTCGGCCGTGACGCCTCCGTCCACCGGGAACGCGACGCCGTTGATGAACGAGGCCTCGTCGCTCGCGAGATAGACCGCCGCGTTCGCAACGTCTGCCGCGCTGGCGAGCCTTCCGAGAGGCACTTCGCCGAGTCGTTCGGCGCGGCGCTCCGGGTCCTTGAGCATGGCCTGCACGAAGGCGGTTTCCACCGTCGAGGGATGGAGGGAGTTGCAGCGGATATTATCCTTGGCGTAGCGCACCGCCACCGATTTGGTGAGCAGTGTCAGGGCGCCTTTGGTCGTTGAGTAGGTCTCGTTGGTGTAGCGGTGGCCGATCAGGCCGCAGACCGAAGACATGTTGAGGACCACGCCGCCGCCCGCCGCCCGCATGATCGGTAGCACATGTTTGATGCCGAGAAACGGCCCGCGCACGTTCACCGCCATCATGGCGTCGAAGGACTCCACGGGCATTTCCTCAATATTCTTGCGAACGTTGATGCCTGCGTTGTTCACCAGCACGTCGAGGCGTCCGGCCCGCGCGACGGCTGCGGACAGCGCGGACCTCCAACTTTCCTCCGAGGTGACGTCGAGAGGCAGGAAAAACGCGCCGACGGAAGCCGCCGTCTTCTCGCCCTCCGTGTGGTTGGTGTCGGCGATGAATACCGTGGCGCCTTCCTCGACAAAGCGGCGGGCGATCTCCGCCCCGATGCCGCCCGCGGCTCCGGTGATCAGCGCGCTCTTGCCCTTCAGGCGGAGCGCGCTCATTGCGCGCGCCCCTTGCGCACTTTGACTCCGGCGAGCCGCTCATAGAACTGAATGAGGCCGCCATGATCCTGGGCCTGTTTGCCGTCCACCTTGAGCGCCTGCATCATCTCCATGACCTGGCTGGTGAGCGGGATCGGAACACCGGTTTCGTGCGCCGTATCGAGCGCGTTCTGCAGATCCTTGATGTGCAGCTTGATGCGAAATCCGGGTTTGTAATTCCCCTCGAGAACCATCGGCGCCTTGGCGTTGAGCACCGTGCTTCCGGCCAGGCCGCCCTTAACCGCATGGAACACCCGCTCGGGATCGACGCCGGCTTTGGCCGCGAGCACAAAGGCCTCCGACATCGCGGCGATGTTCAGCGCGACGATGATCTGGTTGGCGAGCTTGGTGACGTTGCCGGCGCCGATGTCGCCGCAGAGAACAGCGCTGGCGCCCATTTTCAAGAGAACGTCCTTGACCTTTTCGAACACCGCCTCCTTGCCGCCGACCATGATGGCCAGCGTCCCGTCGATGGCCTTCGGCTCGCCGCCTGAAACCGGAGCGTCGAGCATTTCGATTCCCTTCTTGGCGAGCTCGGCGGCGATCTCGCGGCTGGCAAGCGGCGCGATAGAGCTCATGTCGACCAGCACGCTTCCCGGCTTTGCCCCTTCGACGACGCCGTTCTTGCCCAGCACCGCCTCTTTCACATGCGGCGAATTGGGCAGCATGGTGATGATGAGATCGCTTTGCGCGGCCACGTCCTTCGCGGACGAGCCGGCCTTGGCGCCGGCCTGCACCAATTCGGCGACTGGCGCATTGAACTTGTCGTAGACGATGAGCGTGTGGCCCGCCTTGATGAGGTTCTTGGCCATGGGCTTGCCCATGATGCCCAGGCCGATGAAGCCGATGTTCATTTTCTTTCCCCTCTCAAAAGGGTTCTTACGGTCTTGGCGACGGCCTCCGAAGTGAGTCCGAAATGCGCCAGCAGACTGTCGTAACTCTCCGCCGAAATGCCGAAGCTGTCGGGGATGCCAACGAACTCGACGGGCGCGTGACCCACGCCCCGCAGCGCTTCCACCACGGCGGAGCCGAGCCCGCCGATCACCGAATGCTCCTCGGCCGTGACGATGGCGTCCATGCCGGCCGCATGGCGGATCACCGCCTCGCGGTCGAGCGGTTTGAGCGTGCCGACGTCGAGCACCCTCACCGAGATGCCCTCCACTTGCAGCGTGCCCGCCGCCTCGAGCGCCTTAGAGACCATGATCCCGGAGGCGAAGATCGCGGCATCGCTTCCTTCCCTTAGCTTGGTCAGCTTGCCGATCGCGTAGGGCTCGTCGGGCGGAGACACGAAGGGCAGATCGTTCCGGTTGATCCGGATGTACACCGGCCCCTTCCAGTTCAAGAGGCAGTCCATCATCTTCTCGACCTCGATGGAATCCGCCGGGCAGAGCACGGTCATGTTCGGAAGGGCCCGCATAAGGGCGACATCTTCCACGCCCTGGTGGGTCTTGCCGTCGCCGAAGTCCGAAAGCCCGGCGCTGGAGCCGCAGATGCGAACCGGCAGATTGGGAATGCAGATGGAGTTGCGCAGCTGATCGTAGGTCCGTCCGGCGGCGAACACCGCAAAGGAATGGATGAACGGAATCATGCCGGCCAGGGCGAAACCCGCCGCGGTGGAGGCCATGTTCTGTTCCGCGATTCCCATTTGGAAGTAGCGGTCGGGAAACTCCGCTTGGAACATGACGGACTGCGTGGATTTCCCCAGGTCGGCTTCCAAAGCCACGACGCGCGCGTCCTTCTTGCCCAGCCGGACCAGGCTTTCGCCATAGGCGCTTCTCAGGTTCGGCGAGGTCATTGCAGGTCCCTCCCGCATTCTTCGATTTCGGCCAACGCCTTGTCATACTGCTCACGGGTCATCGCCGCATTATGGAAGGCCGCCGAGTTCTCCGCGAAGGAGACGCCTCTGCCTTTGATCGTGTCCGCTACGATCACGGTGGGAACGCCCTTGCGCGCCGTTGCTTGGTCCAGGGCATCGAGGATCGCACCCACGTCGTGACCATTGGCGTTCAGCACGTTCCACCCGAAGGCGTGCCATTTCTCAATCACATCGGGGATGTCGAAAATCTCTTTGGTCGGCCCCGTGGCCTGGATGCGGTTGCGATCCACGATCCCGGTGAGGTTATCGACCCGGTAGCGCGCGGCCGCCATCGCCGCTTCCCAAAGCTGGCCTTCGGCAAGCTCGCCGTCGCCCATGATGACGTACACGTGGGCCGGGCTTTTCTCGAGACGCAGCGCGAGCGCCATGCCAACGGCGATGGAAAGCCCCTGACCGAGAGAGCCCGTGACCGCTTCTATCCCGGGGGTCATCATGTCGGGATGGCCTTGCAGCTTGCCCGCGAGGGTCTTCAGCTTGCCGAACTCTTCCTTGGGGATGATTCCCAACTCCGCCAAGGCCGCGTATTGGATGAGAACGGAATGTCCCTTGCTGAGGAGGAAGCGGTCGCGGGAACGATCCTTGAGAGCTTTGGGATCGAAGTGCATCTTGGCGAAATAGAGAGCCGCCACGATTTCGGCGAGCGAACACGAGCCGCCGAGGTGTCCCGCCTTGCCGACGCCGATCATCTTGACGACATCGGCCCTAAGCTTCCACGCGATGCTTTCGATCCTGCGAATCTCGTCGGGTTTTGCCATCCGTTTTCCCCTGTTGTTCTGGCAGCTTTATGCTCGGGTTGAGCCTGGCATCGCATCGTACTGGACGTTGCGTGCGCAGCGATACCGCTAGCAGGGGGGAAGCGGCATTTGGTCCATCTCCTTCGGGGAGATGTCCGCAATCGGCGCTGCTTGCCGAATCGCCCTCAATGGTTGTGCCGCGGCGTTTTGGCAGCGACACCTCGGTACTTGACGGCAAAATCCATCACACCGCCCTCATCGAGCTGGCTGGTGGTGGCGCGGAAGAGTTCCTGCCACGGCGTCTGGCTGGCGGGGATGGGCGGCGGCGGTTCCTTCTTGCGGTGCGCGATTTCCTCTTCGGAGACCAGCGCGTCACAGCGGCCGTTTGCGATATCGATACGGACGATGTCGCCGTTGCGCAGCCAGGCGAGCCCGCCTCCCACCGCGCTTTCCGGCGAAGCGTTGAGGATCGAAGGACTGTCCGAGGTTCCCGATTGCCTGCCGTCGCCGATGGTGGGAAGGCTGGCGATGCCTTTCTTCAACAACGCGTCGGGTGGCTGCATGTTGACGACTTCCGCCGAGCCCGGCCAGCCGACCGATCCGGCGCCGCGGATCACCAGAATGCAATGCTCGTCGATGGCGAGCGCGGGATCGTTGATGCGCGCGTGGTAATCGTCCGAGCCGTCGAACACGATGGCGCGGCCTTCGAACACGCCTTCCCTACCTTTTTCGCTCAGATAGCGGCGGCGGAAATCCTCCGAGATCACGCTGGTCTTCATGATCGCAAAATCGAACAGATTGCCGCGTATGACCAGAAATCCCGCGCGTTCCCGCAGCGGCTTTTCGTAAGGCGCGATCATCTCGCGGTCTTGGCTTTCGCGGCCTTTGAGGTTTTCGGCCAGCGGCTTGCCGGTGACCGTCAGCATCGTTCCGTCGATCTTGCCGCCGCGGAGCAATTCGCAGAGCACGGCTGGCACGCCGCCAGCTCTGTGGAAGCGTTCGCCGAGATATTTCCCCGCCGGCTGCATGTTGAGCAGCAGCGGCACGTCATGGCCGTAGCGCATCCAGTCTTCGGCGGTGATTTCGACGCCCGCGTGACGCGCCATCGCATCGACATGCGGTTGGGCATTGGTCGAGCCGCCGATCGCGGCGATCGCGGCGATCGCGTTGCAAAACGCGGCGCGTGTCAGGATGCGTGACGGGCGCAAATCCTCGTACGCCATCTCGACGATGCGCTTGCCGGTCAAGTAAGCCATCTGGCCGCGCTCGCGATAGGGCGCGGGGATCGCCGAGCATCCCGGCAGCGACATGCCAAGCGCCTCGGCCACCGCGTTCATCGTCGAGGCCGTGCCCATGGTGTTGCAATGGCCGAGCGAGGGCGCCGAGGCCGCGGTGCGTTCGATGAACTGTTCCGCGCTGATCTCGCCCTCTGCGAGTTTGCGGCGGCTTCGCCAGATCACCATGCCGGAGCCGGCGAGATCGCCCTCGAACCAACCATCCAGCATCGGCCCACCCGAGAGCACGATGGCGGGAATGTCGACGGTCGCAGCCGCCATCAACGCCGACGGCGTGGTCTTGTCGCAGCCCGTGGTCAAAACCACTGCATCGATGGGATAGCCGTAAAGAATTTCGACCAGCCCCATATAGGCGAGATTGCGGTCGAGAGCGGCCGTCGGGCGGCGGCAATTCTCGAACATCGGATAGGTGGGAAACTCAAGCGCCACCCCGCCCCCGTCGCGAATACCGTCTTTCACGCGCCGCGCCAGGTCCACATGCACGCGATTGCACGGGGTGAGATCGCTGCCTGACTGCGCAATGCCGATGATCGGCCGGCCGGAGCGGAATTCCTCCGGCGTAAAGCCCTCATTCATCCAGCGCTCGAGATACAGCGCCACCATGTCCATGCGGCTGGAATCCTCGAACCAATCGCGCGAACGAAACCGCTTTTTCGGCACTGATGTCACCGCGATCTCCCGCTCAAACCCAGCGATAAGCGATCTTGATCTGGGTATAGAACTCGATGGCCGCCTGGCCTTGCTCGCGCGGGCCGTAGCTCGACTTGCGCGTGCCGCCGAAAGGCACGTGATAATCGACGCCCGCCGTCGGCAGGTTCACCATCGCCATTCCGGCGCGCACATGGCGCGTGAAATGATGAGCGTGTTTGAGCGACGTGGTGCAGATGCCCGCCGACAAGCCGAACTCGCCCAAATTCGCGACGGCCAACGCTTCCTCATAATCCTTGACGCGCACGAGACTGGCGACAGGCCCGAAAACCTCCTCGCAATTGATGCGCATGTCGGGGGCCGTATCAGCGAACAGTGCCGGCGCCAGGTAATAGCCGGGCTTGGCGCGTTTCAGTCGTTCGCCGCCGGCGGTCAGCCGGCCGCCTTCTTTGGCGGCGATGTCGATATAGCCCATCACCGTCTCAAGCTGCGCCTGGCTCGCCACCGGGCCGATCTGTGTGTTGGCATCGAGCGCATCACCGACGCGCAAGGCCGCGACCTTCTCGGTCAGCGCCTTAACGAAGCGATCGTAAATGCCTTCGGTAACGATGATCCGGCTCGAGGCCGTGCAGCGCTGGCCGCTGGCGAAAAAGGCGCCGTCGAGCGCGCATTGCACCGTGCGGTCGAACTCTGCGTCGTCGAGCACCACCAGCGGATTCTTGCCGCCCATCTCGAGTTGCACTCGCGCCTGGCGCTCGACCGCCAGCTTGGCCACGCCCGCGCCAACGCTCTGCGAGCCGGTGAAGGAAATTCCCGCCACGCGCGGATCCTTTACTAGCGCATTGCCTGCCGCCGAACCGCCGAACACGAGATTGAACACGCCTTTGGGAATGCCCGCTTCGACCAGGATCGCCGCCATCGCATGCGCCGTCGCCGGCGTCAGCGAAGCGGGCTTCAGCACCACCGTGTTGCCGAAAGCCAGCGCCGGCGCGCTTTTCCAGGCCGGAATGGCGATGGGGAAATTCCACGGCGAGATCAAGCCGAACACGCCGAGCGGCTCGCGGTAGGTGGATACCTCAACGCCCGGCCGCGTCGAATCCACATTGACGCCGGTGCGGCGCAAGGCTTCGCCAGCGAAGAACTTGAACAGACGGCCGGCGCGTGCCACTTCGCCGATGCCTTCGGGCACGGTCTTGCCCTCTTCGCGCGCCAACAGCCGGCCCAATTCCACGCGGCGCTCCAAGATCAGCGCGCCCGCCTTGTCGAGCACGTCCGATCGCGCTTCCGGCGTGGCACCGGCCCAAGCCGGAAACGCCGCGGCCGCCGCCGCGACCGCCGCGGCCATCGCCGTGCCGTCGTCGGCAGGGGCACGCGCCACGATGTCGTTGGTGTCGGAGGGATTGAGGCTTTCGATGCCGGGCTCGCCGCCGATCCATTCGCCGCCGATGAGATGTTTCAGAAGTGCCGTGTCGCTCATGTCATGCCTCCGCGCGGAGCAAACCCCGTGCCGCCAGATTGCGCATCAGATCGCCGACGCCGAAGCGCCACGGCGGCGCTTTTTCGCAGCTCGTCACCTTGTTCTCCAACACGCCCAGCTTTTCCGACTTGACGCGCACGATGTCGCCAGGCTTGTGGGTGAACCCCTTGCCATCGCCGGCGCGGTCGTCGGTCGGCGCGAACATCGTGCCGAGGAAGAGCACGAAACCGTCCGGGTACTGATGATGTCGGCCCAACGTCTGGCCGGTGAGTTCGAGCGGATCGCGGCTGATCTCCGCCATCGAGCTCTTGCCTTCGAGGCGGTAGCCGTCCTCGCCTTCGACCTCGATGCCCACCACGGCGCGGCGCACATCGTCGAGCGAGAAGGTTGCGTCGAACAGGCGGATGAACGGCCCGAGCGCGCAGGACGCGTTGTTGTCCTTGGCTTTGCCCAGCAGCAGCGCGCTGCGCCCTTCGATGCAGCGCAGGTTCACGTCGTTGCCCAACGTGGCGCCAAGCGCGCGCCCCTGCCGGTCGCAGGCGAGCACGACTTCCGGCTCGGGATTGGTCCACACCGCATCCGAGCGCACGCCGACATAATCGCCCCAGCCGACGGCCGACAGGATTGGCGCCTTGGTGAAGATTTCCGCGTCGGGACCGATGGCGACTTCCAGATATTGCGACCATAGCCCGTCGGCGATCAGCGCGTCCTTCAGCTTTTTGGCCTCGGGCGAGCCGGGCTTGACCGAACGGATGTCGGCGCCGACGCGCTCGCGCAAGGCGCTGCGGATGGCTTCGGCGCGGCTTGCCTCGCCGCGCGCCCGCTCTTCGATCACGCGCTCGACCGCCGACACCGCGAAGGTCACGCCCGCCGCCTTGATGCATTGCAGATCGATCGGCGCCAGCAGCCGTACCGCGCCGGGCTCGCCTTCCCATACCGGGTGCAGATCGAATGTTTCCAGCGGTCCGAGATCGCGCCCTTCCGGCAACTGGCCGTTCCAGCGCGCCAGAAAATCGGCCGAGGTCGGCGCCAAGCCGGAGACGTCGCGCAGGCGCCCGTCTACTATCAGGATAGGCGTCGGCCCTTCGGCCGTCAGAAGGCGGCCGAGCAGCATGGCTTTCCGCCAATCCTGCGGCAGATGCTCGATCAGACGGTGCATAGTTCACCGATCCTGGGACAACATCCAGGACAATGCCTCTCATTGTCGCCGCGTCAAGCCCGGGGCGGCGGCGCAGCCGATTGGCGTTTGATCAGGGAATGTGTCACCAGATGATCGACCGGCTTGGGCTCATTGCCCAATTTGACGTCGCGGACGTGGCGGACGATCAGATCGAGCGCGATCTCGGCCATGGTGGCGATGGGCTGGCGGATGGTGGTCAGTTCCGGCCAGACGGTCGCCGCGATCGAGGTGTCGTCGAAGCCGACCACCGACAAATCCCCCGGAATATCGAGGCCCTTGCGGTGCGCCACCGAAACCACGGCGGCGGCCATGTCGTCGTTGCTGGCGAAAATGGCGGTGGGAATGAGCTTGCGCGCCAGCAGATTCTCCGCCGCATCGAGACCGGAGCGGTAGCTGAAATAGCCTTGAACCACCAGCGACTTGTCGAGACGGATGGCAGCCTCGCACAGCGCCACCTCATAGCCGTGCTCGCGCTCGCTCGAGCTCGTCTGATTGGGATGGCCCTTGATGAATCCGATGCGCTTGTGCCCCAGGCAAAGCAAATAGTTCGTCATCTCGTAAGCGGCCGCGAAATCGTTGATGCGCACGCAGGAGGCCTCGGCATTGAAGCGGCCCGTCGCCACCGCCACGGTCGGCATGCCCGCTTCCTTGAGCTCCGCCAGCACTTCCGCCGATTCGCACAAGGGCGGAGGCAGGACGACGCCGGCCGAACCGCCCTCGACCAGCTTGCGCACGGCGGCGCGCACGGCCGCGGCGCTGGTGAGCTCGCATTTCTCCAGCATGATTTGCGCGCTCTTGCGGCTGGATTCGTCGAGCGCACCCACCAGGAACTCGCTCATATAGGCCGCCGAAGGATTGCTGTAGAGCAGACCCACGCGCACGCCCGCCGACCCCGCCAGACTGCGCGCGGCGGGATTGGGCGCATAGTTGAGGTCCTTGACGGCTGACATTACCGCGGCGCGGGTGCTCTCGCGCACGTTCTTCTCGCCGTTGACCACGCGCGACACCGTCATGGGCGAAACGCCGGCGCGCTGGGCCACGTCGTGAATGGTCGCCGCGCTGCGATGCTTGCGGAGCTCGGGCCGAGGCTTGGAATTTTCCAAATGATCCATCAACAATCGATCCGTCCGCGCCAGATCAGGACCGCGCGCAATAGGCTCCCGGTCCGACGGGCGCCGGCCAGGCAACATAATATAGAGCCTAACCCATCGCGCCCCTGCGTCCAATGGCGGCGGCTTTATCCGGGCTGTTTCCGGCCGATCGAGCGGTAGGGCGGGAAGCGCAGCGTCACGCCGGTTCCTTCGGCGGGCCGACTTTGGATCGACAAAGTGCCGCCGTGCAGTTCGACGAGCCGTTTGGTGATCGGAATGCCAAGCCCGATCCCGCCATATTCGCGCGCCAGCCTGCCGTCGCCCTGGGCAAACGGGGCCAGCAGCTGGTCGATCTTGTCCGCCCCGATACCGATGCCCGTGTCGGTCACGGTTAAGGCAAGGCCGCCCGAGCGCTCGCAGCCAGCGTCGAGCACGACACGGCCGCCGGGCCGGTTGAACTTGATGGCATTGCCGACGAGGTTGAGGAGCATCTGCAGAACATGGCGTTGATCGGCATGCAACAAGGGCAAATCTCTGAAGGCGCCGAGCGAAACCGTCACTTCTGCCTGGCGCGCGCTTTCCTGCAGCATCCGCTGGCAGCGCCCGCAGATCTCGGCGACGTCAACCTCGGCCTCGGCGATGGCGATCTCGCCTTTCTCGGCGCGGGCGAATTCGAGGATCGTGCCGAGCAGAGTCGTCAAATGGTTGCCGCTCTCCAGGATGGTCTGCGCGTATTCGAGATAGGCCCGATGGCCAAGAGGACCGTAAAGCTGCCTGGTGATCAGCTCGCTGAAGCCGATGATGGCGTTCAGCGGCGTGCGCAATTCGTGGTTCATCATCGCCAGGAATTCGGCCTTGGCCCCATTGGCGCGTTCGGCACGTTCCTTGGCGATCTGCAGCCAGAAGTCCGCTTCGGCACTCCTGGCGGCGGCGCTGAGGCGGCGGTATTCGAGCGCGGCCACCACGATGGAAGCGAAGTCGCTGAGGCAATCCTGCTGCTCGGCGGTCATTGCGTCGCGCGGCTTGGTGTCGATGATGCACAGCGTGCCGAGCGGATAGCCGTCGCTGGTCACCAGCGGCGCGCCGGCATAGAAGCGGATGCCCGGCGGGCCGACGACCAGCGGATTGCTCTCGAAGCGCGGATCGGCGAGCGCATCAGGAACCACCATCACCGTGTTCTGGAGAATGGCGTGGCCGCAAAACGCCACGCTGCGCCGCGTTTGCTTGGCTTCCAGCCCGTAGCAGGACTTGAACCATTGGCGGTCGCGGTCGATCAGCGAGACCAGCGCGATCGGCACATCGAACAGGCGCGCGACGCCGCGCGTGACCTGATCGAAGATCGGCTCCGGCGGGGTGTCGAGCACCGAAAAGGAATTCAGCGCCTCCAGCCGGCGCTCCTCGTCAAACGGCTTGGGAAACATGGCGCCCTCCTGGCGCGGCCGTGCCGCAATTCGCTCGGTGCTGTCTCAAACTGCTTTCCCTTCTACAACGGACAGGCCGCGCAATTGGCGCGGCACGGGTTCGTCTGATCGCAGACAAGCGTCGTCGCATTGCGCAGCTCGCTCAGCAGCCGTTCGGCCTCCTCTTCGGAAATCTCGGGCATTCCGGGAGCGACCAGTTTGGCCGCACGCGCATGGACTTTGACCAGAGCCCTGCAACTAAGGTCCATGCCGGCCGTCGCGACGAGCATATCATAGAGGCTCGCCGCGATCGCCTGCAAAAGCGTAAAGCCAAAGGTGCCCGCCAGCTTGTAGATCGCCGATCGCTCGTCCGCGCGCCGTCCGCCGGTCGATGCGACGGGGGGTCGATTCGCTGGACCGGGGACGACGCGCGGCTTGATCGTGGCGGATTGGGGGAAAGCCGCCGCGATCACCTTCTTCTGCGGAGGTGGAGTGCCCACTTGGAAGAAGGATATGAATTCGGAAAGTTCGCCGGGCTCCGAGGCAAAGTTGCGCGAGGACAGCATGGAATGATTTCCCCCTATCAGACCGCTCGGGCTAGTTGCTCGCTTCGTGCGATGCGTTGCCCATTGCGATCGTGCTCCACCGCGTTGCTTATTCGATCGGGCCGCGTCGCAATGTGAGCACGCGCAGTTAAAGTGGTTTTAAACCGCGACGCCGGGCCTACCCATAATGGGGCGCACGGGTTTCGCGCGACGGAGAAAAACAACGGCGATCCCGCCACAGCGCGCGAGGCGCGTTCGTATTTGCAACGAGGTATCGCGCATTGCTCAGGGTACGGAGGAAGTGGCGTGAGGCGCGCTACCGTCGCGCGCTGCGGCAGAAGCGCGCATGCGGCGCCGTTCAAGGCATCGGTTGCGGCGCGGTCGCCCGATAATCGGCGAGCGCTTGCAGGCGCGCAAACGTGGCCGTCATGTAGCGCGTGTTGTGGGCAGAGAGCGAGGTCTCGTCGAAATATTGGCTGGCGACCTGGCCGGGAACGATCAGCCCGTCTTCCCGCTCGATGAGAAATCCCTTCGACAACAGGCCGAAGATCTGGCGGCGCACGGTTTCGTCCGGCAGCGCAAGATGCTGTTCGATCGCTTTGCGCGTCACGCCGCGGCGCAACGGATCGGGCAGGATGTAGGGAACGGCGCGGCTCGCCGTCCCGTTCAGCAAATGCTCGACATTGCGCATGAGCACGGTGGCCAGGATGAGCATGGGGACGAAGCGGATCCCGAACACGCTCAGCATCTCGCTCAGCATCAGCACTTGATATTCGGTCGAATAGAGCGTGACGGCCGCTACCCATTCCTCGCGAACGCGGTCCAGCCGATTGCCGCCCGCCGTAGCGATCCAAGGCGCTGGCGGCAGCGCGACGCCGTCCTCGACGATGCGATTGTACAGGTGCGCCAGCGCATCGGCGTTGTTGCGCTCGACAACCGCGAAGTTTCCGTCATAGGCGTCCGCGAAACCGGCGAAGATCAAGCCATCCGGGCTGTCCGCGACGATGCCGGTGCGAACCAGGATGGCCACCCGGCGGCGCACCGTCTCCAAAGGGATGTTCATCAGACGCGAGATCGCACTGCGCGAGATGCCGCAGCTCTTGTCAAGCATATCCGCCGGCAGCCCTGCGAAGCAGCAGCGGTAGGCCGCACGCACGTCGGTAACCTGGTGGCGGCTATTGGCGTTCCAAATCGCCAACCCGATCAGGAAATCGAGGTGGTTGAAGCCTTTCAGCCTGCCGCACGAGAGAATGATCGAGCGCAGGAAATAGGCCAGGCTGTGCCGCGTGATCAGCCGGTGTAACGCATAGTCCTTATCACCGCGACCGTCCGCTCGGTTAGATTGCCTTTTTGGACAATCTGAGAGGCCATACTGATTCGAATACATGCTCCATCACCCGCCCGTATTTGCTGCTTGGCGCGGAGCAGAAAATCGAATGTCCGTCACCGCGCCTTGCATATTTCGTGGTGATAACCTCCTAGGTGATAGAATTCGGTAAATGCTTGATCTGTAGTTTTACTTATTATTGTTGTACATGAGACTCATTCTGCAGAACAGTTCGCCCCGGATTGAATAAGGAGAAACGCGTATATTGTACTTGCAAATCAATCGCACTCTATGGACGCCAAGATGCTGGCGGACAGCCGAAAAAAGTTCGCCAGTCGTCGTCAGTACGAGCGTGCGCCGGCACGCCGCCGCGAGCAAGAAAGGGGCAGCGAAACCTTTCGGCATGTCTTCGAGATTTTGGATTGGTGCCCCTGGCCGGACTTGAACCAGCACGCCCGTGAAGGCAACAGATTTTGAGTCTGCCGCGTCTACCATTCCGCCACAGGGGCACGCTTGGAATTGCGAATGGAGGCGCGGATCATACCGGGCGATGACGCGCGGTCAACGCCGCTTTTCCTTCGACGCACGCCCGCGGCCTCAGAAAAACTCGGCCAGCCGTGCGAAATCCGAGCGCGCGGGTGAACGCGCCAGCAGCGCGATGGGGCAGTCCGGAAGGAATCGCTTGAGGCTTGCGCGCGTGTCGGCCAGAGGCACGGCGCCGTCGCCGCCATCGTTCAACACCAGCGCCGCGATCCCGACACCCGCGCGGCGCAACGCCTTCGCCGCCGTCAGCGTGTGACTGAGCGTGCCGAGATAGCTGCCCGCCACCAGGATCGCGGGAAGGCCGAGCTGCGCCATCCAATCGAGCACGGTGTGCCGCGCATCGAGCGGCACCATCACCCCACCCACGCCTTCGATCAGCAAAGGTCCGCGCGCCACAGCGACGGCCTTGCGGCAAAAGGTGAGGAGCACCTCGAAATCAATCTCACGGCCTTCGCGCGCCGCGGCCATGTCGGGTGACAAGGGCGCGGCGAACCGCCAGGGCGAAATCCGCGCGACGGTTTCTTCGTTAACCGCCTCACCCATCGCCTCCAGCAAGATGCCGCTGTCGCTTTCGCGCGCGGCGGCAAAGCCGCTGATGACGGGCTTGAGCGCCGTGGCGTTCAAGCCTTCGGCCCGCCAGTGGCGGATCAAACCGGCTGTGACACAGGTCTTGCCGATGCCCGTTCCCGTGGCCGTGACGAAGTAGGCCTTCATGCGAGAATCCGTTCACGGACGATCCGTGCCAGCCGCGCGATCTCGTCATCGGGATGGCCGGCAGTGAAGGCAAAGCGCAGCCGCGCGGTGCCTTCCGGCACGGTCGGCGGGCGGATGGCGATGACCAGAAAGCCCTCGCGCTCGAGCAGTTGCGAGGCTTCCAAGGCGGCCAACGGATCGCCGAGGATCACCGGCACGATCGGGCTCGCGGCGAGCGGCAGATTGCAGGCGCGAGTGAAGGCTTGCGCCTTCGCCAACGGGCGCGCGACGAGGTCCGCGTCGCTCTCGATGATGTCGAGTGCGGCGAGCGCCGCGGCGGCGCTGGCGGGCGGCAAACCCGTCGAATAGATCAGCGTGCGCGCGCGCGTCTTGATGAGCGCGATCACGTCGGCCGAGGCGCAGACATACCCGCCGTAAGAGCCGAGCGCCTTGGACAGCGTGCCCATCTGAAGATCGACGCCAGACGCCAGCGCCGAACCGTGGCCGAGCACGCCCAAGCCATGCGCGTCGTCAGACATCAGCCAAGCGTCGTGCGCGCGGGCGAGCGTGGAGAGTTCGGCCAACGGCGCCAGATCGCCGTCCATCGAGAATACCCCGTCGGTGACGATCAAGACGTGGCGATGGGCGGCGCGCTGCAGGCCAAGGATTTCTTCCGCATGCGTTACATCGTTGTGGCGGAATTTCTTGACGCGGGCGCGCGACAGCTGCGCTCCCGCCCACAGGCAGGAATGCGACAGCGCGTCGATCAGGAGCAGATCGTCTTCGCCCACCAGCACGGGCAGGATGCCGGCATTTGCGAGATAGCCGGAGCCGAACACGCAAGCGGCCTCACAGCCTTTGAACCTCGCCAGGCGGCGCTCCAATTCCTCAAGCAGCGGATGATTGCCGGTGACGAGCCGCGAAGCGCCCGCGCCGGCGCCGTATTTCACAATGGCGGCGATGGCGGCGGCTTTCACGTCCGGATGATGGCTGAGATTGAGGTAGTCGTTGCAGGAAAACGAGAGCAGACGCCGGCCGTCGCGCGTCACCCATACCCCGTCCTCGCGCACGGTTTCGGCGAGCCGGCGGCACAGGTGCTTTGCCTCCAGCGCGGCAATCTTGGCCTTGGCGAACTCGTCGAGCACGGACATGAAACTCCTAGCCTTGCGCCGGGCGGCGAGCCGCTATAATGGCATGAACGCGCCCGAGGTACAGGTCAGTCATGAACGCCGGAATGCCGGACGACATCCGCCACGATTGGACGCGCGAGGAGTTGGCCGAGCTGTTCGTCCTACCCTTTGCCGAGCTGATCTTCCGCGCGCAGACGGTGCATCGCCGCCATTTTGCGCCGGATCAAGTACAGATTTCGACCTTACTGTCGATCAAGACCGGCGGCTGTCCGGAGGATTGCGGCTATTGCTCGCAAAGCACCTTTCACGAAACGGGGCTGAAGGCCACCAAGCTGATGGACACCGCGGCCGTCTTGGCCGACGCGAAGAAGGCCAAAGCGGCAGGCGCCACACGCTTCTGCATGGGCGCGGCCTGGCGTTCGCCGAAAGACAAGGACCTCGACGCGGTGTGCGACATGGTCGAAGGTGTCAAGGCGCTGGGCCTGGAGACCTGCGCCACGCTGGGCATGCTGACGCGCGACCAGGCGGCAAAGCTGAAGGACGCCGGCCTCGACTATTACAACCACAATCTCGACACCTCGCCGGACTATTACCGAAAGATCATCAGTACACGGACTTATCAGGACCGCCTCGACACGCTGGACGCGGTGCGCGAGGCGGGCATGCATGTGTGCTGCGGCGGCATCGTCGGCATGGGCGAGAGCGAGACCGATCGCGTCGGTCTGATCCTTTCGCTGGCCAACCTGCCGCGCCATCCCGAAAGCGTGCCGATCAACCTGTTGATGCGGGTCGAGGGAACCAAGCTGGCCGATGCTGCGCCTATCGACGTGCTCGATTTCGTGCGCACCATCGCCGTGGCGCGCATCGCCATGCCCAAATCGTTCGTGCGGCTGTCGGCGGGGCGCGAATATCTGAGCGACGAGACACAGGCGTTGTGTTTCCTCGCCGGCGCTAATTCGATCTTCTACGGCGAGAAGCTGCTGACCACACCCAATCCTGACGCCTCGAAGGACCGCGCCTTGCTCGAACGGCTGGGCATGCGCGCGATGACGCCGTGACGTGGTACGCGGACGGTCTTAAGCACATCTGGCTGCCTTACACCCAGATGAAGACGGCGCCCGCCCCGCTGGCGGTCACGCGCACCCATGGAAGCCGCATCGTGCTCGACGACGGGCGCGAATTGATCGACGGCGTTGGCTCCTGGTGGACGGCGATCCACGGCTACAACCATCCCCACATCGTGGAAGCGATTGAACGGCAGGCCCGGCGCATGCCTCACGTCATGTTGGGCGGGTTGTTGCACGAACAGGCCGCGCGGCTGGCCGCGCGCTTGGCGGCGCTGCTGCCCGGCGATCTCGAACGCGTGTTCTTCTCGGATTCGGGATCGGTCGCCGTCGAGGTCGCCATGAAGATGGCAGTGCAGTATTGGCTGAACCAAGGCGTCCGTAGACGGACGAAGACCCTCGCCTTCAAGGGCGGCTATCACGGCGACACCATCGCGACCATGGCGGTGTGCGATCCCGAAGAAGGCATGCACACGCTGTTCAAGGGCCTGTTGCCCGAGCATCCGGTGATCGCCTTGCCGCGCGACGAGGAAACCGTCGCCGCTTTCGAAACCTTCCTCGAACGCCATGCCGATACACTCGCCGCCATTCTGGTCGAGCCCTTGGTGCAGGGCGCGGGCGGCATGATCTTCCACGATGAGCACACGCTACGCCGGATCGCGGCGGCGGCCGACCGCTACGGCCTGCTTTTGATCTGCGACGAGATCTTCACCGGCTGCGGCCGGCTCGGCGCAATGTTCGCGAGCGAGGCCGCTGGGATCGCGCCCGACATCATCACCCTCGGCAAGGCGCTGAGCGGCGGAGCTCTGCCACTGGCGGCAACCGCGGCCACCAAGCGCGTGTTCGACGCCTTCTGGTCCGACGATCCGCAGCACGCGCTGATGCACGGGCCAACCTACATGGGCAATGCGCTCGCTTGCGCGGCGGCTAACGCCTCGCTCGACCTGTTCGAGCGCGAGCCGCGCCTGTTACAGGCCAACGGCATCGCCCAATGGATCGGACCCGCGCTCGGCGTCCTCGTCGGTCGGCCCGGCATCAAGGACGTGCGCGTGCGCGGCGCGCTTGGCGTCGTCGAACTGGAGCGCATCGCCGATCCCAACGGGCTGAAGCGTCGCTTCCTGGCAGAAGGCGTGTTCGTCAGGCCCATTCGCAACATCGTCTATCTGACGCCGGCGCTCACCATCGGCGAAGAGGACTTGGCGCGGCTGACCGGGGCGATCGTCAAAGTCCTCGCCAAAGGGTGAGCCATGCGCCGGTTTCTGATCGCAGCGGGTGTCCTGCTCTTCGCGGCGGGCCTTTTCTGGCCGTGTCTCAGGCAAATCGGGCTTGGCCGGCTGCCCGGCGACATCGTGATTAACAAAGGAAATTTCCACTTGTATTTCCCACTCGCGACATGCCTTGTCGCAAGCGTCGTTCTGACCCTTCTCTTTTGGTTGTTCCGGAAGTAAGAGCACGCGTAACCTCCATCCGCGAGTCGCCATGACGCCCGTCCACCGCGCCCTGCTTTCCGTTTCCGACAAGACCGGCCTGGTCGACTTCGCCAAAGGGTTGGCGCGCCACGGTGTGACGCTGATCTCCACCGACGGCACCGCCAAGGCGCTGCGCGAGGCGGGGTTGGCGGTCAGCGAAGTCTCCGAGCTCACCGGCTTTCCCGAGATGATGGACGGACGCGTCAAGACGCTGCATCCGAAAATCCACGGCGGGCTCCTCGCGCTGCGCGACAAGCATGCCGCGGCGATGGCCGCTCACGGCATCGAGGGCATCGATCTCTTGGTCTGCAATCTCTATCCCTTCGAGGCGACCGTCGCCAAAGGCGCGAGCTTGGAGGAGACTATCGAGAACATCGACATCGGCGGTCCGGCGATGACGCGTTCGGCGGCCAAAAACCACGCATGGGTCGCCGTCGTGGTCGATCCGGATGATTACGCCGAAGTGCTGGCCGAACTCGACGCCAACGACGGCTCGACCACGCTCGAACTGCGCCGCAAGCTGGCGGCGACGGCGTTCGCGCGCACCGCCGCTTACGACGCTGCGGTGTCGAACTGGTTCGCCGATGGGCTCGCCAAAGCGGGCGAAGAGGCGCCGCCGCGCCGTCGCGCCTTCGCCGGAAAACTGCGCCAGTCGCTGCGCTACGGCGAGAACCCGCATCAATCCGCCGCCTTCTACGTCACCGGCGAGAAACGCTTCGGCGTGGCGACGGTCGAGCAGATCCAGGGCAAGGAACTCTCCTACAACAACATCAACGACACCGATGCGGCTTATGAGCTGGTGGCCGAGTTCGATCCGGCCGACGGCCCGGCCTGCGCCATCATCAAGCACACCAATCCCTGCGGCGTGGCCAAGGGCGCCAGCCTCAAAGAGGCTTATGCCAAAGCGCTGCTCTGCGATCCGGTCAGCGCGTTCGGCGGCGTCATCGCCTTCAACACCACGCTCGACGGGCCCACCGCCGAACAGATCACCAAGATCTTCACCGAAGTGATCATCGCGCCCGACGCCGACGCGGAGGCGCGGCGCATCCTGGGGGCGAAGAAGAATTTGCGCATCTTGATCGCGGGCGGCCTTCCCGATCCGCGCGCAGCGGGGCTCACCTTCAAGAGCGTCTCCGGCGGGTTCTTGGCGCAAAGCCGCGACAACGGACGCGTCACCGCGGCCGATCTCAGGGTCGTCACCCAACACAATCCTTCGCAGGCGGAAATCGCCGACATGCTGTTCGCCTTCACCGTGGGCAAGCACGTCAAGTCCAATGCCATCGTCTTTGCCAAGGACGGCGCCACGGTGGGCATCGGCGCGGGACAGATGAGCCGCCTCGATTCCGCGCGCATCGCCGCGCTCAAGGCGCGCGACGCGGCGGAAGCCGCCGGGCTCAAAGAGCCGCTCACCAAAGGCTCGGTCGCGGCGTCGGACGCCTTCTTCCCCTTCGCCGACGGGCTTGAGGCGATCGCCGATGCGGGCGCCACGGCGGTGATCCAGCCGGGCGGATCGATGCGCGATCCGGAAGTGATCGAGGCGGCCAACCGGTTGGGGCTCGCCATGGTTTGCAGCGGAATGCGGCACTTCCGGCACTGAGACGCTATCCCGCGCCCGGGCGCGGCAGAATCGCTTGGAGCGCGGACAATCCTTCTGCTAAACCGGGCTGTATCGTCCGGAGCCTGCCGCGATGCCTCCCAATAGACCGCTCGTCATCGTCACGCGCAAGCTGCCCGAGAGCGTCGAGACGCGTCTGCGCGAACTGTTCGATGCTCGCCTCAATACCGACGATACCCCGATGTCGCGCGAAGCGCTGATCGAGGCGATGAAGAGCTGCGAAGTGCTGGTGCCCACCATCACCGACCTCATCGACGCCAAGCTGATCGCCGCCGCCGGGCCGCAACTCAAGCTGATCGCCAATTACGGCAATGGCGTCGACAATATCGACGTGCGTGCGGCCAACGAGCGCTCCATTCTAGTGACCAATACGCCGGGTGTCCTGACCGACGACACCGCCGACATGACGATGGCGCTGGTGCTCGCCGTGCCGCGGCGGCTGGTGGAAGCCGCCAAGCTGCTCGAGGCGGGCGGCTTCAAGGGCTGGACTCCGACCTGGATGCTGGGCCATCGCCTGCACGGCAAGCGGCTTGGCATCGTCGGCATGGGGCGCGTCGGCCAGGCCTTGGCGCGGCGCGCCAAAGCCTTCGGCCTGCAGATCCACTACCACAACCGCAGGCCGGTGCATCACGAGACCGAAAGCGAGCTCCACGCCACCTACTGGGAAAGCCTCGATCAGATGCTGGCGCGCATGGACATCGTTTCGATCAATTGCCCGCGCACGCCCGCGACCTTCCATTTGTTGTCGGGACGCCGGCTGAAGCTGCTGAAACGCACGGCCTATATCGTCAACACGGCGCGCGGCGAGATCATCGACGAAGAGACGCTGGTGGAGATGCTGCAAACCGGCCTGCTCGCCGGCGCCGGGCTCGACGTCTACGAACACGAGCCGGCGATCAATCCCAAGCTGCTCAAATGCCCCAACGTCGTGCTGTTGCCGCACACCGCTTCGGCCACCGTCGAAGGGCGCGTCGAGATGGGAGAGAAGGTGATTGTCAATATCAAGACCTACGCCGACGGCCACATGCCGCCCGATCGCGTGCTGTTGGCGATGTTGTGAGCAGCCCGAGTCACACCCGTGGCGGCAGGTCGGCGAACTTTTTCTCACCCCTCAGCACGGCTTGAAGCTCGGCAAGTTCCTCGTCGCGGCGGTGATAGTCGCATTTTTCGATGTAATCGGCCGCGATGGCGAGTTGCTTGGCGGCATCGTCGTGAAGGGATTTGTGCTGCGCATCGTTCGGCAGCGTGGGCTTCGGAGGAGAATTGTCGAACAGTCCATTGAGCGGCGCGAAAGCCTCGATCTTCGCGAAGGCGAGTCGTGCGCGTTCCAGCGCCATGTCACAAAGATATAGCCGCATTGGCCCCGGCTCGGCGATTTCCTCGACTTCGTCGAGATCGCGCGCGGCGCCATTCCAATCGCCGACGGCTCTACGATATGCTGCGCGAGCTAGAAGGCCGCTTGGAATTGCCGTCGCATTTTCGCTAGCTTGCAAATACCTATTACTTTCGTTGAACTCATTTCGTAACGTGGAAAGTTGAGGGGTTCTGCGGTCTGTTTTCGAAGCAACAGATAGTTCCAAGGCCGTACCCAATCTCGAGCGACAAAGAGTTAGCGTCGCCCGGCCGATTTGAAGAATATTGCCTGATCGTTTTGCCGCTTTGAGCGCTGACACTGCCCTGTCGTACGCTTTGGTCCATTCCGCTTTCGCAAGCAGAAGCTCGTTGTAAGTGTACGGCAGGGCATATTTGAACCCCATACTTAACGGATGCTGCTCGGCGCTGACGAACTGGCGTTCGGCGGCAGATATATCACCTATTTCAAAGAGCACCTCTGCCTTGCGAACGTGCGCACCACTCACGGCCGATTTGTAGCTGGCAGTGCTCGAGAGCCGGTTCGCTAGTTGCACCGTTCTCGAAGCGTTTCTGTCAGCATCGGCGAGATGACCAACTGCAATCTGTTGACGGATAACATTGATGAGCAATAGCAGAAGAGATTTTGTGGAGGCATTGCTCGAATTCGTTAAGTCATAAGCTGTCCACAAACAATCGAGTTGTTCATGTTGAGTTAGTAGGGCTTCTGTGAGCCGCCCCTGCATACGAAGCCGATCTGAAGCAAGCCGTTGGACGGTAGTACGGTCTGGTTTGTTCAATGTCGTCACAACAATTTCGTATGGTTTTTCGAAGAACCAAGCGAGGGCAGCGAGATCACTGCCGACAGCGCCAAGCTTAGTGACTGCATAGTATTCTAGGTTTTGATTGGGCACGCGGCGACAAATTCGCTCCCTGTATATCTCGTCCAATGTTTCGCTATGATGGCCAGCGCGACAGCCATGAGAAATCGCTTGATACAATGGAGTAAGATCTTCGAGCGTTGGCGTATTACCCTCAAGGGTCGTGTCTCGCAGGTGTTCGTAGAGCCGTCCATGAGCCAACTGCCAGCCTTCGGGCTCAACTTGACGATACCGTTCTCCAAACCATTCACGCACTAGCGGATGCGTGTCTAGTGAATCGGCAGACGAAGGGTCGGTTGGTGCCAGAAGGCGAACTTCGCGGAGACGGCTGACTGATCGGTTCCACTCTGCATCAGGTACTACTGTAAAAAGCCCGAAAATTAATGGCTCATCTCTGAGCACTCGTAGACACGCATCGTTGGCAGGTCGATCAAAAAGTCCAACCATATACATGATCATTAATAATACGGGCTTTCCAGCGAGCCATTCCTTTTCATACGATTCCATCACGCGTATAGCGTGGTCATGGCGCGGATTGTCCTTATCGTCGAGGAAGGCGCGAATATGGTCGCGGCGGCGGATGTCGCCCTTCTGTGTTTCCTTCAAGAAACTCGCGAGCAGGCCGAGCGCTAGCGGGTGGCCACCGAATTCGCGCGCCGCCTGTATCGACTCCTTGTCCGTGCCCCATATGCCATTGTCGCGCAACAATGCGGCGCCCGCATCATCCGATAATCTTTCCAAATCGACGATAGGCGCGGCGCCGTCTTTCCAACGATCAATATCCTTGATCGGGAGCCGGCTGGTGAGCGTAATCATCCCATGTGCTTCGGCTGGCGGCGTTGCCGCAAAACGGCGCAGCAGTGCGCGTAACCCCGGGTCCTTCAATTGGCCGAGTTGGCGGTCGGGGCCGTGCTGAAGCGGCTCGACACCGTCGAGTACGAGCAGAATACGCCGGTTCATCAAGGCTTCGGCAATCGCTTCGCCCTTGGCAGTGGCATTCGTGGTTTCGATCACGATGCCGAGCCTTTCCAGTGCCCAGTTGAGGAATTGGTCCGCCGAGGCCGCGCGCTCTTTCGTGCCCTGGCTGTAGAACGACCAGCCGAGCACCATCTCCGCCCCGCGATAATTCTCGGCCTGCATGCGCTTGATCCATTCATTGACCAGCGCCGATTTACCCGCGCCGCCCTCAGCGATCAGCGAGAGGATATTGGTCATAGGGTCGGTCCAAGCGTCGTCGAGACGTTTCAACTCGGCCCCGCGCCCGACCAAATGTTCGTATGGCGTTTCCGGCAGGCCTGTAATGTGGACAAAGCCTGGTTGCGGCTGACGTGGCGGCGGTTCCGGTTTTCGGCTGACAATGCCGGCGGTGATCTCCGCGATCTCGTTCGCGGCGTCTGTCATGTGCTGCATGCGGTCGTGATGCGAAAGTGACGAGAACGGTCTCGTGTCGCGAGGTCGAAGATTCTTGTCTTTGACCTTGTTCAATCCCGCGTTAGGTGTAGGCGTCAGTAGCAGCGGATAGAAATGGACGTTTTCACCGTTCGCCTGGCGCTCGCGGATGATTGCGATCTCCTTGTCCACTATGTAATCGGATGCCATCGAATGGGCCGATACAAGCAGGATGAAAATATCGCATTCGCGCAGCTTCCGTTCGATCTCAGGATCCCAATCGGTTCCGCCGATCATGTGTTGGTCGACCCAGAGTTCGTAAGTGCCGCTTTTGATGTCTGGCTGCAGAAAGCGCATCACGAAACTCAGCCATGCTACTTCATCGTCGCGCGGTTTGTCCGGCTCGTCCTTGTGGCTGTAGCTGATGAAGATGACCGGCTTGGTCATGCTTGTTCCCGCAACTTGCGCGTGAGCGTGCCACCGCCTGCCTGCATGTCAAGGCGAGAGCGTCTCGTAGCCTAAGCCATTGCGTCGGCGACGGATATCCGGCCCCTTGCTTTCGCTCGGCGCGACGCCGATATAACAGTCCGTACCAATGCAGGAGAAGCGCCCGCTTCGATCAACTTGCATTTTCACCTTCAAACGAACGGCGCAACGGAGACCATTCCGTTTGAACGATCTTCCGCCGATAACGCCTGAAAGCGTCTGCTGAGCAGAAAGGATCATTCCCGTGGATGAGATTCTCCAGTTGGTGACCAGCCACTCGTTCTTGTGGTTTCTGGAAGTGCTCGGTGTTTTCGTCGTTGTCGTCGTCGTCCTGAAGTCGATCCGCACCATCGGCGCCACCGAAGTGGGGCTGGTGCGCAAACGCTTTGCGCTGCAAAAGCTCGGCCCGGGCAACGTCGTCGCTTTCAACGGCGAGGCGGGGTTCCAAGCCAGGCTGATGATGCCCGGAGTCTGGTTCAAGCTGTGGCCGCTTTACGACGTGACGCGCCATCCCCGCGTGCAGATTCCCGCCGGCCAGATCGGCGTGGTGATCGCGCAAGTGGGCGAGGAACTGCCGGTCGGCGCCAAATCGGCCGCCTACAAAAAGGAATTCGGGAACTTCAGCGGTCTCGAAGTCTTCGTGAGCGGCGGCGGACAGAAGGGTGTGCAGCGCCCGGTCTTGCCGCCGGGCACGGTGGTGCCGATCCATCCCGTCGGCTTCCTCGTCATCACCAAGGACACGGTGTTTGGCCTGCCGATCGACGAGAAATATGCCGCGCTGGAACGCCGAGGCAATCTGAAGCCGGAATCCTTCGGGCTCGAACCGGTGCAGCTCGAGGTCGTGCGCATCGAACCGCGTTTCTTCCAGGACGGCAAGGTGGTCGACATGATCGGCATCGTCACCACCTATGAAGGCCCGCCCTTGCCCAAAGGCGCCATCGCCAACCGCATCGGCGACTTCACCGATCTCGCAGCGATGGAAACCGACCCCAAGACCAAGGACAGCGATCTGGTCGAGGCGATCCTCGCCGTCAAGAACGAGACCCACAACAATTACCAGGACTTCCAGGCCTTCCTCGATCGCGGCGGGCGCATCGGCCTGCAGCACGATCCCTTGATGTACGGCGCCTATAACCTCAACCCCTTCCTGGTGTCGGTCGAGATGGTGCCGATGCTGATCGTCAACCAGGGCGAAGTGGCCGTGCTGAAAGCCTATGTCGGGCTGGCGACCGAGGACACGTCGGGCGCCGAATTCAAGTTCGGCGCACTGGTGCGCCCCGGCCATCGCGGCATCTGGCAGGAGCCGTTGCGCACCGGCAAATACGCGATCAATCCGCGCTGCTATTCGGCCGAAATCGTGCCCACCTTCATTCTGACGCTGAACTGGGCGGACGCGAGCTCGACCGCGCACAATCTCGACAAGGGCCTGAAGCAGATCACCGCCAAATCGAAGGAAGGCTTCGTCTTCAACATCGACCTTCAGGTGCAGATCCACGTACCCGATACCGAAGCGCCGAAAGTGATCTCCATCGTCGGCACCATGCTCAACCTCGTCACCGAGGTGTTGCAGGCCGCGGTCGGCAACCATTTCCGTGACAAGCTGCAGTCGATGCCCGCCATCGACTTCATCGAAAAGCGCCAGGAGGTGCAGGCGCAAGCCCAGGATCACATCACTCAGAAGCTCAAGGACTACCGCATCGAAACGCGCGGCGTTTACATCCAGGACGTCGTCTTCCCGCAGCAGCTGGTGGACGTGCTCACCACCCGCGAAATCGCCAACCAGCAGCAGGAAACCTACAAGGCCGAAGAGAAGGCGCAAGGCCAGCGTCTGCAGCTCGAGCAAACCCGCGGCAAGGCCGACATGCAGTCGGAACTGGCGCGCTCGGCCATCGGCATCGACATCGCCAAGAACAAGGCGCAAGGCGTGCAGAACGAGGCCGACGGCGAATCCTATCGCCTGGAGAAAGTCGGCCGCGCCAGCGCGGTGAAGACCGAGGCGGAAGGGCTTGCCATCGCCAAGGGCCTCGAAGCGCAACAGCTTGCCATCGGCAAGGACCAGACGGCGCTGGTCAACGTGGTACGGGCGCTCGCTTCCGGGGCGCAACGCTTCATGCCGGAGAACCTAGCGCTCACCGTGGGTGACGGCGGGCTTGGCGCAAACCTCAACGCGCTGGTGCCGCTGATCATGGGACGCTTGCAGAAAAACGGCACGGCCAACGCGAACGAACCCGCCGGCTTGCCGGTTTCCGAACCGCCGGCGACGCCGAAACGCTAAGGCAGATCGTAGATCACCGCGTTCCAAAACTGCACGCGGTGCGAGCCGGTCTTGCGAAAGCCGCGCCGGCGCAATTCGCGCCCGATGATCAGATTGAAATAGCCGTGCGCCACGAGCGCTGCCAGCCCCTCTTCGCGCGCCCGCTTGATGAGGATGTTCGCCGCCGTCACCGCGCGATGCTTGGCCTTTCGATAACCCTCGATTTCGGGATGATAGCCCGCGTGCCACAGGATGCGCGCCATCACCGCCCAGGTCGGCACGCTCATGCGCAGAAGCGGAATGCGAGGGCTGGCCAGTGGTGCTTCGACGAACAAAGGATCGGCGATCAATTCGGCATTGGGCGCCAGCGCCCGCGCGCTGTCCTGCGCCCGCGGCCTGCCGGAGGTGTAGACCGCGGACAACTCGCTCACCAGGTCCTGTAGTTCTTCCGGCGGCAAGCTTTCGGGATCGAGCCCCGCCGCTTCGTAGGCGTCGATGTAATCGCGAAAGCCGTGATGCGAAGTGCGGTGATCGGTGGAGATCGCCGGCCGGCCGTGGCGCACCAGGATGATGCGGATCGCCGGCCCCGCGTGGACGCGCGTCTTGCCGGCGATCAGGCGCTTCAGCCGGCTACGTCCGGCCGGCTGATCAAAAGCGGATACTTCTTGCGACATCACCCAACCCGATAACATGGCTCGAACGCGATAGCGATCATGCGGAACCTCATCCTAGCGGCAAGCGCCGATGGCTACGAAGCGTCTCGTCCGGCTCAGCCATTCGCCTAATAGGGCAGCAGCTGCTCAACTGTTAGGCAAATATGTGTTGCGGCGCAACAACGCTGCTCCGAAAGAGTAGAATTTATATGGAATTTCTACGATTCGACGCTCCACTTAATATTGCTTTTCAGCCACGCCTTCCGGAATTCTCGTTCCACGTCGCCGCGCAGGCGGCAGGACTTAAACGAGGATCGTGACGATGAAAAGACATTGCCTGAAGCTCACCGTGGCGGCGGCATCGCTGATGGTCATCGCCGCTTCGGGCGCGGCCTATGCCGATGCGATGTCCAACCCATCGATGGCCGGGCCGCTCGCGGCCAATCCCTCGCCTTACTCCGTCGATTTGCCCGATTGGCTTGGCACCGCGGCCGGCAAAGTCTACATCACCGGAGCGGTGACCGGACTGGCCTATTACGAAAGCAGCCCGAGTTTCAATTCCGCCTCCTTTAATTTCGATCCCGCCGCAAATGTGGACGTCAGCAACGCGCAGGTCTTCTTGCAGAAGACCGACGGCTGGCTGCAATTCTACGCCCAGTTCGGCATGTATTCGTTGCCGACCGTCGGCGTGCCTTACACCAAGGCGAGCGTCGCGACGCCGGGCAATTTCGGATACATGCCGGTCGGCTATGTGAAGCTGCAAGGCGAAGACAGTTTGGCCGCTTTTTCGCTGCAGATCGGCAAGCTGCCGACGCTGATCGGCGACGAATACACCTTCACCTTCGAAAACATGAACATCGAGCGCGGCCTGTTGTGGAACCTGGAACCGGCGGTGAGCCGCGGCATTCAGGTGAACTACACGCAAGGCCCGCTGACGCTTTCGCTGTCGTGGAACGACGGCACCTATTCCGACCAATTCGGATCGCTGTCCGGCTTGGCGTCCTACGCCTTCAACGGCGGCGCCGATACGCTGGCGTTCGCGGCGGGAGGAAACCTCGCCAGCGGACCCCACTTCAGCGCGCTCAACAACTCAAGCTATTACGACCTGATCTACACGCACACCTCTGGACCGTGGACGATCAGCCCCTACGTCCAGTACGTCAACCTTCCCGTGTTCACCAAAATCGGCCCGCCGGACAGCACGCAAGTCTGGGGCGGGGCGTTGCTGGTCAGCTATTTCATCGACGACAACTGGAAAATGGCGGGACGCGTCGAATACGAGGGCTCGTCCGGCAATCCGGCCACGACCTATAACCTCATCGGCTACGGCGCCGGCAGCAATGCCTGGTCGTTCACCGTCACGCCGACTTATCAGTGGAAACAGTGGTTCGTCCGCGCCGATGCGAGCTACGTCGACGCCGGCAACGTCGATGTCGCCGACTTTGACGGCTTCGGCCACAGCGGAACCAACAAAGACCAGTTCCGCGTGATGCTCGAATTGGGTCTGCTGCAGTAACGACGCAACCCCAGACGGCCGGCCGCTGCAAAGAACTCCGCGGCCGCGTTTCTGTAGCATAGCCCCCGCGGTCCCCAGCCTGCGGGGGCTGTTCATTCGGAACAAGACCGCACGACTTACTTGAGCGCAGCGTGTGTTTGTGCGCTGGCTGTCGGCAAACCTGCCCTAAAAAGAATGCCCCCTGACGGATCGTCAGGGGGCTAGGTGTCGCATCAATTCACTACGCCGGATTACCAGGAGAAACCGACGCCGCCGTTGACGGCAGTGCCGACTTGTCCGAAGCCGACGCCCACTTTCACGACCACGTCGTCCCGCGGACGGAAGCTGGCCCCGACGGCGCCTGCCGGCGAGCCGTCAAAATAGCCCGTGCCCAGCGCAACGGCGAACGTCTTGCTTTCATCGACTTGCGGCATGCCGGCGAACGCCGCGCCCAAGGCGATGGTGCTTCTCAGCTGTCCGAAGTTGACCGCATCCCAACGGGTCTTGCCGTCGGCGACGCCGGTGACCCTGATCGGGGCTCCGGTGGTGTGATTGCCGAAGAACGCCCCGCCGTCGTTCAACGTCAGATCGGACGAGGTGGTCGCACTGGAACCGCCGGACATCGTCGTGGCGGTCGCTGAGGTCTTCATTCCGGAGAAGCCGTCGCTGTTGGTGACGGCGACATCCGTGCCGTTGGCCCCGATGGTCAGACCGGAGTTCTCTGCCGGGCCGCCCAGAACCGTGACTGCGCCACCGTTGTTGACGGTGAGACCCTTACCATCCTGAGTCAGCACGCTCGCCTGTCCGGCCGTCAGGGTGACGGTGGACGTCGCGCCGCCATTGCCGCCGCCGGTCAGCGTGGTCGTGGTGCCGTTGACGACGACGCCGCGGCCATTGCTGTTCAGCAAGCTGGCGTTCACGCCGTTCAGCGTCTCGGTGGCGCCATTGCCGTATTCAGTGACGCCGGTTCCGTTCACGATCACGTAGTTGCCGCCGGTGGCGCCGCTGTAGAGCGCCGCACCGCCATAGGACGTCAGACCGCCATGCACCGTGTCTCCGCCGTTCACGGTCTCGCCCCCGTTTATGGTAGCGCCGCCGTTCACGAGAAGGCCGCCATTCGCGGTCAAGAGGCCGCCGACCGTTTCCGTGCCCGTGACGCCTAGGGTGTCGATCGTCGCGCCGCCGGTGATCACAGCGCCATTGGTGGCAGTCAGTGTACCGACCGTCAGGTTGCTATAGCCGCCGTACGGGTTCACAAAGTCTACGTTGGGCGTGTCAAGGGTTATGCTGGTTGGTGAGATGTACAACCCCGAATATTCGTCCGCCCCGCCCGGCCCATTGTGGTCATAGGCGGCCATCGTCACATAGCCGTCGCCGTTGGCGATGACGTTGGCACCGGTCATGGCGCCGCCTTCGTTATCCTGCGACGAGCTGCCGAACGGACTGGGCGTGAAAATCGTACTGTTCTGCCCTGCCCAAAGGCCGGAAAAGTAACAAGTCGGACTGCACCCGCTAGTCTCGCCGGGTTCGCCGGTCACGAAGTAATTCGGATCGCCGTTATAGCCGTCGTTGATAACGGAACCCTCACCGCCGTAAAGATTGTAGCTGACTTGTGCACTTGCCGGACTGAGAGAAGCCACGAGCGCGACAGCCGCCGTGGCCAACAAACCGATACGTAGATGCTTCATGAGTTGGTCCCCTTTCACCATGTAACGTTCAGCGTTGCCCGTTTTTCGAACGGCGCCTGATACGTCGGCCAGATAAACACTCCCTCCCGCGCTCTGCAGCGCGAGAAATCTCCGGATTTTTGGCTTGCACTCCACCAGCGCATGGCCCTAGCGCATTTACGAGCGGACACTTCAAGAGAAGGTCAGCCCGCGACCGTCCAAACCCAAACCTCCCCGCGCCAATCCGCTTGGCGACGCAAAGCGTCCGATCGCCAGTGCAGCAACTGCGCTTAAGCGTTCCGAAACTAAGCGAGTTGTTAAGGCTTAATCTGTCAACGGCTTGACATTCTGAGAATTCGCTAAGTCCTAAATTGTCGCAGACCTATTTATGCTTGAGAAACCGCCGACAGCTCTATTTTTCAATGGCCGGTTGAACCTCGTCGCTCAATACAAGCAGCACCAATCAAATGAATGCGGTTCTCAGAAATAATCAAACCATAAATGCAAAGATGTCGACAAAGCCACGATTATTTGAATTTGAAAAAGTTAAGTTACTGATGAAAGTGCGTTACCTTTGCGGCACGTGAGCTGAATTGCTTGACCGACGATTCGTTCACACCTAATAGGCATGCCAAGTTCTTTCCGGTGACCTGTTGAGCGCTGCAATTGTCCGTTTCAGCGTGCGTGCGGGCGCTGCGGACTGGGGCTTGGGTGGGCGCACATGCGATGATCGGTCTTTCGATGGCTTCGTCAGAGGTGACGGATCAAATTGCGTGTGCCCTGCCGTTCATGTTCTCGCTCCGCGATGAAAGACGCTTGTGCGACATCGGCGAACTGCGGGAATTCCCGGCTCATGCCATCGTCCAGCGCTACGGCGAAGAGCCGAACGGTCTGTGGGTCGTCATTCGGGGATTGCTCCAGTCGAGCTATTCGACGTCGAGTGGAAAGAAGATCGTTCAGGATGTGATCTTTCCCGGTCAAGCATCCGAGCCCACCAGTCTCATCGACGGGATGCCTGCTCCGTTCGACCTCGTCACCCGAACCCGTTCCGTGCTGGTTCGCTTTCCGGCCCAACCGCTCAAGAAACTGCTCAAAACCGAGCCCAGCTTGCTGCGCGGGCTGGCCGAACAAATGTGTTTTTTGAGACGGGCCTCGTTCGCCAGCCTGATCTCCCGCCTGTATATTTCGCCGCGGGGGTTAATTGCCAAGCTTCTGTTGTACTGGGGTCGGTCCAAATTGACGATGGCCATCCAGCCGTTCGAATTGCCCATGGTTCTCACCCAAGACGACATTGCCGCGATGTGGGGCGTCAGTCGCGCGACGGTCAACAAGGAACTGACGCAGTTGGCTAAGGAAGGCATCGTCGAGGTCCGCTACCGCGGCATCGCCGTGCTCGATCTCGGGCGACTATTGGCCATCGCGTCCCATGAGGAACCGTTCGGATTCTGGGAACAGTCGCTTCTCGACGCGGCCTTGTCGTCGGGCGAGGACGGCCTCGGAAAGATCATGGAACACTGACTGTTTTGTTGTTCGTGCGGCGGAAGCAGAGAGGCGGAGAATGAACATCGCGGAGTCGATCATTGCCAAGTTCGGCGGCGAGGACGCGCTGGCCGTTCTGGTCGGCAAAAAGACGACCGTCCTCTATTGGAAGCAGCTCGGGACGATCCCGGCGAAGTGGCAAACGAATTTGCTCAAGATTGCCCAAGAGCAGGGTATCCCGCTGGCTCCCTCCGACTTTCTGGCGCCGTCCGCTTCCCCCCCGATGCCCTTGGCTTACGCCGCGCCGGCCAGCACACCTGTTTTGACCCTCCCAAGCAGGCTGCGCTGGCTGTCCGCCATTCCCGCGACGTGGCTTTTCGTCGGCGGCGGCATCATCGCGGGCGCTTTGCTGTGTCTGTTGATCGTTGCCGGTATCCGATACGCCGTCGCGCCGCCGCCGCCCCCGACGATGACGAATCCTGTTTTCGCCACCGCGCCCGCAGCAAACGGCCCGCCGAGCACGACATCGGCCATGGCGGGCGAAGCTTCGCAATGGTTCGTCGCCGCTGCGTACGGCAACTGGAAAATCAAATGCCGCAACGGCGCAACGCCGGCGAACTTGAAAGCCCTGTGCAGCGGCACGCTTGAAATCGACGACGCCAAGCTCAGGCAGCCCGTCTTTCTTTGGGAAGTCGGCCGCGACAAGAACGGCATCCTCGTCACCAACCTGTACATTCCGACCGGCGTTCTGATCGACCCCGGCGTCGGCCTGCAGTTCGACAAAGGCGAGGCGCGCCGCTTGAATTACGTAAACTGCGGTCAGCGCATATGCGTGGCGGTCCTGGTCATGGACGACGCCTTTCTGCGCGCCGCCTCGAGCGCCAGCGCGGCGAACGTCACGATCAGTCCTTTCGGCAGAACCCCCGTCACCCTCCACATCCCGGTACGCGGCTTTGCACAAATGCTGGATTATCTGCGCTAGCGAATCTGGCGGGGCGTATCCGGCGCCCACGGGACAAGGGCCTATTGGTCATGCCGGCTCCGTCCAGTTCAGACGTGGATATGAAGGCGCGCGCCGAAAATCGAGACCGGGCCGCGGTCGCGGTTGTAGGCGGGATTGGCGACAAATTGATAATCGGTGCCGGCGTCGAGCCAATCGGCCAGCTGGGCGTTGTAATAGACTTCGCCGATGTCCTCCGTGCCGTAATGGACGAGACGGCCGTCGCCGATCAGGATGCCCAGCCCGCCGGCGGCCAAATAGGCGCGCGCGGCGCCCGAGATCGCATCGACCACGGCTGCGACGCCGAGCGTATCGTTCGGCCGTCCCCAGTCGACGCCCTTGAGCGACAATCCCGCGGCCAGCGAGCGATTGATCTCCGAAAACTCGTAGGCTTCCTTGCTGCCGTCGTTCAGGCTTAGCCGGACGAACATTCCCAAGCTGTCGTTGATCTGCTGTTCGAAGTTGACGGCGCCTCCCGGGCGCGACGCATAGCGGCGCACCAGCGCCATGCTCGGTGTTGAATGCGTCGCCAGCGCCAGCGCGATCGCGTCGTTGTAATCGCCCATGCGGCCGCGATTGAGGAAGCCGAGTAACTTCAGTTTGCCCGGCTCTTCCCACAGCGTGTGGCGCTCCTCGGCTTCGGCCACGAGTTCGAACTGGCCGAAGCCGCGTTCCAGCGCCGGCATGTTGGGAACGCGCGACAAGTCGAACAAGCCGCCGCGCAAGGTCCACCAAGCTTGCGTCCATTCTGCGGCGATGCCGTAGCTGTATCCCCAGGAGTCGGCGGCATAGTCGAACGAGCCGCTGTCGATCACCGCCCAGTTGAGAAAATCCTGCTTCGGGTCGTGGGCGTAACTGTTGGTGTCGAAGACGTCGGTAATCGAGAACTTGCCGAGCGTGACGACAAGGGAGTCGGCGGTCTTCGTGCCCGCGAGTTGATTGGCGTCGGATTCGACGTTCTGGGTCTCGCCGCCGAGATCGAAGGTCTGACGCAAGAACAGCCGTTGCAGCCGGAAATACGGCTCCACGGCGCCGATCTTGTAGGCTTCGCCGCTGGGGAAGGCCGCGATGCCGAGCGTATTGCTCAAACCGAAGCCTTGGTCGATCTCGGGATTGGCATAGGCTTCGCCGCCGTCCCACAACCGCACTCCGGCAAACAGCGTGGCATCAAAGGTCTCGTCGCCGCGGCTTCCCGAATCGAGGCTGTTGGCACCGCGATAGGGCGAGGTGAAAGCGGGATGATACTGGTCCACAAAGGTCATCTGGCCATGCAGCGACCAGGTTTCCGGCGCGACCGCATCCGCCTGGGCCAAAGCCGCGGCGCTGACTGTGCAGCCTGCGGCCACGATACAGAACAAGAACTTGCGGATGCTCCAACTGGCCGCCATATGCGTCTTCCTTTCCAAAGGACGGGTCAGGCGAAACCGCGAAGCCATATATACCCCAATGGGTATATTGTATATACCCCTTGGGGTATATTGCAAGCGCCAATATGTGGCCGCGCTCAGACGAAGCGATGTACTGATGTTGCGATGGCGCTTGAGCATCGCCGCAGCGTCGGCGTGCGCGGCCGTCTTGGCTTGCGATATAGACACCCGAAGGTAAAATATCAGATTCGTGACGCGTCGGCGACGGGCGATGTGACCCGTCGGGGAGGCCGGCCATGAGCGCCATCCAGGCGCAAAGCACTGATACAAACAACGCGACGCTGGGCCGGACTTTGGTGCTGGACGAGCTCTTCGACCTCACGCTCTACCGCGAGCTGCGCCGGCACGCCGGCGAGGATTTCCACCCGCTGCTCAAATCGCTCGTCCCTGTCGAGACCAGGCATTTCGAGTTCTGGAAGGCGTTCTTCCACGTCGAGGAGCCAGATTTGGACCTTTGGCGCCGGCTCAAGCTCCGTCTCATCGCGCTGTTCTGTCGGCTGTTCGGGCCGCCCGCCATCGCCATCACGCTCGAAGCCATCGAATTGCGCGGGATCAAGAAGTATCTACGGGTGTGGGAGGAATATCGCGCAACGCCGCTGGGCGAAGCCGTCCGTTCCATTCTCGACGACGAGCTTTGCCACGAGGATTCGATCGTCTCGCAATCCATCACCCAGCAGGTGCGGCCGGAGCGCATCCGCGACGTGTTCCTTGGCCTCAACGACGGGCTGGTGGAGATGGTGGGCGCCGTCAGCGGTTTCTTTGCGGCGTTTCACAGCGCTTCGGCGGTGCTGATCGCGGCCTTGACGGTGGCCGTGGCCGGCGCGTTCTCGATGGCCGCGGGAGCCTTCATGGGCGCCTCGTCAGCCTTCGAGATCGAAGACGTCGAGGCCGGTAAGCGGCGTTTTCTAGGCGAGAAGGATGTCACGGCGCCGCCGTCGGCCCCGTTCGGCTCGGGCCTGTCGGTCGGTTTGTCTTATCTGGTCGGCGCCCTGGTGCCGATCGCGCCGGTGTTCTTCGGCGCCACAAGTCTCTGGCTCACCATCGCGGTCTCGATCACCGCCGTGATCGTGACCTCATACGTCCTGGCCTTCCTTTCGGGGATGGACGCGCGCCGCCGAATCCTCCTCAATCTGTTGATCGCCAGCCTGGCCGTGGCCGTGACCTATGCTATCGGTTTGGCGACCAACCGTCTCTTTGGGATCACCATTTCCTGAACCAAATCGCGTACGAAAGAAGGCGAGGATGAAGGCACCGTCAGAGATTTGGCTGAACAAGCCAGAGAGCCACGACTTTACCGCGGCGCGTGATTATCTTTCGCTGCTGTTCGACGCCAAGAGTGTCGCTAAGCTGATCGTGCGTCTGCGCCGGGCGCCGCTTCGTCCGTACAAAGCGAAGGACATTTTGCGGGCGAGCGGACTGCCGGTTTTGGACAAGGGGAATTTCTTCGTCGCGCGGGACTTGCGGAAGGTCCGCAAGGGTAACCCGCTCTCGCCGGTGTTGCTGATCCAAGGCGACGCGGGGCGCGGCTTGCCACTGATCATCGCCGACGGCTATCACCGCATCTGCGCCAGCTGGTACGTCGACGAGAACGCCGAAATCCCGTGCCGCATGGCGGCGAGATCCTGAATGCCGGCGCCGCGCGCGTCGAATATTCGCAACGTGGTTGAGCCGCCGGTATGAACAGATTCGTTAACACCTTTCTCCTGGTCTATGCGGGGCTTTTCCCGATCGTGAATCCGTTCGGCAACATCCCGTTTTTCATGAGCCTGACTCAGTTCGCGACCGACCGGCAGCGCAACGTTCTGGCCCGCCGCGTCGCAGTCAACAGTTTCTTTTTGCTCCTCGGCTCGCTTTTCCTCGGCTCGCATGTGCTGGAGTTCTTCGGCATCAGCCTGCCGGTCGTGCGTATCGGCGGCGGTCTGGTGGTGACGGCGTTCGGCTGGAAGCTGCTCAACGCGGAAACGGCGGCCGTCGACAATCAAGCGGGGTCGCAGGAACCGGCGACGGTTCCCGACGCCTTTTATCCCCTCACCATGCCGCTCACCGTTGGGCCCGGTTCCATGTCGGTCGCGATCACCTTGGGAAGCCAACGGCCGAAAGCCTTCGGGATCGAGAGCTTGCTGCTGTTGGGCGGCGCCGCGGTTCTGGGACTGTTGGCCATCTCGGCGACGGTCTATTTTTGCTATCGCTTCGCGCACCGGCTGCCGGCGTTGTTGGGGCCGAGCGGCATCAACGTCATGCTGCGTCTGACGGCCTTCATTCTGCTCTGCATCGGCATTCAGATCATTTACGACGGCTGGAGCACGCTCGATTTGGCCAGCCCCTAGGGCACAAGCAAGACGCTCCGCAAATTCGCGGCCATCCACAGCGCGCCGGCGCGGCGGTGCTGCCGACGCGAGGCCGCTGTGATAGAATTCGCGGGTCTCTTCACCCACACCAAATGGGGACTTTGCATGACCAACCTTGCTTCGGCCGTCGCCAAACATGTGTTCTCCGATCATTGGCGCTTGTTCTTGATCGAAGGCATCATCCTGGTCGTATTGGGCTCCGCCGCCATCCTGGTGCCGCCGCTCGCCAGCCTGGCCGTGGCGCTCGTGCTCGGCGCGTTGTTCCTGGCGGGCGGCGTCGTCGGCCTGATCACGACCTTCGTCGGGCGCCGGGCGCCGGGCTTCTGGTGGGCGCTGATTTCCGCCTTGATCGCCATCGTTGCCGGTTTGCTGATCCTCGGTTGGCCGGTTAGCGGCGTGGTTTCCTTGACCTTCGTGCTGACCGCTTTTCTCGTTGCCGACGGCGTGTTGATGATCCTCTTCGGACTCGAGCATCGCCGGCAGCTTTCCCAGCGCTGGGGATGGCTGGTGGCGAACGGCGTCCTCGATCTTCTGCTTGCCGCCGTCATCGTATGGGCACTGCCGGGTTCGGCGATTTGGGCACTGGGCCTGATCGTGGGAATCGACCTCGTCTTCGGAGGCTGGTCGCTGATCGCGGTGTCCCTGGCCGCGCGCCCGAAAGCGAGCGCGTAGCGCCAGGCGGCGCGAAAGCGAGCTGGCTGGGGCGCCAGGATTCGAACCTGGGAATGCCGGAATCAAAATCCGGTGCCTTACCGCTTGGCGACGCCCCAATGCCTGGAAGGTCGCGGACCATAAGGCCTGCGTCGGGACGTTTCAACGCGGCTTTGCTCCGGTTGCGGGGGGGCTGGGGCATGGTTATAAGGGCGCCCTTCCTGGGCACGGAGAGTAGCTCAGCCTGGTAGAGCACCACGTTCGGGACGTGGGGGCCGGAGGTTCGAATCCTCTCTCTCCGACCAGTTAGACAGTCGAGAATCTCGCCTGGACAACGCCGCGCAGCCTTGCGCCGGCCTGTCCGCCGTGACAGGACGCGCCAATCGCTTTAGCATTCGCCGCGGCATGATTGCCGAATGTTTCTGCCCGAGCGGAGCGGCGGCGTGAAAATCGAAGTGTCCCCCGGCGAACTGGCCGATCGGCTGACGATCCTGGAAATCAAACTGGAGCGGATCGTTGAGCCGGACAAGCGGCGCAACGTCGAATGCGAGTACCACATGCTGTTGCCCCACCGCGCCGAGCTTTGCGGGCCGGAGATCGATGGCCTGATGGCGGAACTCAAAGAGGTCAACGCCGCCCTCTGGCGCATCGAGGGTGCGCTGCGCGAATGCGAGCGCCAGGACGATTTCGGGCCCCGGTTCGTGGAATTGGCGCGCTCCGTATACCTCACCAACGACCGCCGTTCGGCGATCAAGCGGCGCATCAACGAGCAGCTCGGCAGCGCGATCATGGAGGAAAAATCCTATCCGGCGTACGAGGCTCGCGCCCTTGGCCAAGATCCCGAGCGCGGATGAGCCAGCCGACGCATCCCGCCCTGCAGCGGGCGATTTTGCTGCAGCGATCGGGCGATACGGCCGGCGCCGCGGCCATCTACCGTCAGCTGCTGCGCTCCGCGCCGGGCGATCCCCAGCTGCTGTTCCTCCTGGGCTCCGCCGAGCAGCAGCTGGGACGTCAAGACGAGGCCGCGACGCTGCTTCGCCAGTCGCTGCACCTTCGGCCAAATCAGCCGAGCGCGTTGTGCAATCTCGGCGTCGCCTTGTTCGAACTGGGCCGCTACGACGAAGCGCTGGCGAGTTACGACCGGGCGCTCGCGCTCAATCCGAATTATGCGATGGCCTATAACAACCGCGGCAACGCGCTCGTGGCACTCGGCCGCCGCGAGGAGGCCCTCGATAGTTTCGCGCGCGCCCTTGCGGTCGAGCCGCGCTATGCCGACGCCCATAACAATCGCGGCGGCGCGTTGCGGGAAAAGCGGGACCTCGAAAACGCGCTGGCCGCCTTCGACCGCGCCATCGCGCTGGCGCCCGGTTTCGCGATGGCCCATCTCAATCGCGGCACGACGCTGAACGAACTTTGCCGGCCGGACGAAGCGTTGGCGAGCTTCGATCACGCGCTGACGCTCAACGCCAACCAAGCGGCCGCGCATTGCGGCCGTGCCACGGCTCTTTTCGCTCTCAAGCGCTTCGCCGAAGCCGAAGCCAGCAACCAGCGCTCCATTGCGCTGGCGCCCGAATTGGCCGAGGCCCATTGGAACCGCGCGCTGTTCAGGCTCATCGCAGGCGATCTCGCCGAAGGATGGGAAGACTTCGAATGGCGCTTCAAGCTCGACGAATGGCACCGTGCCCTTCACTACGGCGCCGAGGACTCGCGGCAGCGTCTGTGGACGGGAGATCAGCCGATCGCCGGCAAGACGCTGCTCGTGCGACCGGAGCAGGGATACGGCGATTTCGTCCAGTTCGCGCGCTACATCCCGATGCTGCGATCTCTAGGGGCGAACACCATCGTCGAAACGCTGCCGCGCCTCGTGCCGCTGCTGGCGACGCTCGATTGCGACGCGACGATCATCGAAGCCGGTCGGCCGCTGCCACCGTTCGATCTATTCTGCCCGATCATGAGCCTGCCGCGGGCCTTCCGCACGCGGCTCGAAACCGTCCCGGCAAAGGTTCCTTATCTCTTCGCCGACCCGCAAAAGCAAAGCCGGTGCCTCGAGCGGCTGGGCGGAAAGACCGCGCCTCGCATCGGCTTGGTGTGGTCGGGAAGCCCGAAACATCCGGCTGACCGACTGCGCAGCGTGGCGCTGCAAAGCCTCGAACCTGTGTTGCGGCAACCTCTCGAGTTCCACGCGCTGCAAAAGGATATCTCACTAACCGACGCCGCGCTGATGAGCGCTTTCCGAATCCGGCCGCACGATGAGGAACAAGACGATTTCTCCGACGCCGCGGCGCTGATCGCCTGCATGGACCTGGTGGTCACGGTGGACACGGCGGTCGTCCATATCGCAGGAGCGATGGGCGCCCCCGTATGGGTCATGTTGTCCTGGATGGCGGACTGGCGTTGGCTGCTCGATCGCGCCGACAGCCCCTGGTATCCCACGGCCACATTGTTCCGACAGAAGGAAAGAGGCGACTGGGCAGGCGCCGTCGAAGCCCTCGCGACGCAGCTTCGCAGGCGGGATTTTCGCGCGGAGACGCGTTAATCATCCGGCAATTTGCAAACCATTCCCGCCGCCATCTCCCACTTCGCCCGTATGAGTGGCACATCCGCGACACGGCTCCGCGCCTATCCGACACGGAGCGTGTTTTTGCCACTCCCTTTGCGAGGTGATCCGTCTTAATTATCGCCGCGGAGAGCATGAGTGTGGTAAGCAAGCGGCATCTGTCCCGGGAGTGCTCCGTGAAATTCCTGACATCGGTCTGCGTCTTCTTCGTCCTGGCGCCCGCGTCATGGGCCGCGACGGGCGATCCTTATGTCGGCCTCGACCTCAACATCGACCAGGTGATATGGAGCAATTCCACCATCGCCGCGACCTATCCGACACAGAACTCGGGCGGCACGTTCCGGATCGGCGACCGCATCTGGGACGATGTCGCGGTCGAGCTGGGCTACAGCAACAGTTACGGCTCGGCCCCCGTCACCTCGAGCGCCGGCATCAGCAACAAGCTGAGCAATCGGCTGGCGCTGCGCGCATTACAGCTCGACGGGCTGGCCTTTTTTCCGCTTGGCAAAGGCTGGTTCCAGCCTTTCGTGACCGCAGGGCTGGCTTACGACGAAGCCAGCGCGCGCTTGCGCACGATCACCACGACGTATGACTCAAAAACCAAGTTGAACGTCATTACGATCATCTCCACGCCCTATTTCGACAAATCGGAAATCGATTGGCACGCCGGCCTCGGCATGGAAGTCGTGCCGATGGATGGCCTGTCGGTGCGCTTCACGGCGCGTTACATACCCTATAGCTTCGCGGGGCACATGTCGGGCGGCGTCACCTTCGGCCTCGGATTGAATATCGGGATTTAGAAAAAGTTACATTCGGATCAGCTGCCGCAGAACAGCGCATCCAGCCGGCCGAGGATTTCCTCGGGCGTGAAGCCGAGCGCGCCGAGCCGTCCCGCCCGCGCCAAGAGGGCGAGCCCGGAGAGGGTCGCGGCCATCAGCAGCACGTCGCATTGCTCCTGGCGGCTGCCGGAATTCATGCCGGCCGCGTCCGACAGGACCTTGAGGGCGGCGATCAGCCGCCCGTTAAACAGCCGTTCCGCCTCGCCATGGCCGGCGCTCGCCGGCAAGGCGGCGGAGGCCGCGGCGATGGTCTCGGTGGTGCGCAACAGCGAAAGCGCGGCGGCGGAAGCGGCGGCGAGCCGGCCCTTGCCCTCGTGGCCGGCCACGGCGTCGCGCATGGCGCGCGCCAGCGCGGACAGATCCTCCGCCGCCAAGGCCAGCAAGAGTTCGTCCTTGCCGGCGAAATAGCCGTAAAGCGCGGCGGGCACGAAGCCCGCTTCCGCGGCAACGGCCCTGAGCGACAGATCGCGCGCACCCTCGCGCGAGGCGACGCGACGCGCCGCCTCAAGGATGTTGGCGCGCGTCGCGTGATGTTCGCGCGCGCGCCGCTCGCTGCGTCTTGCTTCCGGCCCGCTCATCGCCCGCCAAGATAAGCGATTCGCGGGCAACAATCATTGCTTCTTGGGGCAGACCGTCGGGTCGACCTTGCAGGCCGCCACATCGAGGTCGTTGAACTGGCTGGCGACCTGTTGCTCGGTGTCGATCGTGCCGTCGTAGAACTTCTGTAAGCTGTCCATCTCCTGCTGGAGATTGGCGATCTTGGTCTTGCTATCCTTGTCGGGGTTGGCTTGGGCATCGGCGATGGCTTGCTTGTCGGTACCGGACGCCGCGAGCAGGCATTCGCGATAAGGGGCAAGCGCGGCCTGATAGGCCCTCACTTGATGAAAGGTGTCGATCACCTCGGTGTGCACCGCAGCGGCGCTCTTGCCGGTAAGATCGCTGACGGGCGGAATGGCCGGCGCCAGCGGCGGAGAGCCGCAGGACTCATCCGCCAGAGCGGGCATCACAACGAAAGCCGCAGCCATGGCCGCGGCAAGCAACACCTTGTTCGACATCTCCTGGAAACTCCCCTGAGCAATATCCACGCCCCAACCCCGGCAGATAAGCACATCTTGGCGCGCCGACAAAGTCCGGGGTCAAGCGGCATAAGGTGGCGCCGGGTCGTACTCCATGGCCCGCTGCACCGCGCGTGCGAAGTCCGGGGAATGCAGCCGGCCCGTCAACCATAAGGCCATGTCGATCCCGGCCGAAACGCCGGCGGCGGTAACCACGTTTCCGTCTTGGACATAGCGGACATCCGCCACGACTTCGCCAGCCTCACCTCGGCCGCGCAAGCTCTCGACGAAGGACCAATGCGTCGTCACGCGTTTGCCCTTGGCAGGCCCGGCCGCGGTCAAGAGCAGCGAGCCGGTGCACACGCTCGTCGTCCATTGGGCGTTGCGTGCGATCCCGGCGATCCAATCGAGCAAGGCCCGGTTGTGGAGCTCCCGCCGCGTGCCGATGCCGCCGGGAACCAGCAGGACATCCAGACGCGGGCACTGGCTGGTCGCCAGATCGGGCAGAACGCGCATACCCTTGGCGCAGAGGACCGGCTCCTGGCGCTCCGCGATCAGCTTCACTGCGTGCACCGCCTCGCCGCCGCGCTGCCGGCTCACCTCGTTCGCCATGGTGAAGACTTCCCAAGGACCCACGAAGTCGAGTTCCTCGGCCTGGTCGAATATCAGAATGCCGATGACAAGGGGCATGGCTTGCTCCGCGCGAAACCGCGAGGATGTTAGCTAGCCAGCAAGGCCGAGCGCCACGGCAAAGCCCTCCACATTCTGCCCTGCTTCCATGCGCGGCGTGCATTGTACAAGACCCAGGACGCGGAATCCCTGTACCTCGGCCAGCGCGCGCAAATAAGACTCCGAATGGCGCCAGCGGCGCTTGGGACCGAGCTCGAAGCCCTCGCCGTCTTTCTTTTCCACCGTGAACAGGAACGCGCCACCCGGCTTGAGCGCGCCGGCGACGCTGCGCAGCACCGGCTCCAGATCGCCGAGATAGACCAGCGTGTCGGCGGCCAGCGCCAGGTCGTACGCGGCGCTCGCGGGCAGGCTCTCGATGTCGCCGACCGCGAGCGCGTCGTAGAGGCGCCGCGCCCGCGCCTTTTCTATCATCGCGGGACTGAGGTCGATGCCGTCGAGGCGGCTGGCCAAGTCCTTGAACGCCTCGCCGCTAAGCCCCGTGCCGCAGCCGAGATCGAGGATCGCAAGCGGCTTACGGTCCGCCAGCGTGAGGCATGCAAGCTCGCGCAGGATTTCCGGCGCGCGATAGGCGAGCTGGCTGCGCATCCGCGTGTCGTAATCGGCGGAGAACTGGTCGAAGAGATGGCGCACATAGCCCGCGTCCGAGCGCGGCCGGGCGCGCATCGCTTCGGCTTCAGCGATCCTTTCGGCAAGCCCGACCGTTTGCGGCTCCAACTCGGCGAAGGCTTGCAGCGCCTTTTCCGCCTCGCCCGCTTCGAGCCAGACGCTGCCCAAGGCCAACCGCGCCGCGCCAAGCTCGGGATCGAGCCTAAGCGCGCGCTGGAATTCCGCGATCGCCGTAGGCAATTGCCCGCAGGCCAGCAACGCCTCGCCAAGGCCGAGCGCCGCCGCCGCCGCGTCGGGATAAAGCCGCACCGTCTCGCGCGCGGCGATGAGCGCCGCTTGCGCCTCGCCTTGCGCCGCCAGGGCGTGTGCATAAAGCAGCTGCAGCAGCAAGCCGCCGCGGCCTTCGTCGATCCGCCTACGGAGCAATTCGGCCGCCTCGCCGGCGCGGTTCTGGGCGATCAGCGCTTCGGCCTCGGCGAAGAGATCAAGAGGCAAGCGTGCACTTGCCGTTCTTGAGCACCACCGCCTCGCGCTCCTTGACGCGGGATTGGAACGAAACGATCGGCCCGTCGATCCAGATGTCGGTCACGATGGTCTCGCCGGGATAGACCGGCGCGGAGAAGCGCGCGTCGAAGCCGACGATCTTCTTGGCATCGTAATCGCACACGCCCCGGAGGATCGCCCGGCAGGCCGTCCCGTAGGTGCACAGCCCGTGCAAGATCGGCCGCTCGAAGCCCGCCAGCCTGGCGATTCGCGGATCGCGATGCAGCGGATTGCGGTCGCCCGATAACGCATAAAGAAACGCCTGATCCGGGCGCGTGCGGCATTCGACCATGAGATCGGGCACGCGCGCGGGAGGCTCGTGCGGCACCGGCCCGCCGTTTGCCGGCCCGCCGAAACCGCCGTTGCCGCGCGCGAACACCGTAGAGCCGAGCGTGCAAAGCTTGTCGCCGGACTTCTTCTCGCGGAGGGTCCTTTCGACAAAGATCAGCGCGCCCTTGTCGGCGCCCTTGTCGACGGCGCCCACGCAATGTTCGTCGAACACCAGCTCCGCCTCGAACGGCAAGGGCTTGTGCAGCGTGAGACGCTGTTCGCCGTGCACGACGCGCAGATAATCGATCGGCGCGCGCGCCAGCGACGGCATGCCCATCGCCAAGACGGTCGCCATGGTCGGCACGGTCTGCAGATCGTTCTCGTAGACGAACTTCAATTCCTTCATGTTCAGGGGATCGTGCATGAAACCGACGCCGAGCGCGTAGAGGATCACCTCGCGGTCGGAATAACGCACCTCGTTGCCCAAGGACTCCATGCGGAGTAGGTCTTCGTAATTGAGAGACATGGCCAGCTCCGGTGGCAAATCGTTAGCGAATTTGGTCGAGACTAGTGGCAGATATCGGCTGGAGGCCGCAAGCCTGCCTTGAGGGAAACATGATCGAAGCGCAGGACGAGCAAGCGCCGCCGCGACACCACAACGGCTGCCTCAAAGGCTGCCTCCTGGTCGCCTTGGTCCTGGCGCTGCTGGCCGGCGTCGGCACCGGCCTGATCGCCTGGAAGCTTTACGGCGAATTCCGCAGCGATCCGCGGCTTCAAGCGGTGGTGCTGGCGGCGCAAAGCGACAGGCGCGCGCGCGCCGAGCTCGGCAGCCATTTCCTCGTCATGCAGGCCGACCGCCGCTTCTTCCCGGCCAAAGGCGGCAAGGCCGAGGAGCTGCGCCTGGTGCTGATCGGGCCGCGCGGCGAACGCGCGCTGACCGCAAGGCTCGAGCCCGTCCGCGGCGGCATGAAGATCGCGAGCCTGACGCTGACCGCACACGGCGGGCCCAGCATCATCCTGCGTGGTGAGACGCGTTAGGGCTTTGGATGTTCTGATTGAATCATCCCCTCACCCTTCGACAGTCGCTAGCGACAGCGTGGCGACCAGAGTGAGGGGCTTAGCTAATCCCTCATGCTGAGCTTGTCGAAGCATGAAGGGCGCATGGTTTCATCTGAACGTCCGATGCTCTGGGGGTCTGGACTCAATTCTCATTGCGCGCAGACCCCAGCCGATTTTTCTTACCTCGTTTTTGACAGACTCCGCGCGCCCATCGTTTGGCCATTTTTTGAAAAGCCGCAGCCGCCCGGCGTCCACTCGCCGGTTGTACCCGGTGCGACGGGTCCGCGGCGGAGCGCCTCGCTGTGGAGGGTCCGCCGCTTTCGAGCCGCACGCTAGGGGATATATGAAATGTGGTGATTCGACCGACAAGGTTCAAGGGGGGGCTGGTCACTTTTCCCCAAAAATGACCCACTCAAAAATCAAGCCAAATTCAAATTGGACCACTCAATGAAAATGGACCACCATTCGAATTTTTAACCCGCCAAGGATTCCAGAACTTCGACAGCCTCCTCACCGAAGTGACGCCCTTGGTCACTAATCGTTACAACTGGGAATGAGTAGGAATATTCAATGCCCCGAGGGGCCTCGAATACCTTCACCTCGCCCGTCTTGGCGCGCACGCGGTCAAGAAGAACTTTGAGATGGCTCACATCATCGCCACTCCGAAAAGTTACTCTTACGACAACCTTCATGTGAGTCTCCTACGGCTTGGCGCTAATAAGAGCTTCTAGTGATTCGGTTCGTTGTACCAGGGCTTCGGAAGCGCCGGGTCCCATAGTTCCCGCCTCAAATTGCCCCCCAACAAAGTTTTCGGGATCCCATTTGGGTTCTTGCCAGTAGAACGACGAAATGCCGACGGCAGTTGCTGCGTCGAGTTCGGTCCTGACGCCTCTGGTGATGCGATTCTTGTTGGGGTCCTTCGGGCAGCAAATTGCAAGGCTCTGTGCTTGCAGGACGAGTCTGCGATCGCGCCAACCGACGTCTGTTTCAACAATGCCAGCTACCGCTTCAATTTGCTCGGAGGGAATCATAATTTCCGAATCTACTGGCGGAAGAATTGCGGCGTCCGCACCACCCCAGAAATCGACCTGCGCCCATCTGTCTCGCGTATCGCGATAGCGAATGCCTTCAAATTCAACCTCTTTGTCGGCTTCCTTTGCGGCCATTTTCGCCACCGCCTGCTCCTCGCTCCACTTAAAAACCATTGGCAGCTCATCAATCGCGAGAGGCGTAATCAAAGAGCGCCCATGGTCATTTTCCATTTCGGTAAGAGCCAAGCGATGCAATTCGTTGATCAAATCTATGAAGCTCCGATCTCCTTTGCGTTGCATCTTTCGCGGCACACTGATTGGAAACGAGAGGTAAGTTACGGCCGAGTCCCAAATCACCAGATTTGCAAGGGCAACCAGCGCATTCGAACTGGCAACCAGAACATGTCTAATGGTCGGAATATCCGAGTGAGAGACGACCATATCACCTAGCAATTGTTCCGAGCGACGAGCGGTTAGCAATTGTTCAAATGACGGACGACCACGATCATCTCGCCCTTTTGCACGGGCCTCAGTACGCGTCCACATGTTCGGGACATCATCGATCAGGGTGACGACAAGCGAAGGCTTATACTCATCGCAAATCAGACGAATATCGACTGGGCATCTAAGCCCCACTATTCCGTTCACGTAGCAAGCGTGCAGACCCAAAATTGTGATGTTTCCATCGACGGCGGCAGGGAGCTTTTCCCAGGCAGCTTTCCATATGACTGCCTGGCGATTACTGTCTTGAGTAAGAAAGCTGAACCAAGTTCGGATAGAATGTTTTCTTAATTCGGGAACCAGGAATTGCTTTTCAAAGTCGATGTACCGAACCTCGTGATTGAACTTCTCCTTGACGTAGCGAGCCAGCCGCTCGGCGGCCACCGCTTTGTCGACCCCTGTCGGGCCCAACAGCAGAACACGCCTATGTAAGGCCATCACAATATTCCGTAGCCACGGTCCCCACGTGAAAGTTGTGCGCATGGCGAGGACGGTCAAGCGACGCAGCTCGCTGGTGTTGTTGATGAGGTCCCCATAGATGTGCACAGTGAGAACATAATAGGAACATATTATCCGCTGATCAAGGGGGGAGAGCCCTTAATTTGGCCGATCAACGAATTGGTTAAGGAAGTGTTTCAATCAGTACATCCGGCGCTCTACGCGACTGAATCGAACATTTTCCGTAGAATCTCATGCCTTGCACGACTGACGCGTGCTATGGGCCCCTCGCCTCGCACGCCGGCATGGCGACGGCGGGGCCTTCGCTCCACACTTCGGTTAACGGCACGCCGCGCTTCAGATCAACGGCATTCGAAGCCCGTCTTGTCGTCAAGCACGGTACAGCTTTGCTGGCCCTGCGACTGGAAATAGACGAACGCGTTGTAGCCGTCCGGCATGGCGTAATAGCAGATCAACCGGCCGGACTCGACGCGCGGCGGATTCTTGGCGTCCAACGACAGAGCAACCGACGTATCGTTGGTCATCCAACCCGCCGCCGTCGTTGTCGGATTGAGAACGACAGCGACGTGTTCGGGACACCGCACAACACGAACGCTCGTCGTCGGCTGCGGTATCACCGGCATCGGCCTCATGCCTTGCGCTATGGAGCTGCCGCCAAACGCGAAGGCGACGGCCGCCGTGGCGACCGCAATACCAATCCTCATGAACGATCTCCCCGAATATTTAGGCGCAGCTCGCACAGGCGAGCCAGGAAACGAAAGCTTATCAGGCGGCAACTCGGGCCGCGACGGCTGCTGGGGAAATATTCGGGCTTGCGCGGCCGCGGTTCGAAGGTTTCGCGATTAGATTCCTAACGAATCCAGACATGCGTGTCGTGAGGCGGCACGGCGACGGCGGGGCCTTCGCTCCACACCTCGGTGAGCGGGGTGCCGCGCTGTTCGATCAAGACGCGTGCATGGGCATAGCCTTCGGCGACGGCACGGTCGAACGACCGCCAGTCGAGCGGGCCGAGATCGGATAAGGGCGGCTCGAAGAGGTAATCGGCCTCGGCGCGCACCACGCGCCGCTGCGCCTCCGATCCCACCGTGCCCGAGCGCATCAGGATGGAAACGATCGACGGCGTGCCGCGCATGCGCTGCCACAACAGTTTCCAGAACGGCCGCTCGCCGTAATGCTCGTCGCCCACCGTGAGATCGACCTCGCCCGTCACGTCGGAGGCGATGAGCGGCCCGCGGCAGCGCGCGGCCATCACGTCCACCGGCAGATTGTTCATCACCCCGCCGTCGACCAAGAGATGGCGCCGGTGGCTCACCGGCGGCAGGATGCCGGGCAGCGCCACGCTGGCGCGCAAGGCCCGCCACAGAAAGCCGGCGCGATGCTCGTGAATGCGCCCGCTGGTGAGATCGGAGGAAACGCAGAAAAAAGGCTTGGGCAATTCCTCGATGTGCACCTCGCCGAAATGGCGGCGCAACAGGGCCGAGACCTTCTTGCCGCGCACCAGCGCGATCAAGGGCAGCGTGTAGTCGGAAATCGGATTGCGCTTGACGAAGGCCTCGCGCATACGCTCGGCGAGCTCGTCGATCGTCCATTCCAGCGCCAGGCCGGCGGCGATGATCGCGCCCATGCTGGAGCCGCCGAGATAATCGAACGGCACTTGCGCCTCGGCGAGCGCTTTGACGATGCCGATATGGGCGAAACCGCGCGCCCCGCCGCCGCCCAAGACCAGTCCCACCGCGCGTCCCGCGACGAAGCGGGCGAGCCGGCGCACGTCGTCGGCGCGTCCGAGACGGATGTGATGATGGGATTCGAACAGGCCGCTCTTGAGCGAGAAATGCTCGGGCACCCCGCTCTGGTTTCCCGGCGGATGCAGGAGCAGAAGCTCCGGCAGGCCGTTGATGCGCGCCTTGCCGGCGGCGTGCCTGTGCGCCGGCAGCGGCCAGTCGGCGCGGGCGAGCAAAAAGACGCGGTCGGCCTGGCGCAAACACAGATGCGTCCACGGCGTGTCGGGGCCGTCACCGCGATAGAACACGACGTCATGCGCCGCCTCGAAGGTGTCGAACCATTCCGCCGTTTGCTCGCAGGCGGTGGAATCGAGCACGGCCGCTTTCGCTCCCATCTCGACCAGCGCCGACGCCAGGCGATAGGCGATGGCTTCGTGGCCGAGGCCGTCCTGCAACGGCACGATGGCGAAGGTCTTCGGCCGCGAACCGTCTTTCGGATTGCGCGTGGTGTCGGCGAGGCGCCGCACCAGGACGCGCATCAGGTTGCGCATGACGCGGGGATGGCGGGCGATCAGCGCCTCGAACCCTTCCCGGCTGATGCGCAACAACTCGCTGTCGCGCAGCGCCACGAGTTGCGCGGAATGCGCTTCGCCGCTGAGCAGCGACATCTCGCCGACGGTTTCGCCGGCGGGAATGTGGGCCACCAGCCGGCGCCCGCTGCGCGCGTCCTCGACGAAGACGCCGAGGCACCCCGTCACCACCAAGAACAGCGCGGCATCGTTCTCGCCCTTGCGGTCGAGCAAGACGCCACCGGGAAGGCCGAACCAAATGGCTTCGGCCAGCAGCTTCTTCAGCGCCGGCTCGCCGACTTCGGCGAGCAGCGGAAAGGCCGCCAGATGCTCGCGCAGAGACTGCGGATAGACAGTCTCTTGACCGCTCGGGAAGGAAGAAAGAAAGGCCATGTTCACCACCGCCCTTCCTTCAATCTAGCTTACCACTGGCTCCATCCGCCATCGGCGAGCAGCGCCGAGCCGGTGACGTAGCTGGAGGCGGGGCTGGCCAGGAACAGCAGCGGGCCGGCAATCTCCCGCGCCTCGCCCAAACGGCCGAGCATGGTGCGGCTTGCCAAGCGCGCGGCGAAGGCGGGATCGTTCTCGCGCACGCTGGGCTGCGGGAAGGGGCCGGGCACCAGTGCGTTGACGCGGATGCGCTCGGGGCCGAGTTCGGCGGCGAGATGGCGCGTCAGCTGCAACAGGGCCGCTTTGGCGGGGCCGTAATGGAACGGACTGGCCTGCGCCGGCTCGGAATAAATCCGCGCGTCGGGTGATACCAGGGCATACATCGAGGCGATGTTGATCACCGACGCCTCGCCCGCGGCGGCGACGGCATGGCGCAGCGCGGGCAAAGCGGCGCGGACCGCTTCGAACGCGGCGGTGACGGCGCTTTCGTAAGTCTTGGCGAAATCGCCCGGATCGAGATCGCTGAACGGCTTGGGGTTCATGGTGATGGCGTTGTTGACCAGCACATCGAGCCGCTCGCGCGCGCCGAAGTATTCGCGCAGCCGCGCGATATCCGTGACGTCGAAGGCGGCCGGCTCGCAGGACAAGCCGTCGCGTCGCAACTCGCCGGCGAAATTCTTGAGCTTGGCCGCGCCGCGTCCGTTCAGGATGACGTGCGCGCCCGCTTCGGCGAGCACGCGGCTCATGGCGCGGCCCAAATGACCCGCGGCGCCCGAAACGAAGGCCACCCGTCCGTCGAGCCGGAACAGATCGCCGCTCATGCGCGCGGCCATTGCGCCGGATCGAGCAGGCGCATCGGCAGGCGCGGGATGCGCAATTCGACGAGCGCGCATTCGGCCGGCGTCAGCGGCCGCTTTCCGGCAAGACGCAGATTGGTGTCGAGCTGTTCCTCGGTTTCGAGGCCCAGCACCACGCCGTCGACGAAGGATTGCCCGCGCACATAAGCTAGGCACAGATCGGCGACGTTTTCGCGTCCCAATTCCCCGGCGAGGCGCGCCAAGAGCCTGAGCAAGGCCTGCGGCTCGACGCCTTCGAGGCGCGGCCAGATCGCTGGATCGCCGGCCGCCAAAAGTCCTTGCAGGAACACGCTGCGCGCATGCACGGCGACATCGGCGCGCGCCTCGATCGCCGCGATCACGCCCGCTCCGCGCCAGCGCCAATCGAGCAGATTGAACGGCATCTGGATATGGCGGACCTCGCGGCTCTCAAGCGCCGCCAGCGCTTCCGGCGGCGACTGCACCGAGACGCCCAAGGCTGCGACGCTGCCGTCTTGCAGCCGCTCGAGCAGCCTTTGCCAGATCGCGCCGCCGAACGCCGTCATGTGGCCGGCCCGGTGCAGCAAGAGGCAATCGATGCGTTCGCGGCGCAGCGCGGCGAGCGAGGCCGTGATGCTGGCATCCACCGCGGCGCGAACCTCTTCGCGGCCGGCGCGCGCGGAAAGCTCGGCGAGCGGGCTCAATTTGGTGATGGTGCGTACCGGCCTTCCGTCGAGCGCCTCGCCCAGCCGCTCTTCGCTCTCGCCATAGGCCCGCGCGGTGTCGAACTGGGTGATGCCCGCATCCGCGGCCCGGCGCACCAGCCTCAAAGCGGCGGCCCGCTCCGGCTTGCCGGTGCGGTTGGCGATGCCGTAATCCAAGCCCAATTGCACCGTGCCGAGCACCAGCTCGGCCGCGTTCCTGCCCATGAGCAAACCTTCCCTCTGGCGGCCAGCGTGTCAGCTTATGGTTAAAGAAGGTCTTACGGGAGGAGCGGCGGCGCCCGCTGCGACCTCGGCGTGCACAAAGACGAGGCGAACGTGCTAACCGGGCCTTTGCACAGTGCGGTGCAATATCACAGCCGTTGCGTTGGAATCTCGCCACAATAAAGTTGCATAATTCGCCAAGATGCGCGAAGCGAGGAGCGCGCTTTGCACGCGGGTTCCGCGCGCACCAGCCAGAGAGGAAACACATGAAGAAGTATCTTCTGCGTGCCGCAATGATCGCGAGCCTTTGCCTGCTCGCGGCCGGCACCGTCATGGCGCCGCAAGCCTTTGCCGACAGTTCTAAGGCGCCGACCGTCAGCGCCGCCGTGGCCAAGCCGCTGCAGGCTGCACATAAGGCGCTGCAAGACAAGGATTGGGCCACCGCGCTCGCCAAGCTGAAGGAAGCCCAAGCCGTCGGCAACCTGAACGACTATGACCAATACCTCATCAACTACTTCACCGGCATCGCCCAATACAATCTGAACGACGTGGCGGATGCGGCGGCGGCCTTCGTGGCTGCGGTCGAGTCGCCGGCCGCACCTGTCGATCAGCGCAAGGACGTGTTTCATGACGCGATCGGGCTGGAAGAGCAGCTCGGCAATTGGCCGAAGGTCCTCGAATTGGCAAAAGTCGCGCAGGATAACAACCTCGTCGACGACAACATAGCCAACGTCATTGCGGTCGCCTATCTCAACAACAACGACTGCGCCACCGCGCAGACTTGGGCACAGAAATCGATCGCTCTGAGCACGGCGGCCAGCAAGGTACCGGCCCGTAACGTCTACGAGGTCATCCTGCAGTGCCAAATCAAGCAGAAAGACGTGACCGGAGAGATCAAGACGGTCGAGATGACCTCCAATCTCTACGGTACGCCCAACGACTGGGGCAATTTGCTCAACGTCTCGACCGATATGCTGGCGACGGCCAACAAGGCCAATCACGAATTGGCGGCCTTGAGCCTGTTCCGCCTGCGGCTCGCGACCATGGCGGAAACCAAGGGCGCCGACTGGCTGTGGGGCGCGGAATTGGCGATGGGCATGGGCTTGGACTCGCCGGGCGATGCGCAGCAGATGCTGAACGCCGGCCTCAAGAACGGCACCTTGTCTCAAGCCCAGGCCGCCGGTCCTCTCGCCAAGGCCAGCGCCAAGGCCAGGGGCGACGAAGCGACGCTGGCCGTCGCCGAGAAGGCTGCATCCAAGGAAGCCAACGGCAACGGCGCCACGTCGGTCGCAGAAGCCTATTACGGCTACGGCCGCTATGCCGATGCGGAGCGCGTCGCCACGCTCGCCATCTCCAAGGGCGGCCCCAAGATGCTGGAAGCGAAACTGCTGCTCGGCTGCGCCCAGGCGATGCAAGGCGAAGACGCCGCCGCCACCCAGACCTTCTCGCTGGTGAAGGGCGATCCGGCGTTGGAACGCGCGGCTTATCTGTGGACGCTTTACACCACCAGGAAATACGGCCAGCCCGCCGCGACACCGGCGCCGGCCGCGCATTAACACCCGTCACGACAGCCATCCGCGCCCCGCGGCGCGGGTGGCTTTTCTTTGCCCCGCCGGAGACACTGCGTGACTCTGCTGCTCGGTTTTGCGCCTTTTGCCGCGTTTTTGCTGCTCGCCAGGCTTTCGCTCAGCCTGGCGCTGTGGATCGCGTTCGCGGCGGCCTTTTCGCTGGGCATCCGCGCTTTCGTGGAGCTGGGCACCCTCCGCTTGTTCGACTCGGCCATGACCGCGTTGTTCGGTCTCATGGCGCTTTACCGCGGCTTCGTCGATCCCGGCCTGCGGCTCGCCTGGATCGGACTGATCCTGGAGCTGGGGCTGCTGTTGATCGCGTTGTGGTCGCTGGCGGCCAAAGCGCCGTTCACGCGCCAATACGCGCTGGCGCCGATCTTCTCCGAATATGACGAGGAGCCATTCTTCATACGGACGAATTACCTGTTGTCCGCCGTCTGGGCGGCGGCCTTCGCGGTGATGGCCGCCATGGACGCGCTGACGCTCTTCGTTCACACTCTTCCCGGCGGCTTCTTGGCCATGGTGGGGCTTGCAGCCTTCGCCGGAGCCCTTACCTTCAGCTGGTATGCGAGCGTCGTGATCGGCCGGCGCATCGGCAAAAGAGCATATTGAGGAAACGGCGGACGAGCGATGCAATTCCTGCGGGCCGCGGTGCCCATCTTGCGCGACATGCTGTCGACCATCCTGTTCGTGGCGCTGTTCTGGGTTACCGACAATATCTCTCTGGCGACCGGCTTCGGCATCGCGCTCGGCCTTTCCCAGGCGATCTGGATGAAATGGCGCCGCCATCCCATCGGCCCGTTGCAGTGGCTCAGCCTGGCGCTGATCTCCGTGCTCGGCGCCACTACGATCCTCACCCGCAATCCGCATTTCGTGATGATGAAGCCGACGCTGTTGTGGCTGGCGCTGGGCGCGGTGATGCTCAGGCGCGACTGGATGGCGCCCTATCTTCCGCCCATCGTCACCGACAATCTCGACGACCGGCTGATCGTGCGCGCGGGCTACGCCTGGGCGGCGCTGATGTTCGTGCTGGCGGCGATGAACACGCTGGTGACCTTCGTCATGTCGGCGAAGTTCTGGTCGGTCTATGCGCTGGCGGCGCCGAGCGCCTCGTTCCCGGCCTTGTTCGCGGCCCAGTATCTGATGTTCCGCAAGCTGGTGCTGGCGCGCATCAAGGCGCGGCGGCAAGCGCAAATCGCCTAGCCGCGGCGCACGGCGTCGTGCCATCCTACGGGTGGCGCGACCTGGCACGCCATGCAAGCGACGGAGTTCCCGAATGACGATTTCCCAAAGCGCCCTTTTCGGCCTTGCCTGTGCCGCGCTGATCTCGTTCCTGGCGCCGTTCGCCGCCTACTTCGTCTGCCGCAAGCGGATGGCCCTGCCCTTACGCAACATCGCGATCGGCACCGTCGTGTTCGTGCTGTTCGTGGGCGTGCTCGAAGCGCTGATGCACTACTACTTCCTCAAGCTCAACCCGCTGACGGCAGCATGGTTTGGCGGTCATCCCTGGGGCTATGCGGTATATGGCGCGGGCGCGGCCGCGCTCTACGAAGAGACCGGCCGCTACCTGGCGATGCGCTTCTTCGTCAAGCCCGCGGGCGATCCCGGCACCGCGGTGTCCTATGGCCTCGGCCATGGCGGTGCCGAAGCGATCGTGATCTCGCTGGCGCAGATCAGCGGCCTCATCATGGCCGTGCTGCTCTACCTCGGCAAGCTCGACGCGGTGATGGCCCATAAATTGTCGCCTGATGCGCTCGCCAAGATCCATCAGAGCTTTGCGCACCTCACTTTCGGCATGGCGTTGGTGGGCGGCATCGAACGGGTTTGCGCGCTGTTGATCCAGATCGCGCTGTCGCTGCTGGTTTGGCGCGCCGTGTCGAAGAAACAGATCGGTTGGTATTTCCTGGCGCTTGCGGTCCATTTCAGCATCGATTTCCCCGCGGCACTGACGCAAAGGGGCGTGATCCCGATTTTCGCTACGGAAGCTTATGTGTGGGTGATCGGCGCGGTGCTGCTGGGCGCCTTCCTGATCAAGCTGCCGCCGAAGCCGGACGCTCTTCCGAAGCCGTAGGCGAACCGCTAGGGTTCCCGCGATCAGCAGCGGAGGACGCCATGAAACAAGCCGTCATTGTTTCGACCGCGCGCACGGGCCTGGCCAAATCGTTGCGCGGCGGTTTCAACATGACGCACGGCGCGGTGATGGGCGGTCACGCCATCCGCCACGCCGTCGCCAAGGCCGGCATCGATCCGGCCTTGGTCGAAGACGTCTATATGGGCTGCGCCCAGCCCGAAGGCGCCACCGGCATGAACATCGCGCGGCTTTCGGCGATCCGGGCCGGCTGTCCGGTGACGACCAGCGGCGTGACGGTGAACCGCTTCTGCTCTTCAGGTCTTCAGGCCATCGCCATGGCGGCGCAGCAGATCATGACCGAGGCGACGCCGGTGGCTGTCGGCGCGGGCGTTGAGTCGATCTCGCTGGTGCAGATGGGCGGCATGAACACCAACCATCTCAGCGAAGACGGGCTGATGGAGACGAAGCCCGCGCTGTGGATGTCGATGATCGAGACCGCCGAAATCGTGGCCGAGCGCTATGCCGTCTCGCGCGAGGCCCAGGACCGCTATGCGCTGGAAAGCCAGCGCCGCACCGCCGCCGCGCAACAGGCCGGCCGCTTCGCCGAGGAGATCGTGCCGCTCGCGGTGAAGATGAAGAAACTCGACAAGGCGACCGGCCAGGAATCGATCGTCGACACCGTCGTTGACCGCGACGAATGCAACCGGCCGGACACAACCTATGAAGGCCTGGCGGCGCTAAAGCCCGTCCTGATGGGCGGCATGAAGGTGAAAGAGGGCAAGTACATCACCGCCGGCAACGCCTCGCAATTCTCCGACGGGGCGGCGGCGTGCCTGTTGATGGAGGCCGAATTCGCGGCCAAACAAGGCCTTACGCCGCTCGGCATCTTCCGCGGCTTCGCGGTGGCGGGCTGCGAGCCGGAAGAGATGGGCATCGGCCCGGTGTTCGCCGTGCCGCGCCTGCTCGCCCGCCACGGCCTCAAGATCGCGGATATCGATCTGTGGGAGTTGAACGAGGCTTTTGCCAGCCAGACCGTCTATTGCATGGAGCGGCTCGGCATCCCGCACGAGAAACTGAACGTCGACGGCGGGGCGATCTCCGTCGGCCATCCTTACGGCATGTCTGGTGCGCGCCTGACGGGGCATATTCTGCTGGAAGGACGGCGCAGAAAGTTGAAATATGGCGTCGTCACCATGTGCATCGGCGGTGGCATGGGAGCGGCGGGCTTGTTCGAGTTCGTGCATTGATGTGAAGCGAGGGGAATTCATCGTCCGCGCGGCGTTCTGCGCGGTGTTGTGCGTCGCGGCCTCCGGCTGCGCCGAGACGTCGTCTTTCTTCACGCAGCTTTGGGGCGAGAAAAAGCCCGATCCCGCAAGCCAGATGCCCGCGCTGGAAGCGCGCATCTACGTCCTGATCCAGCAAAAGCGCGGCGAGATCGATCCCAAGGCCAAGCCGCTGGCGCTCGACACCGAGCTCGTCGCCATCGCGCGCAAACGCAGCCAAGGCATGGCGGCCACCAATTCCTTCACCGGAGGCAGCAGCGATCCGCATCAATCCGCCACCATGCTGATGGCCGAGGACGCCAAGTTCCAAGGCCTGATCGGCGAAAACGTCGCCGCGCAGCATTACTCCGCCGCCGCGGGCATCGACGTCGACGCCTTCGCAGAGCGCTTCGTCGCAACCTGGCTGGCGAGCACGCCGCACAAGCAGAACCTCTCTTTCCCGGACTACACGCTGACCGGCGTCGGCGCGGCGGTGAACGGCGACACCGTCTATGTCACCCAGCTGTTCGCGGGCGATCTGGGGTTGGGCCCGCTGAAGAACGGCGCGCCAAAGCCCGAAGCCACGCCGCTTGCCTCGCCGCAAAATGCCAAGGACGTGCCGCTGCGCGGCGCGATCCTGCCCGGCCCCTCGCCATAGGAACAGGCCATGGCGACATCCAACCGGCGCATCGAAAGCTTCGAGGATTTCTGGCCGTATTACCTGCAGGAACACGCAAAGCCGTTGACCCGCGCCTTCCACTATGTCGGCACCGGGCTCTCCAGCCTGGCGCTGCTGGGCTTCGTTTTCACCGGCGATTTCTGGCTGCTGCTCGCCTACCCCGTGAGCGGTTACGGTTTCGCCTGGATCGGCCATTTCTTCGTCGAAAAGAACAAGCCTGCGACTTTCACCTACCCATTTTGGTCGCTCGTGTGCGACTACCGCATGGTTTTCCGCTGGCTGAGCGGCCGACTCGCCGCGGACCTCGAACGCGCCGGCGTACGCGAATCACTACGCTGACGCACGCTGCTAACGGCCTATTAATCCTGTGAGCGGATTGTTCGGACATGACGATCCGGGCACCCTTGGCGCTTGATTTGCCGTATGTTTCTTTACACTACATCTTGGCCCCGATACCTTCGGTAGGGGGTGTGAGGCTTCGTGAGTCGAAATGCGGCCTGATCTACCTTGGCATGTTGCGGGCATTCCGGCCGAGGCGCGCGAAGCGGCACGGGCGGCCGCGCGCCGCGAAGGCCTGTCGATGGGCGAGTGGCTTACCAGGCGCATCCTGGCCGGCTTATCCGACGACATGAGCGAGCCGATGCCGCGCGAGGATTGGACCAGCCGCAGTGACGATCGTGCCGCCCAAGCGCGGCGCGACAGCGACGAGATGCTCGACCGCGTCTCCAAGAGCGAAGCGGAAACCGCCAGCGTCTATCGCCGCATCGAGGATCAATTGCGCGGCATGGGCCGCCGGCTCGACGCCGCCGAGCGCAGCCAATCGGAATCCAATCGCGTCATGAGCAAGGCCGCGGTGGAGATGAACATCGCCGCGCGCGAACAGGCGCAGGCCTTCGACCAATTGGGCGCGCACGTCTCGGCCATGGCCGACCGGCTCGATCGCGTCGAGCGGCACGGCAACACCGAGGGTTTGCGCGACGCGGTGAAGGCGCTGCATCAGGGCCTGGCGCGGCTGGCCGATCAGATCGCCGAGACCGCCAACCAGTCGGCGACGCAGATTTCGGCGCTGGCCGGCAATCTCGAAAACGTCGCCGGCCGCGTCGGTCAGGCGCGCCACGATGCGCAAGCGGCCACGCAGGCCCTCGAAGCGCGCCTGGTGCAGCTCGACGAGCGCGTGCACGTGGTGGAAAAGGCCGCGCAGGCCAATGCCGCTTCGCTCGAACGGGCGCTGGCGAGCTTGGAAGAGCACGCGGCCAAGGACGGTTCCGCGGAAGTCATCGCGCGGCTCGAGGACAGCGTGAACCGGCTGGAAACGCGCGGCAGCGATCCTTCGCTCGACCGCAGGCTTTCGGGCATCGAACGCACCCTCGGCGACATCGTGGGACGGATCGACCATGACGAGCTCGATCCCGAACTCAAGAGGCTGGTCCAGCGAATCGACGCCGCCGAAGCCGCGAGTGCGGAACTGAAGAAGACGTTGAGCGAGAAAACCCAGCCGCCGCCGCAGAACTTTGCCGCGGCGCAGACGTTCCACACCCAGCCGCCTTTTGCGGCACCGTTCCCGAGCCAGGAAGAGCCCCCGCCGCCGACTTTCGAGCCGCCGCCCTTTGTTGCGGAGGCACAACCCGCTTTCGGCGGCGGCCTCGAGCCTGCTTTTGCGGGCGCCGGCTTCGATCCGGGCGGCGACCATCTGTTCTCGGCCGGACAAGGCGCAGCGCCGACGGTCGACAATTACCTTTCGGCGGTGCGGCGCTCGGCGCGCGCGGCTGCGGCCCAAGCCGAGGCCGAAAGCACCGGCGGCATGTTCGGCGGGCTGGGCTGGAGCAATTCCGCGACCGCCAAAGCCGCCGCCAAGCCGCGCTCGCGTACGATGACGATCCTGATCGGCGTATTGGCCTTGGTGGCGATCGCCACCGTCGCCGCCGCCGTCTTGAGTCGCCACGCCTACGACATGCAGATCGCGCCCGCATCGGTCAGCACCGTTCCGGCGAAACCGGTCGCACAACAGCCAGTGGCGCCGGCGCCGCTCAAGCAGCAGACCGAGCCGGTGGAGACTTTGCCCGCACAGCCGACTCCGCCGCTGCCCAAGCCGGCTGCGAAGACGTCTACGTCGCTCGTGACGCCGCAGACGGCGCCGTCCTCGCCGCGCCTGCCGCAAGCGCTGCCGCAGAAGCAGGCCACCGCCAAGCCTGCGTCGCCCATAGCGCCGCTCGACCGGCTGACTCAGCTCGCCGAAGCCGGCAATCCGACGGCGGAAACCGTGGTCGGGCTCAAATATCTCGACGGCGACGGCGTTCCCGCCGACGACAAGCTCGCCGCCAAATGGCTCGAAAAAGCCGCCGAGGCCGGCCAAGCGGTGGCGCAATACCGTCTCGGCACGATCTACGAGCGCGGGCTGGGCGTGTCCGCCGACGCGGCCAAGGCCGACCATTGGTACGAAGCGGCGGCGAACCAGGGCAACCGCAAGGCCATGCACAATCTCGCCGTGGCCTACGCCCAAGGCTCGGGCGTGAAGCGGGATTTCATCGAGGCGGCGCGCTGGTTCTCGAAAGCGGCCAATCTCGGCCTCTCCGATTCGCAGTTCAATCTGGCGGTGCTCTACGAGCGCGGGCTCGGCGTGCCGCAAAGCCTGATCGACGCCTACAAATGGTATGCGATCGCCGCCGCCCAAGGCGACGCGGAATCCCGCCAGCGCGTCGATGCGATCTCGACCCAGCTTTCTGCCGACGATCGCGCGGCGGCCCAACACGCCGCCGACACCTTCAAGCCCGCCTCGCTCGACGCCGCGGCCAATGTCGGGCCGACGCTGGAACAGGTCGTGGGGCGTTAGGCGCTATCGCTTACCCGCTTCCGGGTTGACCCCTCCGCATGGCGCGCGCAGATTGCGCTATCGGGGCTCTGCGCCTTTCCTCCCGCACGCGATTTCATCGGATGGAAATCTACCTGCCCATCGCCGAGATGTCCGTCCATTGGCTGGTCATCCTCGGTATGGGATTCGCGGTGGGTTATCTCTCCGGCCTGTTCGGCGTCGGCGGCGGATTCCTGCTGACGCCGCTGCTGCTGTTCTACGGCATTCCGCCCAGCGTGGCGGTGGCGACCACGGCGAGCCAGGTGACGGCCGTCACCTTCTCGGGCGTGCTGGCGCATTGGCGCCGGCGCAGCGTGGACGTGATGATGGGCCTGGTGATGCTGGTCGGCGGCTTGTTCGGCACCGCGCTCGGCGTCTACGTCTTCGCTGTCTTGCGCCGCATGGGGCAGTCTGAATTCGCGGTGTCGGCAAGTTACGTGATCCTGCTCGGCTCGGTGGGCGGACTGATGCTGAACGAATCCGTGCGCAGCTTGCGCGCGGCGCGGCTCGGCCAAAGCGCCAGCGGCAAGAAGCCCGGCCAGCACAATTGGATCCACAAGCTGCCCTTCAAGCTGCGCTTCCGCCAGTCGCGGCTCTACATCAGCGCGATACCGCCTTTGGCGCTCGGCTTCGTGGTGGGCATCTTGTCGGCGATCATGGGCGTGGGCGGCGGCTTTATCATGGTGCCGGTGATGATCTACGTGCTGCGCATGCCGACCAACGTCGTCATCGGCACCTCGCTGTTCCAAGTTTTGTTCGTCACGGCGGCGGCCACGGTGCTGCATGCCGTGGACAACCACAATGTCGACATCGTGCTCGGCCTGTTCCTGATCCTCGGCGGCGTGATCGGCGTGCAGTACGGCGTGAAGACCGGCGCCAAGCTGCGCGGCGAGCAGCTGCGGCTGTTGATGGCGCTGTTGGTGCTGGTGGTCGCCGGCCAGCTTCTGATCGGGATGGTGGCACGGCCCGACGATCTCTACAGCGTGACGGTGGGCAAGCTGTGAGGCGGCTATGTCCATGGGCCGTCGCGGCCTTGCTCACGATGGCGCCGGCCTCAGCGCAGGAGGATCTCGTCTCCGGCGTTTCGCAGGACGTCGTGCAAATCACCTCGAACTACACCGGTACCGATCTCATCGTCTTCGGCGCCATCGAGCACGCCGGCGCGGCGGCGACGCGCGACATCGTGGTGGTGGTGCGCGGGCCCGACACCGAGATGACCGTGCGCCGCAAGGACCGCATCGCGGGCGTGTGGATCAACAACGCGCGGGCGCGGCTTTCCGGCATGCCGTCGTACTACTTCGTCGCCGCGACGCGTCCGCTCGCCAAGATCGCCTCGCCCGACACGCTGGCGCTGTACGATCTGGGGCTCGATGCGCTCGCGCCCGAAACGGTGCTGAGTGACGGCGCGGCCGAGCCTTACCGCCAGGCGCTGCTGCGCGCCGAGACCCGCAGCGGCCTTTACCGGCAGGAGCCGCAAGGCGTGGAGATGCTGAGCCCGACGCTGTTCCGCGTGCGCGTGCCCGTGCCCGCCTCGGTGCCCAGCGGAGAATACAACGTGCAGGTCTATCTCTTCCGCGACGGCTCGGTGATCAGCGCGCAATCGACGCCGCTCTATGTCGATCAGACCGGCTTCGCGCGACGCTTGCGGCGCTTCGCGTTCGACCGGCCGTTTTATTACGGCGTCACGACCGTGCTTCTCGCGGTCTTGTTGGGCTGGCTGTCCTCGGCGATCTTCCGGCGCTGGAACTGAACCGCGTAGACGCGCTCGCGCCCGAGCGCATAGACCGAACAGCCTTCGGGAAACAGCACGGCGACCGCCTCCTCGCGCACATCCAGCCCGCCCGTATAAGCGCCGAAGGCCGGAAGCAAGAGGCGCGTGCCATCGCTGGCGAAGCAGCGCCGGCGGGTGCTGAGGCCGCGCCGCGTCACCACGACGGATGGATGCAGATGGCCGGCGACCTCGCCTGGCGCTTTGCCCGCGCGCGGCAGATGGCGCAGCACGAGACCACCGAGCGCGATCTCGTTTGCGACCGTGCCGCCGAGCCAATCCGGCGGCTTGGGATCGTGATTGCCTTCGAGCCAAATCCATTCGTGGCGCGCGACGAGCCGCTTGAGTGCCGCGCAATCCTCATCGCCAAGCCGGCCGGCCGCGTCGCCGTCGTGAAAGGAATCGCCAAGCGCCACGATGCGCACGGGGGAAAAGCGCGCGATCGCCTCTTGCATGCGCCGGATGGTCGAACGCGTATCATAAGGCGGCAGAAACGCGCCGCGCCGCGCCAACGATGAACCTTTCTCGAAATGCAGATCGGCGAAGACGAGTGTTTTCTGCGCCGACACGAACGCCGCACCCGAGCGGTCGAGCAAGACGGTTTCGCCGTGAACGGTAATGGTTGTTTCGCTGCTTCGAGTCATGGCGTGCGAGTATACACGAGAAATCCGCCCTCCCCTTGAGGGTCGAGGCCGCGGCAGCGGCCGAGGGTCGAAATTCGCGAAGCGAATTTCGGGGAGGGGTATTGGTGCGTCGAAACGCTCGCTGCGCTCGCGTACCCCCCACCGAAAAATCGCTGCGCGATTTTTCGGCTCCCCCTCAAGGGGGGAGCAGGATTTTTCATTCCACCCGCATCGCGTCGGCGATCAGGGCGTCTTCGGCTTCGCGCAGGATGTCCTCGCGCGCTTCGCCCGCGATCATCTCGCGGCCGATTTCGAGCAGCGCCGGCACGGCGAGCGGCGAAACGCGGTCGAGCTTGCGCGGCACGATGCGGCCCTTCACGCGCTTCAGCATGTCGCCCAGCCGCGCGACGTCGAGCAGGCCGCTGGCGGCGTCGCGATAAGTGGCGCGCAGCAGAATGTGGTCCGGCTCGTGCTCGCGCAGCACGTCGTAGATCAGATCGGACGAGAACATCACCTGGCGGCCGGTCTTTTCCTTTTGCGGCGAGCGGCGCTCGATCAGCCCGGCGATCACCGCGCAATCCTTGAAGGTGCGCTTGTAGAGATTGGATTCGGCGAGCCAGGCGTCGAGATCGTCGCCCAGCATGTCCTGGTCGAACAGGCGCGCGAAATCGAGGCCGGCCATGTCGCGCATCCCCCACACCGCCAGCGCGTATTCATTGGCGCAAAAGCCGGTGGGCTTGAGGCCGGCGCGCTCCAGCCGTCGCGTCAGCAACATGCCGAGCGTCTGATGCGCCAAGCGGCCTTCAAAGGGATAGCAAACGAGATAATGGCGCTGGCCGCGCGGAAAGGTTTCCACCAGCAATTGGCCCGGCTGCGGCAAGGTCGAACGCCATTCCTGGATGCGCAGCCATTCCTGCACCGGAACGGGCAAGAGGTGCCATGTCTCCGGCTTGGACACCATCTCGCGCACGCGCTGGGCGAGAAACGTCGAAAGCGGGAATTTGCCGCCGTAATACGACGGCACTTGCGCTTCCGTCGATTGGGCGCGCGACACGTAAGCGGCATCCTCGCGCATGCCTTCGAAGGCCAGCACTTCGCCGGCGAAGACGAAGCTGTCGCCGGGCGACAGCTGTTCGACGAAATATTCCTCGAGCTGACCAAGCACGCGCCCGCCCGCGCCCGCCGGCCGGCCGCGCGCCTGCAGACGGATTTCGATCATCGGCTCTTCGACGATCACGCCGGCATTGAGGCGGTACTGTTGCGCCATGCGGGGATGGGCGAGCCGCCATTTGCCTTCCTCCGTCCGGCGCAGCCGCGCAAAGCGGTCGTAGCGCTTGAGGGCGTAACCGCCAGTCGCCACGAAATCGACGACGCGGTCGAAATCGGCGCGGGAAAGCGTGCGATAAGGCGCGGCCGAAATTACTTCCGTATACAGATCGTTCGCGTCGAACGGCGCGGCGCACGCGAGGCACAGCACGTGCTGGGCGAGCACGTCGAGGCCGCCGTCGCGCAGCCGCTCGCCGTCAAGTTCGCCCGCCATCACTGCCTCGCGCGCCGCTTCGCATTCCAGCACTTCGAAACGGTTGGCGGGAACCAAGAGCGCGCGCGACGGCTCGTCGAGCCGGTGATTGGCTCTGCCGATGCGCTGCACCAGGCGCGCGGCGCCCTTGGGCGCGCCGACGCAGATCACTTTGTCCACCGCGCCCCAATCGATGCCGAGATCGAGCGTCGAAGTGCACACCACCGCGCGCAGCTTGCCGGCCGCCATCGCCGCTTCCACCTTGCGCCGCTGGCCGGGCGCCAGTGAGCCGTGATGCAGCGCGATGGCGAGATTGTCCTCGTTGATCCGCCACAGATCCTGGAAGGTGCGCTCGGCCTGGCTGCGGGTGTTGACGAAAACCAGTGCGGTTTTCGACGCCTTGATCGCCGCCATCACGTCGCCCATGGCGTGACGCGCCAGATGGCCCGCCCACGGCACGTATTCTTGCGAGGCGAGGATCGAGACCTCGGGCACCGCGCCCGCTGCGCCGCGCACCAGCGCCGCCAGCGCCTCACCGTCCTGCGGCTGCGGCAAGAGAAAACGCTGCAACGGCGCGGGGTCGGCGACGGTCGCCGAAAGCCCGACGCGGCGAAGACTAGGCGCCAGCTTGGCCAGCCGCGCCAAGCCCAGCGCCAGAAGATCGCCGCGTTTGGAATTGGCGAGCGCGTGCAACTCGTCGAGCACGACGGTCTTGAGACTCTCGAACAGCCGCGGCGCATCGCGATGCGACAACAGCAGCGCCAGTTGCTCGGGCGTGGTGAGCAGGATGTCGGGCGGGGCATAACGCTGGCGCTGGCGGCGGCCGGCGGGCGTATCGCCGGTGCGGGTTTCGGCGCGGACGGCAAGGCCCATCTCGGCGATGGGTGCTTCCAAATTGCGCGCCACATCGACCGCCAACGCCTTCAGCGGCGAGATGTAAAGCGTGTGCAGCCGGCGCGCGCGCTTGGGCGCGGCCGCAAGCTCGATCAGCGTCGGCAGAAAGCCCGCCAGCGTCTTGCCGCCGCCGGTGGGCGCCACCAGCAGCACCGACTGCCCGCGCGCGGCATGTTCGATCAGCTCCAATTGGTGCGCACGCGGCGACCATCCGCGCGCCGCAAACCAGCGCGCGAAAAGGTCCGGAAGAACAGCGACCGGATCGGCATAGGTGCTCATGCGGACAGGATAGCGCCCGCGCAGGCCGCGGCCTATCCTCCGTTATAAGCCCGTTCGAGCGCCGCTTTATCGAGCTTGACCATCCCCATGATCGCCTGCAGCACGCGATTGGCCTTTTCGGGATGCTCGCTCGACAGCAATTGCTGAATGTTTTCCGGTACGACCTGCCAGGAAAGACCGAAGCGGTCGACCAGCCAGCCGCATTGGATGTCCTTGCCGCCCTCGCCGAGCTTTGCCCAATAGTGGTCGATCTCGCGCTGGTCCTTGCAGTTCACCGTGAGCGAGAAGGCCGGGCTGAGTTTTTGCTCGGGACCGCCGTTGAGCGCGATGTATTCGCGCCCCGCCAATCGGAACACCACCGTCAAGACGGTTCCCTTGGGCATCGGCATGCCTTCACTGTAGTGGGTAACCTGAAGGATTTCCGAATCGTCGAACAGCGAAACGTAGAACCGCGCGGCTTCTTCGGCCTGGCGATCAAACCATAAGAACGGCGTGATCTTGTCCAAATGCCTCAGTCTTCCTTTTCGCAGACCACCATCCAGGGAACGCCGAAGCGGTCGGTCAGCATGCCGAAAGCGGCGGCGAAAAAGGTCGGCCCCATCGGCATCGAAACATTGCCGCCATCCGAAAGCGCCGCGAAAATGCGTTCGGCCTCGGTCTTGCTGTCGACGGCAAGAGACATCTGGAACCCGCCGCGCTCGCCGAATTGCCGGCCCGGCGGCGCATCGGAGCCCATGATCACCGTGTCGCCGATCTTGAGGCGGGCATGCATGAGCTTCTCCTGCCATTCCGGCGGCATCGGCATGCCCGGAGGCGCGCTGTTGTAGCGGTGCATCTCCATGATCGTGCCGCCGGTGATCTCGGCGTAGCTGCGGAAGGCTTCTTCGCAATTTCCTTTGAACATCAGATACGGGTTGGTGTGCACGGGTTTTCTCCGCTGGCGTCAGGGTGAAGACGATAAACCGTTTTCGCGCAGGAATTCCACCACCGCGCGCTTGGCGGCGGGATCGCCCACCGCGCTCATGTGATCCTTGCCGGCAAGCACCAACGCGCGGCCGTTGGCGAAGGCCTCGGCCAAGGGGCCCGGCGGGCCGGTGATGTCGTCGTTCTCGCCGCAGACGACCAGCACGGGCTGCGTCACGCGCCGCAAGTCCTCTGGCGTATATTTGCGCCGCGCCGAGCGCATGCAGGCGGCAAGCGCCACGCGATCCTTTCCTTTTTGCGAAGTAAAAGCGCGGAAGCGACGGGCGACGGGATCGGCGATGCTCTCGAAATCCTCGACCAGCAGCGCCTCGGCGATGGGATGGCGGACCGGATCGGAGGGCTTGAAATAGCTGGAGCCAAGCCCTGCCAGCACGGCGCGCCGCACGCGTTCGGGATGCTCCATCAGTAACCCAACGCTCAAGATGGCGCCCATCGAATAGCCGATGAGATCGGCCTTCGGCAGCTTCGCCGCCTCCATCACGCTCACGATGTCGTCGACCATGCGCGGGCCGTAGGCCTCGGGTTCGTGCGGCTTGTCGCTCAGCCCGTGGCCGCGGCAGTCGAAACTGACGACGCGGAAACCTTCGCGCACCAGCCGGTCGATCCAGCCGGTGGAGCGCCAGTTCTGCTCGCGGCTGGAGGCAAAACCGTGGATCAAGACCACGGGCGCGCCCTCGCCCGCGCTTTCCCAGGCCAGGCGCACGCCGTCTTTGGCGGAAACAAACTGGGTCAAAGGCCGCCCCGATTGGTTGCACAACGACCTTCGCAAAGCCGGGCGGGACTGTCTATGATAGCGACGATCCGCCCCAGGGCCCGGACATGTCGCTGGATTCGCTGAAGAAAGACGTTATCGCCGCGGTCGACTCGCTGCGCGAGGAGCTGCTGGGCTTGAGCCACGCCATCCACGGCGAGCCGGAATTGTCGCTGGAAGAGTTCAAGGCCGCCGAGCGGCTGAGCGCGGCGGTGGAGGGTCACGACCTCGCGGTGACGCGCCAGGCGTTCGGGCTGCCCACCGCTTATGCCTCCGAGTTCGGCAAGCAGAGCGGACCGGTGGTGGCGATCCTCTCGGAATACGACGCGCTGCCGGGCATCGGACACGCTTGCGGCCACAACATCATCGCGGCGTCGGGCTACGGCGCGGCGATCGCGCTGTCCAAGCTCGGCGCGCGTCTGCCCGGCGTGGTGCGCTATCTCGGCACGCCGGCCGAGGAGCGCTGCGGCGGCAAGGAGTTGATGGCGCGCCACGGCGCCTTCGCGCGCGCCGACGCGGCGATGATGGTGCATCCGGCGAACATCAACCTCGTCGCCATGCCCTGCATCGCGGTCGCCGAAGTCGATGCGATCTATCACGGCAGAGCGGCGCACGCCTCGGCCATGCCCTATCGCGGGCTGAACGCGCTCGACGCGGTCATCACCGCCTATCAGGCCATCGCGCAACTGCGCCAGCACATCCGCGGCAACGAGCGCATTCACGGCGTGATCACCGACGGAGGCCTGGCGCCCAACGTCGTGCCGGAGCGCGCCGCCTGCCGCTATTTCGTGCGCGCCGTCGACATCGACCATCTGGGGGCGCTCAAGGCGCGCGTGCAGGCCTGCTTCGAGGCGGGCGCCATCGCCACCGGCTGCAAGCTCGAGCTCAACTGGACCGACGTCGACTATCTCGATCTCAAGAGCAATTGGCCGATGGCGGAAATCTTCGAGCGCAACGCCAAGGCGCTGGGGCGCGAATTCCTGCCGCTGAAGGACGTGCCGCAAGGTTTCGCCGGCTCGACCGACATGGGCAACGTCAGCCACAGAGTCGCTTCGATCCATCCCATGCTGGCGGTGGCGCCGCAAGGCGTCATCATCCACAATCCGGAATTCGCCATGTGGGCGGCGTCGGACAAGGGCGATGCGGCGGTGCTCGACGGCGCCAAGGCGCTGGCGCTGACCGCGCTCGAACTGATGGCGGACGCCGCGGCGATGGACGCGGCGCGCGCCGACTTCGAAGCCACGGCGGAGCTGTCGCGGCTCGCCGTCGCCAAGGTCGGCGCGAAACCGGAAATCCGCCACCCACACGCACACGGAGGCTGCGGCTGCACATGAGCTTTCCCACGCCGAAAATGATCAAGAGCAACGGCATCGACATGGCGGTGTACGAAGCCGGTCCCGCGGACGGCATTCCCGTCGTGCTGCTGCACGGCTTTGCCGAATTGGCCTATTCCTGGCGCCATCAGCTGCCGGCGCTGGCCGAAGCCGGCTATCACGTGCTGGCGCCGGATCAGCGCGGCTACGGCCTGACGAGCCGCCCCAAAGCGGTCGAAGATTACGACATCGACCAGCTGACGGGCGATCTGATCGGCCTGCTCGACGCCTACGGCATCGCCAAGGCCGTGTTCTGCGGTCATGGCTTCGGCGGCGCCGTGGCTTGGGCCATGCCGCTGCTGCACGAAGCGCGCGTGAAAGGCGTCATCGGCGTCAACGCGCCCTTCGTGCCGCGGCCCGCCATCGATCCGATCCTGGCGGCGCGCGCCGAATACGGCGACAACATCTACATCGTCGAATTCCAGAAGCCGGGCGTGGCCGAAGCCGCCCTGGAGAAGGACGTGGCGCGCAGCTTCCGCTTCTTCATGCGCAAGAACGCCATCACGCTCGAGGAATTCCGCGCCGCGCCAAAGGACAACAACAACCTGTCGCTGCTGCTTTCCTTCAAGCTCGACGAAGCCCAATGGCAAGGCGAACCGCTGTTGACGCCAGAGGAGCTGGGAGTGTTCGTCGAGGCGTTTTCGTGCACCGGCTTCACGCCGGCCCTCAACTGGTACCGCAACCTCACGCGCAATTGGCGGCGGATGGAAAAGGTCGCGCAGAAGATCAAGCTGCCGGGCCTGCTGATCATGGCCGAGGACGACATCCTGTCGCCGCCCGCTGCGGCCAAAGGCATGGAGGGCGCCGTGCCCGACCTCGAAAAGGCGCTGATCTACGGCGGCGGGCCCTGGACCCCGCAGGAACATCCCTATCGCACCAACGCGATCATGATCGACTGGCTCAAACGGCGCTTCATCGCATGACCGGGCCCGACGATATCGAGGCTTTCTCCTACGCCGCGCCGGACGACCCACCACTCAAGCGGCTTGTCATCCGCAGCATCGAGCGCGCCAGCGGGCAGCCTTATCTCGTCTGGCTTTACCGCGACTACCAGAAGCAGCCGGTGCGCGAGGCGTTTTGGGACGCCGCCGTGCGGCGCTTGGAGTTGAAGCTCGTCTATGACGAGAACAAGCTCGCCGTCTGGCCTAAGAGCGGGCCCTTGGTGGTGGTGGCGAACCATCCTTTCGGCGTGCTCGACGGGCTGGTGATGTGCCACCTCGTCGCCAAGGTGCGGCCGGATTTTCTGGTCCTGACCAATTCGGTGCTGTTTCGCGCCGAGGAGATCAAGCCTTGGCTGCTGCCCATCGACTTCGCCGAGAACGCAGCAGCGGTGAAAACCAATCTCGCCTCGCGCGCGGCCGCCAAGGCGCATCTGATGGCCGGCGGCTGCCTGGTGATCTTTCCCGCCGGCGGGGTTTCGACCACGCCGCACATCTGGGACAAGCAAGCGGTCGATGCCGATTGGAAGACCTTTGCGGCGCGCATGATCGTGCAGGCGCGCGCGGCCGTGGCGCCGGTCTTCTTCGCCGGCCAGAACAGCCGCCTGTTTCAGATCGCCAGTCACCTCAGCATGACGTTGCGCCTGTCGCTGCTGTTCAAGGAAGTGCACGACAAGATCGGCAGCGAAGTGCGCGTGCGCATCGGCGAGGTGGTGCCTTACGAAGCGCTTTCGTCGATCAGCGATCGCCAGGCGTTGATGCAGCATTTGCGCGCGCTGACCTATGCCTTGGGCGAAGGCGTGGCCTCTCCGCCGCGCTCGCGTGTCAAGCGGCCGCGCCGGGCGCCGCGCGGCGTCGGCTCGTTCGAGGCCCTGGCGGGTGCGGCATGAGCCTGCGCGTCGGCTTGTTCGTCACCTGCCTCGTCGATCTGGTGCGCCCGCAAGTCGGATTTGCCGCCGTCAAGCTTCTGGAGTCGGCGGGCTGCACGGTGGAGGTGCCGCGGGCGCAGACCTGTTGCGGTCAGCCGGCTTGGAATTCGGGCGCCGACGCCCACGCCGCCGCCATCGCGCGCCAGGTGATCGACGCCTTCGAGCCGTTCGATTACGTGGTGGTGCCGTCTGGCTCCTGCGCAGGCATGATCCGCCGCCATTATCCCGAATGCCTGAAGAACGACTCCGCTTATGCCGCGCGGGCACGGGCACTGGCGGCGAAGACGCACGAGCTGATCTCGTTTCTGGTGCGGGTGCGCGGCGTGACGTCGGTTGCCGCCGGCTGCTCGGCGCGCGCGGCCTATCACACCTCCTGCTCGTCGCTGCGCGAGATGGGCGTGCACGACGAACCGCGCCAATTGCTCAAGACGGTCGCGGGGCTTTCGTTCTGCGAACTTCAGGACAGCGAAGTCTGTTGCGGCTTCGGCGGATTGTTCTCGGTCAAATATCCCGAGATTTCCCAGCGCATGGCCGACGACAAGATCGCCGATGCCGAAGCCACCGGTGCCCAGCTGCTGACCGGTCTCGATCTCGGTTGCCTTTTGCATCTGGCCGGCCGTATGAAGCGCCAAGGCAAGCAAATGCGCGTGTTCCATGCGGCGGAAATCCTGGCGGACATGGCCCACGGCCCCGCCTTGGGCGAACCATGAGCCACGATCCGCGCGCCTTCGTCGAGGCTTCGCGCCGCGCCCTCGGCGACGGCCCGCTCAAATCCGCCTTGGCGAGGCTGAAAACCCATTTCAGCGACGCGCGCCGGCGTTCGGTCGAGCGCTACGGCGATTTCGAGGCGCTGCGCGAGGCGGGCCGTGCCATTCGCGATTATGCGATCGATCATCTCGACACGCTGCTGGAGGAATTCGAGAAGAATGTCGAAGCGCGCGGCGGCAAGGTGCATTGGGCGCGCGATCCTGCCGAGGCGCGCGCGATCATCCTCGCTATCTTGCGCGAGGCGGGCGCCAAGAGCGTCATCAAGGGCAAGACCATGGTGTCGGAAGAGGCCGAGCTCAACGCCGGTCTCGAAGCCGCCGGCATTTCTCCGGTCGAGACCGACCTCGGCGAATACATCGTGCAGCTGCGCCGCGAGCCGCCGAGCCACATCATCGCCCCGGCTTTTCATCTGCATAAGGAGCAAATCGCCGAGACCTTCCGCGCCGCGCACACCGCGCTCGATCCCGCCCGCGCGCTTTCCGAGCGCAGCGCCCTGGTCGGCGAGGCGCGCACCCTGCTGCGAGCGCGTTTCGAAGCGGCGGACGCGGGCATCACCGGCGCCAATTTCCTGAGCGCGGAGGACGGTGCGGCCGTCATCGTCACCAACGAAGGCAACGGCGACCTGACGCGTTTGCTGCCGAAAACCCATATCGTGCTGACCGGCATCGAAAAGGTGGTGCGCGATCTCGACGACGCGGCGGTTCTGGTGCGCTTGCTCACCCGTTCGGCGACGGGTCAGGAGATCACGAGCTACGTCACGGTGATGGCCGGCCGGCGCGGCGACGGCGAAAGCGACGGGCCGGAGAATTTCCACGTCGTGCTGCTCGATCACGGCCGCGCGGCGCTGCTCGGCACCGAGGCGCAGGAGATTTTGCGCTGCATCCGTTGCAGCGCCTGCCTCAATCATTGCCCGATCTACATGGCGGTCGGCGGACACGCCTACGGCGCGACCTATCCCGGGCCGCTCGGCGCCGCGCTCAATCCCGGCCTGATCGGCTTGCAAGCGGCACATCACCATCCCAACGCTTCGACGTTTTGCGGACGCTGCGCCGACGTCTGCCCGGTGAAGATTCCGCTGCCCAAGATCATGCGCTATTGGCGCGCGCAGGAAGTTGCCGAGGGGCTCGCGCCGAAAGTCCCGGCGATGGCGCTCGGACTTTGGGCATTCGCCGCCAAACGGCCGAGGCTTTATCGCTTCGGCGCGCGCCTAGCGGCGCGGTTTTTGCGATTGCTTGCGGGACGGCGCGGGGCGATCCGCGGGCTGCCTTTCGGCGGCGGCTGGTTTGCGTCGCGCGATTTTCCCGCGCCCGAGGGCCGCATCTTCCAGGAGCAATGGAAACGATGAGCGCGCGCGACGAGATTCTCGCGAACATCCGGACGCGACGCAGCGGCCGGCGCGCGCCGCCGCCGCGCTACGAAGCGCCCGTCTTGGCCGCGACGGCGAGTTTCGCCGAGCGCGCCGTGGCGCAAGCCGCCGAGGTGCGCCGGCTCACATCGCTGGCCGAAGTGCCGGCCGCCATCGCCGACATCTTGCGGGCGCGCAATCTGGCGGCCGAGATTCACGTCTCGCCAGATCCGAAGGGGGCTGCGCTTGCGTGGGACGGCGGCATCGCGCTCGTGCGTACGCCGCCGGGGCCTGACGATGCGGCGCTGGCTTTCGCGCCTTACGCCATCGCCGAGACCGGAACGCTGGTTTATGCCTCCTCGCCGGCAACGCCCGCCTCCTGGCATTTCCGGCCGGGATTGGAGATCGCGGTGATCGGCGCGTCGAACATTCTTCCGCGCTGGGAAGACGTGCTGACGCGGCTGCGCAAGGCCGGGCCGCTGCCGTCGACGCTCAATCTCGTCACCGGGCCGTCGCGCACCGGCGACATCGAGCAGACGCTGGAACTGGGCGCGCACGGACCAAAGGCGCTGGCCATTCTCATCGTCGAAGATTGACCGCCGCGGCGCGGCCATTGGGAGTGAGACCATGCACGCCATGATCCTCGAGAAGCCCAACGAACTTCTTCGCCCGGTCGAGGCGCCATCGCCCGAACTTGGCGACGGCCAGGTTCGCTTGTCGGTCTGCGACTGCGGCGTCTGCCGCACCGATTTGCATGTCGTGGATGGCGAGCTCGCCAAGCCCAAGCTGCCGCTCGTGCCCGGCCACGAGATCGTCGGCCGGGTGACCGAATTGGGCCGCGGCGTCACGCGCTTCAAGCTCGGCGAGCGGGTCGGCGTGCCCTGGCTCGGCTGGACGTGCGGCACCTGCGCGTTCTGCCGGCGCGGCCAAGAGAACCTTTGCCCGAACGCGCGCTTCACCGGCTATCAGATCGACGGCGGCTATGCCAGCGAGGCCGTGGCCGACGCCCGTTACGTGTTCCCGCTGCCGCAAGGTTACAGCGACGTGGAAGCGGCGCCCTTGCTTTGCGCCGGGCTGATCGGCTGGCGCGCGCTGCAAGCGGCGGGCGATGCGGAACATCTCGGCCTCTACGGCTTCGGGGCCGCGGCCCATATCGTGATCCAGGTCGCGCGTTGGCGCGGACAGACGGTCTACGCTTTCGTGCGGCCGGGCGACGAGAAGGCCAAGGCCTTCGCGCACCAGATGGGCGCGGCATGGGTCGGCGATTCCGACAAGCCGCCGCCGCAACCGCTCGACGGAGCGATCCTCTTCGCTCCAGCCGGCGAGCTGGTCCCCACGGCTTTGCGGGCGGTGCGCCCCGGCGGCAGCGTGGTGTGCGGCGGCATCCACATGAGCGACATCCCGTCGTTTCCCTACGACATCCTGTGGGGCGAACGCATGTTGCGCTCGATCGCCAATCTCACGCGCCGCGACGCGGAGGAATTCCTGGACTTCGCCGGGCGCCACAAAATCCACACGACGACGACGGTCTATGGCTTGGCCGAGGCGAACCGGGCGCTCGGCGATCTGCGCAGCGGGCGGCTGACCGGCGCGGCGGTGCTGGTGCCGTAAATCCGCGAACCATAACCGCAGACATTCTACGGCTTTGCACGCGGCGCGTTCGCGGGCTGCAAGAAACGCGGCCCCGGTCCATTTATTTGCATTGACAATAATTGCATAAGCAAGTAATTGTCGCCCATCCCTTGAGGATTTCCGCGATGGTGGCGCACTACTACCGATCCGACAGCTGCGAGACGGATTCGAATATCGGCTACCTGATCCGGCGCTCGGCCTTGCTGCTCACCGAGCATATCGAGAGCGTGTTCCGGGATCGGAACATCTCCTTCACCCAATGGCTGGCGCTCAAGATCTTGGGCGGCGCGGGACCGCTGTCGCTGCACGAGCTTTGCGGCCACATCGGCTACGATCCGGCGACGGTGTCGCGCGCGGTGGAAGGATTGTGCGCCGACGGCTTGGTCGCCCGCGCGCGCTCCACGACGGACCGGCGCAGCGTCGCGCTGTCTTTGACGGCAAAGGGCAAGAGCTATGTGCAGAAACACTCGGCGATCGCGCTTGGCGAGCTCAACGTCCTGCTGGAAGACTTCAGCCGCGAGGAGGCCGACACGCTGATCGCGCTGATGCAGCGCGTCCTGGCCAAGCTGGTCGCGGTCCAGCACAAGCGGCGCGGCGCCGACGATGTAACCGCGCGCAGGCGGGTCTCATGACGGGGCTCGCTCGCACAGCGCTGTTGGCGGCAAGCGCCGTCCTCGCCGCTTCGTGTGCCGTAGGGCCGGATTTCCACGCGCCGGCCGCGCCCACGGCAAAGAGCTATCTGCGCAACGAACCCGAGGCCGGCGCCGCTGCGGACGTCGCTCATCAGGCCGTGGCTTACGGCGAGCCGGTCGCCAACCACTGGTATCGGCTGTTCCAGAGCGAGGCTTTGTCGGACTTGGTCAAGACCGCGCTCGCCCACAATCCGACGATCGAGGCCGCCGGCGCGAGCTTGCGCGCCGCCCGCGCCGAAGAGGCGGTCGTCGCCGGGCAATTGTGGCCCTCGCTCGGCGCGTCCGGCGGACCATCGCGCACCCGCTACAACGGCAGCTATTTCTACCAGCCGCCGCAATTCGAGGAAGGCACCGCCAACCGCTACAGCCTGACCGCCGATCTGGCCTACAACCTGGATATTTTCGGCGGCACGCGGCGCGCCATCGAGGCGAGCCAAGCCGACGTCGCCTATCAACAGGCTTACGCCGCTGATGCCTATGCCACGCTGGTGGATGCGGTGGTAGAGACCGCGTTCGCGCTCTCCGCCGATCGCGCGCGGATCGCGGCGACCGAGGCGTTGATCGCCAGCGAGCGCAAACAGCTTTCCCTCATCCAAGCGCAGGAACATGCCGGCGCGGTCGCCGAAGACTCCGTGTTGTCGGCCCAAGCCCAGCTCGAAGCGTCCGAGCGCTCCTTGCCGGGCTTGCGTCAGGCGGAAGCGGCGGCGCAAAACCAACTCGCGGCCTTGCTGGGAACGACGCCGGACGCGTTCGACGCGCCGGTTCCCGATCTTGCTGCCTTCACCTTGCCGGGTCAGCTGCCCGTGAGCTTGCCCTCGGACTTGGTCGCGCAGCGCCCGGATATCCGCATGGCAACCGATCGCTTGCACAAGGCCAATGCCGAAATCGGCGTGGCGGAAGCGGCGCGCCTGCCGTCCTTGGCCTTGACCGCGCAATACGGCGCCCAATCGACGACGACAGCCAATCTCTTTTCCGGCTCGGCGGCGATCTGGTCCGTGGCCGGCGATCTGGCGGCGCCGATCTTCGCGGGCGGCAGCCTCGCGGCCGAGGCCCGTGCCGCGCGCGCGCGCCGCGACGAAGCCGCCGCGAGCTATCGCGCGACGGTGCTCAACGCCTTCGCCGAGGTCGCCTCGGCCTTGCAGGCCATCGGCAACGACGAATCCGCCGCCTCGTTCGCCGCGCAGGAACGCGAGACGGCCGGCGCGGCCAGAACGCTGGCGGACCGGCGCCTGCAAGCGGGCGCGGGCAACGCCTTGTCGCTGCTGATCGCCGAGAGCCAATATCAGAGCGCCGTGCTCGGCGAGATCGACGCCACCGCGCAGCGCTTCATCGACACCGCCAGGCTGATGCGCGCGCTGGGCGGCGGCTGGCAGGACGCGACGGCGCAAAGGGCGATTTCCGAAAGCGGAGACGAGCATGAGTGAGACGGCACCGATGAACGGCAATCGGCTGCGCATCGTGATCATCGTCGGCGTGGTCGCGGTCGCCGCCGCGCTGGTGTGGTTGGCCTATCATCTGCTTGTCGGGCGCTACGCACAATCGACCGACGACGCTTACGTCCAAGGCGACAGGATCGCCTTGTCGGCGCAAGAGAGCGGCACGGCCGTCGCCGTCAACACCGCCAACACCCAGTTCGTGCGCCAAGGCCAGGTGCTGGTCGTGCTGGATCAAAGTGACGCCAAGCTGGCGCTCGCCGAGGCGGAAGCCAAGCTCGGCAGCACGCTGCGCAGCGTCTCGGGCCTGTTCAATCTCGTCGCCGCCGATCGCGCCGGCGTCGACAGCGCCGAAGCCACGCTGTTGCAAGTCGAACAAGACCTCGAACGGGCCCGCAAACTGGCGCCCATTCAAGGCGTGTCGAAAGGCGACCTGCAACACGCCGAGGCCGCGTACAAAACCGCCAGCGACGCTCTCGCAAAGGCGCAAAACCAGCTGAAGGCCGATAGCGCGCGCGTCTTGGGCACGACCGTCCAGACCAATCCCGACGTCAAACTGGCAGAAGCCCAGCTGCGCGCGGCGTGGCTGGCCTTGGTACGCACCGAGATCCGCGCGCCGGTCTCCGGCTATGTCAGCCAGAACAACGTCGAGCCCGGCGATCAAGTCAGCCCCTCGATGAGCTTGATGACAATCGTGCCGATGGATCACGTCTGGGTCGAGGCCAATTACAAGGAGACCGAGCTCGCCGGCATGCGCATCGGCCAGCCGGTCACGCTGACCGCGGACATGTACGGCTCCGCCGTCACTTTCCATGGCAGGCTGTTGGGACTTTCGGCGGGAACCGGCAGCGCCTTTTCGCTGCTGCCGCCCGAGAACGCATCGGGGAACTGGATCAAGATCATCCAGCGCCTGCCGGTCCGCATCGGGCTTGATCCCGCCGAGCTCAAGCAACATCCGCTGCCGCTCGGTCTTTCCATGCAAGTCACGGTCGACACGCGCGATCGCAACGGGCCTCGGCTGTCGGAACTGCCGGCCTGGTCGGCGCGCCAGGAGACGGACGTTTACGCCAGCCAGGAACGCGGCGCGGAAGCCTTGATCGACAAAATCGTGGCGCAGAATCTTCCCGCGGCCGGGACGGCGCCGTGAGCGACATCGCCGCGCCCGCGATCGGCCGGCCGCGCTTCAGCCCCTGGCTGGTGGCGCCCGTCGTCGCGCTCGCCGCTTTCATGGAAGTCCTCGACATCTCCATCGCCAACGTCTCCTTGCCGCACATCGCCGGCAACCTTGCGGCAAGCCAGGATGAATCGGCCTGGGTCTTGACCTCCTATCTCGTCACCAACGCCATCGCGATGCCGATCTCGGGATGGGTCTCGACGGTGATCGGGCGCAAGCGCTTTTTCCTCATCTGCATCGCCGGCTTCACGGTGGCCTCGCTGCTCTGCGGCTTGGCGCCGAGCCTGAGCTTTCTGGTCGCCATGCGCGCGCTGCAAGGCGCGGCGGGCGGCGGCCTGCAACCCAGCGGCCAGGCGATCCTGAGCGACGCCTTCCCGCCGCAGCAGCGCGGCATGGCGTTCGCGATGTACGGCATCGCGGTGGTGTTCGCGCCGGCGGTCGGACCCACTTTGGGCGGCTGGATCACGGACAACATCAGCTGGCGCTGGGTGTTCCTGCTCAACGTGCCGGTGGGCGTCCTGCTCTCGTTCCTGATCATGATGCTGATCGAGGATCCGCCGCATCTCAAAGAGGCGCGGGAACGCTTCCGCCGCGAAGGCATCCGCTTCGATTACTGGGGATTCGGCCTGGTGGCGATCGGCCTCGGCGCGCTGCAGATCGTGCTCGACCGCGGCCAGGAAGACGACTGGTTCGCCTCGAACTTCATCAGCGTGCTGGCCGCGGCGTCGGTTCTTTCCTTGTTGGCCCTGATCGTCTGGGAGCTTATCAATCCGCAGCCGATCATCGATTTGCGGCTGTTGCGCAACCGCACCTTCGCGGTCAGTTCCGCGCTGATGTTCATGCTGGGTTTCGTGCTCTTGGGCAGCACCTTTCTCATACCGGCCTTCGTCCAGGAACTGCTCGGCTATACCGCGACCGACGCCGGCCTTGTCATCACCCCCGGCGCGCTGGCCTTGGTGCTGCTGATGCCGTTCATCGGCCGCGTCGTCGGCAAGGTGGACGCGCGCTGGCTGATCACCTTCGGGGTCGTGGTCTGCGGCGGCGCGCTGATGCTGATGTCGAACTTCGATCTCGGCACCGATTACCACACGGTCATGCTCTACCGTCTCTATCAATCGCTCGGGCTCGGCTTTCTGTTCATCCCGATCAACATGGAAGCTTTTTCGAGCGTGCCGCCCGCCAAGACCAACAACGCCTCGGCCCTGATCAACGTCTCGCGCAATCTCGGCGGCAGCGTCGGCATCTCGATCGGCTCGACGATGCTGACGCGCCTGGCGCAATATCACCACAGCGTTCTGGGAGCGCACATCCGCGCCGGCGCGCCGGCGCTCGGACGCGACCGTTCCGCGCTCGTCGGCTATTTCCAGCACGCGTTGGGGCGCGGCGATCTGCAGCACGCCATGGCGGTCATCGCCCACATGGTCGACGTGCAGGCCCGTCTGTTGAGCTATCTCGACGTCTTCAAGTTCTTCGGGCTGGCGTTCCTGGCGATGCTGCCCGTCGTCTTTCTCATGCGCAAGGCGGAAGGCCACGGGACAAACCCGCCGGCGCACTGAGGATTAGCGCACCAACGGCACGAACCGCTTCAGCTTGCCTGCCGCCGTGCGTTCGAGAATCGCGACCTGTTCGACCGTCACCACCGGCTCCGCAAGGCCGTAGCTGCGCAGCGCCTCGTACATCCTGGAACGCAAGCGCTGCGTATCGACCTCGCCCTTGCTCTGATACGACAAGTGGGCGCCGCGTTCCGTCTGCCGGATCTGGTATTCGAGGACGCGCGGCTGCTCCAGCACGGCGAGCTGCAAGGCGACCGGATGGACGGTTATCGAACCGTACTTGAACTTCTCGAATTCCCGGCCGTGCACTTGACGCACCTTGCGGTAGACGCTCCCGCAGGCGCACGGCCCCTCGGCCATCTCGAAGACGTCGTCGATATAGTAGCGGAAGATCGGCTGCGCCTTGTTGTAGAGATTGGTGAAGTAGAGGCCGGCCGAATGCTGTCCCGCCGCGATCGGCGCGTCGGTGGCGTCGACCGGCTCCATGATCACCTGATCCTCGCAGATGTGGAAGCCGTCGCCCAAGGGACAGGGAAACGTGCCGCCGCCTTCGCTGGTTCCCCAACAGAACAGTACCTCGGCCGTCGGCCAGGCCTCGCGGGCCAGTTGCTGGCTCTTCATCGAGAAGTGCTCGCCGCCGCAAACCAGTACGCGGGGGCTCATCTTCAGCTCACCGGCCTTCGCGGCGGCCGCAAGGGCGGGGATCAAACTCGGATAGCACACCAGAAATTCCGGCTGGGCGGCGTTCAACTTCGGCACCAGCTCTTCGGCGGAACGCCAGCCCGACAACCTGATGACGGGGTTGTGCGGGTCGGTGAACACTTTTCCCACCACAAAGGAGCCGTGGGCGGAGATCTCCGCTCCCACCGCCACCAAGCGCACCGGCTGCGGCGCAGGGGCTCCCGGCAGGGGGAGCGAGGCCACGTACTGCGGTATCGAGCGGCACATTCCGGCCCAGTTCTGCGCCAGGCCGTCCCAATCGTAGACGAAGATGCCCGGACGGCCGCCCGTGCCGCCGGAGGCAAACAGCACATGATCCTCCCAGATGTAGAATTGGTCGGTCATGCTGCGCAGCTTCGCTTCGGCTTCGCGGAGACTGGCGCCGGGAACCGTCACGATCGCGTCCCAATGTTCCATCAAATCGTTCTTGTTCATGGACGGAATCTTGGCGAGATCGGCGAGCGTCGCCGTGGCGGCGTCAAGATGGGACAGACGCGCGCGATACCAGGAAGAATGCGCCTTGGCATGCTGCAGCAGCTCGCGCAGCGCCTTCGTCTGATAGGCCTCGATTTGCGCGCGCGACCACGACAGACGTCCGACCATCTCCGGCATTATCTTGCAGAGGTAGGCGAAGTGCTCCGCCCGTTGCTGCTCGATCGTATGCCCGGTCATAGCCGCGTTCTCCCTTTTTGCTGTGACGCGTCGAGGGCCGCCAGCTTCTGAACATGCTTGCCGTTCAGAGTTTGCCGCCGGCCGCGCGCGGCGAACTTGGCGAGCTGTGCCCTGTCCCATCCTTCATAGGCCCGGTCCTGAATCTGGTCGAGGAAACGGATCACCGAGCCGCGTATGGCGATCAATGAATCGCCGCCGTCCATCTGCGTTTCGTCAACCGCCTTGAGCGCGGAGAACAACCAGTAATCCGCTTGCAGCAGACCGACATAGGCGCGCATCGCTGCATCCGGACGAGCAGCGCGCCTGCCCGCGCGATTTGCGCGATGCGCGTTCCTTTGCCGACTTTTCTTATCGCTAGCCTGAGCCACGAGACGCCCTTGCCGCCGACGCATCCGTCGCCGGTCCCCTTTCCTGCCCCGCGGCCTCCGCGAGCCTCTCCTGCTCGATGGCGTGCGCCGCGAAGCTCAACACGTCGATGTCTTTCTCGGTCAGGTTGTGCAGGCGCATCTGCAAGTCGAGATGCGCGATCCGCACGAGCGAGGCCGCGAAGGGCAGGCCAAGCTCGTCCAGCTTTTGTATCTCACGCTGCAGCACGTGCGCGCACTGTTCGATCTCATCAAGCGGGTTAGATCCCATTTTGCAGCTCCGGTGCTGAATGGATGGTCCCCGCCACTTTGATCCAATAGTCTGTGCTTACGATCGTTGCGTATCGACTGGCGATCGCGACCAGCGCGCGGTGGCTTTCCACCGCGTTGAATCCGTCGAGCGGCCGCGTCGCCGAGGCATCTTCGATGAAAGAGGCTCTGTGGCCGTGCCGCGCCGCATCGATCAAGGTTGCCAGACAGGCGCCATCGCCCGAAAAGCCGGCGAGCACGAATTCGCTGCCAAGGTCGGCGATCGCGTCGGCGAATTCCAGACTGCTGTAACAAGAGCCGTCGGTGCGCTCGAACACCATATCGTCGCGCCGCGGCTCGAAGCCTTCGATCCACGGCGCCTGCGCGCGCCGGTAAGTTTCATGGCGCGGCGGCAACGGATTCAAGAAGCCGAGCGGCCAGCCCCGCGCGCGCGCGATGTCGCGCAACATCCGGCAGTTCCGCAGCACGCGCGCGACCTGCGTGTCGCCGAACGCGGAACGGTCCGCGAGCTGATCGTTGTGCAACTCGACAAAGACAAGCGGCGGAACGGGCCGTCGCTCGCCCAAACGTTCGAACGGGATCACTACGCCTGTCATAACGGCATACCGACAGAAGGTCTCGTCACGGGTCGTTTCGCCGAACGTTCGAGAACGCCAGGCTCGTGCCAGCGCCCCTCCGGGCGAATAATCACGTAGGGGTTGGTTCCGATGCTGATGGCGTGAGGATCGCGCTCGAAATCCGCCATGACTTCCACGTAATCGAAATCCGAGAACGCGAACTCTTTGCCGCCCGGCATCGGGACCGCGCCGAACCGGCCCCAGAAGTTGAGCAAACGTTTTTGCGCGTGGCCGTAAATGCGCCGGTAACCCTTGGCGCGGCACAGTTCGATGGCGGCCCGCACGAGCTGAAACGACAGAAGCGTCTGGCGGAATTCCTTCCGCACGGCGAGGCGCTCGACCTTTGCGAAGTCCGCGAAATGCCGGATCCGAATGCAGCCGGCGGGTTCGTCGCCCACGTAGCCCAACAGGTGGACCGAGGTGAAATCGTTGCCGTCGAATTCCTCGTCGTACGGGCATTGCTGTTCGCCGACATACACGGCGCCGCGGATGCTGGTCACGCGCAAGAGGTCATCCATGGTCCTGGCCACGGTCACCGACAGGACCTTGGAGCCGTTCCCCGGGCGATAGGTGTCGTAGAGCGGCGCGTTGCTTTCGGCCGGCTGTGGCCGCTCGTAGACATAGAGATGCGGCGCTTCGATACCGTCGATAACCGCGCCCTTCTGGAAGCCGAGCGTCTCCGTGAAGCGACGCCCGTCGTTGGTCGTCGTCCGAGTAAAGAGCGGAACACCGGTGTAGGGCGGATCGGAGAGGCGCTGAAGCACAAGAGCAACACCCGGGGCCAGCATTCCCGGGGCATAGGTAGCCCAGAAGTAAATTCCGGCCGGCCGCTCTCCGGCCGCGGCGAGCAAGGCGAGCGGCGGGTTGAGGCAGTCGAGCGATTTGGCGGCGAGCGCCCTAAGCCCTTGTTTGTTCAGAAGAAGAAGTGAGGTGAAGCCTTCTCCTTTGGGCGCGGTGGGATCAAACGAGGATTTGCGGGCGATCGCCCACAAGGAATCGGGATTGTGCTCTGCGACCGCGCGAACCACGGCTTCGCTGGCGATGGCGCCAAGCCGATTGGTCGCTTCCTTGAACAAGCGCTCGATATTGGCCGTATCCGGGTGGAACACCACGAGACGTCGAGCTAAGTTAACGTCAAGTTGGTCAAAAGGACGAATCCGACGTTCGACAGAGCCTTGCTTGTCCTGGCGGGAAAGCTCAAGAGTACGTTCGGTCATTTTCTTACCCCACGAATGTTTCCCTAATGTTAGAGGGATAGGGATGGTCAGTATGCAGAAGCCTAACGAAAGCCGTGTTCTTATGGGCGAACACGTGCTCCATCGGCCTTCGAAGCTTCTCTTGGACTGGGAGGGCGCGCATCTTTTTCTGGAACTTGTTCGTTTCCGCAGTTTCCGCGCCGCCGCAGAACACCTCGGGATGTCCGTCAACGCGCTCCGTCCGCGAATCACCGCCTTCGAGCAATCCCTAGGAACGACGCTGGTAACGAGAAATGTTGATGGCGTAAGACCCACGCCGGAAGGACAGAAAGTCTTCAATATCGCCGCGCAAATGGAGCAGATGTCGTACACGCTGGTGCACAGCTGCCGTCCGTCCGAGCGTGCGCTGACCGGGCAGGTGCGGCTCGCCGTCACGGAAGGCATCGGATCGCTGTGGATCGGTTCGAAGCTCGTCGAATTCCAGCGCGCCAATCCGAAGCTGATGATCGACGTGCGCTGCGCCATGCGCTCCGCGGACGTGCTGCAGCTTGAAACCGATATCTCGATTCAACTGACGCGTCCCGTCATACCGGACCTGAAGACGGTGAAGCTCGGGCGCCTTCACCTCATCTTTTTTGCCGCGCAATCCTACTTGGACACCTACGGCGCACCCAAGGATGTCGCCGATCTGTGCAACCACCGCGTCGTCGTGCAGGGCGACGACGATCCGGAATGGCACAAGCTTTACGATCATCTGTTTCCGGGCCTTCCCGCGGAGGGCCTGGTGTCCCTGCGCTCGAACGCCAGCAGCGTCCATTATTGGTCGATCGCGCAAGGCGCCGGTATCGGCATGCTGCCGACTTATGTTTACGCCGTGGGGTCCCCCGTCATTCCGCTCAATCTTCCGGTCCATCACTATGTGGATATCTGGATGACGTATCACCCGAGCGTATCGCGGATTCCGCGCGTGCGCCGCTTGATCGATTGGCTGATCCGCGCCTTTTCACCGCGCACCTTTCCGTGGTTCCGCGACGAATACATCGCCCCGACGGACCTCAGGCGCGAGTACGGTGGCCGCGCCCTCAAGAATCCTTTCGAGGGCCTTGGCGGAGCGCACGCAAAGTAGGCTGACGGGCGCCCTGAGGCGCGGCGATGGCACGACCAGTTCTTCCCGCGTTCGGCCGGAGAGCTTTGGATCGTTGCGAATGAATGTCAGCAGTCAGAATTACCGGTCCATCGTCAAAGGCGCCGGGGTCGGCCTTGCCGACTTACGTCCATGCGATCGTCGCCCTGCCGGTTTCGCTGCATTTGGGCGTGCATTTGCCGGCCGATATTGGGATGACGTACCAGACAGGAGCCATGTGCATCCTGCGCGCGCCGTTCGGCGAACGGGCTGATCTTCCCCTTTTCGAGGAAAGTTTGCCCGTGGTCCTGCGACGAGTTCATTCCGCCCGCGGAACTTGCTATGCATTGCCATGGGAAAAGCCCCGGCCAACCGTTCGTCGGGCTTTGCGGCGCAAGCAGGAGCATTCGTCGGTGAGTGAAGAGAAGAGTCCTTCCAAGTCCGTCGACGTCATTGACACGTTTGTCGCCGAGCGCGTCCGCGAGTACCGCAAGGAGCTCAGTCTGGCGCAGGCGCAGCTGGCCGAACGCCTCGGCGTCACCTTTCAGCAAATCCAGAAATACGAAAAAGGGACGAACCGCATCAGCGCGGGACGCCTCTTTCAGATCGCGGAAATCCTCAAGGTCCCCATTCAGGAGCTATATCCGCAGGCGGCGGACGCGGCGGCGGCGCAGACATCCCGGGATGACGCCGCGCACCGCGTCTCGAACTTCGCACTCAGCGCCGATGGTTGGCGTCTCTGCCAGGCCTTTCTCAGGATCGGGGACGCCGACTTGCGGCGAAGCATCATCGCCCTGGTTCAGGCGCTCGCCGATCCTTCGCCGCCTGCGGAGGACGAGACCGGCGCGGCATCTTCCCATTGAAGCCGTTCGTTTTCTCCATCCCGGCCAAGCGATTGCGTCAGCAATCGCGCAGAGCCTCGCTTTGGAGGGTCCACCGTTTCGAGCCGCACACATGGGGATTTATGAGATATGGGGATTCGACCTTGTCGGTTCAAGGGGCGCGAATTAATTTGAGATTCCCGTGGCCAAAAACTTCCGTTTGGCTTCAGCCCTGATTTTGGCCAATTGCATCTCTATGCGACGCAGCTCACCCTCAAATATCGCCATACTCTCGCAATCGTCGGTCACATTCGGACGCGGATCGTCCTCGTCAATATTGTAGCAATTCAGAACTATTGTTGCCTGCGCAGGCAACAGTCCCGAGCGGTTCCGAAAACGCAATTCTAGCTTCATTTTGATCGCCTGGGCCCATCACCGCCTGTGGGTACAGGCCCACCGATTTCCCGATAGAACGCTAAAGCCGCGTTGGCAACAATTTCAAGGGGATGCTTTTGACAATAATCGTAGATCCAAACTTGCATTGCGGCCCGGTCAAAATGTCTAAGCGGACGCTTATTCCAACTGTCTACGCCAAATATGTAACCCTGTATCCAGGCTTCGTACTGCTCGTAGTCTCCAATCGCAACTGATGCGCCGATGCCCGTCTCGTTACCGATGAACGGACGATATGCTTCATAGGCTTGAACATAACTGGCGCAAGACTGTCCACCCGCACCTCGAACAAAAGTCTGCTTTTGCGCCAAAGATGGCGAGCATAGGCAAAGCAATAGTGGCACAGCTACAATTAACCGCTGTTTCACGTTGCACCTCACAGTTCAGGATTATAGCACAATTGCCCGAACCGCGAGAGCACGATTACCTGGGTCACCTTCCCTCGCCCGCGCCGCGATGCGACGCAGGCTCGCCGGGGATGACACCCGGCTACTCCGCCGTCACGCTGTCTTCCAGCGCGTAGCCGGCCGAACGGACCGTGCGGATGGGATCGGGCGCGCCCTCGATATTAAGCGCCTTGCGCAAGCGCCCGACATGCACGTCCACGGTGCGCGCTTCGACGTAAACGTCGCTGCCCCACACCGCATCGAGCAATTGCTCGCGCGAAAAGACGCGGCCGGGATGCTGGATCAGATGATCGAGCAGCTTGTACTCGGTGGGGCCGAGATGAACTTCCTTGCCGGCGCGGCGCACTCTGTGGGCGGAGCGGTCCATTTCGATGTCGCCGACCGCGACCACGTCCTCGGCAAGGGACGGCCGGATGCGGCGCAGCACGGCGCGCAGCCGCGCCAACAGCTCCGTCATCGAAAACGGCTTGGTGAGATAATCGTCGGCGCCGGTGTCGAGCCCGCGGATGCGATCCTGCTCCTCGCCGCGCGCCGTCAGCATGATGATGGGCACGTTGCGGGTCTCCTGGCGCCCGCGCAGCCGCCGGCAGACTTCGATGCCCGACAGCTGCGGCAGCATCCAGTCGAGCAGCACCAGGTCCGGCTTCTCCTCGGCGACGACCAGCAGCGCTTCTTCGCCGTCCTGCGCTTCCAGCACGCGATAGCCCTCGCGCTCGAGGTTGTAGCGCAACAGCGTCACCAGGGCGTTTTCGTCTTCGGCGACCAGGACCGACGGCTTCACGGCTTTTCACCTGCTTTGAAGGGCACGGAGGTCTCGCTCGTGGTGTCTGACTTGGGCCGGTCGGTGGCGAGATGGCCGCCGGTGGTCATGTAATAGACGACCTCGGCGATGTTGGTGGCGTGATCGCCGGTGCGCTCGATGTTCTTGGCGATGAACAACAGATGCGTGCACAGCCCGATGGTGCGCGGGTCTTCCATCATGTAGGTGAGAAGCTCGCGGAACAGG